>Ga0209382_10005412_pt1 | contig 16640 bp, 15 predicted proteins | sample SoiMetdeltSBSDD5_FD_187599 | JGI IMG/M metagenome (GOLD analysis project Ga0209382, IMG submission 187599) | Bulk soil microbial communities from a Populus tree surrounding site in Tennessee, USA - Soil MetaG P. deltoides SBSDD5 (SPAdes) (version 2) | ecosystem: Environmental > Terrestrial >...
GCGGAAGCTGTCAGCGCTTGACGCGGCGGCCGGCGGTCCAGACGCCGGTGATGTGGGTGGGGTCGGCGAGGACGGCGATGTCCTGCAGCGGGTCGGCGTCCAGCGTGATGACGTCGGCGCGCTGGCCGGCGAGGAGCTGGCCGGCGGCGGGTGCCTGGGGGCCGAGGGTGAGCGGGCCGTTGGCGGTGGCGGCCTCGATCGCCTGCAGGGGTGTCATGCCGGCGGCCACGAGCAGGGGCAGCTCGCGGCCGTTGCGGCCCCAGGAGTCGGGCAGCGCCGTGCCGGTCAGCGCGATGTCGGTGCCCATGGCGATGGTGACGCCGCTGGCATGCGCCAAGGCGAGCGCGGCGGCGTGCTGCTCGGCGATGGCCTCCATCTTGATCATGGCGTACGGCGGGACGCTGCGGGAGGCCAGGATCTCCTCGATGATGGTGCGGGTGGGCACCAGCACGGTGCCGGTCTCGCGCATGGCGGCGCACGCCTCGTCGTCGAGGTAGGTGCCGTGCTCGATGGTGCGGACCCCGGCCTCGATCGCGGCCATGATCCCCGGCTTGCCGTGCCCGTGCGCGGCGACCACCCGGTCGGCCAGCCCGGCCACCTCGACGATCGCGGCCAGCTCGGCGGCGGTGAACTGCTGGTGGATCGGGTGGTCGACCTCGGAGAGCACCCCGCCGCTGACGCAGATCTTGATCACCTTCGCGTTACGGCGCAGCTGCTCGCGCACCGCCCTGGCGCACTCGGCCGGCCCGTCGCAGAGCCGCAGCTCACCGCCGGCGGCGCTGAAATCGGCGATGGTGGCCAGCGGCAGCGAGTGCAGGTCGCCGTGCCCGCCGGTGGTGGACAGGATCGCGCCGGCGGCGTAGATCGCGGGGCCGACGAGCGTGCCCTCCTCGACCGCGGTGGCCAGGTACACCCCGAGCCCGCCGACCTCGCGCACCGTGGTCACCCCGGCGTCCAGCGCGGCACGCAGGTCGGCCACGCAGCGCGCCGCCCGCAGCGGCAGCGGCTCGTGCGCCAGCCGGGCGAGGTCCAGCGTCCGGGTGCCGAGGAAGTGACCGTGGCAGTCCCAGAGCCCGGGCATCACCACGGCGGCGCTGGTCACGGCGGCCCCGGGCGTCTCCGGCGCCGCGCCGGCCGGCCCCGCGTACGCAATGCTGTCCCCGTCCAGCACCACCACCCCGCCGGCCACCGGCTCGCCCCGGCCTGGGATCAGCACGCCCGCCTCGATCCGCTCCATAACCCCCAGACCTTAAGGCCGCGCGCCCCCCGGTGGGTGGGCAACACCTACTCCCAGTTTGCTCCCAGTTTGGCTGGGAGTTGGAGTTGGGCGTTCACGTCGGCATGCCCTAGCCTCCGGTGGTTGCCGGCCCACGGCCGCTGGCGATCCGCTCCGCCAGCTGTTCGGCAGGGAACCAGACGAACTTCCGGCCCTCCTTGCCGCGCTCCACCAGCCCGCGTTCGGCCAGGTTCGTCAGGTCTTGCCTGGCGGTCTCAGGGGACACGTTATGGCTCGTCGAATGCGACAGTACGGTGAAATGTGACGACGGGTCCTTCAGCGCCAGTTCCAGCAGCGCGAGCTGGCGATGATTATATTCGCCTGGTGTGGCCGCAAGCAGCAGGCGCGTCTCCCGCAGCTCTCGTACTTTCCGTGCGAGGTAGGAATCGAGCTCGTCGAGGGCTCGACGTACGATGTTCAGATGATATATGAAGAAGTGCGTGAGATCTCCGTCGTCCTGTTCGGTCAGGATGAAGGAGCGGGCGTATTGCGCCGGTGCTTTCTTGAGGATCTTCGAGATTGTCAAGAACTCGGTGAGCCAATAGCCCTCTCGTAGCATGCTCCAGTAAAACAGTGCGCGAGCGGTACGCCCATTGCCATCCTCGAAATAATGGTCGTACCCGAGCATGAAATGCAGCGTGATGGCTCGTAGGATTGGTGGAATATACGCGCTGTCGCTCGCTCCGTTGGCGAAGCGGCACAGCGTTTCCAGGCGTCCCGGCAGCGTCTCGACCGGCGGTGGGCGATGAATGACCTGGTTCGGATCGCCATAGACGGCGACCCTCGCTGCCGGGTCAGGGTCCGACTGCAATCGGCCAGCCTGCTCGGGATCCTGCAACGTGTCGATGGTGACGACGCGATGGATCTCACAGACCAGCTCCGGGGTGAGCTCGCGATTCCGATGTTCTCCGACAAAGCGCATCGCCAGGTAGTTGTTCAGAATCATCTGCTCACTCTTGTTTCGCGGTGAGCGGCCGGAGCGGATCATGTCCTTCGCCACCTGGCGGGTGGTGTTCGCGCCTTCGAGTTGGCTCGAGGTGATCGCCTCCTCGATCAGCGAGCTGACTATGTACCTGTCCCTGGTGGCCGGATTGGTGACCTGCTCCGCCATCGCGATCTGCCCACCGGCCCGCCGGCTGATCTCTTCGGTCATCCGCAACACTTTGTCCGGTAGAACGTAGGAAAACTTCCGTCCCCCTGAATCGAGCAGAGGTAGCACTCGCCGCATGACGCTGCGGGCCATCTTGAGGGCGTACCACCACTGCCGATGGGTCAGCCCGGTCGGCGGCGTCTTGTATCGGATCTTGTCCCAGGGTAGGTAGTCGCGCGTGGCGCTCTGCGGGTTCTCAAGGATCAGCTTGAGGAACGGCAGCGGGTCCTTGCTCAGTTCGTCCGGAAGCTCATGCATCGGCGGGGGCGGTGCCGGGAGCTTCACCGTCAACTCCAAGTTGATCTGGGACTAGTAGCAAGCGTAGCAGCTGGGGGGACCTGTCTCGCCTGGAACTCCCAGTTTGCTCCCAGTTTGGCTGGGAGTTGGAGTTCGCGGTCCTTGCCGGGGGTGGCCGGCTGCGGTAGGGATCGTCGGCATGCGGACGCTGCGCACGCCCGATGATCGGTTCGTTGGCCTTGCCGGGTTCGGGTACGAGCCGAGCTACGGCGAGGTGCCGGACGGCGACGGCGCGACCCTGCGGATGGCCTACTTCGCCGACGGCCCGCCGGATGGCGAGCCGGTGCTGCTGCTGCACGGCGAGCCGAGCTGGTCCTACGTCTACCGGACGGTCATGCCGCCGCTGGTGGCTGCCGGGCTGCGGGCGATCGCCGTCGACCTGGTCGGGTTCGGCCGGTCGGACAAGCCGGCCGAGATCGCCGACCACAGCTACGCCCGGCACGTGGAGTGGGTCCGCGCGCTGGCCTTCGACGTGCTGGACCTGCGCGGGGTGACGGTGGTCTGCCAGGACTGGGGCGGGCTGATCGGGCTGCGGCTGGTCGCCGAGCACGGCGACCGGTTCGCGCGGGTGGTGGCCGCGAACACCGGGCTGGTGACCGGCGACCAGCAGATGCCGCCGGTGTGGCACCGGTTCAGGGAGGCCGTCCAGGCGGCCGAGACCCTGGACATCGGGCGCGCCGTGCAGGGCGGGTGCGTCACGCCGCTGCTGGAGGAGGTCCGCGCCGCCTACGACGCGCCGTTCCCGGACGAGGCGTACAAGGCCGGTCCGCGGGCCATGCCGGGCCTGGTCCCGACCACCCCGGACGACCCGGCGACGCCGGCCAACCGCGCGGCCTGGGTGGCGCTGTCGCAGTGGCGCAAGCCGTTCCTGGTGGCGTTCAGCGACTCCGACCCGATCACCGGTCCGATGGCACCCGTGCTGGCCGAGGTGGTGCCGGGCGCGCGTGGCATCCAGCACCCGACGATCACCGGCGCGGGGCACTTCCTGCAGGAGGACGCGGGTGCGGTGCTCGGCGCGGAGATCGCCAGGTTCGTCCGCGCGCACTGACCGGACGTCCGGGCGCACGAAGCTCAGGGAGAGCGGCCATAACGACCGCATGAGCGATCGGTTACTGGCCCGTTTGGGTGTAATCGAGTTTCGGCCGGGGACAGCCGGGTACGTATTGCGACGACCGAGCCCCTCCAGAGCTACCACGTACGGGTGTCGCTAGGGGCCACTGCTTCAGCCGGTCGCGGCCGCCGCTTGCGGTGCCGGCACCCGGAGCAGCAACCGCTGCCGATGACAACCGATAGGGGTTCCGCGCGTGCACGCTCAGCTCAGGCCGGCGGAGGTGGACTGGAACACCCGGCCGATGGCGCATTTCCGTGGTCCGCGGGATGGCGGCGAGGTGCCGACGGTGTGCCTCGTCGGCGGTACCAGACCGGAGGCCATCAAGCTGGGGCCGGTGGCGGTGGCCATGGCCGAGGCTGGGCGGCTGCACCCGCTGATCGTGGCCAGCGGCCAGCACCCGACGATGTTCCACCAGAGCCTGGCGGCCTTCCGGTTGCGGCCGGACGTCACGGTGCCGCTGGCCCGCCCGGCCGGTGGCCAGGCCGAACTGGTCAGCTCGCTGCTGTTGCAGCTCGACGCGGTGCTCGCCGAGCACCGGCCGGCTGCGATGGTGGTGCAGGGCGACACCTCGACCACGCTGGCCGGGGCTTTGGCCGGCTTCTGGGGTCGGCTGCCGGTCGTCCACCTCGAGGCCGGGCTGCGCTCCAGGGACCTGGCCGCGCCGTTCCCCGAGGAGGGCAACCGCCGGCTGGTCGGGCAGATCGCGTCGCTGCACCTGGCGCCGACGCCGCTGGCCGCGTGCAACCTGGCGAACGACGGGATCACCGGCCGCAACGTCCTGACGATCGGCAACACCGTCGTGGACGCCGTACTGGCGCTGTCCTGCAGCCGCGACCGGTACTCCGACGCGCGGCTGGTTGAGCTCGAACGGCGTCTGGTGTCCGGGCGCCGAAGGCTGGTGCTGGTCACGGTGCACCGCAGGGAGTCCTGGGGCAGCCCGCTGCGCCGCATCCTCCGCGCGATCGTCGAGGTGATCCGGGCCGTGCCCGATGTCGAGGTCGTCGTACCCGCGCACCCCAACCCGGCGGTCCGCGGCGAGGTCATCCGGGTCCTCGCCGACGCGGACCGGGTGACGATCACCGAGCCGCTGCCCTACGTCGACCTGGTGCGGTTGCTGAAGCACTCCGCCCTGGTCATGTCCGACTCCGGGGGGATCCAGGAGGAGGTCGCCAGCTTCGGCCGCCCGGTGCTGGTGCTGCGCGAGGTGACCGAGCGCGTCGAGGCGGTGGAGGCCGGGTTCGCGGTGCTCGTCGGCACCGACCAGCACGCGATCACGGACGGGGCACTGCGGCTGCTGGCCGCGCAACCCGAGCCGCTCGGGTCGGCCGGCGCCGGTGGCAACCCGTTCGGTGACGGGCTGGCTCGGTACCGCGCCGAGCAGGCCATAGCCTGGCACCTCGGGCTGGCGGCGGAGCCACCGGTGCCGTTCCAGCCGGCCGGCCCGGCCGGCCCGGCAGTGCCGGCCAGCCCGGCAGCGCCATTGGCCGAGGCGAGCGTCGTGGCGGCGTCGTGACCGAGGACCTGAACGTACGGCACCGGTTGCCGGCGGGGGTCCGGCTGCTGCTGGTCGCCGTCGTGATCGCGCTCGTCGCGGTGGCCGGCCTGATGGCCAACCGCTACGTGCGAACCCGATCCCTGGACGCCTCGCCGGCCGCCGTACCGCTGACCGGTCCCGCCCGCCTGGCCGGTCTGGCTGCGCCGGCGGGCCAGCCAGGGCCGGGCGGCGACCCGAACCGGCGGACCCTGGTGCTCTACGACGAGGGCGGGCAGCCGCCGCAGTTGGCCCACCAGTACGCCATGCAAGCCGCGAACCTGGTGTCCCGCGGGACCGCGTGGGTGATGCACCCGATCGGGCGGTACGCCGCTGGCGAGCTGGCTGGTTACCAGGCAGCGATCTACGTGGGGGTCGGTGAGCGGCCGGTGCCGCCGGCGTTCCTGGCCGACGTCGCGCGCAGCCGGGTCCCCGTTCTGTGGTTCGGCTCTGGCATCCGGCAGCACTTCGCGTCCAACCCGGCGCTGGCGTCCGCGCTGGGCTGGGCTCCCGGCGAGGATGTCCATGGCGTCGACGGCGTCGACTACCGCGGTCAGTTGCTCAAGCGCCGAGCAGACGGAAACGATGCGCTGGTCCGGATCGTGGTGTCCGGTGGCGGCCCGGCCGAGGTGCTCGGCGTGGCCCGGCGCGCCGGCGGGTCGACGCTGCCGTGGGCCGTCCGGTCCGGGGCTTTGACCTATGTCGCCGAGGTTCCGTTCTCCTACATCGGACCGACGGACCGCTACCTGGCGGCGGCCGACCTCGTCCTTCGCACCGTGGCCCCGGACGCGCCGGACCGGCGCCGGGCGCTGATCCGGCTCGAGGATGTCGGGCCGGCCGCGAACCCCGACGATATCCGTGCTGCCGCCGACTATCTGTCGGCGCGCAACGTCCCGTTCTCGATCGCGGTGTATCCCTTCTACCGGGACCCGCGCGGGGCCGCCAACCACGGACGGCCGACAGAACGCCGGCTGGTGGACGCACCGAAGGTGGTGGATGCTCTCGAGTACGCCAGGCAGCGCGGTGGCGTGCTCATCATGCACGGATACACGCACCAGTACGACGATGTGCTGAACCCGTATACCGGCACCAGCGGAGAGGATTTCGAATTCTACCGCGCGCACGTCGACGACGCCAACAATGTGCGGTTCGACGGCCCTGTGCTAAAAGATTCAGCGGATTGGGTAACCCAGCGGCTGTCGGCAGGTCGCGGGGAGTTCGTTCGTGTCGGGCTGCCTGACCCAGACATATTCGAGTTCCCACACTACACTGCCTCGCTCGCCAGCTACCGAACGGTGCACCAGATGTTCGGCGTGCGATACGACCAAGGCAGCTATTTCGACGGCCAGTGCCCGGCGGGCGACTGTGCCGACCACGGCGCGGCCCCCGGCGAGATGTTCCAGCAGTTCTTTCCCTACCCGGTGCGGGACGTCTACGGCAGCGTGGTGATCCCGGAGAACCTGCTGAGCGTCTCCGAGGCCTACAACAACAACCCGGCACACAGCGCCGATGACGTGGTGGCGAATGCTGCCGCGATGACGGTGGTCAGGGACGGTGTGGTCAGCGGGTTCTATCACCCCTATCTCGGGGTCGAGCGGCTGGGCCGCATAGTCGAGGGCATCTCGGCGCTGGGATACACGTTCGTCTCGCCATACGACATTCTGGAATGTGCGCCGACATGCCAGTGACGGGTTGCGCGACCGGCAATACGACCGGCAAGCTGACGGGCAGACGTGGGTTTGCGTTGCTCGTGTCGGGCGCATCGCTGATGGCCGGTTCGGTCGGCTGCGGCGGGCCGTCGACCGCTGAGCTCGTCGAGAAACCGTGGCTGGTGACCGTCTACTACACCGCCGTCGAGTCGCTGCATGACGATGCCCCGGTCCCGGTGACCGGGTGCGCCGGGCGGGGGTGCACCGGCCGGGACGAGCCGCTCGGCCAGTACCCGCACGGCTTCGTCAGCGCCGTCCGTGCCGAGGGTTCCGGCCGGGTCACCAGCGGTTCGCACGCCGGGAAGTACCTGAACTGGTCGTACGACATCGGGTTCTGGCTGGACGAGGCGCCGCGCGACGCGCACGGCCGCAGCCTGCAGCCGTTCCGCAGCGCGGCCGCCGACCAACTGCCCGACGGCACGAACCTGCGCCTCGTCGAATGCGGCCGGCTCGACTCCGGCGATCCGGTGCCGGACGGGGTGTGCGCGGCGCTGCGCGCAGGGCAGTGGGAGATCCTCGACCGCTTCACGCCCGGCTACGGCGGGCAGCGGCACATCGACCTGTACATCGGCGAGGAGACCGAAAAGGGCTTCACGGTCTCCAACCCCTTGTACACCAGCCTCGAGAATGCGCGGTTCGCCCTCGAGAGCTAGCGGCCGCTATCGCGACAACCACCATTGGAGGATTCGGAGCACCCCATGTATTCAGTCCGAACACTGCCGCTGATCGTGCCGGCCGCGGCCGGAGTGTCCATGGCAGCCGGCCGCGGCGTCGCCGTCCTGCTCGCCGCCATAGTGCTGGTGTCCACGCTGGTCGCAATGCGAGCCATCAGGTGGCGCGGCCGGCCGGGCGGACCGGCCGGGGGTCCGGGCGCATGAGCGAGCAGGGCATCTATTCGATCCTCATGCTGGCCCTGCTGCTCAGCTGGCCGGCGCTCGCGATAGGCATGGCCTGCATTGCGGCCGTTCCCCGGGCCTTTCCACCCAGGTCGGCAGCCGGGCGGCGCGAGTACTGGATCGTCATTCCGGCGCTCAACGAGGCAACGGTCATCGGCGCCACGGTCCGGGCGGCCCTGGCGTTGCATTCGGGACGGGCACCGGTTCGGGTGCTGGTGGTCGACGATGGTTCCGACGACGAGACGCCCGCCGTGTTGCGGGCCATCGACGACGATCGGCTCTACGTGATCCGGCGGGACCATCCCCACGCCAGGCAGGGCAAGGGAGCGGCGCTCAACACCGGTTACCGGACGATTCGCGCTTGGGCGAGAATCGAGGGCAAGGTCGACGAGACGGTCGTCGGCGTGATCGATGGCGACGGCCGCGCCGCGCCGCACACGGTGCACGGCGTCGTCGACGCGTTCTTCGCCGACCCGGAGGTCGGCGCGCTGCAGTGCCGCGTCCGCATCAAGAACCGGCGGCGGCTGCTCGGCATGCTGCAGGACTTGGAGTTCACCTGCGTGGCCGACGCCGCCCAGTCCTTCCGCGACCTGGTGGACTCCGTCGGAATGGGCGGCAACGGCCAGTTCGTGCGGCTGCGCCACCTCATGCGGCTCGGCGAGACGCCCTGGTCGTCCTGCCTGGTCGAGGACCTCGATCTCGGGCTACGGCTGCACCTGCACGGCGTCCGCGTCCGGTACAGCTCGGTGGCCGTCGTCGACCAGCAGGCCCTCGTGAACATCCGCCAGCTGCTGCGCCAGCGCGCCAGGTGGGCGCAGGGCAACCTGCAGTGCCTGCCGTACCTGCCGCGGTTGCTCGGCTCGCGCCGGGTGCGGGCGCTCGGCCTGCTCGACTTCCTGGCGTACCTGATCGCGCCGTGGCTCACGGTGCCCATGTCGATCATCGTCGGCGCCGTGGTCGGCGTCGTCGTCACCGGGCTGGCGACCGGCAGCTCCCTCGGCGGGCTGATCGCGACCGGCCCGGCGGTGCTGCCGGCGGTCGGCCTGTGGGTCCTGGTGATCTTCCTTCCCGGCCTGATCTGGGGCCTGTGGCACCGGTGGCGCATCGGCGACGAACCGCTGCGCCGGTGCCTCGCCGCCGGCATGTGCTACCCGTTCTTCCTCGTGATCGGCGTGCTGGCCACCTGGCGCGGCATGCTGCGGCACCTGCGCGGCAGGGACTCCTGGGCGAAGACCGAACGGATCGACGAGCTGGGGGCTCCGGCGCTCAGCGCACGGTGACCGGCGCGTCCGCGGCGGCCTGCCCGGTGCGCCGCAGCTTGTGCCACGGCAGCAGGGCACCGGCCAGCGCGGTGATCACCGACTGCACCAGCACGAGGTACATCAGCTGCCGGTAGACGAGCTGCTGCAGCGGCAGCGACCACAGTAGCCACAGCGGCTCGCGGTCCAGCCGGAACGCCACGACGGCGGTCACCGCCTGCACCGCGAGCAGGCCACCCCACAGCATGGCCGCCTTCGCCGGGTCGTACAGCAGCACGTACACCGCCGCGACGTCCACCACCGGCGACAGCATCGGCAGCAGCACCTGGAACAGCAGCAGGTAGGGCAGCCCGCGGCGGCCGAGCCGGCCCGCGCCGCCGCCCTCGATGACCGACCGCCGGTGCCGGTACATCGCCTGCAGGGTGCCGTAACACCAGCGGTAGCGCTGCTTCCACAGCTGGCCGAGGCTCGCTGGCGCCTCGGTCCAGGCCCTCGCCCGCTCGGCGTACACCACCAGCCAGTCTGCGCGCAGCAGTTCCATCGTCAGGTCGGTGTCCTCGGCGAGCGTGTCGGCCGGCACGCCGCCGATCTCGAGGATGGCGTCGCGGCGGAACGCCCCGACCGCGCCGGGCACCGTCGGCATGCACTTGAGGGCGTCGAACATCCGGCGGTCCAGGTTGGAGCCGATCACGTACTCGATGTGCTGCCACTGCCCGAGCAGGCTGCGCCGGTTGCCGACCTTGGCGTTGCCGGCGACCGCGCCGACCCTGCGGTCGGCGAACGGGGCGACCAGCTCGGCCACGGTGGCCGGCTCGAACACGGTGTCGCCGTCGACCAGCACCACGATCTCGGTGCGGGCCGCCGCGATGCCGGTGGTCAGCGCGGCCGCCTTGCCGGCGTTGCGCTGCCGCAGCAGCGTGACGTCCGGCAGGTTCAGCCCGCGCACCACCTCGGCGGTGCGGTCGGTCGAGCCGTCGTCGACCACGATCACCCGCACCGGATGTGTGCTGGCCACGATGGAGCGCAGCGTGGTCGCGATGCCCGCCTCCTCGTTGTACGCCGGCACGATCACCGCGACCGGTTCGGCTGCCGGTGCTCCCGGTGCTCCCGGTGCTCCCGGTGCTGCCAGTGCTGCCGGCGGCTGCGGCTTGGCCCGGCGAGGGCGGCGCAGCGCGGTGACGGCGAGCACTAAGCCCACCCTGAGCAGGATCAGCACGGTCGCGGTGGCGACCAGCCACAGCACGCCGACGCCGAGCGCCCTGGCGACCTGCACGGTGCCGATCGAGACCAGCCCGACGGCCCGCTGTGCGGTGCCGGCCACCGCGCCGGCCTCCGCCGTGCCCAGCCCGCCGGAGACGGTGTGGAACCGCCAGCCGTCGTCCTTCAGCCGGGGGATGAGCCGGTCCAGCGCGGCCACCGTCTGGCTGCGGTTGCCGCCGCCGTCGTGCAGCAGCACGATGGCGCCGCGCCGGTCCGGGGGCGTGGCGCCCTGGACGATCGCGTCCACCCCGGGGCTGCGCCAGTCCGTCGGGTCGAGATCGGCCATCACCACGAGGAACCCGTGGTCCGCGGCCCGGCGCGCGCCGAGCCAGGCGGTGCGGTCCAGCGATCTGGTCGTGGCCGAGTACGGCAGGCGCAGCAGCGCGGTCTGCCGCCCGGCGGCGCCGGCCAGCACCAGCTGGGTCTGGCGGATCTCCCAGTCCGCCCTGAGCCGTGAGGCGGCGCCGAGGTCGGAGTGGCTGGTGGTGTGGTTGCCCAGCTCGTGGCCCTCGGCGGCGATGCGGCGCAGCAGCGCCGGGTGGCTGGCGGCGTTCACCCCGGTGACGAAGAACGTGGCCGGCACCCCGTGCCGGCGCAGCACGTCGAGGATCTGGGGCGTCCACGTCGGGTCGGGCCCGTCGTCGAAGGTCAGCGCGATGGTCCCGTCCGGCATCCGCCTGGACCGCGGCTGGTCGCCGGCGTCGATCACCGGCCCGCCGTCGAGCACCTCGGGTGGCGCGCCGCCGGGCAGCGCGCCGCCGGCCGGCGGGGGAGCGCCGGCGCCGGGGTCCTGCTCGGCGACGGAGGCGCCGGCTGGGCGCAGCAGCAGCGCGTCGACGCCGAGGACGACGGCGAGCAGCACCACGATCACGATCAGCACCAGCCAGTGCGCGCGCGGCGGCGGCAGCGGCGGTGCCTGCGGTGCCGTTGGTGCCAGCGGTGTGCGCGGCGGCGTCCGGCGGGCCACGTCAGCCCGCCCGCTGTGACGTGGCAGGCGGCTGCTGCTCCGTGCTGGACGGCGACGAGGCCTGGCTGGAACCGGCGGCGGTGGCGGTGGCTGCCGTGCTGGCCGCCGTGGTGGCCGTCGGCGTGGTGAGCGGCGGTGGGACGGCCGGGGGAGGCGGCACGGTCGTCGGAACCGCCGTGCCCGGCGGGCTGGCCGGCACCGTCGTCGCCCCGGTCTGGCCCGGCACGGCGGACCCGCCGGTCGGCGTGGCGCCGGGTGAGGACGGCTCGGTGGCCGTGCCCGTCCGGCCCGGCGTGCCCGGCCCGGTGGTGCGGTCGACCTCGTCCTGGCCGGGGCCGGGCGGCAGGTCCGCGATGGGCGGCACCGGCACGCCGAACACCGACAGCACGACCAGCAGCAGGTAGCCGGCGGCGAGGGTGCCCAGCGCGGCGAGCACGGCGGTGAGCACCCGCCGGCGCCGGCCGGAATGATCGACGAACACCGGCGACGCCGGCCCGGCTGGCTCGACACCGGCGTCGCCGGCGAGGTCGGGGTCGTCGTGGGGGCCTGGGTCGACGTCGGGGGCCGGTGGCTCGCCGGCCGGTTCCGCCGGCCCTCGCTGCGGTGCCGGTGGTGCCTGCGGCACCTGGGTCTCGGAGGACTCGGGGTCTGGCACGGGCGCACCTCGCGTCGGCGACCCGGACGTCGTACCCCCCGCGCCCGCGGTCAAAACGTGGCGGGCCGGCGCCGGCAGCAGCCGAAGGGTCGTGAGTGGCGATTGGTGTTCCGGCGCCAAACGCCACTCACAAGGCGCTAGCCAATCCCCACCGGCGCGCTTGCGGCGGCCTGGCCGCGGCGGTGCAGCTTGTGCCACGGCAACCGGGCCCCGGCCAGCGCCGTGACCACGGACTGCACCACGACCAGGTACATCAGCTGCCGGTAGACCAGCTGCTGCAGCGGCAGCGACCACAGCGGGCCGAGGCGCTCGCCGTCCAGCCGGAACGCCACCACCGCCGGCAGCAGCTGCAGCAGCATGAAGGCGCACCAGGTGCCGGCGCCCAGCGCCGGGTCGGAGAGCATGAGGTACACCGCCGCGACGTCGACCGCCGGCGCGAGCACCGGCAGCAGCACCTGGAACAGCAGCAGGTAGGGCAGCCCGCGCCGGCCTAGCCGGCCGCCGCCGCCGGACTCGAACACGGCCCCCCGGTGCTTGTACATCGCCTGCAGGGTGCCGTAGCACCACCGGTAGCGCTGCTTCCACAGCTGGCCGATGCCGGCCGGCGCCTCCGTCCACGCCCTGGCCCGCTCCGCGTAGGTCACCCGCCAGCCAGCCCGCAGCAGCGCCATGGTCAGGTCGGTGTCCTCGGCGAGGGTGTCGTCCGGCACGCCGCCGGCCTCGGCGATGGCCCGCGTGCGGAACGCGCCGACCGCACCGGGCACGGTCGGCATGCACTCCAGGGTGTCGTACATCCGCCGGTCGAGGTTGAACCCGATCACGTACTCGATGTGCTGCCAGCGCCCGAGCAGCCCGCCGCGGTTGCCGACCTTGGCGTTGCCGGAGACCGCGCCGACGGACGGGTCGGCGAACGGCGCGACCAGCTCGGCGACGGTGTCCGGCTCCAGCACCGTGTCGCCGTCCACCAGCACGACCAGCTCGGTGCGCGCCGCGGCGATGCCGGTGCGCAGCGCGGCCGCCTTGCCGGCGTTGGGCTGGCAGATCAGGCTGACGCCGGGCAGCCGCATGGCGCGCACGGCCGCCGCCGTGCCGTCGGTCGAGCCATCATCGACGACGATCACGTGCAGCGGGCGGTGCCGGTTCGCCACGATCGAGCGCACCGTGCTCTGGATGCCGGCGGCCTCGTTGTACGCCGGCACGATCACCGTCACCCCCGGCGGGTCGGGGTGTCCGACGGGGTACTCGACGGGGTGCCTGCCGGGATGTCCGACGGGGTGCGGGCCTGGGTGCCTGCCGGGATGTCCGACGGGGTGCGGGCCTGGGTGCCTGCCCGGGTGCCCGGCGGGGTGCGGGCCGGGGTGCCCGACGGCGGGTGGCCGCAGCCGGCGCTGGTTGCGGCGGCGCACCGTCCTGCCGTGCAGCAGCGCGGTGCCGACCACCACGACGGCCCTGCCCAGCACCAGCATGGTCGCCAGCACCAGCAGCGCCGGCAGCAGCCCGCCGAGCAGCCGGCCGAACTGCGCGGCCGCGATCGAGGCCCAGCCGAGCAGCCGCTGGCCGGTGCTCGCCGCCGAGCTGGTGTCGGCCGCGCCGAGCGCACCGGAGACCGTGGCGAACCGCCAGCCGCCCGCGGACAGGTCGGTGATCAGCCGGTCGACCGCGGCGACGGTCTGGCTGCGGTCGCCGCCGCCGTCGTGCAGCAGCACCACCGCGCCGCGCCGATCCGGCGGGGTCGCCCCGGCGACGATCGCGTCCACGCCGGGCCGCTGCCAGTCGCGGGGGTTGAGGTCGGAGAGCACCACCAGGTAGCCCAGGCCGGCGGCGCGCTGGACGCCCCGCCAGCCGGCGCCGTCCAGCGCGGCCGGCGTCGAGGAGTACGGCGGCCGCAGCAGCGCGGTCTGCCGCCCCACCGCGCCGGCCAGCACGAGCTGGCCCTGCCAGATCTCCCACCCGGCCCGGCGGGCGGACACCGCACCGAGATCGGCATGGGTGGTGGTGTGGTTGCCCAGCTCGTGGCCCTCGGCCGCGATGCGGCGCAGCAGCAGCGGGTGGCTGGCCGCGTTGGCCCCCGTAACGAAGAACGTGGCCGGTACGCGGTGGCGGCGCAGCACGTCGAGGATCCGCGGCGTCCACGTCGGATCGGGACCGTCGTCGAAGGTCAGGGCGATGGTGCTGTCCGGCAGCCGGCTGGACGCTGGCTCGCCACGGGCGTCGACCACCGGGCCGCCGGCCAGCACGCCGTCCGGTGCCGCGGGTCCGCTCAGCGCTGCCGGTGCCGGAGCGGCCCCGGTGCCCGTGCCGCCGCCGTGCAGCAGCGCGCCGTCGACCAGCAGCCCGGCGGCGATCAGCAGCATCCCGCCGAGGAGCACCAGCCAGTGCGCCCGCGGTGGTGGGGTCTGGACCAGGCGGTGCCTGGCCACTCAGCCGTGTCCCGGCGGGGTGGTCGGTGGTTTGCCCTGGCCGGGCGGGCCGGTCGGCCGTGCCCGGTCGCTGGTCGTGGTGGGGGCCGGCGTGCTCGTGCTGGGCTTCGGCGTGCCCGCCGACGAGGTGCGGGTGGTGCGGGTGGTGCCTGGATCGTCCGTGCTGGCCGGCCCCAGCTCCGCGAGATCGGGCGTGGTGGCCGTCGTGGTGCTGGCACCGGTGGTGCTCCCCGAGTCCACCTGCGGTGGCACGGGCAGCCGGGCCGCCGGCGGCAGCGGCGCGCCAAGCACGGCGAGCAGCACCACGGACAGGTAGCCGACGGTCACGATCCCGCCGGCGATGACGATCGCGCGCAGCGTCCGGCGGCGCCGCCCGGACGGGTCGACGAACACCGGGCTTTCTAGCTCGGGATCAAGCACGGCCTCACCTCAGGGCTGGCAGGTCGAGGCACACCGTACCGGTGATGGCAAGCCGTGGTTTGGCGGCTTCGGTAGACGCGCTCGACCGCTAACGCGGCAGCGGCTGGTCGTCGTCCCGTGCGAGATCCTCGCCGGTCAGCCCGCCAGCGCCGGCCACCGCAGCCGGGCATCGCCGTAGAGCGCATCGAACATCGGCGCCGACCTGCAGCGGCTACGGTGTCGCGACATGGACGTCCTGGTCGTCGATCATCCTCTCGCCGTGTCGCGGCTGACCACAATGCGCGACGCGCGCAGCAACAACGCGGTCTTCCGGTCGGCGCTGCGCGAGCTCACCCTGATGCTGATCTACGAGGCGACCCGGGACGCCACCGTGATCGCCGAGACGGTGCACACCCCGGTGGCCCGCGCCGTCGGCCGGCGGCTGGCCAACCCGCCGCTGCTGGTCCCGGTGCTGCGTGCCGGGCTCGGGATGGCCGACCAGGCGCACGCGCTCATCCCGGAGGCGCAGATGGGGTTCGTCGGGCTGGCCCGCAACGAGGAGACCCTGAAACCGACCCCGTACATGGAGTCCCTGCCGGAGTCCCTGGCCGGGCGCCCGGTGTTCGTGCTCGATCCCATGCTGGCCACCGGGGGCTCGATGGCCTACACCATCCGCCTGCTGACCGACCGCGGCGCCACCGACGTCACCGCGATCTGCGCACTCGCCGCGCCGGAGGGCATCCGCCACCTGGAGGCGGCCGGGCTGCCCGTGCGGGTCGTCACCGCCGCGATCGACGAGCGCCTCAACGACTCCGGCTACATCGTGCCCGGCCTCGGTGACGCGGGGGACCGCCAGTTCGGCCCCCTGTGAGTGGCGTTTGGTGCCCCAACACCAAACGCCACTCACGAGCGTTGACCTGGGCTTTCGTCCACTTCAACGCAAATTGGTATCGCCGTGATACCATTCGCGGCATGGCAATGACCTTGCGGTTGACCGACGAGGACAACAGGCGGCTGGACGAGCTGGCCGCCGCCGAGGGCCGGTCCAAGCAGGACATCGTCCGCTTGGCCGTCGCGGAGCGCTGGGCGCGGTACACCCGGGAGCAACGGCTGACCGAGGCGCTCGACCGGGCGCTGCCGCGTTACCAGGGACTGCTGGACCGGTTGGGCACGGCCTGAACCTGAGCCCGGTTCGTGACGAACTACCTGGACAGCGCCGACCTGCTCATGATCGCGACCACGGTCGGCTCCGGCGATCTCGTGGTGCGTGACGCCGGCCTGCTCGACGCCGCCGCCTACCGGCCGCGCGCCACCATGCTCGGTTCCGAGGCGTACCCCACGCTGTGGCTCAAGGCCGCCGCGCTGCTCGACTCCATCGTGCGCACCCGGCCGCTGGCCGAGGGCAACTGGCGCCTTGGCTGGCTGGCCGTGGTGACCTTCTGCGACCTCAACGGCTGGTGGATCGACGCCGACGACGACGCGGCGCTCGCCGTGATCCGCAAGATCAGCCGCGGCGAGGTCGAGGTCCCCGAGGTCGCGCACTGGCTGGAGTGCTGGGCTTCGCCCCTGTGAGTGGCAAATGGTGTTGCAGCACCAAACGCCACTCACGACTTATCCACAGGTGGGTCGGCCGAGCATCTCGGTGACGGCGGTGCGCAGCTCGGCGAGGCGGGCCGCGGCGCGCTGCTGGGCCGCCGGCAGCACGTCGGT
>Ga0209382_10005414_pt1 | contig 16639 bp, 18 predicted proteins | sample SoiMetdeltSBSDD5_FD_187599 | JGI IMG/M metagenome (GOLD analysis project Ga0209382, IMG submission 187599) | Bulk soil microbial communities from a Populus tree surrounding site in Tennessee, USA - Soil MetaG P. deltoides SBSDD5 (SPAdes) (version 2) | ecosystem: Environmental > Terrestrial >...
GCAGCAGGCATCCCTTATGAACCCGCAGTTCCGCCAGACGACAGGGTGATTGGAGGGACGGTCCTGCGGAGATGCCTTGTCTTGATGGTTTGGAGAGGTGGCTGAGTGGTTGAAAGCACCGCACTCGAAATGCGGCATACTCGCAAGGGTATCGCGGGTTCGAATCCCGCCCTCTCCGCCAACCGCCCAGACTGGCAATCCAAGATAGTCAAGCTGATTATGATAGTTTAGTGTATGATTTCATGAGGTTGTGGACCGTGGCCCTGTCCAAGGATGTCCATCCAAGTCCGCACATATCCGCGCCGAATGGCGGTTTTCTGGCGGGTGCATCGATGGTCAAGAAGCGATACGCGGACTTGCTCTCGGCTAGGACGTTGATGAGGTTGCCCACCGGCTTGTATGCCGATGGGCGCGGTCTTTATCTTCTCGTGACGTCAGGCGGGTCGAGGCGATGGGTGTTCCGGACCAAGGTCAAAGGTGGACGGCGACGCGAACTGGGCCTCGGAAACTTGCGCGACGTATCCCTGAACGAGGCCCGCGCCAAAGCTTCCGACCTACGGCAGGCCGCACGGGCAGGCCGCGATCCTGTGCTGGAACGCCGCGCGCGTGAAGCAAGCGCGGTGACCTTCAGACAAGCCTTTGATTCCTATTTCGAATTAAAAGCTAGGAGTATTGGAAACGCTAAGCATCTCGCGCAATGGCGCTCAACTATGGAAGCGTACGTCTTTCCAGTAATTGGCGGACGACCCGTGGCCGACATAACCTCAGGGGAGGTAATCGCGATCCTCGAACCGATCTGGCATGCCAAGGCCGAAACGGCCAAGCGAGTGTTGCAGCGGATTCGGGCCGTGATCGACGCTGCTATCTTACGCAACTGGCGAGATCGAGCGTCCCCCTGCATCGGTGTAGTCCAGGCCCTTGGTGGTACAGCCCACCGCCTAGTGCAGCACCACCGCGCGATGCCGTATGATCAGGTGCCTGCCTTCCTTTCGGTCCTTCGTGCCTGCGATGCTCGGCCAGAGACCAAGCTCGCTTTGGAATGGCTTGTTCTAACCGCAACGCGGTCCTCCGAGACGCGGGGCGCCCAATGGTGTGAATTCAACCCGATCCACTCCACATGGACTATTCCCGGTCATCGCATGAAGGGGGCTCGGGGAAGGCGCACTGACCACGTGGTACCGTTGCCAGAGCGCTGCTGCGAAATTCTTTCTGAAGTTCGCGCCCTCAACTCACAGTCGAATCTATTGTTTCCAAGCACGCGAACGGGTAAGACACTCTCCGACATGACATTCACGAAACTCCTGCGCACGCTCGGCGTCGCCGACCAAGCTACAGCACATGGGTTTCGCAGCTCGTTTCGTGATTGGGCGAGCGAGCTAGAAAAGGTACGTGAAGTGGTGGCCGAAGCCGCCTTGGGGCATTCTGTGCGCAATAAAACTGAAGCTGCGTATCGTCGTGTGACGTACATTGAAGAGCGTCGAGCCTTGATGGCACGATGGGGGGAGTACACTAGTGACCGCTGCGCGGCGCCAATTGAAGCGCTTACTGAGTTCCGCCAGTTCACAGAGGGACCGAGTAACAACGCCAGCCCTCTAAATCTCACAAGTCCCTCGCCAGCAAGCCACGCGCCTGCAAGATCTATCTTCACGCGTGGGGTAAACTCGACCACGTCAAGGTAGACCCAGGCTGAGCGTTTCGCGCATGATGGGAGAGTGAGAAGTCATGGTGCTCATGGTAACGAGTGGCGAATATTTGCCGCCGCTGCCTCAGGAGCTGCCTGCTGAGGCATTCGAAAGGCTGGATGCAGTGTATGGCATCGAGTCTACAGCCGAGCAGCGGGCAGCCATTGGAGAAGCGGCCTATCTCTTGATCGATGGCATGCATTGTCAGGAAGCGCAGCCGAACGCCTCCAAATGTACGACAGCGCCTCGACCGCTTGATTAACCTGCTTGAGGAAGGGTCGTCCGCCAGAGCTGATGACCTGATTGAGGTGGTTGGCGGTCTGTTAGACCACGACATTGTTGGCGAGGCATTGGGCTCGCTTCTGACACCCGCGTACCGTAACGATCCTCATCTGCGCACCCTATCGCCACCCGCCTTGGAGGAACGGCGCCTAACGCTGCTAGCCGCAACGAAGGCGCTGCAGAGTAACTTCCACTCGACGTATGCTGCCCGGCGCGGTGCTAACGCCGACCTGTATAAGGATCGTTTCATTCAAAGAATGGATGAGATTGCTGAGAAAGCAGGTTTAAAGCGAAGTCATGCGTATAGTCACGAGCGAGAGAATAGGCAAACGCCGTTTGTACGATGGGTAACGCACGCTGCAAATGAGGCCTTACAAGCCTTTGCTCCAGAGGTACTGTCGGCCGAGGATCAAACCGACCTAATCAGGCGCGCCATGCTTCAGAAACTCCGCAACTCATTCAGCTCTTCAGCGTTTGAGGCGCGCATTCGAATTGCAAGGGATCTCAACGCTCGAGCCCTCCGTACCGCAAATTCTAGCCGGCATGCTGCAAAAAACCGAACTACTCGCGCCTAGTTTTGGGGTGTCGGGCAACGCCGAATAGTACTATTTTGTCGCCGCTAATCACAACGCGTCGAAGTTTGCGAAGCGCTGACATGCCTATAAGTATCTCATCACAATCAACGCTAGTTTCCACCGCTATTGCTGGAACAGCGGCAAGAAAGATTTTGCCAATTCTTATAGAGGTTATGTTTATGCGATAGCCAAAGAGTTTTTCATTCGCTGTATTGAGTTCCACAGCCTCGCCGGTGTTCGAGCCAAGCAATTTCGCGATGCGTGCACATAGTACGACGCTCGTCGCGCCAGTATCGATCAACCCACGAGAGGTGACGCGACCATTCAAGGTAACGGTGAACCTAAACACGCCGGTAGGCCCGACGTCCGTTGATTCAGTCTGCGCCGACACGGGCAAAGGTAGAGCGAGCCCAGCTCCGAGGATGCTTAGCTTAAGAGACAAGCAACCAAGGACCGATGGTTTGCGGAACATCATGGTTTTCTCAGCGCGAGCATCGCGCTCGCTATATTAGCCACTGGAACTAGCAATCCCTGCAGAGCCACTTCAACCTGCCTCTCAATCCATACTCGTGACCCTTTCCCATTATAATGAAATTCGGCCGGAAAGCGGCCCTCGGCAATTAGGGCATACAGCCAAGAGTTTTCCCGTCGTGCGCGCTTCAGGATGTCCGCTAATATTAGGAGGCTGTCGCCTTCGGAGAAAGGAGTCTGGTGCTGGCCGCCGACCGGAACGAGCAATCTGACGAGGGCCTCATACACCTCCTTTTCGCACCAAAGCCGGGGACCACGCCTCCTGTATTGAGAGCCCTGAGGGAAAAGACCGGCTTTCATCAGCGAATACAGCCAAGATTTTCTGCGACGCACGTGATCGAGGACCTCCTCTCGCTGTAGCAGGGGACCGCTCGAGGGCGCGGGATGTTGAACTTCAGCATGTCGGGCTTTGGCACGCCTGCGACCGGGTTGTTTCTGTTTCATCTTCGTCACTCCGAACAGGAGGGACGCGATAGCGGAAGCTGTCGTCGTTCGCACAGGAGTCAAAATCGCCCTAACAGAGGGAGCGAGCGCGGAAGCGCACGTCATTCACGACGGAGTCGAATTCCTGTCGGTTGAAAGTTCATTGGGACCGAGGTTCCCATCGGGCCCGACTGGCATCGGCATCGGTGAGTGACCCCACCACTGAGCGCTCAGCACCATCCGAGTGCCGTCCTCCACACACGAGGCGATCGACGGATAACCCCACAATTACAAGCGCTAGCCGCTGGCAATCTCACGCGATGGAGCGCATTGCTCATCGAGAATGTTACCGCAGATCTGACCGCCAGAACTGGGGCAGGGTCACCGAATCGGGTCGGTGGCGCCCATGGCGGGGACGATCAGCATGGGTGGAGCACGCGCCGCAGGAGGGGCCCGCTTTGGCTCCGAGCCGCTATCACAAAATCGGCCACGATGCCGCGGCGGTCGAAGGCTTGTTCGTGGACGTGTTCCTGGAGGCGCACCGCCAGCCGCCGCCGCTGATCGTGCTCGATATCGATGCCACTGACGACCCCCTGCACGGCCACCAGGAAAGTCGCTTCTTCCACGGCTACTACGATGGCTACTGCTACCTGCCGCTCTACGTGTTCTGCGGCGAGCACCTGCTTTGCGCCAAGCTGCGGCCCTCCAACATCGATGCCGCGGCGGGGGCCAGGGAGGAGATTGCCCGCATCGTTGCGCAAGTCCGCGCCCGCTGGCCCAACACCACGATCGTGCTCAGGGCCGACAGCGGTTTCTGCCGCGATGAGCTGATGAGCTGGGCTGAACAGGAGGGTGTGCATTACGTGATCGGCGTGGCCAGGAACAGCCGGCTCGTTGCCGGGATCGAGGCCAAGTTAGCCGCGGCGCATGAGGAAGCGACGGCAACCGGCCGGCCGGCGCGGCGCTTCAAGGACTTCATGTGGACGACGCGCGAGAGCTGGTCGCCCGAGAGCCGGGTGGTAGCCAAGGCCGAGTGGACGAAGGGCGAGGCCAACCCGCGCTTCATCGTCAGCTCGCTGCCGAGCGACTGCGTCGACGCCCGCACCCTCTACGAGGATAGGGGGAGTGCCTACGCCAGACATTGACACGCGAGGTGCTATAGTCGGCCAGCGAACGGGATCTCTGTGCAGCACGTGTGCGGGGTCGGGCGGGTTGGCACAGGGCCGATGAAATACACCTTCAACTTTCGCGACATCTGGACCCAGTGGGACTACATCGCGGAAGGCATCGGCGTCACCTTGCTGCTCGCTGTCGTAACCATGATCGCCGGGCTGACGATTGGCGCCCTGGGGGCCGCGGCGCGCGTTTACGGGCGGCCTTGGCTAGGGGCCCTGGTAGCCGGCTATGTCGAGGTGATCCGCAATACGCCGCTTCTCGTGCAGCTCTTCATCGTCTTCTTTGGGCTGCCCAGCCTGGGTGTCCGTCTCGATGCAATGACGGCCGCGTTCATTGCACTCTCTGTCAACCTTGGCGCCTACTCGACCGAGATCATCCGTGCCGGTCTCGAGGCCGTGCCGCGAGCGCAGATTGAAGCCGGCTACTCGCTGGGGCTCTCTGGCGCGCAGGTGTTCCGCCATGTCGTGCTGGTCCCGGCGATCCGTATCGTCTACCCAGCACTGACCAGCCAATTCGTGCTGATAATGCTGGCGACAAGCGTCGTATCGCAGATCTCGGCGCCCGACCTCTTCCACGTCGCCTCGATCATCCAGTCCCGGACCTTTCGCGACTTCGAGATCTACGCAGTGATCGCCGGCGTCTATCTTGCGCTTGCGTTGGCATTCAAGCTCTTCTTCGCCACGATCGAGCACTTGGCTTTCACCCGCCGATGATCCGAGAGTTCGCCCTCAACGATGTTTACTATCTCCTGCTAGCCGCGCGTTGGACGCTGGCGCTGACCGGCCTTGCCTTCCTGGGCGGCGGCACTGTCGGATTGCTGGTTGCACTGTTGCGCGTCGCCCCCTTCGCCCCATTGCGTATTGTCGGTGCGGGTTACGTCAATATTGTCCAGGGGATCCCGCTATTGGCTTGGCTGTTCGTACTCTTCTTCGGCTTGCCGATCCTCGCTGGGGTTCGCGTCTCGCCTTGGATCGCGGCGACGGTCGCCTTCTCGATCTACGCAGGGGCCTTCCTGGGCGAAATCTGGCGCGGCTGTCTGCGGGCGATCCCGCGCCAGCAATGGGAGGCCGGCGCGTCGCTCGGTCTCAGCTTCGTCGAGCAGCTGCGCTACATCATCGTGCCGCAAGCCGTACGCGTCGCCATCCCCCCGACCGTCGGCTTTCTCGTGCAGCTCATCAAGAACACGTCCCTGGCAGCGGTGATCGGCTTCATCGAGTTGACACGCGAGGGTCAGCTCACCACTGCCGCGACCTACCGACCCTTTACCGTTTACATCGTCGTCGCCGCGATCTATTTCGCCATATGCTTCCCGCTGACGCAGTGGAGCCGGCGCCTGGAAAGGACTCTCCGTGTCGCTCGTTGAGCTCCACAACGTGGTTAAGCGCTTCGGCGCCAACACCGTGCTTGACCGCGTCTCGCTCACGGTCGAGGCCGGAGAGATCATTGCCGTAATTGGCCGCTCGGGCTCGGGCAAGAGCACCATGCTGCGCTGCATCAACGGGCTCGAGCCGATCCAGGAAGGACGGATCGTGTTTGACGGCGAGACGGTCGACCCCGCTACCAACCTGCGCAAGCTGCGCCAGCGGGTGGGCATCGTCTTCCAGAGCTACAATCTCTTCCCGCATCTCTCGGTCGAGAGGAACATCACTCTCGCGCCGCGCGTGGTGAAGGGTATGGAGCGGGAGGCGGCGCGCGAGCTGGCCGCCGGCGCGCTCGCCCGCGTCGGCCTCGCGGAGAAGATCGATGCCTATCCCGACCAGCTCTCGGGCGGCCAGCAGCAACGCGTAGCGATAGCCCGCTCGCTCGCCATGCAACCGCAGCTTATGCTGTTTGATGAGATCACCTCCGCGCTCGACCCCGAGCTCACCGGCGAGGTGCTCAAGGTGCTCGAGAAGGTCGCTGGCGAGGGCATGACCATGATGCTGGTCACGCACGAGATGGGTTTCGCGCGGAGGGTGGCCACACGCTTAATCTTCATGCACCAGGGACGCATCTGGGAGGAAGGTCGCGCCAGCGAGGTTCTCGCCAAGCCGCGAACGCCCGAACTCGAAACCTTTCTCGACGCCGTGCTTCACTGATCCCGCAACGTCAACCGAGCAGGAGAGACACGCATGCACCGCTTCCTCACCGCCGCAATTGCCGCGGTCGCGCTCGTCTTCGGCATTGTCGAAGCAAGGGCCGACGCATTCGCCGACATTCTCAAGAACGGCGTGGTGCGCATTGCCGTACCGCTCGATGTGCCGCCGTTCGGCTCGATGAGCCAGGAGCGCAAGCCCGAGGGGTTCGACATCGACCTGGCGGAGATGGTTGCCAAGGCTCTCGGCGTGAAGGTCGAGCTGCAGCAGGTCACTGCCGCCAACCGCATTCCCTGCCTGCTGACCGACAAGGTCGACATCGTCATCTCAGTGATGGGCCTGACGCCGGAGCGCGCCAAGCAGATCATGTTCACCGCCCCCTATGCCGACACGCATCTCGCGGTCTACGGACCCAAGAGCGCGAACGTGCCCTCTGCTGCCGAGCTTGGGTCGCTCAAGGTCGTTGCTGCCAAGGGCACGACACAGGAACTCGGGCTGGCGGCCATGAACCCGCGCGCAAATATCATGCGCACCGAGGACGACGCCACCGCGGCGACCGCCTATATCACGGGGCAGGCCGATCTCTTCGCCACCAACAGTCTGATCGTGCCGGACCTAATGAAGCGGGCGCCCAACAAGGAGTTCGACCTCAAGTTCGTGATTCGCCGGAGCCCCGCGCACATGGGCGTGCGGATGGGAGAATTGGTGCTTCTGCAGTGGCTCAACAGTTTCATCTTCTTCAACACCATGAACGGCGAGCTCGACAAGCTGCACCGGAAATGGCTCGCCGCGCCTATGGCGCCGCTGCCGACGCTGTAGTCTGCTTTCGAGCCGGGGTCGCCTTCAGGGGCGCAAAAGCGGTGGCACCTTTGCGGGCTGCCTCGTCGTCTGATGCGTCGGCGAGATTGATGGATTGTGGGTATGGGAGAAGCGTATGCAGGAAATCGAGTGGGCGCGCCTTAAGGCTGCCGAACTTACGCAAGTCGCCAAGCGTGACGCCATCGTCATCGTGCCGATCGGCTCGACCGAGCAGCATGGGCCGCATCTGCCCACCCAGGTCGACTCCCGGCTGGTCACAGAGGTAGCCCACCGCGCGGCGCGGCTCATGATCGCCACGCACCCAACGATCGTTACCCCGACGATCCCCTTTGGCATGAGCGAGCACCACATGTCGCTCAACGGGACCATAACTCTCGATTACGCTACCATGGCTGCTGTGCTCAACTGTGCCTGCAATTCCATCTTGCGTGCCGGTTTCAAACGGATCTTCATCCTCAACGGCCATGGCGGCAACACCGATGGGATTTACACCTTCATTAGTGAGTTCACGAACAAGCACCGCGTGCCGTTGGCTGGCGGCACGTACTGGAACATCGCGCAGGAGGAGATCGGCGCACTTCTTCAGAAGCAAAAGTATCTTCTGCACGCATGCGAGGCGGAGACCTCCATGATGCTAGCGCTGACGCCCGACCTCATTGATCGCGATGAGCTTCCACAGGTGCACGGGCCTTATGTACCTGGTCTGTCCGCGATTCCGGGTGTCAATCCCGGTGTATATCGGTGGCGCGAGCTTTCGAGCCGCTCGCTCATCGGTGTCATCGGCGAGGCGGGGGCGGCTACTCCGGAGAAAGGCGAGAAATTGCTTCAGGCAATCGCATCTGCCGTCGCGAGAGAGCGCTTCTGGAGAAGCGTCTTTGGGATGAGCCAATCTAATCGGCGTCTGCTCAACTGGAGGGAAGATGAAGAAGGCGTTTGCCGGCCTGCGCATTCTCGATTTCACAACTACCAGTTCGGAGGTTGCACTTGCGGCCGTTTGCCGGGTAGAGCTCGGCCAGGCTCTTGAGGTGGGCCACGGTCAAGTCCGGGCGATTGAGGCCCACGGCCTTTTCCCAGATCGCGAGCTCTCGCTGATGAAGCGGCCAAGCTTCCGCATAGCGACGTTGGAATGCATAAAGCATGGCTAGGCTGCTGAGCGACCGTGCCACATCGGGGTGTCCGGACCCCGCGCTTTTTCCTGGATCGCGAGCGCGCGCTTGAAAAGCTGCTCATCAAAACGGAGCTGCGCTTGATAAAGCCCGCGAGGCCATCGAGCCGCGCGCCCACAGTCGGGTGGTCCGGGCCCAGTGCCTTCTCTCCGATTGCGAGTGCACGCTGCAAGAGTGGCTCGGCTTCAGCAAAGCGACGTTGAACTTGATAGAGCAAGGCGAGGCTGTTAAGCGCGATACCAACATGGAGATGGTCGGGACCCTCCGCTTTTTCCGCAATTACCAGTGCGCGCGTCAGGAGCGGTTCGGCCTCAGCGTAACGGCACTGGTGCCGGTAGAGCACGCCAAGGTCGTGGAGCCCGCTCGCGTACTTCGGATGCTCCTCACCGTGTCGGCTCTTAGCCAAGGCAAGATACTGCTCGGCCAACGGTATGCCCTCGGCGTACTTCCCGGCGCGACGGAGCTGCTGGACACTTGGTCGTCGTCGTTCAACCCGGCCGCCGACCTCTATGAAGCGCGCCGTCTCCTCGAGCGCTCCATCGCTCTCGACCCGCACTATGCTAGGGCCTATGCCGTTCTTTCGAATACCCACTTGATTGCTTCGGTCCAACCGGTGGATGAAGATTGTGGCAGCCCCACTACCTCGAACGCGCACATCGGCTCGCTCGGAAGGCCGTTCGGCTCGACCCCAATCTTCCGATCGCTCATTCCTACCTTGGACACGTGCTGACGTTCGAGGGCCAGCATGAGCAGTCCATAGCCGAGTTCGAGAAGGCCATTGCCCTGAACCCCAATTTCACGGATTGGCGATTTGGCGCGGCGCTAGTTCGCGCAGGAGAGCCAGCGAGGGCCATCCAGGTTCTCGGCGCACATATGCGGTGCGCAAGCGAACTGCCTCGGAAGCGTCGAAAGCGGATTGGGCGATGTCAAATCCGCGGGGTGACCCTTCCTGCGGGACAAGCTCGGAGGATGTCCTGATACCGACCGAGCGGCATCCGGCTTGTAGGCAGCGCGAAGCTCGATCGGGCTCCGGTGTGGAACGTGAGAACCTGGCCGGCGATGCCAAGAGAAAAGGCGCAAGCGGCTGCAACCGCGAGGCCGAAAGTACCGGCGGTGATCTACGACCTGCTGTTCAAGGCCTCGGCCGAGACCATGCTGACGATCGCCGCCGACCCCAAGCATCTGGGCGCCAGGATCGCCATCACCTCGGTGCTGCTCACCTGGGGCTCGGCCATGACGCATCATCCGCACGTGCACATGATTGTACCGGGTGGCGGTCTGTCGCCGGATGGGGAGCGCTGGATTGCGGCTAGGCCCAACTTCTTCCTGCCGGTGCTGGTGCTCTCCAAGCTGTTCCGGCGCTTGATGCTGGAGAAGCTGGTTGCCGCGCACCAGGCCGGCAAGCTGACCTTCTTCGGCGCGCATGCGCCCCTCGTCGAGGAGAAGGCCTTCGCCGCGTTCTTGAAGCCGCTGAGGAGGACGAGGTGGTTCGTCTACTCCAAGCGGCCCTTCGCCGGGCCCAAGGCTGTGTTGGCGTACCTATCGCGCTACACCCACCGCGTCGCCATCGCCAATCGGCGGCTGATCGCAGCCGATGCCAACAGCGTCACCTTCAAGGCCAAGGATTACCGCATCGAGGGGCCAGGCCGCTACACGACCATGACGCTGGCGACGGGCGAGTTCATCCGCCGCTTCCTGCTGCACGTCTTGCCCAAAGGCTTCCACCGCATCCGCCACTACGGGCTGCTCGCCGGCACTGCCAAAGCCGATATGGTTGCCAAGGCTCGCCAGTTGCTCTCCGTGCCCGCGACCGAGCCCGACGAGGACGTTGCGACCGACCATGTCCAGCACTGCCCTTGCTGCGGCGGCCGCATGGTCGTCATCGAGACCTTCGCGCCCGGCACCCATCCGAGCTATTGCGCCACGGCGCCTGTGGGCGCCATCAGGATCGACACGTCATGAGCACGATCGTCCTGCCGAATGCCACCACGCTTCTTGCTCGCTGGTCAGCGACCGGCTGCGATGCCGCTCGCGCCATCCAGCGCCCAACACCATATTCGCCGCCCCGATCATGGCTGTTGCCTATCGCTGTCGGTACCGCAACCAGTTCAAACGCGCTCATCGAGAGCCGCGGTCGACAGCACCTGGACCCCGATCCCTTCCCCACTACCCGAGCCGTCGAGCCCAAATCCCCATAGCGCCTGCGGCACCCTCGCAGCCCACCTCTCGCGGGTTCCTTCCCTGGAGGCTTTCGGACACCGGCCCCCGGCGTGTGCCGCACCATTCGTCACGGGCCGGCATCCGAAACCCTTCACACGAACGGTCCTCGGGGTCACGCCCGCCGAACGTCAGTTGACCCTCCGAATCCGGACGAAATCGCTGCAGCGCGGAAGTCGGCAGTTCCGTGCCAATGGACGAAATCGCTACCGCGATAGCCCGCTGCGCGGGGGTGCCTCGCTGATAGCGTTGCGACTGGGGAGAGCATCGATCGCGGGGGGGGCAGAGCCATCCATTACGGTGGCAGCAGCCAGATCTTCGTCGACCGTTCAGCATGAGCTACGATGCTTCAGCCAGTCGCAAAGATCACCAGCCTTTACTTGCCGTGAAGTCGGATCGTTGTCTTGTAGGAGACGCCCGTGCCAGGACGCACTTCCCGTCGCCGTCGTTCGGTGCACATCAGCCATTCGCGCTTTGCTGGCCTTCAGCGTCGGTCACCATTCGGCTCACAACTTCCTGGTGAAATGGACGTGTTGCCATTTTGCTTAAGCCATTGGAGTCACAAGTGACCCCAGAATTACTTTCCCCTATTTACTCAAGATCCGTACCAGCACGCTCGGGTTGTGTGCGCTGTCTACTGGCTCCAGACCGGCAATGGCATCCCTCGCTTGAAGGCCCCATCGACCTCCTCGCGCGACGTTCCATCCCTCACCACCAGCGTCGGCGTCCCGCTCAAACCCTCGTAGAGCCCGCCGCACCATAGTCGCGCCGCCTCTCGCGATTTCGTCCATTGGTGCTTTTCGTACGCCTGCCGTCGGCGCGTGCGGATAGGGTCGTCGTGCAGGCGTCCGAAAACCTTCACAGGTTCGGACTCATGCAACGCAGCAAACGACGCAGATGGGGTGCTCTTCGTCAAATCATTGATCAACCATGCGCGCGTCAATGACCATCAAGCCCATCCGATCGAAGAGTTGGACACGCGAACCGTCACTGGCGACCGTGAAACACGACTGACGCGGCTGCATCTTCTTCCAATCGCGGCAGAGCTGATCTTCGCGAACGCTCCAGGAACCTGTATCGAGCTCGGTTGGCTCGCTGCCTCGCAGAACGGCGGCGCTGCCATCGGTATTAAGCCGAATCCGATACGGACCATGCATTGCCGCGTCGCCATAAAGCAGTGTCTTTCCCCCGAGCATCCGAGAGAGCGCGTCGCCGAGCGCGCGCGGGTATTGGGCCGACTCGATCGACGCGTCGGGTCCGATGTCAGGAAACTTTCCCGCATCGAGCACAAGCCAGAGAAGTCGACCGATCTGCCTGAGGTTTAAGCCGTGGTCCGCGTGAGGTGCACGATGAACGACGACCAAATCTAAAGCTGGGATCACAAAGGCAAACTGGCCACCGTACCCCTGGGCAAAGAAGGTGCCCTTCGGCAGATCGACGGCGGGTGCCGCCCCGTTGTTGATAGAGCCAATCCACCACAAATAGCCGTAGCCAGGGCCCCATTCCGAGCTCGAGTAGGGTTGTACGCTCGCCTCGATCCAGCGCGCCGGGACGATCTGGCGGCCTCCCCACTGGCCCTTGCGCAGGTAAAGTAGAGCGAAGCGAGCCAGATCGCGCGCGCTCATTTTGAACGGATATGCCGGATAGACCGATGCTCCACCTGTGACGTATTCGCCATCGGCCGGACGATAGTCCTGCATGCCGATTGGCCGGGCAATCTCGCGCTCGAAGGCATCGAAGATCGATGAACGCACAGCACGTTCATAGATGGTGCCGAGCGTATTGAAATCCCAATTGTTGTAGTACCAGAAGCTTCCCGGCTTGCGACTGAAGCGAGGAGGGCGCTGCGCCGCCATGCCAGCTGACTCATAGAGTGCAGGATGGTAGATGCCCGACCGCGCAGTCAGCAGATCACGCACGGTCGCACTCTTTTCCTCGGCGGTGAGGGATGGCTCGTTGTCATCAATGCCGAGTGCGCCAATGGCCTGTGCAAGGTCGATCTCGCCCCGTTCGACGGCGATGCCGATCAGCGCACTCAGCAGACTCTTGCGCACCGAAGCGAGCGGCGTCTTGGCGGCCGTGTCACCCCATTCTGCGACAACTGCGCCGTGGTGCACGATCATGACCGAGGTCGAGCCGATGCGCTTTGACCACGCCTCGGCTCTCGCCAGCCTTTCCTTTGCCCATCCGGCAACCTCGGGATCGACGCGTTCCCAGGTCGCTGCCGGAAAACGCTCAGCCGCAACGGTAATTCCGCCGCCCACAGCTGTGACGATGGATGCACACAAAAATGCGGTGACTAATCCGAATGTGTGAGGCTTCATCGGTCTTGCCTGCGAGCGTGTTCACTTGCCCAAATGGGGATCTCAGCCTTGAGCCCGCTCTCGCACTATTCGGCTTCACCCTGCGGGCCATTAGTAAAGAATTGGGCGTGCTGAACAAGGGTTGAATGGCAGATCTGGGTCATCTTGCCCCGTAGGCCCCACGGCAGGTTTCGGGGTGAACCTGTCGTATCATCAAAGACCTACGGTGAGTCCGTGCCACAAGCTGCCGTGGCTTTCACAACTTGACTGCGCGTGCTCACCGGGCTACCGGCCACCGCTCGCAACTGATCTGGCAAAACCGACGTTCTGCAATGGCGCGCCAGGCTGTCGATCTCGAATTCGAGCAAATCCGGGTAATCGTGCGCGATCACGATAGTGCACTCTACCCGGTCGGTTTCGCGCGACTACATGGCGGCGGTGACGTTTACCGTATCGACCTCGCAGGCAGCGAGAACCCGCTCGTACTCAAGATCTATGGTGACGAGCCTGCGTGGATCGTAGCGAAGGAAGCCTTAGTTGCGGGCTGGATCGGCGAGCGGGCGGGCCTCGCAATTCCGCGTTGGCTTCGGGTTGACGAGCACCGAACCTGCGTCCCCTTTCGCTTTGCGCTCACGACCTGGCTTCCGGGCGTAACGGTGCGGAGCTTGATCGGCGCGCCTGGCGTCAACGCCGCCTACCAGCAGATGGGGGCGCTGCTGAGGCGCCTACACGCCATTCCCATGACAGCCTACGGCTATATCGTCGCCGATAGCATTCTGCGGCCGCAACCGACCAACGATGCTTACATGCTCTCGGCGTTTGGGGCGGCGTTTCGGCAGTTTCGCGCGCAAGGTGGGGAGGAGAGTTTGATGCGCCGCTTAGAAGGAAAGGCACAGTCGCGATTCGATCTTCTCCAGTACAGCGCGGGACCTGTCCTTTGCCATGACGACTTGCAACAGGGGAATGTGCTCGCCGAGCGTGGCAAAGACGGGAACCTGCACCTGACAGGCCTGATTGATTTCGGTAATGCTCGGGCTGGAGATGCATTGTTCGACCTCGCGAAAGCACTGTTCTGCTGCGCCCATGAGGATCCCCGCAGCCGCGAACCGCTTCTTGCCGGATATGGAGACATCAGCCATCCGGACCTGGAGGAAGCGCTTTGGCTCTATACCCTGTTCCATAGGGTCTCTATGTGGTGCCATCTAACGCGGCACGGCGACGGAGATGGTCCTGCAGGTCTAATGCGCGATTTGCAGGAGTTGAGCAGATAGGCAGGGGAGCGGCACCTGCATGCTCCCCATCCTCGCCGGTGAGAGATAAGTGATGACCCGATCGGTTGATGACGTAACAATAGACCTGACAGAAACGCAGAAGGCTTCCGAGCGTGTCCGAACCATGCTTCTGAAGTTGTCATCCGATTATGATTTCATACGAGTACACACATCGGGTTCGGATCGCACCCGGAGAAATCGCTCATAGCCATCCCGTCCTGACGTTGAACACCATGATAAGGGAAGAGACGGCGCTACTGTCCTTATACCTCCATGAGCAAATGCACTGGTATGTGACGTGGTATTCGTATGCGCGGCATAATGCCTGGAACGCGATTTGGGCTGCCTTGTCGGCACGCTATCCGAACGTGCCGGTTGTATTTCCCGAAGGTGCCCATACTGCCCAGTCGTCGTATCTGCACTTGATCGTGAACTGGCTGGAAGTCGAGGCCGCCGCGCAGTTTCTGGGGCACTCGAAGTCCGTCGAACTTGCCCAGAAGAACTTCGTCTACAGCGGACTGTATCGCATCGTCCTTGCAGACTGGGATGCATTGACCGAGCTCTATCGTGCGCACGCCCTAGCCCCCGTTTACCCGGCGACTGCAATGACAGCAGATGATCTCGCGATTGCCGCGCGGATGGATGAGGCGCCGACCGATCCTCATTGAGACCGATCGGCGATCCGGCGCTTTTGGAGTATGGAATGACGTTTTCGGCGCGCAGATCGCTCGCCGGAACCACAGAGGGCTTCATGATCGAACCGTCTCGACATGTCCCATTGCGTTCCGATCCTTGGGATCAGGATGCAGTTGCCCAGGCAATTGACGAAATCGTCGCTGATGCTCTCCACCAGTTCGGCGATGACCAGCTCTGGCCTGCCTATCCCCTTGATGGCGGCCTGAAGGATGGAGACAGCAGCATCTACTCCGGTGCTGCCGGTGTCATTTGGGCTCTCGAACATCTGAAGCGGGTTGGCGCGACCAACGCCAATTTCGACTTTCGCCCTTACCTGCCGCAGCTCTTGGAGAAAACAAAAACGGAGATGGCGACCTTCAAAGACTATGCGAACACCGGATCGCTGCTGTACGGCGACATGGGAACGGCGCTGCTGATCATGCATCTGGAGCCCAGCCCTACTCTCGCTGACCTGATCCACATGCGCGCTGTCGCCAACACGCGACTACCCATCCGGGAATTAATGTGGGGCATGCCCGGCTCGATGATTGCCTGCATTTCCATGAGCGAAATAACTGGCGAAGCACGCTGGCGAGCGATTTTTGAGACCCAAGCAGAACGGCTTCTTGCCGACCTGCAAGAGACCCCTGATGGTCCGCTTTGGGAACAGGATCTCTATGGCCGGCATCTCAAGTACCTCGGGCCCGTGCACGGATATGCGGGCAACATGGTCCCGCTTCTGCGCGGTTGGGAGTGGCTCACGGAACATCAGCGCGCTCGCATTGCGGACGCAGTCCCGCGCACGCTGAGTAAGAACGCGTGGCGGACGGAAGCCGGGACCTCATGGCGGGGGACGGTTGGTCACGACAAGCCGCCGTGGCTGTGCCAGTATTGTCATGGAGCCCCGGGCATGGTCGCGACGTTTGCCGACGCACCATTCAAGTCACCGGAGCTGGAAGCTCTCCTAATTGAAGGCGGAGAGTTCGCCTGGGCTGCAGGTCCGCTCGCCAAGGGACCCAATCTTTGTCATGGCACGGGCGGCAATGGCTACGCGTTCCTCAAGCTCTACCGCCGGACCAACGACCCGATCTGGCTCGAACGGGCGCGCGCATTCGCGATGATGGCGATTGCTCAACACCGGGAGGCACGCAACGAATTGGGGCGCGGCCGATATTCGCTCTGGAGGGGTGATGTCGGCCTTGCGGTCTATCTTTGGGACTGTCTGACGGGCGTGCCGCGCTTCCCCACGGTCGACATTTTCTGACGCGCAAATGTCTCCAACGGGTCACTTTCGGACTCGTGCGCCGCAGCAAGACGCGGGCGCCGCCGCTATTCCTCACCCGGGTTCGGCGCGATCGCGAACGAAGCCCTTAGCTCGTGCGTGAAGCCTTCCGGGGCATATTCCAAGCGTGGCGGCGTATCCGAATCTGCAACCGCATGCTCA
>Ga0209382_10005415_pt1 | contig 16638 bp, 17 predicted proteins | sample SoiMetdeltSBSDD5_FD_187599 | JGI IMG/M metagenome (GOLD analysis project Ga0209382, IMG submission 187599) | Bulk soil microbial communities from a Populus tree surrounding site in Tennessee, USA - Soil MetaG P. deltoides SBSDD5 (SPAdes) (version 2) | ecosystem: Environmental > Terrestrial >...
GGCGGCGGTGTTGGCGGTGACCGGCGTTGTCGTGCTGGTGTCGGTGGTCGCGCACGGCATGTCGGCCACGCCGCTGTCGAACTGGTATGGCCGCCGCGTCGCCCAAGCCACGGTGACCCTCCCAGAGGAGCGCGAGAGTACGGCGGTAGGGTTGTTCCAGGCGGATCCGACGGCGGTCCCCCGCATCACACCGCAAGCCTTGGCAGAGCTGCTGGCGGGTCCGCACCCGCCCATCGTGCTGGATGTGCGAGCCCGTGCCCACTACGACCAGGACGCGCACCAGATTCCCGGGAGTGTCCGCGTGCCGCCCGACCAGGTCGAGGAGTGGGCAAACACTGAGCCGCCAGGCGTGGTGGTCGCCTATTGTACCTGACCACACGAAGGGAGCAGCGCCCGGGTGGCGCGACAGCTACGGATGCGTGGATTCGACGCGGCGGCATTGCTGGGCGGCTACGACGCCTGGCGTGCACTGTACCCAGTGGAGCCAAAAGGCAGCGGGACGGTGGTCGCACAGCGCACGCGGGGCGGCGCGGGCAGCGGGGTGTCTCGGCCTCCCCAGGATCGTACGCCCACACCCCCAGGACATGAAGACCCCGGGACCACATGATGGCTTATGCAGGGGAGCGTGGAGGCCGACGCCGCGAAGCAGGGCTGTCTTCGAGACGTTACGGTCCGCCTTGCGTGTGGCCTCAGTCTGGGGGAGGAATCAAGCTCGTGGGCAGATGGCCAATGAGAACCTTATCACGTCAGGCAATTGCCCACAAATGCCGTTCCGCGAACGCCTGTGTTTTCCATACATGGCGCCATGCGGCAGGAATCGAAATCTTATGTTTTTGGGAAACGGAATGCGGCATTGTGTCACACAGCCTCTGATTGTGCTGCAATCCTTGTGTATCCTTCCTTCGCTGCCACGCATGGAGGCGCAGCACGTCTTCTGGTAAGATAGGCCCCAGAAGGGGGGATCCTAAGGCACCCAGACACACGGAGGGGTAGCGGTGACATTCGAGGAAGTCCTGACGCAGACCGTCGCGATGCTCCAACGTTTGGGCCGTGTCTCGTATCGCGCCCTCCAGCGACAGTTCGACCTTGACGACGACTATCTTGAGGATCTCAAAGAGGCCCTCCTCTATGCGTATCCCACGCTCATTGATGACGTCGGGCGCGGGCTGATCTGGTCTAGCGATGTCGAGGCGCCCCCGGGAGCTCCTCCGTCCTCTGCCCGGCCAGCATCACAGCCCATGCCCCAGGAAGGTGCTCATCCTCCGCCTGAAGCGCTCCCGCGTGATCTGCCTACCCCTGACGCCGAACGCCGCCAGCTCACCGTGATGTTCTGCGATCTCGTCGATTCCACCAAACTTTCGTCGCAGCTTGATCCCGAAGAGTACCGGGACGTGGTCCGTGCGTATCAGAAGGTCTGCTCCGAGGTCATCACCCGCTTTGATGGACACATTGCGCAGTTATTAGGGGATGGACTCCTGGTGTACTTTGGCTATCCCCGCGCCCATGAAGATGATCTTCACCGAGCCGTACGGACGGGTTTGGGTATCCTCGATGCCATGGACGACCTGCGTACGCGTCTGAAGCAAGACAAAGGGATCCCACTCGCTGTCCGCGTTGGCATTCATACGGGTTTGGTTGTTGTCGGTGCCATGGGTGGCGTAGGCCGTCAGGAACAGCTGGCGTTGGGTAAAGTGCCCAACATTGCTTCGCGCATCCAAGGACTCGCTACGCCCAATACGATGGCGGTCAGTGAAGCGACCTATCGCTTGGTGCAGGGGTATTTCGAGTGCCAGGCGTTAGGTGTGCAGGCGCTCAGAGGTGTGGCTGAGCCCATCCACGTGTACCGCGTCCTCCAGGCAAGTGGAGCCAGAGGGCGTCTCGATGTGGCGGCAACCCGAGGACTGACCCCGCTGGTCGGGCGAGATTCGGAAGTCACCCTCCTCCTGGAACGGTGGGAGCAAGCGAAAGCGGAACAAGGGCAGGTGGTCTTACTGAGTGGTGATGCTGGGATCGGGAAGAGCCGTTTGGTCCAGGTGCTGAAGGACCATGTGGCCCATGAGCCGCATATACGGTGGGAATGTCGGAGTGTGGAGCACTATCAGAACACGGCACTGTTCCCTCTGACCGATTTATTCCAACGCCTATGGCAGTTTGAAACGGGAGAGACCCCGGACGAGAAAGTCGGTAAACTCGAACAGGCGCTCAGCCAGTACAGACTGCCCTTAGGGGAAACGGTGCCGTTGTTGGCACCTCTCCTTTCGCTTTCCCTTCCTGAAGACCGCTACCCCTTCCTCAAATTGGTGTCCCCACAACGTCAAAGACAGAAGACACTCGAAACTATCGTTGCCATCCTCCTGGAACTTGCTGAACATCACCCTGTCCTCTTTATCCTGGAAGACTTGCATTGGACCGACCCCACGACCCTAGAGTTGCTCGGTCTGCTGGTCGAGCAAGTCCCGACGACGGCCATCGCGACCCTGTTGACCTGCCGCCCCCATTTTCAGCCCGCCTGGCATCACCGGTCGTATATCACCGAAATGACCTTGAACCACTTATCGCAGACGCAGGTAGAACAGATCGTCACCTGTGTTACCGATGGGAAAACCTTACCACACGAGGTGCTCGTCCAGATCGTCGCGAAGACGGACGGGGTCCCATTGTTTGTCGAGGAACTGACGAAAGCCATTCTGGAATCTGGACATCTGCACGAAGTCGATGGGCACTACGCACTCCTGGGGTCGTTATCCACGTTCACCATTCCTGCCACCCTGCAGGACTCCCTCATGGCGAGACTGGATCGCTTGGTCAGTGCCAAAGGCATTGCCCAACTGGCGGCGGTCATTGGGCGGCAGTTTCCCTATGCGCTGCTCCAGGCGGTCTCACAAGTGGATGCCTCAACGTTACAACGAGAATTGGGCAGACTTGTTGACGCCGAATTGGTCTACCAAAGAGGGGTCCCACCCCAAGCGACCTACGTGTTCAAGCACGCACTCATTCGGGACGCTGCCGCTCAATCCTTGCTCAAGAGCACCCGGCAGCAGTCTCATCAGCGCATCGTGCACGTGCTCGCATCTCAGTTTCCTGAGACGACTGAAGGACAGCCAGAACTGCTGGCGCATCACTATACCGAGGCAGGTCTCACCGAGCAGGCAGTCCCCTATTGGTACAAAGCTGGTCAACGAGCCAGCGAGCGCTCAGCCCATATGGAAGCCATCAATCACCTGCGTCAAGGGTTGTCGTTGCTCCAGACACTCCCTGAGACACCTGAGCGTTTCCAACGCGAAGTAGACATGCTGATCATGTTGGGGGCCTCGTTGCTTGCCGTGCAAGGCTTTGCCGCTCGCGAAGTGGGAGAGACCTATACGTACGCCCAACAACTCTGTCACCACCTGGAAGACCCGCAACGGCTTTTCCCCGTGTTACGTGGACTCTGGCAATATGCTAACTTGCGTGCCGAGTATCAGACGGCGTATGCCTTGGGTGAGCAACTCTTGACCCTCGCGCAGGGCATGCGCCAGGACTCCGCCATGCTCGTGGCGGCACACCGTGCCTTGGGGACGACGTTATTCTGGATGGGCGCGGTAGCCGCTGCCCAGACCCACTTTGCGCAGGGGATAGCCCTGTACGACCCCAAGCAACACCGCGCCTCGGCGTTCCTCTATGGCGAGGACGCGGGCGTGATTTGCCGTAGCTATGCCGCCTGGACGCTATGGCACCTGGGCTATCCTGACCAGGGGCTGACACGGAGTCACGAAGCGTTACTGCTGGCGCAGCAGAGTGGACACCCGTTTAGCCTGAGTTTTGTCTTGAGCTATACGGCGCAATTCCATCAGTACCGCCATGAGGTGCGTTTCACCCACGAGCATGCTGAAGCGGCCGTCCGCCTCGCCACGGACCAAGGATTTCTGCAGTGGATGACGGTCAGTGCGATGCTACGCGGCTGGGCGCTGGTGCACCAGGGGCAGGCGCAGGAAGGAATGGCACAGATCACCCAAGGTTTGATGACCTATCGTACCGCAGGATCAGAGTTAGCACGACCGTATTTTCTCACACTCCTCGCCGAAGCCCATAAAATCCAAGGAGAAGCAGCGGCAGGACTCACAGTGCTCACCGAAGCGCTGGCGCTCGTGGACACCACAGGCGAACGGTGGTACGAACCAGAACTCTATCGCCTCAAAGGCGAACTGCTGCTGCAACAGCATGTAGACCATCAGGCTGAAGCCGAGAGCTGCTTCCATCACGCCCTTGAGATCGCTCGCCACCAACAAGCCAAGTCCTTCGAGTTACGCACCGCTACCAGTCTGGCTCGACTCTGGCAGCAGCAAGGCAAACGCCAGGAAGCCTCTGACCTCCTTGCACCGGTCTACGGGTGGTTTACGGAAGGCTTTGACACACCGGATTTACAGGATGCCAAAATGTTGTTGGAGGAGTTAGTATGACCGCTAGCACCCTTGCTCTCCAGGACGAGTACTGCCAACACCGCATCACGGGAAGATACGTCTGATGTACGGTGTCATTGTGCCACGGGGATGAGCATAGCGCTACGCCTCTACAGCACAGTGTGCATCACTTTAAGGACGAAGTGCCAATCTACCATGGTCCAGTCGATATCCTCAAGCTCAATAGCTGGACCTGGCGTGCCATCGACCCAACGGACATGTCCACGAACATAGCTCTGCACATCCTCCGCCGTCGGCAGTTCCTCCAGGAGGGGCACGTCCCTCCTGATGCCGATAATCCACTGCGTCACACGCTGTGTTCCGTCAGTCATGGTCTGCTCTATTGTGCGACATACCCACCATCCACCGTCATGGTATGTCCCGTGACGAATGAAGCCGCATCTGAACAGAGCCAGACCACCGCTTCCGCGATTTCTTCCGGCTGCCCCATCCTTCCCACGGGATGACGGGCGATGATCTGAGCTTCCATCTCGGGTCTGGTCAGCAGTGCCTGTTCGATCAAGGGGGTCCAAATATAACCCGGACACACCGCATTGACACGGATACCCGCTCTGGCATACTCCAGCGACGCGGTTTTCGTCAAGCCCACCACTCCGTGCTTGCTCGCATTATATGCCGAGGTCCCACTCCAGGAACCTACCAAACCCATAATAGAAGCGGTATTGACAATGGTACCATTCCCCTGGGTAAGCATCTGGAGAATTTCGTACTTCATACAGAGCCACACGCCCTTCAAATTAATGGCGAGGACCTGGTCCCAGACGTCTTCGGGGCATTCGTGCAAGGGGGCACGTAGGCGCCCGGCAATGCCCGCATTATTGTGGGCACAATCCAGACGACCGTAGGTCTCCACCGTTTTGCCAATCATCGCCTCGACGGCGCTGGCGCTGGTCACATCGACGTGGACGAAGGTGGCTGCCCCGCCGTTCTCGGTGATCATATGCACCGTCTGCTGTCCACCGTCTGCGTTCATGTCCGCCACCACCAGTTTCGCCCCTTCCCGTGCAAATGTCAGGGCAGTGGCTCTCCCAATCCCTGATGCGCCTCCCGTGACTAACGCGACTTTGCCTTCTACACGTCCCGCCATGTCGAGACCTCCTGTGCCTACCAACGCTAGCGCCAATGTTCTCGTGCAGATGCGACACTACATCTCGGTATACTGGATACCGTGTTCCTCACACCAGGCAATCGCCATCTCTCGTAGGGCTACATCACGATACCGGTACCACTCTTCAGCCATCTCATACAACTGCAACCTGTCTTTGAAGCGCCTGAATGCTCCTCGACCACGGATGGCGTCACACAGATCATCGCGCATGTCCTCATCGTCTACCGAGAGGCAGAACCGCTCCATCATACGGTACTCATTGATCTCAAATCGGTCAGGCAACTGGAGATAGGAATCCGTTTCTCTAATGTCTTTGGCGATACGAATGGCGTCATGCTGCCATTCCGGGAAGTCTTCGAAAGGGGCATCTTCCTCACCCGCTCGTAACTCCTCTGTTGTGACAGAGACCACCTCCCCAGTAGCGGTGTTCAGATACGAGAAACATTCATCCGATTGGCATTCCAGCCCCTCGACAATGTCCGACAGTTTCACTCGTAGAGCGCTGTGCTGGTCACCCATGATGCCCCTCCCGAGCACACCTACCTCGTCTGCCCCCACCCATTGCAATACGCCCGTTCACAGGCAGGCACACGTTTGGCGGGTTTGAAGTCGTACCCTGTGTAGTACACCACCAGGCGTAATGCCGCTTGGCGTATGCCCTCTGGAATGCCCAGGAGCGCCGCTGCTTCCTGCTCGTAGCGCAGATGCAGGGTCGTCCAGGCTGATCCTACCCCACGAGCACGCAGTGCCAGCATGAGCGACCAGGTGGCAGGCAGGCGGCTGGCATAGGCTCCTGGTCCCGTGCCTTGCACGGCTGGGGCTTCTACACAAGGAATAATCAGCACCGGGACTTCGTGCAGATGCTCAGCGAGATACGTCACGGTCTTCTCAGGGGAGCACCATTCTGACGTAGTGATTGTCCACGACGTCACCCTCAGCGGAGACGGTAAAATTGGAAGTGATATACCCAGACGCCCCGGCAAACGCGCCGTTCCCAGCGGTGATGCGCCAGATGACGGCACCCCACTGGAGCCCGGGGATGGGGACTCGGTCCCAAGTGTCCCGCTCCCACGGTCTCGAAGGTCACCTTGCCATATCCGCTATAGTCAATGCTCCCGGTTTCGTTGAATGTCTCGCCACTCAGCACCACATGCGACTCGAACGCTACGGTCTCCCCGTGTGGACCTCTTCCGCCCGTCCTGGCGGTGAGCGTATTGGGACTGCCCTCGACAGGTGCTGCTCTGCCGCGCAGTTCCATGGCAAAGACCACATCTCTCATTGTCCATCCTCCGCATGCCTGTCGAATGTTGTAAGACCACGCTCCCTGGCAGTCTCAGGGGTAACCAAACCGTGGATGCACGTGCCATTGTGCCCTCATCATGTCCCACGGGGAGGGTTTTCAGGTCGGGTCGTCCCCTCTCTCTGCTCAACACTCGTAGGACTGACGCGATGACCAAAACCTTATATGCCTGCCCCAACGCGAAGTCAATCATGGTGTGGCTTGTCTGCTCATTGCTCTTTTTGTGCCACAAACCCTGACGCATCCCCTTCGTGAAAGTAGAGTGTCCCCTGGAGTTGTCCGTCCCTGATCATCGCCCACCCGCGTCCACTGACCGGGTCCATTTCGTCTTCCCCTTCCCAGGAAAATTCCAGACGTTCTGTCCCCGGGGAGGGCTCGATACGATAATCGATCTCGCCATGGACGGTGCCAAACTGAAACTCGCCCGGGTTGTCCTCTCTGAAGGCGATATAGCCTGGCACAACGAGGTCGATGTAGTCCTGATCCCATTGCTCCATCTCAATGATTCGCCATGTTCCAAGGTATGGATTGCTCATGGGGTTCTCCTGTATCTTCGTTTCTACATGCCACCTGTTCCTGCTTCTCCACTTTCCTGAGGAATGTTGCCAACGCCCTTGCCAATGTGGTGCTCTGTTGTTCGTCCACCTGATACAGTCGGACTGTTACTTCTAAGGCTTTCCCCAGGTGCTGGAGAGCTTCCACGCTATAGGGAGTCTCCTCAACATGCATCTCCATCGCATTGAGGAGACCATAGAGTTTCCTGAATGCGATGGGTGCTCCAAACGATGCTACGACGGCTCGGACCTCATCCAGGGCATCCACACCAGCTTGGTTATACATGTGTCCACTCTCCTCCTGATGTTCCATCGGCATAGACAGCGACACGCTTGCACATGGTCCTCTGGCTGGGGAGACGACTACAACGGACCCTGGTACGACGATGACCACCCAAATAACGCTTGCAATTTCTGTCCAGGATTGAACTTGAACCTCAGGGTTGGACATAAAATCCCCCCAAGCCCGTCAAGGTCACCCCTTTACCCGCTTTGAACGTGTCATAGAGGGTCTCGACGGTCGCTGCAAGCCACGCAGCGGCAACGTTGTCATCCGTCTGCATCCGCAGCGCCAACTGGTGTATAAAGGCTTTCGTCTCAAGGCTCTCCGCCATAACGTTCTCCAACAGCCTTACGCTGCACAGATAGTATCTGCATCCCTGATACAATGGTACAAGCACACATTCTCATTGCGTCCAGCATGAAGGCATTGCCATGCAGAGCCCACACCTGACCCCCTTTGTGGGGCAAAGATAGCTCAATCTGGAGAGTTTCAGAAGGGATGGAAGCCTGTCCAGACCCCGGTCTGGTTTGCGGAAGAGCCCGGCGTCCTGTATGTCTACACCCTCGCGAATGCTGGGAAGGTCAAACGGATACGCCGTCATTCCCGCATCCGCATTGCCCCCTGTACCATGCGCGGCACTTTGATCGGACCATGGGTGGAGGCAGAAGCCACTATCGTGGACGCTACGACTGCAGCCCATGGACATGCGGAACTCCTCAGACGCCACGCATGAGCGCGGTGTCACCTCAAGTGATGACACAACCGATTTTCCCATTGCGTGGCACTGGAAGGGCAGAGAAGACTCTCCCACGACGCACAGCCCGTGTTCTTTCTTTTGCAACCTCAAGGAGACCGGCGTAGGTCGTGAAGGGATGCTGCCGCATGCGAACAAAACCTGAGCCATAAACCGTCATGTGCCGAAGACATGGACCGCAATGATCGTGAGGCTCCTGACCCCGCCAAAGAATCTGGAAAAAGTCCGGCTGCTTAATCTGGAAAGTTACAGTGACACATCGCCCAACACCGTCTCATTACACGTACTGACGGCGCTCGCCTGCTGTGCTTCCTGGCGCCTTCTCTGCGTCACTTATGCTATGATAGCGCGCCAAGGGCGGAGCCGCTGTTGCCTGAGCATACGCCTCGGTGGAAGGTGGGTCGCACAGGGCTCATCACCACAGCGGCGGTGCTCTGGTGGCTGGAGGCGTCGACCACGCAGCGTACGACAGCCGCGCGGGACGCCGCGCTCGCCCGCGCCCCTGCCGGCTACGCGCGTGGCGGGCTGGGGAAAAGGCCATGGGCATGTCCTCCCCATGATGTTTCGTGTGGCGCCGTGTGCTAAGATGGCTCCCCAGTGGGTGTCTCTCCTGGGCTCCGGGCGTGAGGACCGGGGGCCAACGAGACGAGGCAAAACGATGGCGGCTACGCTGTACAGAGGAGACGGACACATGGCCCAAAAAGGTCGTGGGATTTTCATGGTGTACGTTGATATCGACGCCCAGCACGTGCAGGAATTCAACGAGTGGTATAACACGGAACATCTACCGGAATTGCTGGCAGTGCCCGGCATTCTCTCCGCGGCACGCTACGAGGCGGTCAAGGGGGGGCCGCAGTACCTGGCCTGCTATGAACTGGAAAGCGTGGCGGTGATGCAGACGCCGGCGTTTACCAACCGGCCGCGGACGCCGTGGGGACAGAAAGTATCGCCGTCCGTGATTGGGAAGAATTTGACACGCATTGTCGGGGAACAGATTTACCCGGACGGTATTGAAATGCCGGATCGGGGCATGGCGCCGGTGTTACAGATTGGCCGCATGTCCGTCCCCGCCGAGGTCGAGGCGGAGTGGAACGCCTGGTACAGCGGGGAATATGTGCCAGGCTACCGCAAGGTGCCGGGCGTGATCTACGCCCGCCGCTATCGGGTACTCGAGGGGACCAGCGGCTACAGCACGGTCTACGAATTTGCCAGTACGGCCGTGCCCGAAAGTCCGGAGTGGAAGGAGCAACAGCAACATTCCTCGCCCAATTCGCCACGCATGCGGCAGGCCATGACGCATGCACCGGGTTCTGCCGGGGTGTACGTACGGGTGCATCCCTAAAGTCCAGGGTGCGCACGATGGCCATGTAGTCAGTCCTGTGCCAGCTGTCTTGGAGCCGCGTGCGCCTTGCACCAGCAAGGTGCGGTTGCATGCGGCGAGCAAACGGTGAGGAAAAGCGCACCCAGGGCCGTCAAGGCTCATACAGCGTGTTCAGCGTGCGTCACACGTTGCACGGAAGCCATGTTGCGGGCCTCGTGGAAGAAAACGGTTGTTGCATGTTTCGGCTCTGGTGGACGGCCATGTCCGCATGCTCTCCGCCATGAGCGCAGAAAACATCTCCACAAGAGGTTTTCTTCCACACACAGCCCTCAGGCTGATGGTTGTCCCGAGGGACCCGTCAGCTGTTCCCTCGCTGTCATTGGTTGTTTGTCCATCTGTTGCGCCTGAGCGCAACTTTCCTTACGGATGCTTGTCACACCCCAAAGAGCCAGGAGGAGGGGTGTATCATCCGAGCGTATAGGCGCTGCAGCCCCTAATGGTTCCCTTTACTCCAAAGGAGCTCTCCGATGGCGATCATCGATTCCCAGGTCCATGTTTATGAAGCGAACACACCGAAACGGCCCTGGCACACTGTACCGAATTGGCCCGATCACGTCACGGGTGACGAGATGGTGGCGGCGATGGACAAGGTCGGCGTCGACGGCGCCATCTTTATCTCCGCTTTTTCCATGTACCAGTACGACGCCAGCTATGCAGTGGAAGTGCAACGGGCGCATCCCGGCCGGTTCGCCCTCGTCAAGCCAGTGAACCCGGATGATCCGGCGGTGGCCGATGTCATCGCCGACTGGAAGCACACGCCGGGCACGGTCGGCATCCGCATCATGATGACACAGGAGGCGCAGCGCGAGCCGAACGACCCGGGCCTCGATCGCATCCTGCGTGCCGCGGTGCGGCACGACTTTCCGGTCAACATGCTGTGCTGGGGTAACGTGGACGCGGGCATGGCGCTGATCGACCGCTACCCCGACACGCGATTTATCATCGACCATCTGGCCTTGGTGCAGCCCCGCACGCCGCCCGCCCCGCCGCAGCCCTGGGCGGACCTGCCCAAGGTGCTGGAGCTCGCCAAGCGCCCAAACGCAGTCATCAAGGTCAGCGGCGCGTGCACGCTGTCCCAGCAGCCGTATCCCTTCCCGGACATCTGGGATCCGCTCGCCCGCGTGTTCGACGCCTGGGGGTTCGACCGCTGTCTGTGGGGCACCGACTGGACCCGCGCCTTCGCGGTCGTCAACTACGAACAGGCCGTCGAACCCTTCCGCCTGACCGACCGCCTGAGCGACAGTGAACGGGCGATGCTGATGGGCGGCGCATGCGCCAAGGCCTATGGCTGGTCACCGAAGAAAGGCTAGCTGATGCGCCGCACCATCAACGCACTGGCGTCAAACCGTTCCAACAATCGCTTTGACACATCGTAGCTGCAGACGGCAAGCCTAGACAGCACAACCGGCGCGGTGCCGCGATAAGGCCCATCGCGCCGTCGCCAAACCGCCGTGTTACCGCCTGTGAGTAGCAGTGGAAGAAGCGCCGGGATACACCGGTGAGGTGTCGCGCCTGCAAGAGTCGCACGGTGAAGATCGAGCCAGTCACACCGACTCCGAGTCATGTACGGAAGGTGTTTCAGCGCTGTTGAGTTGTTATCCTCTCTGGATGTCTGAGGGAAAGAGAACCACCCGTGTGATAGTGAGCAACGATGATTACCCAAGTTCTACCCTGTCCCTACTGCGATGGCATGGATATCGTCCGGCATGGCACGACCCCTGAAGGCAAGCAACGCTATCGGTGTCGTGAGTGTTTGCAGGGACGTGGGCGTACGCTTCTTCTGGAGTACGCCTATCAAGCGAAGCAAGCTTTGGGGAATCTGACCCCCAGAGATTGAAGGTCACGCCTTCATGAGCGATGCATGTGACACCATCCCACATTACGCGCATCCTATCAGCACCGTCGTCTTTTTTGGTCTCTCCACCTCCTCCCTCGACACGCCACACAAATCCTGCGACAATGGAGAGAAGGAAATAGAGGATACACCGGATGATCCCAAGCTCACGACGAACCGTTGTGGCTTCCGTCGAGCCTGCGTGTGCCTGGTCAACATCACATGGACACGCAGGCTCGACAGCCCTCGAGAGGAGAGATGCAACCATGGCTGACACCATTCGTACCGGCATCGTCGGCGCGACCGTGACGCAGGGCGGTAGCGGCTGGGGCGCCAACGCCCACGTCCCGGCGCTCCACCTCCTGCCGGACTACGCACTCCAGGCGGTCTGTACAGCCCACGAGGACACCGCCCAGGCCTCGAAGGAAAAGTTTGACGCCGTGCACGCTTTTCACGACATCGACGCCATGGCGCAGCACCCCGAGATCGATCTTGTGGTCGTCTGCGTGCGGGTGCCCGGCCATAAACACCTCGTCATGGCCGGCCTGCACGCCAACAAGGCGGTGTTCTGCGAGTGGCCCCTGGGCGCCACCCTGGCAGAGGCCCAGGAGATGGCCACCTGCGCCAAGGAGCGCGGCCTCAAGACCATGGTCGGCCTGCAGGCGCGCAGCGACCCGACGCTGATGTACGCCCGTGACCTGATCCATGAGGGGTACATTGGCGAAGTCCTGACGGCGAACCTGAGTGTGATCAGCCAGCAGGCGCTGGAGCGTGGCGCCGGGCGCATCTGGCAGGGCGACCGCAAGAACGGCGCCAACACGCTTACGATCGCCGGGGGGCACGCCATTGACGGCCTCTGCTATGTCCTGGGTGAGTTTGACGCGCTCGCCGCGCGGCTGGCGACGCGCATCAAGGCGTGGAAGAGCACCGAGACGGGCCAGGACGTGCCCGTCGACTCTCCCGACACCATCAGCGTCGCTGGCGTCCTGCAGTCGGGTGCCGAGGTGTCGGTGCACGTTGCGGCCATCCCCTTCCATCCTAGCGGCACACGCCTGGAGATCTACGGCCGCGCAGGCACGATGGTGATCTCGGCCCCACGCGCCTTCAACATTGGCCCAAACGTGTTATACGCTGCCCAAGGGAACACCCCGCTGGCCGAGATGCCGACCCCGGCCCAGTACACCCTCGTCCCCGAGGGCACGCCGTCCGGCCCGCCGCACAACGTTGCCCAGGCCTACAGGCGCGCGGCACACGCCTTCGCTTCGGGTACGGGATTCGAGGTGGACTTCGATCTCGCGGTGACGCGCCACAAGCTCATCGACGCGATAGAGCGCTCGGCCGCGGAGGAGCGTGTCGTGAAGCTGTAGGCGGGGAGCTGGCAGGGAGGAGGTAGGGTTACAGAGGGTTACAGAGGTAATGCTGGCGACCCACATCACAGCTGTATGTCGAGCGGCATCTGCGACCCTCTTGCCCGCGACTGGGCCGCTACCATCGCTAATTGGAAGCCGACTCGGTGACGCTATGTGAAGATGTCGGGTACCGACTCAAGACCGACTCACAGACTCAGGCACGCTGTCACGTGAGTCGGTGGCGGAACATCCAGGCGGCGGCTGCCAGCGTGACGGCGGCGATGGCCGCCAGCGGCCACAGGTCTGGCAGCAGCAGGCTGAGGCTGGCTCCTTCGAGATACACCCGTTGCACGATGTCGATGGCGTACCGCAACGGATTGGCCAGCGTGATGTCCTGTAAGACCTTAGGCATACTGCTGAGCGGCGTGGTCAGCCCCGATAAAAGTGTAAACGGCATCACCAGCACAAACGAGAAGAGCATCGCCTGCTGCATGGTCGTCGCAACCGACGACACGAGCAGACCGATCCCGACCGCTGCCAGCAGGAAGAGGCTGAGCCCCGCGTACAGGATGACGAACGACCCGGCGAACGGGATGCGGAACCAGAGCTGGGCTACCAGCAGGATGGTCGTCGCTTGTACCGTCCCGACGAGCATCGACGGTAGCGCCTTGCCGGCCATGATCTCGACCGGGCGGAAGGGCGTCACCAATAACTGGTCAAACGTGCCTTGCTCCCGCTCGCGCGCGACGGACATAGCCGCCAACAGCAGCGTTTGCAGCATGGTCAGCGTGCCGATCAGGCCCGGGATCATGTTCCAGCGGGTCTCGAGATTGGGGTTGTACCACGCCCGAGTGGCGACATGGATGGGTGGACCGCGCTGGCCATGGGTCTGCTGCCAGTCGGCGTTGAACGCTGCGATAATGGTGCCTACGTAACCTATGGCCGTGCCGGCCGTGTTGGAATTGCGCCCATCGGCGATCACTTGCACATCGGCCGGCTGGCCCGCCAATAGCTGCCGCTCGAAGTCCTGGGGAATCTGGATGACGAGTAAGGCGTGCCGTTGATCGATCACAGTCTGTATATCCCCCACCCAGCTCAGCGTGGCGACGCGATGGAACACACCTGAGCCATCCAGTCGCGCCAGCAGGGCAGAAGAAGCAGCACTTCGATCCTGATCGAGCACGGCGTACGGCACATCGTTCAGGTCGTACGTTGCCGCGTACCCAAAGATCAGGCATTGCAGTATCGGCGGCACCAGAAGGCTGAAGCGGCTGCGCGGGTCCTTCAGCACGGCCAGGAGTTCCTTGCGCGTGAGAGCGAGGATACGGCGTATCGCGTCAAACATACAGTACCTCAGGTGAGCCGCTTACGGGTCATCCCGCGCGTCAGGAGCAGTAGCACGGCCGCCATGCTCGCGAGCACGGCGGCGTTCGGCAGGAGGACACCCCACACGTCTCCAGCCAGGAAGACTGTCTGCAACAAAGTGACGTAGTATCGGGCTGGCAGCGCGTATGTGATCAGTCGGACCAGGGCTGGCATGCTGCGCAGGTCGAACAAGAAGCCTGAGAGCATCACGGCTGGCATGAACGTGACCAGCAACGCCACCTGGCTGGCCACGAGCTGGCTTTGGACTGCCGACGAGATCAGCAGGCCGATGCTCAGCACCACCAGCAGGTAGAGCATCGACGTGCCGGTCAGCACCAACACTGAGCCACGGAACGGCACATGGAACAAGAACCTCGCGGAAAGGAGGCAGAGCGCCAGCCCGACCATCCCCAACATGAAATACGGGATGGTCTTGCCTAGCAGGATCTCGTCGGCCCGGACGGGTGTGACGAACAGGGCCTCCAGCGTGCCCCGCTCCCACTCCCGGGCCATCACCAGGGCAGTGAGCGTAGCCCCGATGAGCGTCATGATCAGCACGATCAGGCCGGGAACCAGGAAGTAGTGGCTCTCGTTGGCCTCGTTAAACCACAGCCGCTCGCGTAGCACTACTGGCCCGGGCGCAACCTCGCGGCCCTCGGCGGTCTGGCGCGCCGCCCATTGGCTGACCGCCCCCTGCGCATAGCCCTGGATAATCCTGGCGTGGTTGGCGTCGGTCCCGTGGACCAGGACCTGTACCTCGGCGTCCCCGAGGCTCAAGCGCCGGGCAAAATCCGGGCGAATGCGGACAATCCCGTCCACCTGCCGGGCCAGCATGAGCTCCTGCGCATGCGGCATCGAGGTGAGGAGCTGCACGTCGAAGTACGGGGAGAGCTGAAAGCCGGCGGCCAACTCGCGCGCTTCGGGTGAGGCATCCTCCAAGACCACGGCTAGCGGTACATGCCGCACGTCCAGCGATAGTCCGTAGCCGAACAGCAAGATCAGCAGTACCGGTAGCACAACACCGATCGCGATACTGCTGGAGTCACGACCGATCTGGTAGGTCTCCTTCCGCACCAGGGCCCAGACGCGCCGCACCTTGGCGGGAAACCCACGTGAATGAGCCTGATCAGTGAGTGTCACACTGCACCTCCCATTTTGGCCCCCTGATGAGACGCGCCAGCGCGCGCCTCTTCCACGATAGCGATAAACGCGTCCTCCATCGTCGGTGCATGCCCGAGCGCGGGCCGAGCACGGCCGCGGATCTCAGCGGGCCTGCCCTGCGCCAGCACCCGCCCCGCATCCAGAATAACCACACGGTCGCAGTACTCGGCCTCCTCCATGAAATGGGTCGTGATGATCACGGTCACACCCTGCTCAGCCAGCGTCGTAATGCGCCGCCAGAACTCACGGCGGGCGAGCGGGTCAGCGCCGCTGGTCGGCTCATCCAGGAACAGGATCTCCGGCTCGTGCAGGAGCGCTGCCGCCATCGCCAGCCGTTGCTTGTACCCACCAGGTAGTTGGCCACTGGACAGATGGGCGAGGGGGGTGAGGGCGAACTGCTGCAGCGCCCAGGCGATGCGGTCGCGCTTGCGAGCGCCACGCAGGCCGTAGGCACTGGCGAAAAATTCGAGGTTCTCGGTCACCGACAGCGCTCCATAGAGCGAGAACTTCTGGGCCACGTAGCCGACCCGCTGCCGAGCCGAGGCCCGCGCCCGGCGCAGGTCCATGTCAGCCACACGCAGCGTGCCAGCAGTGGCCGGGAGCAGTCCGCAGAGCATGCGGAATGTAGTGGTTTTGCCGGCCCCGTTGGGACCCAGCAGGCCAAAGATCTCGCCACGGCGCACCTCGAAGCTGACGTGGTCGACAGCGGTGAAGGTCCCGAACCGCCGGACCAGGTCGCGGACCTGCACGACCGCCTCGCCGCCGTGCCGCTCCAGTGGGCAGTCCAGTGTCAGTGGGCCAGTCATGGGCCTCTGGGCTGTAGTCTGCCGCAACAGCACCATAAACCCGTCTTCAAACCGTGCCTGGACCGGAGCAATTGCGATACCAGCGAAAGGGCTAGCCTCTGGCGGACGACTGTTCCTCTGGCCGGGCTGCGTCCGGACGAACCGCACAAGACCGCCCTCTGGCACCGCGTCGACCACACTCGGGTGGTCGAGCAAGTGCGCCTGCAGTCCGCGGGCTGGCTGCCCAGAGCGGGGCTCGGCCAGGAACGTGCGGCCCGCCGCTAGTCCGGTGACATCCGCAGGA
>Ga0209382_10005416_pt1 | contig 16635 bp, 14 predicted proteins | sample SoiMetdeltSBSDD5_FD_187599 | JGI IMG/M metagenome (GOLD analysis project Ga0209382, IMG submission 187599) | Bulk soil microbial communities from a Populus tree surrounding site in Tennessee, USA - Soil MetaG P. deltoides SBSDD5 (SPAdes) (version 2) | ecosystem: Environmental > Terrestrial >...
AGCTTTAAGAGGTCCGCGTAGATATTTGGATTTGATTCTTTTATAGCATTTCCAAAAAATTGCCAATTCCAAATATGTTCTTTGTTGACAACAAGATTGTCTGCAGAAATCATCATAGCTTTTGTACCCAACAAGATTCTATGAGTCGATGCAAAGATACTATCTCCCAATTTTCTAATTCCTCCGGTTAGAGAAAGAACGCCACCACCAGGCTTATCGGTAATCTTGTAAATGTAAGTGCCTTTCCCATTTTTCCCTGTCCTTGCTGCAACATAACTTGTGGCTTGATACGGCACCTTCATCTTACTGAGATAGTCAGAAGATGCACCTATAATTATCTCTGGTAAGATTTCACCCAAGTAGTCGAGTCCAAAGTCAGTTGAAGGTGATATAACCTTTAGGCCTCTATTAATAAAATGGTGATAGATTTCTTCTGAGATTACTCCATTGTCTAATAATAATGATAGTTGTATCTTATATCTTGAAGGGGTAGATGCCATAGAACAAGTTAGCATGGAGATATATTATGTTGTTTTAGGAACAAGTAGAGTAATTAAGAAAATTCATAAATCTCTTACCTTTACCAAAAAACAATTGACAGAAATTTCTAATGTTCTACTCCTTTTAGCCTTAATTTTGATAGTAACTGTCCTATCATTTACTACCCTCAATGCACTCGAATCACAAGAAAAGGGCGCATATACCGACAACATACGATTCATTCAATATCTGGACGGAAATACAGCTCTACGCGAAATTAGATCAGGGAATCTTGACACGTACTACTTTAGAATACCTTTAGAAACAGTAGCATCTATTTCAAATGATAGTAATGTGAAAATATATGAAAAAAATGCAGGTTCATTCTCCTTCCTTTTGAATCCTGCACCATCAAAGAATCCAAACATTTTGAACCCATTCCAATTTAAAGAAATTCGTTTTGCAGTAAATTACTTGATAAATCGTGAATTTATCGTAGATGAAATCCTAAATGGCTATGGAAGGGTCCAGATAGATCCGTTTGGAATTTCCTCACCCGAATACGAAGCTCTTATTCCAGTTCTAGAGTCTTACAATTTCAGATATAATCCAAATCTTGCACAAGAAATGATAGAGAAAACATTGATTTCAAATGGTGCAACAAAGGTAGACGGTAAATGGACCTACAAAGGATCACCCATCTCAATCAAAATTATGATAAGAAGTGATGATCTACCAAGAAAATCTATAGGTGAAATTCTTGCAAATGAACTTGAAAATATTGGCTTTACCGTTCAAAGAAACTACGGTGATCTAAATAAGGCAAACCTCGTAGTTTATGGCACAGACCCACAGGAGTTAGGTTGGCAAGTCTACACTGAAGGTTTCGGAGGAACATCTCAATTTGTTAAATACAATCCTTCCACAGCAGCTCAAATGTACTCATCATATTTTGGTAGAATGCCTGGATGGGCAAATCCATCCTACTGGAACTATCAAAATTCATCTCTTGATAACGTAACACAAAGTATAGCGTATTCTAATTTCTCCTCTGAAGAGGAACGAAATGAATTATTACGGCAGGCACTAAGCTTAGGAATACAGGAATCTGTAAGAATTTTTGTAACTCAAAATATTGATCCATATGCGGCATCCTCATCAATTAAGGGATTAATAAATGATTTTGGCGCAGGTATTTCTACCAGTAAGTCTCTCATTAACGCAAGGTCGGCAAAAAATGCAAGTACCATAAATGTTGGCGTCAAGGAAATTTATCAAGGGGCATGGAATAGTGTTGGGGGATGTAATGACATCTACTGTACAAATATTTTTTCATTGGTCTCTGATGCCCCTACATCTAGGAACCCATACAGTGGCGAAGTGATTCCTTTGAGAAATGAATGGACGAATATTACAACTATGGGACCAGAAAAGAGACTCGCCGTAGATAATGATGCTTTAACATGGAATCCATATAACCAAAGATGGGAGGAGGTTGGAAAGAATACTTCCAAAAGTAAGGTAACACTTCATATGGTATATTCAAACTGGCAAAACGGTCAACCTATGAACAAGGCTGATCTAATTTATCCACTTTACTTTCAATATGAGTGGTCATCCAAGATTAATTCAAGCGATCTTACATATGACCCGGAGTTCGCTTCACAGGCCCAAATTGCACTAAAGTATCTTCGTGGCACTAAATTTCTAAATGATAGTAGTGTCATATCATTTGTTGACTATTGGCATTTTGATAAGAAGGAAATAGCTGATTTTGCTTCGATTTGGGCAACATCTCCTTGGGAAGTTAATGCAGCAATAGAGAGATTGGTAAAAAATGGAATCTTTACATACTCACGATCAGAAGCAACTGTTAAAAATATCGGATGGTTATCATTGATAGTACCCAGTCATGCAGAGGCAATAAGACAGGAACTCGAAAAAATGAAAACAGAACGGTTTGTACCTCCTGCATTAAAGGATGTAGTTACGGTTGACGAGGCTATAAAGAGATATGATGCAAGTATAAAATGGATAACAGAGCATAGCCACGCAATAATTAGCAATGGACCTTATGAAATTAAGAACTATAATCCAACTGGGAGAGTAATATCGCTTATGGCCTTTAGAGATAGTACCTATCCATTCGTAAAAGGATTTTGGTCTAACTATGAAACTGCAAAACTAGCAAAATTTGAAAAGGTTCAATATCCAAAAATAGTTACAAGGGGTTTACCAGTATCTATTTCAGGTAATGTCACCATTGATGGTAACCATGATAGTAATGCAACATTAACATATTTTATTTTTGATAAGAATAATCATCTCATAACTCAAGGAGAAGGCAAATGGATAGATGATAAGGGGAATTTCATGGTTGCGATTAATGGTAGCTCTACTAAAGCAATGTCAATTGGACCAAATGAATTTGAATTATTTGTCAAGAGCAATTATGCTCTAAGACCTGATACCCATAGTGGTATTTTTATAATTACGCCAAACCCGATAATCAAAAAACCAGTCTAATAAACCAAACAGAATTTGTTTGCAATTGCGAAAAGTAGATTTGCCAGTGGTGTTCACAAAATAAAATGATTAATGATGCATTTATTAAGATATATTGATAACCTAATAAAGTAAAAGCATTTGGGTCTAGGAAGAACCTTACTATTCCGTTCATTTAATATGTTTTTGGTATTGTTCGCAATTCTGTTTATAACCGTAATTCTGCTAAATTCAGCTTTCAATAATCTACAGAAAGAGGCTATAATCAATCAGGTGAATGAAGAAGTAAATCAGGGAACACTTAAATTTGAAAATTCAGCTGAAAGATCATCTTACAAAGATAAGCAAATCCAGCTTAGATTTAAAGCCACTGGTTTGGATCAAGATTCGTTGAATCCCTCAAAATTAATTCCCAGAGTAATAAGCGTAATGACATTTGATTTGGGAGAATCTTCTTTTTTCACAACGGACTATGGGTCATCTAATGTAAGAGATATAATATTCGAAAGAGTTCCAAAAACTCTTTTGTTGTTTACTACAGCAACTATATGCTCCTTTGTTATTGGTATTTTTCTTGGTACATATGTCGCTGGTAAAGAAGGATCCTGGTGGGATAAATTCAATTCAATTTCTGCAATATTTAGTAACAGCTTTCCATCATGGTGGATAGCAATGTTAATGATCTTAATCTTTGCGTTCACATTACATATATTCCCATCTCGGGCAACACCTCTCTCTTCGCCCTCTGATCCTACTTATATTGCTGATCTGCTATATCATATGGCCCTGCCGCTAATTACATTGATTATTGTTTCATTTGGTGGGGTGGCATATATTGTGAGATATTTCTTGATAAACATCTTGAATGAAGATTTTATTCATGCAAAAAGAACAATGGGAATATCCAGACGAAAAATTTTATATTCCCATGCGCTTAGAAACGCTGGACCACCAATAGCTACCACAGTAGGATTAGCTTTGGCGGCTTCTTTTGGAGGTGCAATTATACTAGAAGCCGTTTTTGATTGGCCGGGCATGGGAAAACTCTATTATGATGCAATAGGACTGTATGACGTTCCAATTATAATTGGCCTCACTTTTATCTCCACAGTAATTTTTTTAGTAACAATATTCATTACCGACATTTCTTATACTCTGTTGGACCCTAGGGTAAAAGGTAACTAATTTATTGCAAAAAGAATTACTGGTAGGTCTATTAAGATCTCGTCGGGGCATTATTGGAGTATCAATTATTGGTTTTCTATTGTTATTGAGCGCAGTAGCACCATTAATCATCCCAATTGAATCCTATTTTAAGTGGAGTAGCCCAAATTATTGGATCAATAATCCAAAAACAGCCGCACCTTCTTGGACTAATTTTTTTGGACCCAAAGATTTTGAACATGTATCGTTAGATATGAGCGACGCAAAGGTTATTTCAGAATCATTAGAAGGGATTAGAACAGATAACTATAGATTTGAAATCAATATGCAAGCCGATAGCTTTCCTGATGACATTATCTTTCTATACTCAGTTAAATATGGTGATATCCCTCCAGTTTTACAAATTGACATTAGCAGACCTGACAACAATACTTTTACTGTTTATTATTCGTCATTACCTCCAGCGAGTAACATGAATACTACCTTCTCAGACAGGATCTTTTCTACAAACGAAATTATCAGAGAGGCTATGAATCAATACCAAAGTTACTTTAACTATTCAATATCTGGTCTTGAACCACAAGTGGTAATATTTTCAGATACTACTAAACCAGACGTCCTGAAGGGCGTGTATCAAATATCAGAAAGATTTTTTTTATTTGATAATAATAGCAGCGTTGAAGAAGCCGGGATAATACTTGGAGGTAAAGTATTCGGTATCATAGGAACTGATGACTTGAGAAGAGATCTTGCTGTTGGGATCATATGGGGGATTCCTATAGCATTATTCATAGGGCTAACTGTTTCCATATTTTCAGTAGCTATTGGACTGTTTTATGGTGTAGTAGCGGGATACAGAGCAAAGAGAACTGATGAGACAATGATGCGAGTAAATGAAATATTTTACGCGTTGCCAACCTTGCCGCTCCTTATTCTTCTTACAATTATTTATGGGAGTAACATCTTTCTAATAATTGGATTTTTACTAATTTTTAGCTGGATGGGATCTGCAAAAATAATTAGAAGCATTGCATTACAGATGCGCAATTTTCAATATGTTGAAGCAGCTAAACTAATGGGACAGTCAGATTTAAAGGTAATTTTTAAGCACATAATTCCACAACTACTTCCACTGACATTTGCAAGTGTGGCAATAGCTGTTCCTGCAGCTATTCTTACCGAAGCCGCATTGAGCTTTCTTGGTTTAGGAGATCCATCATTACCTACTTGGGGACAACTACTCCATGAAGCAAATACCGCAGATGCTGCTTCACGAGGTATATGGTGGTGGATTGTGCCTCCTGGACTTATGATTGCATTAACCGCCCTGGCATTTTTCTTGATTGGAAATACACTGGATGCTATTGCAAATCCTTTAAGAAACAAGAATCAGAAACTTTGAACTGTTTGAATTGGAGTTTGATTAGTCTATTAGTACTGCAGTCCTGATTTGCACAAAAATTTATGTCGATTATCTCCGAAACAATTTTTAATCATTTTTCTTTGCTTCTATAAAATCCACAAAGTAGAAGAGATAAGACCTTTCATTTATTTTCATTATCCATGGTATATATGACTCTTCATTATTTATTTTGTATCCAAATTTTTCTAATATTTTCCTAATTTGGATCGAATCAAATTTATCTTTTCCTTTATCGTCAACAAAATGGTAAGGATCAATTAGAATCAATTTTCCATTCTTTTTGATAGAACAATTTATGGAAAAAATTAATTTGTTGAAATCTAACCTACCAATAACATTTAAGGCAGCGATGCTATGAAAGAATTCTGATTTGAATGGAAGATTTATCGCATCTGCTACAATAAATTCTACATTTCTACTTTTTTTATCATGCATTATTTTTCTAGCTTCTAGTATGAATGAGAATGAAAGATCTACTCCAAAGACATATGTTAATTTTTTTGACAATTCAAAAGTGCTTGATCCGAAAGAACATCCAATGTCCAATCCTACCCCATTTAAGTTCAAGTTCTTGTTAGACAGCATTTTGTAAATGTGATCTGGTTTTATCTGCTTTTTCAATAAAGACAATAGCCTATCATCTGAAGGGTAACCATGATGAGTATTCAAGTAAGATTTATACCAAATATTGTTCTCCTCATAGCGATCGTTATCTGTTGGACTATGAATCTTTGCACCTTCTGATTTAAGAAAGGATTTGAGTTTAGAAGATTTAGAATTTTTTATCCATTTACCATATGTCATAATTCTTTGACGAGCGTATTCATGAAAATTTTCCAACAATATTGGAACACCTTGAATAATGGGGTATTTTGAGTTACAAACTTTGCATGAAAGGAATCCTTCTATGCATTCATCATTTACGTCTAGAAATGATTCTAGTCTTAGGCCTATCTTTTTACAGGAATTATTTACACAACATAAATCAGAAGCAATTTTTTTTATCATATATCATTACTTTACATCTAAATGATTGAGTAAACATCTTATTCATTAGTCGTTCATTTTCGATATTATTGAATACATTTTTTCATACGATGACATAATGTTTCTCTTGTTAGTATAGCTTTGCTTGATTCTATTAATTCTTTTTTCAAGAATATTCTTATTCTTGATTATTATATCGAATAATTTAGCCGATTCTTCATTATATTTTTTTAAATATTTTATTAATTGCTTGTTATCCGCAAGTAGTGAAGATATAAGTGATGAATTGTCTGTTAGTATGCTTTCAAAGAGGAGTTTTTGGAGATAAAAAGTAGTTCCGGAAACTCTCTTTAGTAGTGTGATATTTTCATTGCTTAATGTGCTAGCCAGTAATAAATTTACGTAGTATATCATTCCTAATATTATTGCCATAATTGAATCATGAGATTTTGGGTCTTTAATTACTATTGTTCTCGCCTCCTTAAATAATGATCTTACCAACTTTTGTTCTCTCTTTTCGTTCCTAATTGGTATTAACAATAATTTAGTATCACTCAGCTTCTTAGCTCCTGGACCGAACATTGGATGAATCGACAGAGGAATCAAGTAATCTGGAATCTCTAGCAAAGAATTAAAGATGTCAAGTTTAAGTGAAGATATCTCTACTATGCAGGCTCCTTTTTTCATCATTGATGTGCATTTGTTAATTACAGGAATTGTTATCCTAATTGGTACACACACAATAACGATGTCAGCTTTGCTAACACAAGGTTGCAGTGATTTGCATACAGTTATGTTACCAGCGAATTTTTTTGGATCTAATTTGATCTTTCTCTTATCATACAATAATACCTCAAAATTATTTTTTTTTGAAAAATAGTTACAGAACCACAAACCCATTTTTCCAGCACCTACTATTGCGACTGATTTAGCCATTATATCACACATTCATAACCTTTCTTAGTATTTTTAATCCATCATTTAGTAATTTAATTGGTTGACACGCTGAAATTCTAATGAAATCAAAGTATGATTCGCCAAAACCAGTTCCCGGAGCTACCGCAACTCCCTCATTTAAGAGATCAAATATTATCTTATTGACATCGTTGTTATTTTTGAATCTGAGGAAGTAATACATACCACCATCTGGGTTGATGAAATGGCAAGGAATGTCCTTTAGTTGCCTACTTATGAAATCTAACCGTTTCTTCATTAAAGTCGAGTTGTTAGTAACGTTACTTTTCATTGCCGCAACAGCTGCATATTGCATTGGCTCGGCTACACTCGTTACAGCTATTGCTTGAATCTTGGAAATTTTATCAATGATATTTTTTGAAGCTATTGCATATCCCACTCTAAAGCCTGTCATAGCGTGACTCTTTGAAAACGAGGAAACCATTATGCTCTTATCGTATTCAAATTCAAGGATGCTCCTATAAGGAATGTAGGAATACATTGAGTACACCTCATCACTTAAAACAAAGATGTTATTTTTCCTAGCCACTTTAAGGATGTACTCAATTTCTCTTTGCTGGATTATTTTTCCTGTTGGATTATTCGGAGAGTTTAGAACTATCATTTTGGTATTAGGTGTTATCATCTTCTCAAATTCTTCCAAATCTAGATCCCATTTTTGTTCCACGGTCGTCCTGATTGCCTTAACTTTTACACCGATAAAATTTGCACAATCTCTGTAAGCAGGCCACGCGGGTTCAAAAATGACCATTTCATCGCCAACTGATAATGTAGAAACCATTGCGCTAAATACTGCAAACCTTGCCCCGGGACTAACTATGACATTATCCTCCCTTACTGATCTCTCCTTTGCAATTGACTTTCTTAGTAGAGGAATTCCAGTCGTTTGAGTATAGTGAACACGCTGTTTCTCAAATGTTTTCAATAATTCATGTTTGACACTAACGGGAGGCATGTAATCGGGCTCACCAACTTCCAGATGAATTATTTTCTTACCCTCAGATTCTAATTGTTTCGCTTTTAAAAACATGGCCATGTGGTCTAGCTTTGTTTCTTTGTTTGAAATTTTTTCCTTTTGAATTTTTATTGACTCTAAAAATAATAAATTCAATAGCCTCCCTATAAACTCATTATTCATTCCTACTTGCGTTCCCATATCATGAACATACTTCGCTATATCTTGTTCAACGGAAATATCCTCTATTTTCATCATCAGATTATTCTTGATATTTCCGATTTGACTTGCTATATTCATTCTTTTATGTACAAGTTTTATTATCTCTGCAGTTACAAGTCGCATGTCATCGCGCAGTTTTTCTAATTTGAGTTCCTTTTCTTCGCTCATTTTTTTCCTTCACTTAGAACAGGTGGTATTAGCTTCCATCTAATCGCGTGGTCAGCCAAAATCAACGAAACTAACGACTCGACTACTGGTATAGCTCGAGGAACAACGCAAGGATCGTGTCTTCCAGGAACAACAATGTCACATTCAGAATTGGAAACCAGATCTACAGTTTTTTGCTTTTTTGCTATGGATGAGGCTGGCTTGAATCCAATTCTTATTACTAATGGCATTCCATTAGTCAAACCTCCTAATATTCCTCCAGAATTGTTCGTCTTTGTTATTATCTTGTTGTCCTCAGAGAGTATATACTCGTCGTTATTTTCAGAACCTTTTAGCTTTGTTCCTGAAAAACCAGATCCAAACTCTATAGCCTTTACAGATGGAATGCTAAATAACGCTTTACTGAGATCAGATTCCAATGAAGAGAATATCGGTTCTCCCAATCCTACTGGTAATCCCACAGATATAGACTCGACAATTCCTCCTAGAGAATCTCCATTTTTCCTTGCATCGATTATAGCGGATTTCATTTTCTCAGCAATTTCAGGATTAGGACAGCGAACATCATTTGCATATCTATTTTGTTTTGATTCTTGATAGTCTAAGGATTTGTAACAAATTTGACCTATCTGAGTAGTATAAGCAATGGTTTCTATTCCCAACGTGTGATTCAAGAGCTTTTGTGCTATTGCACCACCCATGACCATGGTTGCCGTTAATCTGCCAGAAAATCTACCGCTTCCTCTATAATCGGCATATCCTCCGTATTTTACGAAAGATGGATAATCTGCATGACCTGGTCGTGGACAATTCTTTATCACCTCATACGGCTTGGAATCTGAATCTTTGTTCCATATTATCGCACATATGGGAGCTGAAGTAGTATATCCATTAAAAACTCCCGATAAAATTTCTACTTTATCTTCTTCTTTTCTCTGGGTTGTAATTATTGATTGTCCCGGTTTTCGCTTGTCTAATTCAAACTGTAGATCTGATTCAGATAGAGGAAGTCCAGAAGGACATCCATCCAATACCATTCCGATGCATCTTCCATGACTTTCACCGAAACTAGTTAAAGCGAATTGCTCACCCAAGGTATTACCAGTCATTTTATAGATATTGATACCATTTGTATGTCATATATATTGCCTTTATGTTAATTTACTATATTAGCAAAAAACTTTACGAAGCTAATATGATGAATCAAGGCTGACTAAATTTAGCCCCGATCTTTTTCATGTCTTGTATAAAAGACGGGTAAGAAACATCAACTGATTCCACACCATCCACAACAGATTTTTCTGTGATCATAGCCGCTATTACGAAGCTCATAAAAAGCCTATGATCATTATGTGAATCAATGAGTCCACTCTTTAATTTTTTTGGAGAAAAAATGGTAATTTCATCAGGTAATATTTTTGTTTTAACTCCAAATTTTCTAAATTCAGATGCAATAATTTTTAATCTATCCGTTTCTTTGTAACGTGTGTGAGAAACTCCATATATCCTCACAGGATTTCTTGATTTCAAAGCTAAAATAGCCACAACAGGAAGCAAATCTGGTGTATCTGATAGATCAAATTCCCCTCCATCTAGTTCTTGGGTTCCCTTAGTCTTCACGGTCCCATTTCTCTTGTCTATACTAATCACTGCGCCAATTTTCTTCAGGATTTCAAGAATCTTTGAATCACCTTGTGGTAACGAAAAGTCCAAATTACTAACTGTAATCTCACCACCTACAAGTGTACCTGCAGATAGCAACAATGATGCCGTAGAAAAATCTCCTGGTATAGTAAAAGTGGTTGGTACATATCGATTATTGATGATATTATACTTTCTATAATCTCCAGAATGCTTTACTTTTGCACCAAATTTGGACATAACATTAAGTGTAGATTCTATATAGGATTTTGAGACCTGTTTTCCAGTAACGCTCAGAGAAATTCCCGATTTTGCGCAAACTCCTGCAATTAGAATTCCTGATATAAACTGGCTTGATATAGAACCATCGATAGTAATCTTATCTCCATTAATTCCTCCTCCCTGTACAATAATAGGGGCTTTATCATTTTCTCTGGTAGAAAAACTATTAACCCCAAGTTGTTTCAAAGCTGCTAATAGTGGTCGCATAGGCCTTTTCCTAATACTATCATCTCCCGTGATTACAACGTATCCTTCATTTAGTAAGGAGGAAATAGCAGTAACAAAACGCATAGTTGTTCCAGAGTTCTCTACATTAATAACATTATCCGGAATTTGTAAAGTGTCTTTTCCAGAAACAATTAATCCCTTATCGGTTCTCTTTATTCCTACTCCTAATTCTCTGCATGCACCAATTGTTGCAATTGTGTCTCTTGATATGAGAGGATTAATTATATGTGAATTTCCGTTCGCCAAAGAAGAAATGAAAATGGCTCTGTGTGTATAGCTCTTACTAGGCGGACACGTGACGTTACCATTCAACAAAGACCTTGTTACAACTATTTTACCCAACTTCTCTCACTGTCGATGCTTTTTGATTGTTTGGTCTTGAAATTATGACCCTTCCGTCTAAATTAGATAATACTGACTTAATTTTTTGCACCTCACTTTCACGTACTACGGCAGCGATGGCAGGACCGTTCCCAGATATACTAGCTGCAAGTGCCCCATTTTCTAGACACATCCTAGTGATAGTGTAGCTATTTGAAAGTAATGAGGATGTTAAAACCCCATTTAATGTCATGGCTTTCCAATATTGCCCCGAATGGGCCAGTTGAAAAGCTTCCAGATAAATATCTGAGAGCAATTTAAGTCTAGTAACATCTCCCCTTTTTTTGTTCTTTGGCAAAAATATCACAGCACTTATGTTCGTAGGTGAATTTTCTCTTTTCCATATTTTTCTCTTATAGTTATCTGTGGTAACAAACCCACCATAATAACACGCAGTTGAATCGTCATACGCACCGGTAATAGTTGTCTTTGCATATAATGATGCGTCTATTGCACTATTTAGTACGAATTCATCACTGATCTCTTTATTAGTTAATGAAATACATGCAAGCGCTACTGCATTTGATACTGCACTTGAACTTTTCAATCCCATCCCTGAGGGTACCTCTGAGTTTATATTAATTAGTAATTGATTATTGTTGATATACTTTGATTGAAGCACATCATAGATTATTTTCTTTATCATAAGACTTCCCCCACCTTTCTGAAAAATTAATCCTGAACCCTTCTTTGATATTATTTCTACTTTGACGTTCAGTGAAATTCCCATTGCAGATCCATATCCTGTTGCAACAGCGTTCACTATAGATATGGCACCATGAACTATTGATGTTACCTTTATAGTCAAGTAGGTTCACCAAACATTCCAAATAACACCTTTTTCATAGAATCTATGGGGGGTTCCATCTTAAGCCATATTCTAAATGAAGCAGTTGCCTGTTCTAGTAACATTTCATAACCGTAAACCACTTGAGCACCAGCAATTTTAGCATTTTCTATTAATCTAGTATTTATCGGCTTATAAACAATATCGTACACGATCGAATCCTTGCTTATACTGGCAGACTTTATCAAACTCTGCTCATTACTCATACCAAGGGGAGTAGTGTTTATGATGAGATCGGACTTGTAAGCAATTTTCTGAACGTCATCATTGGAAATGATGCTTGCCTTTAATCCTAATTTTTTGACGAGATTTGCTAAGTTTGTTGATCGGTCATTATTCCTATTAATAATATTGATATTTGTAATTCCTTTTTCTTCCGAGAGTGCAACAACCACCGCTCTAGCGGCACCTCCTGCTCCCAAAATCATTACTTCAATGCCATTAAAACCAACCTTTCGCTTACGTAATGGTCTTATGAAACCTGCGACATCCGTATTATACGCGCAAAATTTTCCCTCTTCATTATTGACCGTATTTGCTGCTCCAACCAACTGAACTGTCTTGTCACAGCGGTCAACATAATTCAAAACCTTAACTTTGTGTGGCATTGTCACATTAAACCCGCCGATGTTAATGGATCGCAAAGAATCGATAGAATTTTTTAATTGACCTTCTTGAACCCTGAAGGCAATATAGCTGCAATTGAGCCCTAGAGTATTGAATGCAGCATTGTGAATTGCTGGAGATAACGAATGGTCTATAGGATCACCAATTATGCAAAAAGTCTTAAAATCAGCGTTCATTTACTTTTCAGATTATTTCCAATTCTATCGTATATTTTTTTCATTAGTACAATGTCAAGTTGGCCTGGGGCCAACGGATTATCCAATGAAGCATAAGTAAACGGTGAGCCTCCGTACAAAATGCATAATAACCTTGATAATATACCATGTTCTCCCATTGCAAATGCAATCAATTTTGTATTAGTGTTGTTGTCGTAAAGTGAAAGCAATTTGAAATTATCTTCAAAAGTTCTTGCTGTGGTGACCAATTTGACATAATTGCTATAATTAGACATATCTTCAAATTTTTTTAAAAGAGATGACAAATTTGGTGTTTTTTTAAAGTCATGAGAAGATACTAGTATTGGGATTTTATTTTCCTTTAGAAATTGCCTCATCTCTTTATCTTTTTTTATGATAGAGATCTCTATATCAAGTAACATTGGGCCTGCCCCCGCCATTTTCTTTAATAATGAAACATGTTCGCTGTGATCTCCATCAAAATATCCACCTTCATCCTTCGATCTCAATGTAAAGATTGCTCTATTTTTTATCCTACTTGATTTATCTAAGGCGTAATCTAATTCCTTGTAAATAGTATGGTCAAATCTAATTTCCACATAATCAGCTCGTTTCTGTAAGGCCCTAGCAATCAACTTTGGTAACTTATCAGCCGAATCTGTCGTCAGAGATACACAGACTTTGAATTTATTTGTAAACAATATGATCAGGTTTTTTGGGTCAATAATTTAGCAAATTTGCATTATTCAATTCCGCACCAATACCATATCCTAATAAAGCAATTCCAGTTCCTAAAGCAGACATCTCTATTCCTCCTTTCACCCAATTTTTCTTCGCTAACTTTGCTTTCTTGGCACCGATTATGAATGAAGAAGTGAGACTAATCGCAATAGCTATCCATAATGCAAATTGAAGAGGTACAAAACCTGTTTTAGATAGTAGGTATGGTAATATTGGCAAAATCCCACCAATGATAAAAGAGGCAAACATAATAAGAGCTCCTTTGATAGGGTTGCCGACAATGTCCAAGTTCAATCCCAATTCTTCCGTTAACATAGTTTTGAGCCACACACTTTTATTTGATGTAATCTTATCTGTAACACGCTTTACTAAATCTTCATCAAAGTCTTTAGCTCGATAAATTTCTTCAATTTCCATTCGTTCCTTTTCAGGATATGCTTCCATTTCGTATTCCTCTCTTTTTATTTCAGATTCTAGAATCTCTCTTTGGGACTTTAATGCCAAATAGTTTTGTACTGCCATTGCCTTTGCACCCGTGAACATTCCCACAAGTGCAGCTAATATGATAAAGTCTGCTGAGCTGTTTGCCCCACCGACGCCAGCAACAATTCCTAAGGAGGTATTTATTCCATCACCAAATCCAAATACAAAATCTCTAATATGATTGGATTCTTTGATATGCGGTTCAACATGTCCTGTTCTGTTCAACACAAGTATTTCGCATGTTGGGTAATTTAACAATAACAGAGAATATGGCTTCACCGGTATAAAATAATCCATTAATTTAGATTTTGACACTCCATTCTCATTATCAATATGAAATGTATCCCGCGGGCAGGATTTACTCCAGAAGAGCTTCAAATCAAATCTGTTTGAGCCTGCGACTCTTCGGTCGCTGCAAATGTTAGCCCGATAGGCTGTTTCACGAGGTTAGCAATTTTTGCCGACTACTACAGCCGAAAGCTCTACCAGGCTGAGCTACCGCGGGACATTTTTGGTAATGAATTCTGGCTATATAAAATAATTGAATATGCGAATCTAAAAATTATATACTGAAAGAATGATGCATTATAGCCTCCCTATTGTAGACATTGTCTCATAAGAGTCAAAATAATTAATTATGTGAAAAAACATAATGACCGTAATGAAGGATTACGATCATCAGATAGTATGGTTAGATTATTTTAACAAAAATCTATCCCGAAAAAAAGGGCGAAAAGTAAGTAAAAATATTTCTGTTTATGATCCTACAATGCAAGAGCTGATAAGCGCATCAAAAACTCTAGAATTGGATTTTTCGGAAGAAGATATTAATAATCAGGCACGTTATCCAAGAAGGGCCTTCGTAAAGTCAGGATATATTATGATCTCAAAAAGGGACAAGAAGTCATCTATTGTTAATCAAATTGCAAAAGAGATGATTGAGGCAAGACAGCAAAAGCATTAGTATGTTTCTACGCCATCCTGAAACTGGCCTCAAACGAACCTAATTCAAATCTAAATGATAGATTTTATTTATCTTGAAACTAACTTTTATTGACAGATTAAAATGATAATGAGTGTGCAATAGGTGTTAATACAAATAATGGAAAAAATAGGTGAAATCATCCACTTGGCCAAGAGTGGGAGGCTAATAGTCAAAATTGAGGAGAACGCTAACCACAATTTGATAGGTCAGGCACTAACTGATGATAAAGGTACCAAGGTTGGAAAAATTATTGAATTAATAGGCTCGATCAAATCACCATACGCATCTGTAATTCCAACTCTAAATTCAACGTATAGTGTTGGCGGAAAAGTGTACAAATCACATAATCTCAATCATCAATATAATTCGGCAAAAAAAAGGAACAAAACAAAGAGGAGGAAAATGAAATGACATTTGTTGAATATTGCTCTCAATGTCCAGAATGTCAATCAAAAATTATCCTTGACTATGGTAAGGGTGAATATGTATGTCACAAATGTGGATGTGTAGTTATGGAACAAGTCGACTATTACGGACCCGAAAACAATTCAACTGATTTTGAGGAAAGAAACAAGAATACAAGAGCAAGTGGTTCGACTAGTTTGTCACTACATGATTTTGGATTAAGGACTGAGATAGGAAATAGTTCGAGAGATTATAGCGGACGAATTATAGATTATCAAAACGTTGAACTCATGAATAGGTCTCGTAGATGGCATAGCAGATTAAGAGTTAATTCTTCAAAAGAAAGAAGACTATCAAATGTCCTTTCAAAGATTAACGAAGTATGTTCTGTTCTCTGTCTGAGAAAAACTATAACTGAAACAGCGTCAATGATTTACCGAAATTTTGAAACTAATAGTAAGGCAAAGGGAAAGTCTATTACATGTATTGCTTCAGCCACGATTTATTTGGCTTGCAAAAGATGTGGTGTTGTTAGATCAATAGAAGAAATTGTTCAAGCGGCAGGTTTATCAGAATTTGACAAGTCTAGCGTAAAACTAGCTTCCAGATATTACAGATCGATGATAATGGAGATGAACAAAATAGGCGAATCAAAAATTAGGACGGACACATCTACACTGACAGATGAGTCAGAACCTCAGATTTTATTCACAGATCCAAAATCATATCCCATGTCAGCATCCTATTCTGATAGCTCTGTGGCTCCCTCAATGTTTGCAATAGATAACTATATTTCAAAACTTGCTAATATTGCAAAAATAGATACAAAAATCGAAAGATTAGCGCTCGAAATTGCCCAAAAAACAAATAATAATTTCTTTTCGGACGGCAAAGCACCCAATGGACTAGCCGCTGCATATATTTACCTTGCATCAGTATTGCTAGGAGTAAATCTTCTTC
>Ga0209382_10005417_pt1 | contig 16633 bp, 16 predicted proteins | sample SoiMetdeltSBSDD5_FD_187599 | JGI IMG/M metagenome (GOLD analysis project Ga0209382, IMG submission 187599) | Bulk soil microbial communities from a Populus tree surrounding site in Tennessee, USA - Soil MetaG P. deltoides SBSDD5 (SPAdes) (version 2) | ecosystem: Environmental > Terrestrial >...
AAGATGCGGATCTGGCTCGTGTAGTCGATGCCGCCGGGGAAGTTGTACGGCGTCATCTTTGGATCGGTCAGGTGCCCCGAGTACGAGCCCGAGATGTACGGGACCTTGTCCTTGGTGATGAACGGGCGCAGCGCCTCGGTGTCCGGCGTGCCGTAGCCGAGGACGAGCAGCACCTTGTCGTTCTCGACGAACTTCTTGTAGGCGGCGACGGCACGCGGCGGCTGGAAGCCGTACTCCACGCTGATCAGCTCGAGCTTCTTGCCGTTGACGCCGCCCTTCTCGTTGATGTACTGCACGGCGTCGTTGCGACCCTGGGCGATGTCCTTGCCCTGATCCGAGGTGGGCCCGGTGAGGTCCACCAGGTTGCCGATCTTGATGGTCTGAGCATCGGCGTCGGGGACGCCCACGCCCAATGCGAATAGGCCGAGCACGACGGACAGGACGAGCGGCCAAGCGATCCGTCTCATGTGACGACCTCCTATGTTGTCAGTACGCGACTCTCAGCACGCGGTGATCAGTACGCGTAGGGCCACAGCTTCCAGTAGCTCCTGAACCGCAGCCAGATGCGCGCGAGTCCCTGCGGCTCGTACATCAGGAAGAAGATGATGGCGAGGCCAAAGACGACGTCGCGGACGGAGGCGATCAGACCAAAGGCGTTTGGATAGACGCCGGTCAGCGACGTGGCGCTGAGCTTGAGCACCTCGGGCAGCAGGGTCATGAACACCGCCCCGAAGATCGAGCCGATGATGCTGCCCATGCCGCCGATGATGATCATGGCCAGGTAGTCGATGGCCACGAGCAGGCTGAACGCGTCGGGGAACACGATGCGCGAGTGGTGGGCCATGAGCCCCCCGGCCACGCCCGCGTAGAAGGAGCTGATGACGAACGCGAGCAGCTTGTAGCGATAGAGGCTCACGCCGATCACCGAGGCCGCCACGTCGCGGTCGCGCACCGCGATGAACGCGCGGCCGACCTTGGTGCGGAAGAGGTTCTTCGCGAAGAACACCGCCGGGACCACGAGGGCGAAGATCAGGTAGAAGATTCGCGCGTCGGAGTCGAGCGGCAGGCCGAACACCTTCGCCGGCGCCACGTTGAATCCGAGCACGCCGTTCGTCATCCGCTCCCAGTGGATGATCACGTAGGTGGTGATGAAGTGCGCGGCCAGCGTGGCGATGGCGAGGTAGAGGCCTTTCAGGCGCAGCGAGGGCACGCCGAAGATCAGCCCGAACACGGAGGTCAGCGCGGCGGCGAGCGGGATGGCCAGCCAGAACGGCAGCCCGGCCTTGGTCTCGAGGATCGCCGTGCTGTAGGCGCCCACGGCCAGGAACGCGGCGTGCCCGATGGAGATTTGTCCGGTGAAGCCGACCAGGATGTTGAGCCCGATGGCGCCGATGATCGCGATCCCGATGCGGTTCAGCACGTCGAGCCAGTACGTCCCTGCGACGAGCGGCACCAGGGCCAGTGCCGCGAGCGACGCCACCAGCACGACGATGGGCAGGCGGGTCTCGAAGATGCGCTCGTCGGACATGTAGGTCACGCGGAAGTCGCCACACTGCATCAGACGCGCTCCACGTCTTTTCTCCCGAACAGCCCGTAGGGCCGGATCATGAGGATCAGCACCAGCACGACGAACGGCGCGACCTCCTTGACGCCGCCGCCGAAGACCGGGTCGAGGTAGCCGCCCGAGAGGTTCTCGAGCACGCCGATGATGATGCCGCCCACGATCACGCCCATCACGCTGTCGAGACCGCCGAGGATCACGACCGGGAAGACTTTCAGGCCATAATCGGCGAGCGAGAAGTCCACCCCGCCCCGCACGCTGCCCAGGATGATCCCGCCGAGCGCGGAGACCACGGTGGCGATGCACCACGACAGCGCAAAGACGCCCTTGACGCTGACCCCAAGCGACTGCGCCACCTGCTGGTTGTCCGCCGTCGCCCGCATGGCCGTGCCCAGCAGCGAGAACTTGAAGAACAGCGAGAAGCCCGCCAGCAGCACCATGACCGTCACGAAGCTCCACAGATGCACGGGCGACACCGGAACGGGGCCGAGGTGGAACGGCTGCGACGAGAAGAGGGCCGGGAACGGACGCGTGTCGCTGCCCCACGTCATGTTGAGCACGCCCCGTACGACGCTCGCGAAGCCGAAGGTGACCATGATCACCGAGATGATCGGCTCGCCGATGAGCGGACGCAGCACGCCGCGCTCGATGACGAGCCCGAGCAGGATGGCCACCGCGAGCGTCAACGGCAGCGCGACCGCGAGGGACAGCTTCATGTTGAGGATGGTGGCCCACGCCACGTAGGCGCCGAACAGCACGAGCTCGCCGGGGCCGAAGTTGACGACGGTCGATGCCTTGTAGATCAGCACGAAGCCGAGCGCCATCAGCGAGTAGACGGCGCCCACGGCGACGCCGGTGATGACGAGCTGGAGCAAAAATACGATCTGGTCGGTCATCTCTTGACGTGGGGGGCCCCGACATGGCCCCCCACACCCCCCAGCGCTCGGAGCGCCCCGGGGAACCCGTGGCGCTCCTCGATCACGCGCGCGCTCATCATTGCCGCTGGCTCACGTACAGCCCGTCGATCATGTCGCCGTACTTCCCGAGGATCGTGGAGCGCCGGACCTTGTTGGTCCGCGTGAGCTCGTCGTCGTCGGCGTCCAGCTCCTTGTCGAACAGCGCGAAGGCGCGGATGCGGGCGGCCGCGGGCAGGTCCTCGTTCACACGCGCCACTTCTCTGCCGATCAGCGCGACGACTTCCGATTTGCCCGCGAGATCCTTGAACGTGGTGAACGGCACGCGGCTGGTTTCCGCCCAGCTGCCGACCGTGCCCATATCGACCTGGATCAGCGCCGCCACGAACGACCGCCCCTCGCCCACCGCCACCGCTTCGCGCACGTACGGGCTGAACTTGAGCTTGTTCTCGATGAGCGCGGCCGAGAACCTCGAGCCGTCGGCGAGCCGCAGGACGTCCTTGAGGCGGTCGATCACGACCAGGTGGCCGTCCTCCGCCATCTGCCCAGCATCGCCCGTGCGCAGCCAGCCGTCGTCGAGCGCCTGCGCGGTGGCCTCGGGGTTCTTGTAGTAGCCGAGAAAGACGGAGGGGCTCGAGACGAGGATCTCGCCGGCCTCGGAAATACGAATCCGCGTGCCCGGGGTCGGCTTGCCGACCGTCTCGGGCCTCACGTCGTCGTCGGGATGGAGCACGCAGATGCCGCTGGATTCCGTCTGGCCGTAGACCTGCTTGAGGTTGAGACCGATCGCGCGGAAGAACCGGAACAGCTCCGGCCCCAGCGCGGCGCCGCCCGTGTACGCGTAGCGGACCTGCGAGAGCCCCAGCCGATCGCGGAGCGCGCGGAAGGTCAGCAGCTGCGCCAAGACGGCGAGCAGGCGCAGGCCGACACCGACGGGCTGCCGGCGGATCCGGCGCTCGGCCACGCGCATGCCGATGTCGAGCGCGAGGCGCGCCGCGGCGCCCTTGAGCCGGCCGGCGTCCGCGATCTTGACCTGATACTCCGAGCACATGGTCTCCCAGAAGCGCGGCGGACCGATCATGACGTGCGGGCCGATCTCTCGCATGTCTTCCCGGATGGTGGCGGGCTCCTCCGGGAAGTTCACCGTCGCGCCCGCGTGGAGCGCGATGGCCACGCTCAAGAGCTGCTCGCCGACCCACGAGAACGGCAGGAACGAGACGATGTCGTCGGTGTCGAACACGCGATCGACCTGCGTCATGCCGGCCGCCATCGACAGGAGATTTCGGTGGCTGATCATCGCCGCCTTCGGCGCGGCCGTGGTGCCAGAAGTATAGGAGAGGAGCGCGACGTCTTCCGGCTTGCCGTGCGCGAGCAGCGCGTCGTAGCGCCCGCGTTCGCGGGCGTCCGTCTCACGGCCGAGCCGCTCGACTTCCTCGAGGCTGACGAGCAGCGGCTCGCGATAGTCCTCGAGGCCGCGCGTGTCGTCGACCACGATCCGCTGAAGCCGCGGCAGATGGGCGCGGACGCCGAGGACCTTGTCGGCCTGCTCCTGGTCCTCCACCATCACGATCCGCGCCTCGCTGTGCTCGAGGACGGAGCGCACCTGGTCGGGCAGGCTATCGACGTAGATGCCCACCGGGATCGCGCCGAGCGCCTGGGCACCTAGCTCCGTGTAGAGCCACGCCGGCCGGTTGCCGCAGACGATCGCGATGGTCTCGCCCCGCCGCAGGCCGAGCGTCTCGAGGCCGAGACCGACGGCGCGGACGTGCGCGGCGTAGTCCTCCCACGTCACCTCCTGCCAGATCCCGTACTCCTTCTCGCGCAGGGCGATCTTGCCGCGGCCGTGACGCCGGGCGTGGGCGGCCAGCATCTGGGGAAGGGTCATGCCACCTCTACGTCCTCGCCGAGGTAGGCCTTGATGACGTTCGCATCCTGCTGCACGTGCGCGGGCGCGCCTTCGGCGATCTTCTTGCCGAAGTCGAGCACGGCGACGCGGTCCGAGATGTCCATGACCACGCCCATGTCGTGCTCGATCATCACTACGGTCAGGCGCTTGACGCGCGCGACGTAGAGGATGAAGCGCACCATGTCCTCGGTCTCCTCGGCGTTCATGCCCGCGGTGGGCTCGTCGAGCAGGAGCAGCACGGGATCGAGGGCGAGCGCGCGCGCCAGCTCCACGCGCTTCTGCTGGCCGTAGGGCAGCGTGCCCACGATCTTGTGCCGGATGTCCTGCAGCTCGAGGAGATCGATGATCTCGCGCTCCACGGTCGCGCGGTGGGCCAGCTCCTCGCGCGCCGCGCGGCCGTAGTAGAGGCCGCAGGCGAGCACGCCGGAGCGGAGGTGCACGTGACGGCCGATCTTCACGTTGTCCAGCACGGTCATGCCGCGGAACAGGGCGATGTTCTGGAACGTGCGCGCGATCCGGAGCTCGGCGCGCTGGTGCGGCTTCAGGCGCGTGATGTCGCGGCCGTCGAACACGATCCGCCCGCGGGTGGGCGCGTAGATACCGCTGACGCAGTTGAAGATGCTCGTCTTGCCGGCGCCGTTGGGACCGATGATCGCGAAGAAATCGCCGGCGTTGACCTCGAGGCTTACCCCGGCCAGGGCGGCCACGCCGCCGAAGCTCAGGTGCAGGTCTTCGAGAGCGAGAAGTCCCATCCGCTCGTGACCCCCGGGGTGCCGGGAGGATGCGGTGAAACGGTCACACCGTCAAGGACTTTTGGGACTGCCGGCGGCTACACCTTTCCCAGGCGCGGGTGGTCGAACATCGGGAGGTTCACGCCCCACGGCGCCATGCGCTTGCGGATTTTCTTCAGAAATTCGGGAAACACCGTCATCTCGTCCTCGGGCGTGTTCCCGCCCAGCCCCGCCTCGCAGGAAATGCGGTCGGCGTCGATCTCGGCCGGCGTCGCGCTGCCGCCCTCGATGGCGAGCCAGAGATTGCGATAGCCGCGGAACTCGACGTTCTCGATCATCGTGATGACCGCGGACTCGATGTTGCGAACGGTCTTGGGCGTGAACGACGGCGCCCACGCGTCCAGGCACTGCCAGCCGAAGGCGATGTGGCGCACTTCGTCGCGGAGGATCAGCTCCATCAGCCGCCGCACGGCTGGATTGGTCGCCTTGTGCACGGTCGCCTTGAAGACGTCGATCAGAATCTCCTCGGCGGCGCACACGAGGCTGGCGAAGATGCCCTCGAGCGACGTGTCGGGATCGAATGCCATGCGCCGCACGCCGTGGGTGCCGACGGCGCCGGCCGTCGGCGGGTTCTGCGGCTGCGGAAAGTAGCGGCCGAGCCGCTCGGCCATGAGCCACGACGCCTCGGCGTGCCGGCCCTCCTCCATCGTGCGCATCGTGAAGAAGAACTGCAGATCGGGCAGCCGCCGCTCCAGGCAAAAGCGCAACAGCAGCGCCGGGCTCTCCGAGATGGCGCCATACTCGCCCCACGTGCGGCGGCTCCAGTACATCTGCGCGGCCAGCAGATGCTCGGCGCTGTAGCGCTCGGGATGGAGCTCTTCCCACGGAATATCGGTCTGCGGGTCCCACTCGAGCGTTTTCGCGCGCTGCCACAGCTCCCACACGTCGGGCATTTTCGACGCGAGCGGCAGCGGATAGCGGTGCTCGGGCACGTAGGCTTCGGTGCGCTCCTTCTCCATCAGCATGGTCGCTATCCTCTTACATGTCGCCGAGCGTTATATGTTGCCAAGCTCGGGGTGGCTCACGCGGGGCAGGTCGAGCTTCCAGACGGCGAAACGCTCGCGCACCTGCGCGATGGTCGCGCGCAGCACGCTGCGCTCCTGGGCCACGGTCGACGCGCCCAGTCCCGCGCGCGCCGTCTCGTCTTCCGCGGCGAGCCACGGCTCGCGGCTCTTGTCGGGCAGCAGCCACGTGTTGCGATAGCCCGCGAGGATGACGTTGGCGAGCAGATCGCGCACGGTCTCCACCACCGCGCCGCGAGCGTGCGCGTCGAGCGTAGGCACGCGGCTGCCGAGCAGCGTCCACGCGAACGCGACGTGACGTGCGCGATCGCCGGCGATGAGGCGCAGCGCCGCGCGCACGACCTCGTCCTGCGCGTGCTGCAGGTGGCTCAGGTAGAGATTCAGATCGAGCTGATCGTCGAGCGCGCCGAGCGCGGCGATGTAGGCCTCGACGGGAATGTCGGGATCCAGCGCGGCCTGCGCGAACGGGTGATTGCTCGCGCGCGCGAGCCCGGCATCACCCGGATCCGGCTCGTAGCCGCCAAGCCGTTCCGCGAGCAAGTGGCAGACCTCGAGATGCTTCGCCTCCTCCGCGGGGCGGAACGAGAGGAACAGCTTGGCGTCCATGCCGAGGCTTCCCGACTCGAGGCAGAAACGGATCAGCAGCGCGGTGCTCTCGGTGAGCCCGGGGTAGACGCTCCACGCGCGGCGGCTCCACGTTCGGCGCGCCGCCTCGCGCGCATCTTTCGAATAGCGCGCGGGGTCGAAGCGATCCCACGGGATGTCGGTCTCCGGATTCCACCGAAAACCCTTGGCCTGGCTGTAGAGCTCGCGCAGCGCCGGCACCTCGGGCGCAAACTGTAGCGGGAAGCGACGCTCGACGAAGCGCTTCTCCTGCGCCTGGTAGGCGCGCAGCAGCCGCGCCGCGTGCTCGCTCGTCTCACTCATCTCGTTCGAATGGTCGGCCTTGAAGGCGAGCATTGTAACCCCGCGCACCGCGCGCTGGCGCCCCGTTGCTGGAAGCGGTGATGGTCGGCGTGCGGCAGGGCCTGGTCGCGCTGTAGTATCGGCGGTACGAACGCGGAGGAGGCTTCCATGATGAACGATGCAAGCACGTCGACCAAACAACCCGCTGCCGTGAACGCCCCGGGCAAGCTGACGCACGCGACGCCGGCCACCGCTCCCCTGGTGGCGGGCCGGCGCTCCTTCTTCAAGTACCGCGACCTCGGCGTCACGGCCGCGAGTAGCGGGAAGATTCGCGCCCAGGTAACGATCGGGGCCGACGGGATGACGCAGCCAACGGGATGGCACTACCACGTCTGCGAGGGCCAGTTCGTGTACATGCTCAGCGGATGGGTCGACCTCGAGTTCGAGGACGGCCAGAAACTGCGCATCCAGGCGGGTGAGTCGCTCTACATCCCCGGCGGCCTGCGGCACAACGAGACGCGAGCGTCGAGAGACCTCGAGCTTCTGGAGATCTCCGTTCCCGCGGACATGGGCACCGTCGCCTGCGATCCGCCAGAGGGCTGGTCCACAAGCGCGTAACGAACTTCCAGGCGCGCGGCGGGCCAACGATGACGCGCCCGCCGTGGGAGGCCACGCATGACAGCCGACCGCTCGTACATCGCCGAGAACGATCGCGAACGTCGCCGGCTCGAAGCGCTGGTGGGCAAGCTCGACGACGCGGCGCTGAGCCGGCCCATGCCGGACGGCTGGACGGTGGGCGCCGTGCTCGCCCACCTCGCGTTCTGGGACCAGCGCATCGTCACGTTCATCGACTTCATGAAGCGCGGCATCAAGGTTCCCCAGGAAAACGAGGCTGACGTCGAGTGGATCAACGAGGCCGCGAAGCCGACGCAGCTGGCGCTGCCGCCGCGCCGGGCCGCCACGCTCGCCGTCGAGACCGCGCGCGCGATCGACCAGGCGGTCGCCGCGCTCTCGGATGACTTGCTCGCGAAGAACGCCGCGGCCGGCAGCCCGATCAAGCTGCAGCGCTCGGAGCATCGCCGTGAGCACCTGGACGAGATCGAGCAAGCACTGGCGAAGCGCTGAGGCTCTGGCCGTGGACGAGGATCTCGAGAAGATGACGCGCGAGCAGCTGGTGACCGAGGCGAGGCGGCTCCGCGCGGGGATCCGCAAGCATCGCGACAGCACGGGACACGATCTCTGCTGGCATCATCCCGCGCTCTGGGGGCTTCTGCCGGACAGAACCGATCCGATGCCGACCGTTCCGAGCTGGCCGGAGTTTCTGCGAGGCTGCCTGCGGTACCGGCAGTCGCTCGACGAGCAGTTGCCGAATGCGCCGCGCTCCGATGCGCCCTACGCGCCGCGTGATCGTGAGCGCCGCGCTCCGGAGGCGCCGTAAGCCGCCATTCCCCCACGATCACGGCGCAGCGATCAAATCGTGCTACGCCGGCGCGAACAATCGCTCGCGCACGCGGTCGTCGAACGCCGTCGCGGGCACCGCCGGCTCCTCTGTCTCGTCGTACGGAACGCTTCGCGTGATCACCGCCCCGCCGGCTCGCATCAAGGTCTCGAAGAGATGCAGCGTCAGCAGCTCGGCGACGCCCCAGGCGTGGAAGAACTCGCCGCGAACGCGGTCGCGATAGACGGTGGAGCGCTCGAGCACGAGGACGCTCTTGCCGGCGCGCGCGAGGACGGCCGCGAGCGCATTGCCGGCGATACCGCCACCGATGATGACGACGTCGAAGTCCATCGAGCACCTCTGCCGCCCGCTGCTAGAGAGGGACGCCGGCGCGGCGGCGAGTAGGTCAGTTCGTCGTGGCGCTAGGTCAGCTTCGCGAAAGCCTCCTCGGTCTCATTGCGTGAGAACGCGCGCATGGTCTCAGTGCGAATGTTGCCGAGTGCTGCGGTCGAATACAGCAGCGAGCTGACGGTCACGTCGTCGGGAGCCTCGAGGGTGGCGACCAGATCGTAGCGACCCATGGTGCGATAGACGTCTTTGATGTGCGCGCCGACCTTCTCGCACTGCTTGCGGAAGGCGTCCTCCCGCTTGAGCGAGTCCCGGACGGCGCGGATCCCCTGGTCGGTGAACTTTCCGAGGACGATGTAGGTCGGCATGGCCTGACTCCTTACCGTGGCCGCCCTCGTGCCGGCGTCCCTTCTCCAGCGTCGATACGGTAGCGCGGTCGTCGATGCGCGTCTATGGCCGACCTCGCCTTGACCGTCCCCCGCACCGCGGCATACAGTTGGGCCAATGAGATTCGCGCGGCTCTTCCTCGCGATCATTGCGGTGGCGCTGCTCGGCAATGTCCATCGCGGTGAGGCATTCGACGCCGACGCGGCCTTTCCGAAGGGCGGCTACGTCCTCTCCCTCGAAGGCGGGTACGGCCAGCAGTTCGACGCCTGGAACACGAGCATCACTGGCCTGGATTTCTTCAACGCCGGCGTGCGGCTGGGGCTATTGCCGTGGGGCGCCGCCGGCCACGGCCCTCTGAGAGGCGCGCTCGAGATCGGTCTGGAGCCCTTCTATCAGCGCTTTGTGGAGCCCGACAAGGCCAAAGCATTCTTCGCGGGACTGGGAGCCGTGGCCCGCTATCACTTCCTGCCGTTCGAGCGATTCGTGCCGTACCTGGAGCTCGGCGCCGCGCCCGGCTACACCGATCTGAGGGTCCAGGAGCAGCAGAGCGACCTCGTGTTCCTGCTGTTCGCCGGGGCTGGCGCCTCATACTTCCTCACGGAGCGCACCGCTCTCTATGCGGGTTACCGGCTTCAGCACATTTCCAACGCCGGAACCGACAGTCCCAATCGCGGGATCAACTCCCACACGGGCGTCGTCGGCATCTCGATCTTTTTTCGCTGAGGCCCCGGCGCGGACCGCCGTTCGGCCGGCCGCGGGTTAGAAGGTCGCCAGCGTCTGCGCCGCCGTCTCCCGGCGCAGCGGGTAGACGCGATTCAACGGTCGTCATCTCGGTTTACTTCGGCAGCGCCCGCGCGACCGCGGCGATTTCTTCCATGGATGGGAATTTGCCCATCCCCGCGGGGCCCTCCGTGGCGCACTCGACGTTGGCCCAGCGGACGATGCCGTCGCGATCGATCAGGAACTGGGCCTTGAGCTGCGGCCACTGGCGCTCCATCTCGGCCTTGTCGGTCGGCGTCTCCACGTAGGCGTCGGACTTTGCGACGGCCTCCGCCACCTTCATGATCGGCATCGGCTCCGGCAGGTCGCCGAAGGGATTGATCCGCGCTTTCTCGAGCGCGCTCATGAATTCCGGCGTCGGCGCCGGCTTCGGCACGCGGAACGCGCGGTGCGTGCTGAGCTCGGGATCGGAGGCCAGACGCAGCCGAGTCGGACGATACTTGAAGTACAGCCGGGCGTTTTCAGGCGTCGTGGCCACCACACCCAGCGTCTCCACGCCGATCTGCTTCAGCCGGCTCTCCATCGGCCCCATCTGCGCGATCGCGCGTCGGCAGAACGGGCACCAGAGCCCGATCATCAGCGCGAGGAACAACGGGCTCTGGCCCCGGTAATCAGCGAGCGACACCGTCTCGGATCGATCCACGGCCGGAAGGGTGAAATCGGGCGCCGGCTCTCCCGGCGCGACCGGAGGACGCGTTTCATTCGTCGTCATCTCGACTCCTTGCTTGCGGTTCAGCAGAAACAGCAGTTCAGCACAGGAACGGAAGCACCATCAGCGCGTCCGGCTCGACGCCGGCCCGCGCGCAGACTTCCTGGGCCTTCGTCAGGTACAGCTCGGCCTTCGCCTGGTCTCCCGCATCGAGATACAGGGTGGCAAGGCCGTCGTAGCACGGAAACAACAGCTGCGGCTCTCCGACCGCCTCCGCGAGGCTCAGCGCCTCCTCGTACATCGCGAAGGCCGGCCGGTGGTCGCCATGGCACTGATGGATCTGGCCGAGCACGATGAGCGGCACGGCGAGGTGATCCAGCAGGCCCAGTCGCCGATCGAGGTCGATCGCGGCCTGTGCGGCCTCAATGCCTTCGGCCTCGCACCGGTCGGTGAGCGCGCAGTACGCGACCGCAAGGTTGGCGTACAGCCGCGACTGGAATCCGAGATCGCCAACCTTCTTTGCCGTCTCGAGCCCACGCAGGCACGTCTCGATACTGCGCCGGGGCTCGAGCGAGCTATAGAGAACTCCCAGGTTCGTGTAGCCGCGGCAGGCGGCGGCCAGCAGGTCGTGCGCCTCGGCCAGCGCGATGCTGCGCTCGATTTGCTCCACGGCCTCGCGCCCGCGACCCGTACGCGCCAGCGCGACCCCCAGCGTGTTGCACGCCTGCGCGCTGACGGCGGCGACCTCACGCGCGGCATCGGGCTCGGCGCGTGCGTGCCCGTCACGGGCGGCCTCGGCCAGCGCGCGCTCGGCCCACGTGATGGCGGCCGCGTTGTCGCCGGCGCGGAACGCCAAGCGTCCCATTTCCTGGAACAGGTGCGCGCGCTCGATCGGATGGCCCTCGTCTCCGAGTAGCTCGAGCCCGGCGGAGAAGCACGCGCCTGCCCGCTCCCGATCGCCGGCGTCCCAGTGCAGCCCGCCGATCTTCCGCTGCAGCCGCGCGGCCGTCGCGTGGTCCGGTGCCAGCTCGGCGTTCTTCAGCACTGCCTCATAATGCGTGAGGGCGTCCGCGCGCCGCCCGGTCAGCGCCAGCAGATCGGCCAGTCGCTCGCGCGCGCCGCGCGCCTCCGCCTCGCAGCCCGCCGGGCACGAGGCCAGCGTCTCCAGCGCGCGCTCGTAATGGCGGATCGCGTCCTCGTTGGCGTAGACGGCGCGAGCGCGGTCGCCCGCGGCCACCAGGTAGCGCGCGCCGCGGAGCTTGTCGGGGCTGAGGCGGAAGTGATGCGCGAGTGCTTCCAGATCGCTGAGACGCTCCGGACGCGCGCCGACGATTTCCTCCAACGCCCGTCCGATGCGCTCGTGCATCTCCGTCCGCCGCGACAACAAGAGATTCTGATAGACGACCTCGCGCACGAGGCCGTGCGTGAAGCGACAACGCCCGTCCGTGTCCTGGCCGTCGGCGACCTGGATCAGATCCGCCTCGGCGAGCCGCTCCAGCGCGGCGGGCACCGTCTGCGGCGCGCTGGTCACGGCCTGCAGCAGCGGCGCGTCGAACTCCGCGCCGAGCACCGCGGCTTCCTGTAGCACGCGCCGCGCGTCGGCCGGCAGCCGATCGACACGGGAGAGCAGCAGCCCGTGGAGCGACGGCGGAACCTCCACGCCCTCGCACGCCGCAGTGCATCGCCAATAATCTCCGTCACGCTGCAGCACGCCGCGGCTGACGAAGTCGCGAACGATCTCTTCTACAAACAGCGGATTGCCGCCCGCTCGCGCCGTGATGAAATCGGTGACCTGCGCGAGGACGTCTGCGGAGCCGCTGAACAGGCCGGAGATGAGCCTGCGCGTCTCGCCCTCTGATAGCGGCGCGAGCCGAATCACCGACTGTTCGGCGCGGCCGAACAGCGGCGGCCGGACCTCGGGACGGAGCGAGAGCAGCAGCATGAGCTGGCGGTCCGCGAGCTGGTCCACGACGTCGCGCAGGAGCTCCACCGACGCGCTGTCGGCCCACTGCACATCCTCGACGACGACGAGCAACGGCGTGGCCTGTAGCCGCCTGTCGATGAGCGCGCGCGCCGCCAAGAGAATCTGACGCCGCAGCTGCTCGGGCTCGATGTCGGGCGCGCTGTCGCCCTCACGCCCGAGCAGATAGCTCAGCACCGGGGCGATCGTGCTCGCTTCGGCTTCGCCTGCGCCGAGCGTCGTCAGTGCCGCGACGAGCTTCTGCCGGGCCACCTCGAGCGAGTCCGCGCTCTCGATCTGATAAGCCTCGCGGAACAGGGTCCCGAAGAGGCCGTAGGTGGCCTCGCCGAGCGACGAGCACACCGCCCGTCGCACGGCAATGTCGGCGAGCGCACCGTCGCGCTCGAGCCGGTCGATGAGCTCGGCAATGAGCCGCGACTTGCCGATACCCGCCTCGCCCACGAGGCTCACGACCTGCGCCTGTCCACGCCGCATGCGCCCGAACGCCGCCACCAGCAGCTCCAGCTCGTCGTTGCGTCCCACGAACGGCGACGTCAGCCCCATCGCGGCGAGACCGCGATCGGATCCGCGCTGAGTCTGCGCGCCGGTCAGGCGGTGAACCGCGACGGGCTCGCTCTTACCGCGCAGCGTCAGTTCACCGGCCGCCTCCGAGGCGAAGCGATGTCGCACCAGCGCGTGGGTCGCGTCGGAGATCAGGATCGCTCCGGGTGGCGCCGCCGCCAGCAGTCGCGCCGTCGTATTCACGGTGTCGCCGGTCACGGCGTAGGCCGCACCCGCGGCGTCGCCGAGATTCCCCGCGACGACGGGGCCGGTGTGGATCCCGATGTGCAGCAACACGGGCTGCCCCAGACGCGACTGCCACTCACGGCTGAGACCGCCGCACCGATCCAGCATCTCAAGCGCGGCGTCACACGCGCGCGCGGGGTCGTCCTCGTGCGCGACCGGCGCGCCGAAGACGGCCAGCACCGCGTCGCCGACGAATTTTTCCACGAACCCGTCGTAACGGAAGATGACGCCGCCGAGTGTCTCGAACAGCCGTCCCTGGAACGCGCGAACCTCTTCGGGGTCGAGCCGCTCGGACAGCGCCGTGAAGCCGGAGAGGTCGGCGAAGAGGACGGTCACGTGGCGCCGATCGGCCTCGCGGTCGCCCGCCTGCGGTGCCGCGGGCTTCATCGCCGGTTCCGCGGCGCTCGCGCCCTGCGGCACGCCGCAGTGAGGACAGAACGCGAAATCCGCGTCGCACGGGCGGCCGCAAGCGGAGCATCGACGGGGCAGCCGCTGCCCGCAACGCGGACAGAACGTGAAGTCGGGCGAGGCCTCGTAGCCGCAGCCGGCGCAGGTTCCGGTCACACCGCAATTCTACCGGGAGCGGCGCGCCGGTGGCACGTCGCGCGGGCGCGGCCGATCACCCCGTCGCGATCAAACTCAGCAACGCGCGCTCCGACACCGGCTTCACGAGGTGCTCGTCGAAGCCGGCATCCTTCGACCGGTGGCGATCCTCGGCCTGGCCGTACCCCGTGACGGCGACGAGCGTCATGCTCTTGCCGTGCGGGCTCGAGCGCAGCGCGCGCGCGACCTGGTAGCCGTCGAGGCCCGGCAGGCCGATGTCGATCAGGGCCACCTCAGGGCGCTGCGCCTCGGCCAGCGTGAGGCCCTCGAGCCCATTGCCCGCGGCGATGACGCGATGGCCGAGGCTCTCGAGCAAGAGCCTGATCGAGTCGCGCGCGTCCTCGTTGTCCTCGATGACCAGCACCGTGCGGCTGCGCTCGGGGCCGCGCACGGTCGGGCTCGGCGTTGGCGTCACCGCGACCGCCGCCGGGAGCCGCACGGTGAACTCAGCGCCGCGCCCGCGGCCCTGGCTGGCGGCGCTGATCGTGCCGCCGTGCATCTCGACGAGCCGGCGGCTCAGCGTGAGGCCGATGCCGAGCCCGCCGACGGAGCGGTCCATCGGCTGCTGCGCCTGCGTGAACAGCTCGAAGATCCGCGGCAGCATCTCGGGCTCGATGCCCACGCCGGTGTCGCGCACACGGAGCACGGCGTCGTCAGCATCGCGGACGACCTCGACGTCGATGGTGCCGCCGGCCGGCGTGTACTTCACCGCGTTGTCGAGCATGTTGGTCATGATCTGCGCCAGCCGCGTGACGTCGGCGTTCACCATGACCGACCGGGCGCGAAAGCCCACCTGGAGATTGTCGGCCCGACCGCTCGCGCGCAGCGCGGTCACGCCGCGCGCCGCGACCTCGCTGAGATCGACGGCCTCGATGTGCAGCGCGATCTTCCCGGCCACCGCGCGCGCCACGTCCAGCAGGTCATCGACCATCCGGGTAAGGTGACGCGTCTGGCGCCCGATGATCTGTCGCAGCCGCTCGGGCGCGCCTTCGGAAGCCGGGCGACGCTCGAGGGCGGCGACGGCATTGGAGATCGCGCCGAGCGGGTTGCGCAGCTCGTGCGACAGCGTGGCGAGGAACTCGTCCTTCGCGCGATTGTCGTCGATGGTCTGGCGATGAAGCTGCGCGTTCTCGAGAAAGATGCCCGCCAGATCGCTGATGCCCTGCACGAGGCGGATCTCCCACTCCGTGAAGGACCGGCGAGCCGTCCACCAGATGACGAAGAAGCCGCCCACGGGCCGGTCTTTGATCCGAATCGGTACGAACAAATCCGACTGGTGCGGGAACTGTCGCACCGCCGTCTCGGCATCCACGCGTGGATCGCTCGGCACGTCGTCCGTCCATACCGCGCGCCGCTGCGCCCACGCCTCCTCGATGGCCCGGTGATTCCTGATGGGAATCGGAATGCGGCGGAAGTCGTCGATCATGTCGGGCGGCACATGATATCCCGCGACGGGTGAGAGCTTCGTCCGCGACGTGTCGGCCAGGTACGCGCCGACCATGTCGGCGCCGAGCGCTCGCGCGATCTCGCGCGAGACCCGCCGCATCGTCTCGATGGGATCGAGCGTCGAGCTGAGCGCCCGGCTCACATCCAGCAGCGTCTCGGTCTCGCGCAGACGCAGCGACTCGCGCTCCAACAGCCCCGCGCGCTCCGCCTCCGCACGCTTGCGGTCGGCGATGTCTCTCACGATCGCGAGGTGGCGGCCGGCCATGAAGCGCGCCGTTGCGCTGTACTCGACGTGGCGCGTCTGGCCGTCAGGGCGGATCAGCTGCAGCTCGCCGCGGTGCTCTCCCGTGCGCAGAAAGGCTTGCCACGCCGGTTCGAGGTCAGCGGCGGGGGGTGCGAGGAACTCGTCGAAGCGCCGGCCGCGCAACGCCTCGACCGGAAAGCCGAGCAATCGGCACGCGGCGGGATTCGCGTCGACGAAGGTGCGCTTGTCGTCGACGACGAGCACGGCGTCATGGGCGGCCGCAAGGAGGGCCTCGGACTGTTGCTGGCTCGACAACAACTCCACGATACCACCCTCGCCGGTGGCCGCCCTACCTCGACGAAAGTCTCACCCATAAGCCGCCCGCGGTCGCAGCGTATTGAACTCTGGGCATTGACGAAGGCGACACGTCGCTGCGCTACGACCGGCGTACCCGGCTGACGGGTTCAGCAAAAACCGCGCTCACGCCGCGCGGCGCCGCCGGCTCCGCCTTCGCGACACCTGCACCGGTTGCGCATGGGCTGGTTCGGCGGTGCTCGCGATGCGCTCTTCGAGCTGCCCCAGGCGCTCTCCCAGACGGCGCACCTCGGCTGCCAGCATCGCGAGCAATTCTGCCTGCCCGGTGACCGGCGCGGGCTTGCCGACGAACGACGCCTGCGTCGCGCACCACTGCTCGATCGACGTGCCGAGCAGCTGCGCGAAGTCCTCCGTCGCCATCACCTCGCTGAGGGCGCGCGACCACGCCTCGAGGCCGTGATCCATCACGCGCTTCCACTGCGCCATCACGTCGGGCGTGAAGGCCGTGCGACCCATGAGCTCCGCCCAGTACTCGACTACAGGATCCGCTGCCATC
>Ga0209382_10005419_pt1 | contig 16632 bp, 13 predicted proteins | sample SoiMetdeltSBSDD5_FD_187599 | JGI IMG/M metagenome (GOLD analysis project Ga0209382, IMG submission 187599) | Bulk soil microbial communities from a Populus tree surrounding site in Tennessee, USA - Soil MetaG P. deltoides SBSDD5 (SPAdes) (version 2) | ecosystem: Environmental > Terrestrial >...
CGCCGAATCACCGATGAGCAGCACCGGGATGCCGGCCTCGTCGAAGATTCCCGCGGTGTACTGGTCGTACGACGTCAGCATCGGCCACTTCTCGCCGCGCTGCTTGGCATCCAGCAGGTCACGGGTGCGGACACGCTTCGTCGATGGTCCGCCATACAGGGACATCATCGTCCTCCTCTCGCCTCGAGGCCGCGCACGCTGCGGTCCCCGGGTCCGACAACGATCGTCCCATTAGCTGGACGGGTCTGCCGAGGGAACAGTGGAAGATTTCACACGCGCCCAGGCCAGCAGGCCGAGGCCCACCGCCATCACCACGAGGGTGCTGCCACCGACCGGCCAGTAGATGTGGCTGAACAGGAACGGCACGCTGGCGAGGACGAACAGCGCGGCACCGGGGATGGCCCGGCGGCCGTACCGCAGCACGAGCGCGGTTGCCGCGGACGCGGCGCAGAGCAGGAACGACACCGAGCCGATGATGCCGAGCAGGTTGCCGATGTCGAAAAGCGTGTGCAGCTGCGGCTCGACCGTCTCGATTTCCTCCTCGGTCTCGGCCACCACTGCCCCCGCGGCGATCCCGGCGATCGCGTCCAGGGCGGTGTAGAAGACGGCGTACGAGTACGCCGCCACGCGCGCGAGCGCCGCGACCGGGCCGCCGATTCCTCGCAACAGCAGCAGCGGGCCGGCCGCCAGCAGCGGGAACACGGGCAGCAGGATGAGGTGCAGGTTCCGCCAGGTGTCGGCGGTGTCGGTGGTCAGGTCGGCCGGGTGGTACACGCCGGCGAAGGCCAGGACGAGCGGTACGGCTACCACGAGGGGGATCAACGGCATGCCGAGGATTGTTACAGACCTTCGCGGAACCTGTTGGTGATCGGCAGCCGGCGGTCGCGGCCGAACGCCTTGATCGAGATCTTCGTACCGGGGGCGGACTGCCGGCGCTTGTACTCGGCCAGGTCCACCATCCGCAGTACCCGGTCCACTGTGGCCGGATCGTGCCCGGCGGCGACGAGGTCGTCGCGCCCGAGGTCGCCGTCGACGTACCCGGTGAGGATCGCGTCGAGCGTGGCGTAGTCCGGCAGCGAGTCCGTGTCGAGCTGACCGGGGCTCAGCTCCGCGCTCGGCGGCTTGCTGATGGAGTTCTCCGGGATCGGCGGTATCTCGCCGGCCTTGTCCGCCATCAGGTTGCGCCAGGTGGCCAGCCGCCAGACGAGTGTCTTCGGGACGTCCTTGAGCGGGTTGAAGCCGCCGACCGAGTCGCCGTACAGCGTCGAGTAGCCGACCGCCAGCTCGCTCTTGTTGCCGGTGGTCAGGACCAGGTGACCCTCCTGGTTGGACAGTGCCATGAGGATCACGCCGCGGACCCGCGCCTGCAGGTTCTCGACGGCCAGCCCGGACAACGAGATGTTGGCGAGGAACGCGTCCACCATCGGCTGGATCGCCTCGACGCGGTACTCCAGGCCGGTACGCTTGGCCAGCTCCGCCGCGTCGTCGCGGGAGTGCCCGGACGAGTGCTGGCTGGGCATCGACACACCGTACACATTGGACGGACCGAGCGCGTCGACGGCGATCGCCGCGACCACGCTGGAGTCGATACCGCCGGACAGTCCCAGGACCACCGAACCGAAGCCGTTCTTCCGGACGTAGTCGCGCAGCCCGACCACGAGTGCCTGCCACACCTCGGCCTCGTCGGCCAGCCGTTCGACGAGCCCGCCCCGCGCGGCGGGTGCCGGTAGCCGGGGCAGCGAGTCGGACAGGTGTACCCGCTCGACCCGCATCTCGCCGAGGCCGTCGCCCTGAGGCGCATCCGGGTCGGCGGCGGGCAGGCGCAGGTCGTGGACGAGCAGGTGCTCGGTGAACTGCGGCGCGCGGGTCAGCAGTTTGCCGGAGCGCGTGACGATCATCGAGTCGCCGTCGAAGACCAGCTCGTCCTGACCGCCGACGGTGTTGACGTACGCCACGGTGGCTCCGGCCTCCGCGGCCCGGCGGCGGACCAGCGGCAGCCGGAAGTCGTCCTTGTTCAGCTCGTACGGCGAGCCGTTGATGTTCAGCACCAGCCCGACCCGGGCCGCCCGGGCGACCGTGAACGGACCGCCGGCCTGCCACAGGTCCTCGCAGATCGTCAGCGCGATGTCGATGCCGCCGAACCGGATGACGGTCAGCGTGTCGCCCGGAACGAAGTACCGGTCCTCGTCGAAGACGCCGTAGTTGGGCAGGTGGTGCTTGCGGTAGGTGGCGACGATGCGACCGCCGTACAGCACCGCGAGCGCGTTGCGCGCGCCATCGGCATCGGCGTCGAGGTAGCCGACAACCGTGGGCAAGTCGCCGAAACCGTCGTCGGCCAGCTCCCGTGCGAGCGTGCGCAGCGTCCTCCGGGATGCGGCCACGAACGACTTGCGGAACACGAGGTCCTCGACCGGGTACCCGGTCAGCACCATCTCCGGGAAGGCGACCAGATGCGCCCCTGCCTCGGCGGCCCGTCCCGTCCACTCGCGAATCAGACGGGCATTGCCGGGCAGGTCACCGACGGTCGGATCCACCTGGGCCAGCGCAACGCGCACCGTGGGCATAGTTATAGTCTGCGCCTCGACGGCTCGTCGTGCGCTGTCACGCGCGTCACGCCGCGGTACGCGGGCAGGTATTCGATCGTATGGGTGTACGGCGGCCACAGCTCCCGCAGCCGCTGGACGATCCGTCGCGCGGTACCGGCCAGCGCCATCGCGACTCCGTGCCGGTCCGACCACTCGACGTAGGCGGCGATCCACGCGATCGTCTGCTGGCGCAGGGTGGCGGGGCCACGCGGCCGGTCGCGCCGCAGCGCATCGGGGACTCGCCAGATCACGTGAAAGACGTGCCAGCGGGTCAGGGCATCGGTGGCCGCGTCGACGAACGACGGGGTCGCCTCCCGGGGGATCGCCGCCTGATACGCCGAGTCCATGGCGGTGGCCACATTGTCCGGTACCCGGCGGATGCAGCCCCAGGTGATGCGGTGCGGTACGCCCTCGATGAGCGCGTGGCGGAAGCCTCCGCTGCCGAAGTCGTGCAGCCGCAGCCGGCCGTCGCGGAGCAGGCTGTTCCCTTGACCGTTCTGGTCGCCCTGGCACAGCGCCAGCCACGGCCCCGGATCGTGCTCCACCCGCCAGGTCGCCTCGGCGATCTCGTCGTCGACACCGGACAGCGCCCGGACGCCGAGCGACGTAAGCACAGCGTGGTACTCGCCGATCGCGGTGACGACCTCCTCGTCGGTGCGCGCCACCGCCTCGGACCACGGGTCGTGAAAGAGCGGCTTGGGCGGTCGCACCGGGCCGATGGCGGACCGCAGCCGCTGGAACGTGTCGCGGTGCCCTCGGGTGGTCACGTGCAGCCGTGCGATGGCTTCGATGTACGCCAGCAGCGACGCGGTAGCGGCATCGGGATCGTCGCCCTCGACCACGTGCGCCGGGCTGCCGTCGCCGGAGCCGAGGTCCTCCATCACGACCATCGGGGTTGACGCGTCGCCGCCGTAGAGCCGCGGGCACAGCGGTTCACCGGTACCTGCCAGCTCGGTCAACAGGGCCAGCGCGGCCCACTCGTTGCGAATCTCGTCCGCCGCGCCGGGGAACGTTGGATGCGCGGCCTTGACGATGACGGTCGGCGGTACGTGGCTGGGCGCGGTGACCGTGCGCAGTCGCGCGACGACGCTGATCCGCCGGTCCGGTACCAGGTACGCGAGCTCCAAGCGGACATCGGCGTCGAAGTGGTCGGATACCACGCGCTCGGCCGCACGAGCGATGTCCGGCTCGGTCACCGCGCCATTATGTGGGAGAAGGCCCGAACCCCTCGATGTCCAGCGGCACGAGCTTGTCGACCGCCCGACCGAGCAGGGTCACCGCGACTCCGGGCGTGACCGCGCCGTGCGGGCCGAGCATGCGCAGCACGGAGACGATCCGGCCGACCCGGGCCAGCGTCAGGTACCCCTCGAGCACCCGACCCGGCCCCGTCACCAGCAACTGGATGGTGGTTAGCTCCGCGTCCGCCGGCAGCAGCAGAGGCGCCAGGCTCGCCGGTGCCGATTCGACTCTGACGTGCGTACCGTCGTCGAGCACCGCGGCGAACGGCCGACAGTTCGTGGCGAGTCGATGCGTGCGCAGGACGGCGCCCGCCTGGGCCGTGGTCGGCAGGACCGCGAGCGCCTGGCGGAGCTGCGATCCCAGCGGCCCGGTCGACGACCGGGTGACCGCACCGGCGATGGCGCCGAGACGTTCGAACAAGGTCGAGCAGGTGTCGCCGAGCAGAGCCTCCATCGAGCCGCGCGTGGTAGGCCGCCGCGCGGCAGACGGCTCGGACGTGGGCGGGGCCGGTAGATCCGACTCGGCCAGCAGCGCGCGTTCCAGCTCCGGCTGGTAGGCGACCGCCGGGCCGGGATCCAGGGCCCCTTCCGGCGGTGGCGGTCGCCGGCGCGTGTCGGCGAACACCCCCGCGAGCGCCAACACCACCAGTACCGCCACCGCGACCGCCACGCCCCCGGCGATCGACCCGAACCGCGCTCTCGAGATCACGTCAACTCAACGGGGGGCGTAACGCGCGCGTAACGCGATCGGGGCAGGATGGGCCTCGTGGATCGCCAGCAGGAGTTCGTGCTCCGCACCCTCGAGGAACGCGACATCCGGTTTGTCCGGCTGTGGTTCACCGACGTGCTCGGCACTCTCAAGTCGGTGAGCGTCGCACCCGCGGAGCTGGAGGCCGCCTTCGAAGAGGGCATCGGCTTCGACGGCTCGGCGATCGAGGGCTTCGCGCGGGTGTACGAGTCGGACATGATCGCGATGCCGGACCCGACCACGTTCCAGGTGTTCCCGTTCGAGGGCGGGGCGTCGGGCGAGAGCGCCCGGATGTTCTGCGACATCCTGCTGCCGGACGGTTCGCCGTCGTGGGCGGACCCGCGACACGTACTGCGTCGCGCGCTGTCCCGGGCGGCCGAGCGCGGCTTCACGTTCTACACCCACCCCGAGATCGAGTTCTTCCTGCTCGACGGGGTGCGGCCGGACGGCGGTGTGCCGGTACCGGTCGACGCGGGCGGCTACTTCGACCACACCACGCACGCGGTGGCCCGCGACTTCCGCCGCCAGGCCGTGCTCGCGCTCGAGCGCATCGGCATCTCGGTCGAGTTCAGCCATCACGAGGTCGCACCCGGGCAGCAGGAGATCGACCTGCGGTACGCCGACGCGCTGGCTACCGCCGACAACATCATGACGTTCCGGCACATGGTCAAGGAGGTCGCGCTCTCGCAGAACGTGCACGCCACGTTCATGCCGAAGCCGTTCACCGACCAGCCGGGTAGCGGGATGCACACGCACCTGTCGCTGTTCGAGGGGGAGCGCAACGCGTTCCACGACCCGGGCGACTCGATGAAACTGTCCAAAGTGGCCCGTGCGTTCATCGCCGGACTGCTCCTGCACGCCCGGGAGTACACCGCCGTCACCAACCAGTGGGTGAACTCGTACAAGCGGCTGTTCCCGCAGGCGCTACCCGACCGGATCACCGAGGCACCGGCGTACGTCTGCTGGGGGCACCTCAACCGGTCCGCGCTCGTGCGGGTACCGGCCTACGGCAAGCCGAACTCGGCCCGGGTCGAGGTGCGCTCGCTCGACTCGGCCTGCAACCCGTACCTGGCGTTCGCCGTCATGCTCGGCGCCGGCCTGCGGGGCATCGAGCAGGGATACGAGCTACCGCCCGGCGCCGAGGACGACGTGTGGTCGCTGTCCGACGCCGAGCGGCGGGCTATGGGGTACGAGACGCTGCCGGAGAACCTGGCCCAGGCCATCGACGTGATGGCGCAGTCGGAACTGGTGGCCGAGGTGCTCGGCGAGCACGTCTTCGACTTCTTCCTGAAGAACAAGCGCTCCGAGTGGGAGGAGTACCGCCGGGAGGTCACCCCCTACGAACGCCGGCGGTACCTCGAAGCACTCTGACTTCCTAGAACCGATCGAGCCACGGCATCCGCGCGACGAGCCAGTCGTCGAGCTGGGTCACGTAGTTCGTGTTCGGGTCCAGCCACGGGATCAGGTCGCTCAGCGCGAGTACGCCGACGGCCATCGCGCCGAGCGAGATCATCGTCCCGAGCAGTGCCTCGAAACGGCCGGCGACGTGCCGCCGCCGCGTGGCGGAGACGCCGCCGATGCCGAACAGTAGGCCGAGCGCCGAAACCGCCACGCCGAGCGCGGCCAGCACACCGGTCAGCACGAGGAACGCGCCGCCGAGGCCGAAGATCAGGCTCAGCATCGCGAGGCCACTGGCCCGGGGCCGGGCTACCGGGGTGACCGGGGTGGCAACGCCCGTGACCCTGTGCGCCGGCGTCGCGGGTGGAGCCGTCGGCGTGGGCCGGGTGACGGTCCGATCGCCGTCAGCAGTGGGGACAACTTCTGTGCGGTCTTTGTCTAGAGTGTCGGTATCTGAGCTTCTCATGGCGACCGGAATTCGTACCACAATGCACCTCCTGCGAGATCTCGCCTCGGCGAGTACCCCCGTCTGCGCGTTTTCACACCCGCAGGTCAGCTGACGGCGGGCTCCACGGTGAGCGTGCCGGCTTCGACGTCGAGCACCGCCGGCACGCCCAGCGGCACGGTCAGCTGGCCGGCCCCGTGCCCGATCGGCAGCCCGCCGAGCACCGGCACGCCGAGGTCGCCGAGGCGGTCGACCAGCACGTCGACCACGGTTACCGGCCAGTCGTCCGCGCACCGGGTGAACTGGCCCACCGCCACGGCGGCGAGGCCGCGGAACGCTCCCGCGCGGCGGAGGTGGGTGAGCATCCGGTCGACCTTGTACGGCGGCTCGTCGACGTCCTCCAGCAGCAGGATCGCGCCGGACAGGTCGGGGAGATCCGCCGTACCGATCGAGGCGGCGAGCAGGCACAGGTTGCCGCCCAGCAGGATGCCGCCCGCGTGGCCGGGGACCGACACGGCCGCCGTGTCCTCGCCGGGCTCCCGCTTCACGATCACCGGCTCGCGGGTCATCAGCGCGATCCGCAGCGACTCGACCGACGCCGGTCCGGTGCGCTCGTCCAGCCAGGCCGCGCCCGGGCCGTGGACCGTCGCCAGCCGCGCGCCCCGCCAGAGCGCGAGCTGGACGGCGGTGATGTCGGAGAAACCCACCACCACCTTGGGGTCGGCCGCGACCGCGGCCATGTCGATGCCGTCGACGAGGCGCTGGGCGCCGTACCCGCCGCGGGTGCAGAGCACCCCGCGGACGGCCGGATCGGCGAGGGCCGCGTTCAGGTCCGCGAGCCGCTCGGCGTCGCTGCCGGCGAGGAAACCCGTGCGGGCGTACGCATGCGGCGCGACCGCCACCCGCAAGCCCCAGCTGGTCAGCAGCTCGATCCCGCGCGACACCCGTTCGGGCCGAGTGGGTCCGGCCGGCGATACGAGCATGACCAGGTCGTTTTCGCGCAGTACCGGTGGGCGCCGGAGCAGAGTCGTCATCGGCCTACACAGTAGCCTCGTTTCGTGGGTGCCCTGTCGACTACGCCGAACCGCAAGCTCCCGGCGCTAGTGATCGAGAACGATCCGACCGACGATCCTCGGCGGTTGGGGGAGTGGCTGGTCGACGCCGGGCTCGAGCTGGCCGTCGTGCGCCCGTACGCGGGCGACGAACTGCCGGAGACCCTCGACGGGTACTCCGCGCTGGTCGTGCTCGGCGGTGACCAGCAGGCGTACCCGGCCTCCGACGGAACCCCCGGCGCACCCTGGTTCCCGGCACTGGAACGGTTGCTGCGCAAGGCGGTGCGGTACCGGGTACCGGCGCTGGGCGTCTGCCTCGGCGGGCAACTCCTCGCGTCCGCACACGGCGGCACGGTCGAACGCAGCCCGGCCGGTCCCGAGATCGGCGCCGCGCTGGTGGCCAGACGGGACGTGGCCGAGTCCGACCCGCTGTTCGCGCGGGTGCCGTTCGCCCCGGACGTGATCCAGTGGCACCACGACGAGATCACCGAGCTGCCCCTGGGGGCCGTGCTGCTCGCCGCGTCGACCCGGTACCCGCACCAGGCGTTCCGGCTCGGCGACCGGGCCTGGGGTACGCAGTTCCACGTCGAGTGCGACACGGCGATGGTGGCGGACTGGGTGTCGACCAACACGGCGCTGCTGGGCGATCTCGGACTCGACCCGGACTCGGTCGTCGCGACCGCTGACTCGGTGATGGACGACATCGCCGAGGTGTGGCAGCCGTTCGCGGCCCGGTTCGCCGCGCTCGCTCGGGGGGAGCTCGATCCGGCCCCGCACCGGTCGCTTCCGCTGCTCGGGCAGTAGTCGTGTCGCGCCCGACGAGCACCCCGGGACGGCTGGCCCGGTACGGCTTCGCGGACCCGGCCCGGGCGGCCGGCCAGCTCGGCGATCCGGTGCTCGGGCTGTGGGACGCCGCCGGCCAGCGCCCCGTCGACGACGGCGCGTCCGCGGTGCTCGACGCGCTCGCGGGTGCGGCAGATCCCGACCTCGCGCTGCGGCAGCTGCACCGGGTTGCCGAAGCGGCCCGTCGCGTCGGCGGCGGCCTCGATGTGCGCACGGACCCGGCGCTGCGGCAACGGCTGGTAGCCGTGCTGGGTGCGTCGTCCACACTGGGCGATCACCTCGTCGCGAACCCCGGCGAGGTACCGTCACTGTCTACATTGGATGCTTCGCCACTCCGGGTGGACGGTGTGCCCGCGCTGCGGCTGGCGTACCGGCGCGAGCTGATCCGGATCGCGGCCGCCGACCTGACCGGCGCCCGGGACATCGAGCGGACGATGGCAGCCCTGTCGACGCTGGCGGACGAGACGCTGCGGGCCGCGTACGAGCTGGCCGCCGGGGACCGGCCACCGGTCGGGCTCGCCGTCGTGGCAATGGGCAAGTGCGGCGGCTGTGAGCTGAACTATGTGTCCGATGTGGACGTCATCTTCGTGGCTCGCGGCGACGACGACCTCGCTGGCGGTACCGCGATCGCCACCCGGCTGATGGAGATCTGCGGCCAGGTCGCGTGGCCGGTCGACGCCGCGCTGCGACCGGAGGGCAGCCGCGGTCCGCTGGTCCGTACGCTGGCCAGCCACCTCGCGTACTACCGGAAGTGGGCGCGCACCTGGGAGTTCCAGGCGTTGCTCAAGGCGCGACCGGTGGCCGGAGACAGCGGTCTGGGCCATGACTGGCTGGCCGCGCTGGAGCCACTGGTCTGGCACGCCGCGGAACGTCCCGAAGCCGTCGACGACGTGCGGGCGATGCGCCGCCGGATCGTCGAGAACGTGCCTGCTGCCGAGCGGGACCGCGAGATCAAGCGCGGTCCGGGCGGGCTGCGCGACATCGAGTTCGCGGTACAGCTACTGCAGCTCGTGCACGGCCGCGCGGACGAGACGCTGCGCTCTCCGTCCACATTGGAGGCTCTGCGGTCGCTCGTAGCGGGAGGGTACGTCGGCCGGGCAGACGGGGAGGCGCTGGTCGGCGCGTACCGTTTCCTGCGCGGCGTCGAGCACCGGCTGCAGTTGCAGCGGCTGCGGCGTACGCACACCGTTCCCGCGGACCAGACCGAGCTGCGCTGGTTAGCGCAGGCGCTCGGCTACCGCCGAGACCCGATCGGAGCTTTCCGCGCCGAGTGGGTCGCGCATGCCGCCCAGGTACGCCGGCTACACGCCAAACTGCTGTACCGCCCGCTGCTCGAGGCGGTCGCCAAGGTGCCGGCCGAGTCGCTGCGGCTCGGCCCGGACGCCGCCCGCGCCCGCCTGGCCACGCTGGGCTTCGCCGACCCGGTCGGCGCCCTGCGCCACCTCGAGGCGCTGACCGGCGGCGTATCCCGTACCGCCGCGATCCAGCGCACGCTGCTGCCGGTACTGCTGGAGGAGTTCGCCGACGCCCCCGAGCCCGACCGCGGGCTACTGGCGTACCGGCAGGTGTCCGACAAGCTCGGCGCGAGCCCGTGGTACCTGCGGCTGCTGCGCGACGAGGGACCGGTGGCGCTGCGCCTCGCCCGGCTGCTCGGCCTGTCGCGGTACGGTGTCGACCTGCTCGCCCGCGACCCGGAGGCGCTGCGGCTGCTGGCCCACGACCCGGAGCTGGTACCCCGACCGTCCACTGTGCTCGAAGACGGGTTCGCGGCGGCCGCCGCCCGGCACATCGACTCGGGGCACGGCGACCCGGACGCGGCGATCGGCGCGGTGCGGGCGCTGCGCCGACGGGAGCTGTTCCGGATCGCGAGCGCGGACGTGCTCAGCCGGGCCAACTCGGACCTGGCTCCGGCTCAGGCCATCGACGTCGACACCGTCGGACAGGCGCTCGCCGACGTCACGGACGCCACGCTCGCCGCCGCGCTGCGGATCGCTTCGGACATGCGTCAGCACGGACCTGCCGTACGGTTGGCCGTCATCGGGATGGGTCGGCTCGGCGGCTGCGAGATGAGCTACCCGTCCGACGCGGATGTGCTGTTCGTGTACGAGCCACCGGTCGGGGTCGCCGAGGATGCCGCGTCGGCCGCCGGGCATGCGATCGCGGAGGAGCTGCGCCGGCTGCTCGGGGCACCCGCGCCGGACCCGCCGCTCGGCGTCGACGCCGACCTGCGACCCGAGGGCCGGCAGGGGCCGCTGGTCCGCAGCCTCGCCGCGTACGAGCAGTACTACGCCCGCTGGTCGAAGGTGTGGGAGGCGCAGGCACTGCTGCGGGCGCGGTTCGTCTGCGGCGACCCTGGGGTCGGGGAGCGGTTCCTGGCGCTCGCCGACCGGGTGCGCTACCCCGGGGGCGGGCTGACCCGGGAGCAGATCACCGAGATCCGCCGGATCAAGGCGCGGGTGGACACCGAACGGCTGCCCCGTGGCGCGGACCCGCTGACGCATACCAAGCTCGGCCGGGGTGGACTGTCCGATGTGGAGTGGACGGTGCAGCTGCTCCAGCTGCGCCACGGGCACACCGTCGCCGGGCTGCGCACCACCCGTACGCTGCCCGCCCTGGCCGCCGCCCGCGAGGCGGGACTGGTCGACGAGGCCGACGCCGGAGCGCTGGAGGCGGCGTGGCGCCTGGCATCCGGCGTTCGCAACGCGCTGACCCTGGTCCGCGGCCGGTCAGCCGACCAGCTTCCCCGGCACGGCGTCGACCTGGCCGGCGTCGTAGCCATCCTCGGCGCCGGCGACCCGGGTGAGTTCGTCGACGGCTACCTGCGCACAGCCCGCCGCGCCCGTGCCGTAGTAGACCGCATCTTCTAGCCGTGTCCTCGGCGCGGTTAGGGGCGCAGGACGAGGGTGTGCGCTGCCTCGCGTTCGATCGACGGTCGGTCCCAGCGCATCGGGAGGTACCGGCCGGTGCGCCAGAGGTCGAACTGGTCCTGGTAGTGCTGGCCGGTCAATTGGATCCACTGTGAACTGTCCAATTGAGACATGTTAACGATCATCCGCATGGACGGTACGGCGTCGACGTCGTAGCCTTCCGCGGCGTCCCAGCCGGTGGCGTTGACGATCGCGTCGCCCCCGGCGACCGCGGCCGGACCGCGGTTGAACAGCCACTCGACCGGCCCGATGCCGGACTGGCCGAGTGTCTGGCTCTCCAGGCTCAGCCGGTGCATCCGGCCCCAGCGCCAGCCGGCCGGGTCGGTCCCCTGGGTCGCGCGCAGCTCGTCGCTCGCCGCGACGAGGGCGGCGGTCACCACGTCGTCCGGGTTGTCGGGCTGAGGCGTGCGCTTGTCGTCCCACCACGGCGAGGCGGTGTTCGTAAACAGCGTCCGGACCACCTCGAACCAGCGGTCCCCGCCGTCCGGCCGGTAGTCGGCCGGCAGCTCGTCGAACACCCCGTCGAGCAGGTGCCGCCAGAACGCGTTGTAGTACGTCGCCGCGGCCGACCGGCGCGCGTCGGCCGTGCCTGCCACGCCGTCCGCGGGCTGCTGGAAGTCCCAGTTCCGCAACAGGTCGAGGGCATCCTTCGCGGGCCCGGTCAGCTGTGCCTGCGTGATGACCGGTACGAGCGTCTCCGCCATCCCGTTGCGGTTGTCGAACTGCATGCGCGCCACATCCTCGACCGAGATCTTCCGGCCGTCGGCGAGCATCGCGGAGATCATGTCGTAGATCCGCTGGCTGCGGTACCCGTACGACCAGTCGTTCGTCAGCAGGTGGGCGTAGTCCGCGCCGATGACCGCCTGGTTCGCGGTCACCACGTAGCCGCGGGCGGGGTTGCGGACGCTGGGCAGCTCGGCGAACGGTACGAAGCCCTTCCAGTCGTACGCCGAGTCCCAGCCGGGCGCCATCCGCCTGCCGTCGCCCTTGCCCCGCACCGGTACCCGGCCCGGGGACTGGTAGCCGATGTTGCCGTCGACATCGGCGTACACGATGTTCTGCGCCGGTACCTCGAACAGCGCAGCCGCGGCACGACCCTGCTCCCAGTCCCGCGCCCGGTTGATCGCGAAGATCGCCTCGACCGTGCGGCCCGGGTCCAGTGCGGTCCAACGCAGCGCGATCGCATTCTGCCCACGGAGTTTCTGGAGTTGTTCGGAGGCGTCCGACAGCAGCGGCCCGTGCTTGGTCGCCCGTACCGTGATGGTCACCGGCTCGCCACCGGCCACCCTTATCACCTCGGTGCGCTTGTCGAGGTCGCGCATCTGACCGTCCACTTCGTACCGATCGCCGTCCACCCGCTCGAGGTAGAGATCGGTGACGTCCGGATCGAGGTTCGTAAAGCCCCACGCGACGCGGTCGGAGTGCCCGATGATGACGCCCGGTACGCCGGAGAACGTGAACCCGGCCACGTTGAAGGCGCATCCACAGTGGAGGCCCATCTGGTACCAGATGCCCGGCATCGTGGGGCTCAGGTGTGGGTCGTTGGCGAGGATCGGCTTGCCGGTGGTCGTGTTCGCGCCGCCGATCACCCACGAGTTCGAGCCGACGCCCTGGCCGCCGTTGCCCAGCATCACCGGCAACGCGTCGATAGCGGCGGAGACCCGGTCGAGCAGCGCGGTATCCACGGGTAGCGGCGCGCCGGAGGAGCCCGGCTTCGCCGGCAGTGGCGTCGCCGAGGCATCGAACGCGCCGTCGACCACCGCGCCCTGGGTGACGATGGGGAGGTTCCGGTCGTACGGGTACGCCGGGTACAGCTCGTCAACCCGTTGCGGGGCCAGCCCGTGCGCCTCGAGGGCCGCCCGGCGGATCTCCTGCTCCATGTTGCCGCGCAGGTCCCACGCCATCGCCTTGAGCCAGGCGAGGCTGTCGATCGGATCCCACGGCTCGATCTCGTAGCCGCTGTTGATCAGACCCAGGATCGCGTACTCGAGGCTCGCCGCGCCTCCGTCGTTCTGGCGCAGCCAGGCGTTGACGCCGTCGGCGTACGCGGTGAGGAACCCGCGGGACTCTCCGGAGATCAGCTGCCACTCCTGCTCGGCCACCCGCCGCCAGCCCAGCGTGCGCAGGAACGTATCGGTCTCCACGCCGTCGGAGCCGAACATCTCGGCGGTACGGCCGGACGTGACGTGCCGGCGCACGTCCATCTCCCAGAACCGGTCCTGCGCGTGCACGTACCCCTGCGCCCGGAACAGGTCCTCGGCGTTCTCGGCGTACAGCTGGGGGATGCCGTGGTCGTCCCGGTACACGGTCACGGGTGCGCTCAGTCCGGGCAGCCGCAGCGTGCCGCCGTACTCCGGAAATGCGCGACGCACGGCCCAGACGCCCAGGATCGTGACGACGACCGCAAGGGTCGCGACCACCGCGACCACCCACAGGGTGATCGTGCGAAACCTTCTCACGTCGCGGATAGTACGACAGGGCCGGTCCGAGACGGACCGGCCCTGAGAGCTGATTATCAGCAGTCGTAGTACAGCGCGAACTCGTGCGGCGTCGGACGGAGTCGGACCGGGTCGATCTCGTTCTCCCGCTTCCACTCGACCCAGGTGGAGATGAGGTCCGGCGTGAACACGCCGCCCTCGAGCAGGAAGTTGTGGTCGGACTCGAGCGCGTCGAGCACCTCCGGCAGGGAGCCGGGGACCTGGGTCACGCTGGCGAACTCGTCCGGCGGCAGGTCGTAGAGGTCCTTGTCGATCGGCTCCGGCGGCTCGATCTTGTTCTTGATGCCGTCCAGGCCGGCCATCAGCATGGCCGAGAAGGCGAGGTACGGGTTGGCGGACGGATCGGGCACCCGGAACTCGACGCGCTTGGCCTTCGCGTTCGTGCCCGTCACCGGTACGCGGGTGCAGGCCGACCGGTTGCGCTGCGAGTAGACGAGGTTGACCGGGGCCTCGAAGCCCGGCACGAGACGACGGTACGAGTTGACCGTCGGGTTAGTGAACGCGCACAGCGCCGGGGCGTGGTGCAGCAGGCCGCCGACGTACCAGCGGGCGGTGTCGGACAGGCCGGCGTACCCGGTCTCGTCGTAGAACAGCGGCTCGCCGTTCAGCCACAGGCTCTGGTGGGTGTGCATGCCGGACCCGTTGTCGCCGAAGATCGGCTTCGGCATGAACGTCGCGGTCTTGCCCTCGGCCCACGCGGTGTTCTTGACGATGTACTTGTACAGCTGCAGGTTGTCGGCGCAGTGCAGCAGCGTCGAGAACTTGAAGTTGATCTCGGCCTGGCCAGCGGTACCGACCTCGTGGTGCGCCTTCTCCAGCGTGAACCCGGCGTCGACCAGGTGCCGCACCATCGTGGCGCGCAGGTCGGCGTAGTGGTCCACCGGCGGAACCGGGAAGTACCCGGCCTTGTACGGCGTCTTGTACCCCCGGTTGCCGCCCTCCTCCTCGCGCCCGGTGTTCCACCAGCCCTCGATGGAGTCGATGTGGTAGAAGGCCTCGTGCGCGCTGGTCGTGTGGCGGATCGAGTCGAAGACGTAGAACTCCGCCTCCGGGCCGAAGTACGCGGTGTCCGCGATGCCACCGGCCGCGAGGAACGCCTCGGCCTTGCGGGCCACGTTGCGCGGGTCCCTCGTGTACGCCTCACGGGTGAACGGGTCGTGGACGAAGAAGTTCAGCGCCAGCGTCTTGTGCGTCCGGAACGGGTCGATGAACGCGCTGGACGGGTCCGGCAGCAGCAACATGTCGGACTCGTGGATCTGCTGGAAGCCCCGGATCGAGGAACCGTCGAACGCGATACCGTCGGTGAAGATGCTCTGATCGAACGACTCGGCGGGCATCGAGAAGTGCTGCATGATGCCGAGCAGGTCGCAGAAGCGGACATCGACGAGCTTTACTTCCTCGGTTTCGAGGTATCGCAGAAGTTCATCTGGGTTGGCGAACAACACGTCCTCCGAAGTTTCTTGGGCTGGATCTGCGCCGACCGCAGGTCCAGGCGCCTTGGCCAGCACGGGCAGGTATCCACCGGTAGTTAGGCTGGTCGCGACGGTACGGAGGCGCCGTTGCCCAGGCATGTCCCCATTGTTTCTGTCATGTTAAGGAGGCTCGGTGGAGGACGAGGCACCCACTCTGTTGCGGCGGTTCGCCGCGTTGTTCGTGGACTGGGTGCTCTGCCTGCTCATCGCTGGCCTCGTGGCCGATCCGAGGCGGGTGGCCTGGGTACCGGTGGCGATCCTCGTGTTCGAATACTCGTTCTTCGTAGGGCTGTTCGGCCAGACACCGGGCATGTGGCTGCTGAAGATCCGCTGCGTTTCGGTCCGCGACGGCGCCCCCGTAGGCCCCCTTCGCGGCCTTGTCCGCGGCCTGCTCCTGGCCCTCCTGATCCCCGCGCTGATCATGGACAAGGACCGCCGCGGTCTGCACGATCGCGCCGCCGGCACCGTCGTCCGCTCCGCCGAACCCTCGCCGATCAAGGGCAAAGCGTCGTGAGTTGATCTCCGCTGGGCACCAATATGCCCTAGATCGACGATCCGACGAGGGGTCAGCGGCCGCGCATGCCGCGGAACGCGCCCTTCGGCGGACGCATGTTCTTCGGGATCGCGCCCTTCGGGATCTGCGGGCGGGCCGCCAGGGCGCTGAGTCGCTTGTCGAGCGCGATCACCTCGCGGGCCTTGAGCGGCCTCGGTAGCCGGGCAAGGGTCATCCTCATCTTGCGGATGTTCAGCTCACCCTCGCCGGTGCCGATCACGTAGTCGAACAGCGGGGCAGTGCCGATCACCTTGGTGAGGCGCTTCTTCTCCTGGCCGATGAGGCCACGTACGCGCTGCGGCTGGCCCTCGCCGATGAGGATCACGCCGGGCCGGCCGACCACCAGGTGCACCATGTCCATCTGGGTCGTCGAGGTGACCGCCTGCTGCACGTACCACTGGCCGCGCATGGACTGCAGGATCCCCGCCGCCGCACCGGGTGTTCCCTCGGCCTCGTTCATCATCGCGGTGTTGGACCGCAGGTTGAGCACGATCAATATGGCGAGCAGCGTGACCATGATCCCGATCAGGATCCAGATCCAGCTCCACATGGCCACCGCGAGCACGGTCAGCGCGATCGGGATGGCCGCCGCTGCTACGACGAGTGGGATGAACCATTTGTCACGCTTCGCCGTGTATGAGAAGACCATTCCGATCTGCTTGAGTCGCGTACGGAACGAGACCTTCTCCTGCTGGGGGGCCTTCGCCATGCGAGGAATTCTAGTGGGCCGCGCGCGATCGAGCGGCGATCGCGTCTGCGTACAGCCGGCCCGCCCGGTACGACGATCGCACCAGCGGCCCGCTCATCACGCCGACGAAGCCGACCTCGAGTGCTTCCTCGCGCAGCTCCACGAACTCCTCGGGCTTCACCCAC
>Ga0209382_10005420_pt1 | contig 16629 bp, 12 predicted proteins | sample SoiMetdeltSBSDD5_FD_187599 | JGI IMG/M metagenome (GOLD analysis project Ga0209382, IMG submission 187599) | Bulk soil microbial communities from a Populus tree surrounding site in Tennessee, USA - Soil MetaG P. deltoides SBSDD5 (SPAdes) (version 2) | ecosystem: Environmental > Terrestrial >...
TGGCCCGTAGGCATTGACCGTTGGATAACGCCGATCCGAGGCGATTAGATCATGCAGGTATTGTTTCTCAGTGTGCCACTCCCACCACGTCACAACGATGTTGCGCTCGAGCCCTTGCGGCCGTGTCGGCTTGCCATGCGGCAACTCGCCCTTGGCGATGCGTTCCGTCCAGTCGGCGTAATACTTGAACGGGGCACCGCCGAAATTCTTGGCAAGCTGGGTCAGCATCTGCTCGCCAGACTGTCCCGACTGAATGCGGCGCATCCACGCCTCTTCGTGTGACTTGAATTCCCCCAGTCCCGGCGGGAACGTGCGCGTGGACTGCTGCCCCAACGCGTGACAGCCGATACAGCCGATGTTCTTCACCTGCTTGAGCCAATCGATCTGGGTGAGTTTTTCCGGAATGTCGCTCTTGCCACCGAACTGGCTTTGCTCGGGAATCTTCAGCATCGCGTACCAGTAGATGGCGGGATAGTATTGCGCCGCTGCTGCCTCGTCCGGCGCGCCCGCAGCAGTGAGATTGAGCATCCTACCCGGCTCGCTGTCCACTTTCGGCGAGTCGACCAGACCGTAGCCGCGCACCCACACTTTATACTTCGCCTTCGGTAGATCGGGGATGAGGTAACGCCCCTGATCGTCGGTGACCACAATTCTGGCGAACTTGGTGGGCAGATCCGTCGTTTCCGCGATTACCCAGACACCGGCTTCTGGCCCCTGAGCACTGGTGACCACGCCGCCGAGGTCGTTAGCGCCGATGCGGACGGCGTCGGCGGGGGTTTGTTGGGCACGCAGCCGGGCTGGTGAGGCAGCCAAAAGCACGACGATGCCGACCGCCACCATGCTGAAATACCATGCGCTTGTCGTCCTCATGTCTCTGCTCCTCTCTCCCCACGGCACTCTTGGGCGCTCTGCCCCAGGCTTATGGACCAGGAGCAGGCGTACCCGAGTGCTTGCGTTGACTATCCCTTGTTCTCGGTCAAGATTGTGCCGTGTTCCGTATCAATGCAGCAAGAGGCCGCGCCGCTCACCGCGCCAGCGGATCAGGCCGTAGCTGGAACTTCACGACCTTCGGCCGGTTCTCCTTGCCGCCTTCGAGGTGGAACATCGTCCTCGTGGAGTAGGTCGTCCACAGCGCTCTGCCCTTCCAGCCGGCAGGCGCATCGTCGATGCGCCCTTCGGCCCATTTGGTGAAGAAGCCGATGGGATAAGGCACGCGCAGGTTGACGAATTGCCCATTCACCAGGGCCAGCATCGCGTCGTTCAGGTTACCGGTGGCAAGCGGCACGTTCCGCCCCAGCCCGAGTGTGTCGAACCAGTCGACCCAGGTGTAGTAGCTCGACTCGGCGCTGCCGTCGTCCTGTACATCCTTGAACTGCGGTCCAGGCAGCCGATGGAGCGTCCAGCCTTCGGGGCAATGCTTGCCAGTCGCGTTCGGCCCGTTGAGTGGGCCCTTGCACTTACTGCGATCGAAGCTGGCGAGATGGCCACTCGCTAACGACGCCCAGAACACCCCATTGCGATCGAGGTCGCCACCGCGCGGCCCATATCCCGGCAACGGTGGCTCGTAGATTTCGGCGAGCGCGGTGTGCGTCGGATCCGATCCTGGGTTGAGGCGCACGACATACCCGGGGACTCCCAGCGATGTCCCCCAGACGGACCCATCGACCGGATTCACGGCCACGCTGTATATGGCCGCCACGACCCGTTTGTCCTTTGTCGGATCGACCGGTTGATCGGGCTCGACATACTCGTCCCGCTTGCCGTTGCCGTTGGTGTCGAGGATCAACGGCGTCCAGCCTTGTGACTTCACCTCGTCACCGGTCTCCTCGAACATCTTGCGGTTTAGCCAGCCCACAACACCGCTGGCGGGGCCGCCAGCGCTGGTCCACAGCGTGTCGTTGGCGTCCTCGGCAAAGATCAGGTGATGGGTGGGGAAACACGTGCTGATAAGCGTGAACTTCCCTGTCGCTGGATCATACATGGACAGATGGCGGTTGGCGTTTTCGAGTGGGAACACCTTTGCCGACGGATGGTCCGACCCTTTCTTGCAGAAGTCCGGATTGGCTGGTGGACGTACCCGCGTAGTGAACCAGACCCGTCCCTTTTCGTCCATCATCGGATTGTGATTGCTGGTCTGGCTATCCCAGATGGGTTCGGCTCCCCAGTACGGAGAAGGCGCCATCGGGTCTGCCTTGGACGACGGCGTCTTCGGATCGCGGACTGGCATTTTTACCTCGGTCGCCGTATGCGTCACCGGATCGAGGATCGGCACGTAATCCGTACTTTCTTCCGGCGACCCGTAGAATTTGCCATTGGGTTGGAGTGTGGGCTTGCGCCGGTCGGTTCCGATCAAATCGTGCAGGTAGGCTGTGGGACGGCTCCAGTCCCACAGGGTAAGAACCACGTTGCGCTCCATACCTTGCGGTCGCTCCGGCTTGGCGAACGGCAGTTCGCCGGCGGCGATACGATCGGTCCAATCGGCCCATAATTTGAGCGGGCGCTCCGAACCGAGTCTGCCGACGACATTGACCATAGCAGTCATGGCTTGTCCAGACGTGATACGCCGTGCCCACGCCTCGGTCGAATCCTTGAATTCACCCAGTTCCTTCGGGATCGTGCGTGTCCCAATAGTCCCCAACGCATGGCACGACATGCAGCCGAGAGTCTTGACATTGGCTAGCCAGTCCGCCTGGCTCTTCAGGCCCGGGGGCAAGCCGTTGCCTTGCGGCCCGGTGCCGGGGAACTCGCTCTTGGCCGGGATCTTGAGCATTGCATACCAGTAGATTGCCGGATAGTACTGCGCTGCTGCCGCCTCGTTCGGCGCCGGCATCGCCGTCAGGTTGAGGATCTTGCCAGGTGCGCTCTGCACCTTGGGCGAATCGACCAGCCCGTAGCCGCGCACCCACACGCTATAATTCGCTTTTGGAAGTTCGGGTATGACGTAACGCCCTTGCTCATCGGTAACTACGATCTTGGCAAATTTCGTGGGCAAATCGGTCGTTTCCGCGATCACCCAGACCCCAGCTTCTGGCCCCTGGGCGCTGGTGACCACACCGCCGAGGTCACTGTCACCAATGCGGACGGCGTCGGCGGGGGTTTGTTGGGCACTCAGCCAGGCTGGTGAGGCGGCCAAAAGCACGGCAATGCCGACCGCCACCATGCCGAAATACACTGCGCTTGTCGTCCTCATGTCCCTACTCCTCTTTTCCCACTGCACCCCTGGGCGCTCTGCCCCAGGATCACAGACCAGGAGCAAGCTCACCCGAGTGCTGCCGTTGACTGTCCCTTGTGCTCGGTCAGCATTGTGCCGTGTTCCGTACCAGTGAGGCAAGCGGAAAAATGGCAGCCCTGGCAGGCACAGCAACGCTGTGGTATAAGAGGCATAGAGGCGAGAAAGAGAGGGAGAGAGGAGAACAGGCATGGGCTTTAAGATGGTCATTGTGCCTCCGAATACACAGCCGGACTGGCCCCAGAAGATCCGTGCCGTGGTGCCTGATTGCGAGGTGCAGATGTTCGAGAGCGCCGAGGCGGCGATGGACGCCATCGTGGACGCCGATGCGGCCTACGGCAACATTGGGCCAGAACTCCTACGGCGAGCCCGCAAATTGCGCTGGATCCAGGCCCCAGCCGCGGCCCCGCCCGCCGGCTACTATTACAAGGAACTCATTGAGAGTAACGTGGTCGTGACGAACCAGCGTGAGATCTATAACGACCACATCGGTGCACACATCATGGCTTTTATATTGGCCTTTGCGCGCGGTCTGCACCGTTATATCCCGCACCAGTTGCAGCGGCAGTGGCGGCCTCACGGCGTGGAGCCGATCATCCACCTGCCTGAGGCCACTGCGTTGATCATCGGGGTAGGCGGCATTGGGGGCGAGGCAGCACGCCTCTGTGCGGCCTTTGGCATGACGGTGTTAGGGGTCGATTCCCGCCGGACTGAGGCGCCGCCGAGTGTCAAAGAACTACGGCGTCCTCCTGACCTGCACACGCTGCTACCGCAGGCTGATTTCGTGGTCATGACAGTCCCGCACACGCCAGAGACGCGAGGCATGATGGCCGCCAGAGAATTCCAACTGATGAAAAAGACGGCGTTTCTGATCAACATCGGACGCGGCGCCTGCGTTGTCCTCGATGATCTGGTGGCAGCATTACGGGCTGGGGAAATCGCCGGGGCTGGCCTGGACGTGTATGAGATCGAACCCTTACCGCCCGATCACCCGCTCTGGACCATGCCTGGTGTGTTACTCACACCGCATGTGGCCGGCGTCGGACCCTATTTACAAGAACGGCGCACTGAGTTATTCCTCGAAAATTGCCAGCGTTTCAACGAGGGGCGTCCACTACACAACATCGTCGATAAGGCCCAATGGTTCTGAAAGGTACATAGTATGGAAGAGCCCCCCTTTCGCCCGGAATTCTTTGAGCGTCTGGATGAAGAACCCGATGAGGCGTTTTACACCATGCCTCGTAAGGTAGTCCATATTGATGAGCCGGCTATCGCGGCGATTAAACAGGGCTTGCCTGAGGTGCTGCCCGCCAATGGCGTGGTGCTTGACTTGCTGAGCAGTTGGCGCTCGCACTGGCCGGAAGGCTTTCCGAAACAGCGCCTAGTGGGCCTGGGACTCAATGCCGAAGAGATGGCGGACAATCCGGATCTGGACGATTATGTAGTACATAACGTGAATACAATCCCCGCATTGCCTTTCGAAGCCGACACGTTTGATGCTGTCGTGCTGACCGTGTCCATCCAGTATATCACCCAGCCCGTTGCCGTCTTTCAGGAGGTCGGGCGCATCCTCCGCCCGGGCGGCCCGTTTGTGGTCATCTTCTCGAACCGCATGTTCCCGACCAAAGCGGTGGCCATCTGGCGCATGCTCGATGATCAAAAGCACGTTGACCTCGTCGCTGCCTATTTCCACTATGCTGGCAACTTCGTCGACATTGAGGCGCATAACTGGTCGCCGTCAGGGTATACCGACCCAGTGTACGTTGTTCTAGCACGGAAACCCAATGCCTAAGTGATGCTCTATGGGTTGCGGTAACTGGTTAACGGAACCTTATTGCAGTTTGCAATTTATCTATGGTATAACTGGGTGACTTGCAGCAGCCAGCGTTTGTGCACACGCTCTGAGAGAAGGTCCCCCCATGCAGTTTATCGCCGATCTCCACATCCATTCGCGCTATGCCCGGGCCACGAGCCGTGAATTGAACCTTGACAATCTCCACAAATGGGCGGCGCTCAAGGGCATTACTGTCGTGGGCACAGGTGATTTCACGCACCCGTCCTGGTTCGCCGAGCTGCAGGAGAAACTGGAGCCGGCCGAAGAGGGTCTCTACCGACTCAAAAACCCATGGCGGCAGGCTGTCGAGCAAGAGCTGCCGCCCACCTGTCGCAACGAGGTACGCTTTCTGCTCTCGGTGGAGATCAGCTCGATCTATAAGAAGCATGGCCGTACGCGCAAAGTGCACAATCTCGTCATGCTTCCCGACCTGGAGCGTGCCGAAGTGTTCAATCGCCGCCTGGGGGCCATCGGCAATCTCAAGGCAGACGGTCGGCCTATCCTGGGGCTCGATAGCCATGACCTGCTGGCCCTAAGCCTGGACGTCTGTCCAGACGTGCTTTTCGTGCCTGCCCACATCTGGACACCGCACTTTGCGGTACTGGGCTCCGAATCAGGGTTCGACAGTCTGGAAGAATGCTTTGACGAGCTGCTCCCATATGTCTTCGCGCTAGAAACCGGGCTCTCCTCTGATCCCCCCATGAACACCCGCCTGTCAGCGTTGGATCGTTTCGCCATCATCTCGAATTCAGACGCGCACTCGGCGCAAAAATTGGCACGCGAGGCGACTTGCTTTGACACGGAACTGGGGTACACAGCGCTCTACACGGCCCTGAAGGAGCGTGATCCGGCTCGCTTTACAGGTACCCTGGAGTTCTATCCCGAAGAGGGAAAGTATCACTACGATGGCCACCGCAAGTGCCAGATCCGCTGGAAGCCCACCCAGACTCTCCAGGCCGCGGGGCGTTGTCCGATCTGTGGTGGCAAGCTGACGGTCGGTGTGCTACACCGGGTCGAGCGCTTGGCTGATCGCCCTGAAGAGGCTGAGCCAGTGGTAGAGCGTCCTTTCGAATACCTCATCCCACTCTCTGAGGTGATCGGTGCGGCCCTCGACGTGGGGCCTGACAGCAAGAAGGCCACAGCTATCTACAAAAAATTGCTCGAGCAGTTTGGGCCAGAGTTGGGCATTTTGCGCGCGGTACCGCCGGAAGACGTGGCGCGCTGCGGCGAACCGTTAGTAGCGGAGGCGCTCAGCCGCATGCGTATAGGAGCCGTGGAGATCCTGGCGGGCTATGACGGTGAGTACGGCACCATCCGCATCTTTAGTAGCACTGAACGTGAGCAGCTTAAGGGGCAGCATGCGCTTTTTGCACTGCCGGCGACTGGCTCAAGTCCAGCACAGCACGTCGCACCTGCCACACATGTGCCACCGGCTGTCGCGCCAGTGGCGGAGCTACCGGCACGCGCTGTCTCTGTTTCGCTCGACGAGGCACAGCGGCAAGCGGTAGAGGCGGAGACGGGACCGGTTATCGTGGTCGCTGGTCCTGGGTCTGGCAAAACACGCACGTTGACCCAACGCATTGCCTATCTCATCCGCCAGCGTGGTGTGCCGAGTGAGCAGATGCTCGCCGTTACCTTTACCAAGCGGGCGGCGACGGAGATGCACAGTCGCCTGCGGGAGCTTTTAGCTGTGGCGCAGGTAGGTAACCTTCGTATTGGAACCTTTCACCGTCTTGCCCTGGACCTGATGCGCCTCTATGAAGCAGGGCCCCCCAAGACAGTCCTGGATGCGTTGGAGGCACGGCATCTGCTCGACGTGGCGCTGCACGAGACCGGTCTCAAGCTGCGGACCCAGGCTGTGCAACAGGCGATCTCCTTGGCCAAAGCAGCCGGGTTACGTCCTGCTGATCTCGTCGGGCAAGACAAACTCCAGACGGCCTATGCAGCGTATCAGGAGCAGTTGCAGGCTTACCGGGCGTGGGACTACGACGATATCATACTCGATTGTCTCACATGGCTCGATACCAACAACAAGGCGGCAGCGCAGGTCCGCCAGCATTTCCCCTATGTATTGGTGGACGAGTTCCAGGATGTCAATGCCGTGCAGTATCGTCTCGTGAAACTCCTGGCGGGTGATGGCCAGGGACTGTTTGTCATTGGTGATCCGGATCAGGCGATTTATGGCTTCCGTGGCGCTGATGCGCAGTATTTCCTGGCCTTGACTCAGGAGTTCCCACAGGCGCGCCTGGTGCAGCTCGCGACCAATTACCGCTCGACGCAGACCATTGTACAAGCGGCTGACGCGGTCATTGCCCACAACAGCGACCGGCAGCCCTTACACCTGCAAGCTGCGGGGGACGTCGGCACGCCGCTGCGGCTGTATACGACCCCGAGCGAAGTGGCTGAGGGCATTGCCGTAGTGCGGCAGATCAGCCGCATGGTGGGCGGGGCCAATATGCTACAGGCGGACCAGCACGCGCAGCGCTCGGCCAACACGCGCAGTTTCGGAGATTTTGGCGTGCTGGTACGTACCGGCCAGCAAGCCGAGGTCCTCGAACAGTGCTTTTTGCAGGAAGGGTTGCCCTATCGTCTGATGGGCCACACGAGTTTCCTCGCCGCCCGCAGTGTCCGTCAGGCGCTGGCGTTTGGCCGCTATCTCCTGCAGCCTACTGACACACTCCGGCTGCTACAGATTCTCGAGGTAGAAGCGTTTCAACCTGGGAAGACGGCACGCGCTGCGCTCCGTCAGCAGGCGCAGGCCGGCGTGGTTGCACTCCAGGCCCTGGCGGCAGCCGTACCCACTGCCGCGGCACAGCTCCAGGCCTTGGCAGCGGCTGTTGCACAGTACCGTCCGCTGCTGGCAGAACCTCCAGGTGTCTTCTTCCGGCGCTGGCAGGAGGAGTACAGCAGCCCCGAGGACCCGGACTTGGAGCGACTGATTCACCTGGCAGAACGGGCAACGTCGCTGCCAGAGCTGTTCGAGACCATCTTCCTTGGCCAGGATGCGGATTACGAATACACCCGCGCCAAAGGGCCAGCCCCCACGGAGGCGGTCAAGATCATGACGTTACACGCTGCCAAAGGTTTAGAATTTTCCGTGGTCTTCATCTGTGGTATGGAAGACGGGCTCCTCCCGGTGCACACTACAGGCGCCGAAATTACCGAGGAACGTCGCCTCTTTTACGTCGGCCTGACGCGGGCCCAGGAGGAAGTCATCCTGGTACGCGCCCGCACACGCCAACGGCACGGCACGCGCCAGCAGCCTGAGGTGTCGCCTTTTATCCGCGAGCTGCCGAGCGAGTTGCTCGTAAAAGAAGACGTCGAAGTGCTACGCCAGGAGACGCGGGCCACGCAATTGTCATTGTTTTAGTTGAGCACGTAGTTGCTTTCACCAGAGGAGAGATGCCGTGAGCAAAGGGGGTATGGTTGCCGTGCTGGTGGTCCTGGTGCTCTGCTGGACCGTACACACGCAGGCGCAAGCACCCCGGATTGCCGCGTGCGCTCTGAATTGTTTGGTCCCGACCACCCCTGGCTTGCATACGCGCGCTGAACTGGTGGGCAAGGTCACGTTAGCCAACCGGACAGTCCTATTTTCCGCCAGTTGTTTTGATGGACCGTCCCCATCGTTGTTCCCGGCCTTTCAGGTGAGCGATGGGCCGGTGACGTCTCTTGACTTGTCCGTGGTCACCTCCCTGGAAACCGGCACTCGGGAGGTAATCGCCCAGAGCCACTGCCATGCAGAGGCAAGCAATGGCTTTTTGACCTTCAGATGTATAGCATCCGAAGCCCAAGGAGGCGAGGTGGACGTCTTGATGTCTATTGCGCCTCTTCACCTCAAGATGTCCTCCGATGGATCGATTCCTTAATCATCTTTGATCTTGATGGCTCCCTTACCCAGAATAGGGTAATGTCGGTTAAAACGATAAGGCTGATACTCTAGTGGGGCTGGCGCCCGCGCTTGCTAGGGCCACCAGCGCCAGACCCAACCATTATAACCACATAAGGAATAGGTCCTCGTACAGAAGGATCGCAGAAGCTGTCAAGGCTGCTGCGCTGCTCCTGAGCCCTCCTTCTCCGAGCGAGCAGCCATTCAGTCGGTGGGCAACGGCAGGGGGAGCAGCCAGCGACACACCAGCGTTGCTGCCGCTGCTCCCAGCAGTTGCGCCAGGATGAATGCCGCGACATCGTCTGGGCGAATCCCGGCAAAGGTGTTGCTCGCCGCGCGGGCCAGCGTGACCGCAGGATTGGCAAAGGAGGTGGACGCTGTAAACCAATAGGCGGACGTGATGTACGCCGCCACGGCGTAGGGCACCGCCGTGATGTTTTGGCGCACACAGCCCCAAATCACCATGAGTAAGCCAAAGGTCGCCACGAATTCGCTCCACCATTGCGCGCCACTCGTCCGCACTTTGAGGGAGGCAAAGAAGAGCGGCTCCCCGAACATCAGATGCGCCGCCGCGACCCCGGCAAAGGCGCCCAGTACTTGCAGAGCGATATAGGGTACCACCTCACGCCAGGGCAGCACGTCCTGCGTGGCCGCCGCCAGGGTTACCGCTGGGTTGAAATGCGCGCCAGAGACCGGACCAAAAATCAGAATCAGCACGGCCAGGCCGCCGCCAGTCGCCAGACTATTGGCCAGCAACGCGATGGCGACATTGCCGCCTGAGAGGCGTTCGCCCATAATGCCGGAGCCAATCACCACAGCCAACAGAAAGGCCGTGCCAAGTCCTTCTGCCACTAATCGGCGTGGAAGTGACATGCCTACTCCTGCCCGATGTGTGTGAGCGCCGCCTGCATCATCCTCCTGTCGAGGGTGGCAAGGGGCATACGCAGGAACTGCTCAATGCGGCGGCGCAGGATCAGCGCCACTTCGCGGAACTTCTGACGTTGGGCGTCCTCCGTGTCCTGACACGCCGCTGGGTCTTCCACGCCCCAATGTGCGATCATCGGTTGCCCCGGCCATATCGGACAGACCTCCCCCGCCGCGTCATCGCACACAGTCACGATCATATCGAGCGGCGACGCGTCCGGTCGGGCAAACTCTTCCCAACTTTTACTGCGCAGGCCGTCCACAGGCAGGCTCATGCTCTGGAGGGTTTCGAGAGCTAGCGGATGCACGGTGCCCTTGGGGTGACTGCCGGCTGAAGAGGCCGTACAACGTCCGCCGCCGAGGTGATTCAGGATCACTTCAGCCATAATGCTCCGGGCAGAGTTACCCGTGCAGAGAAACAGGATATGCACAACGCGCTCACTCATTGTACCACTCCAGGCGTCAGCGATTCCCACAGGAGGTGTCCTGCCCCTGGCATGCGTCTGCAGTCGTGTCATAACCGCAGAGTTCCGGACGGCCGCCGCAGCACTCCTCGGTGAGGAAGGTGACGACCTGGCGAATGCCCTCGGTATCGACGGCATACAGAATGCGGCGCTGCTCTCGCCACGAACGGAGGAGGCCCGCGCGTTCGAGCTGCGCGAGGTGGGTGGACATGGTCGAGGAGGGCACGCCCACCTGCGCGGCGATGTGCCCTGCGGGCAGCCCATGCGGGGCGTGACGCACCAAGAGCCGAAAGACTTTGAGACGGTGTTCCTGCGCTAAGGCGCCGAAGGCTTGAATGGCTTCTTTCTCTTCCATATTTCGATGATAAAGAAAGTAACGAAATATTGCAAGAGTGCTGCGGATTCTTGTGCATAAGAGCTACGGAGTGACCTAGAAGCGTTGATGCAGGAATGCTGGGCATCTCGTGGTTGCGCGGTATGTGCCGACACCTTGCCATGGAGTCACGTATGGCATGTCCGTCTTGCGAGGTCCTCGATAGCGGGGCAGGCGTTTCACCTGCCCCACTCCAAGACCACCCATTGCCTCCATGGCGCTGCGACCCAGGTGCATGCACGCACGGATGCCATCCGTTCTAGGGCTTGACGGCTTCGATGGCGGCCGAGATCAGGTAGTCGGCGATGTTGGTGCCGGGAACCCACTCACGGATGAAGGTGCGACTCTCGTCCTTCGGCTGAATACGAATGTCCACAAACCCGGCGTCTGCCAGCATTCCTTCCAAGTCGTCCAGGAGTGAGGCCCCAGCGACGCACCCGGCACGGAGGGCGAGGTCGCGTTGGACCTCGTCAGGAAAGAGGGCCGTGGCCACGACATCGGAGACCGCCAGACGGCCCCCGTGTTTGAGCACACGAAAGGCCTCGCGAAAGACCTGCGCTTTTTCCGGCGAGAGATTAATCACACAATTGGAGATGATCACATCGACGCTGGCATCCGCCACCGGCAGGTGCTCGATCTCCCCAAGCCGAAACTCTACCTGCGTGTAGCCGCCTTGCGCGGCGTTCGCGCGGGCTTTCCGGAGCATTTCATGCGTCATGTCCACGCCAATGACCCGTCCGGTCTCCCCCACGGCACGAGCCGCAAGAAAACAGTCAAAGCCGGCGCCACTGCCAAGATCCAGGACGGTCTCCCCGGACCGTAAGGACGCCAGGGCAATCGGGTTGCCGCACCCGAGCCCGAGGTTAGCCCCCTGGGGGACGGCACTCGTGTCCTCGGCGGAGTAGCCATAGGCCTGAGCTTTCATATCAAGGGTCGCCGTGGCGGTCCCGCCGCAACACGAGGTGCTGTCCGCGTCGGAGGAGGAACCCCCACAGCAGGAGACCTCGGTTGGCAGCGCAGCAGCGCCACGGGTTTCAGCAATCGTGCCATACCGGGCACGGACGGCGGTGCGGATATCATCGTGGGTGAGTGTGTCCATTTCGTTTTCTCCTCATTGTCGTGACAACCTGTGGTACTTCCTTGGCGGGATTGGGGAGGGTAATCCCGGCATAGCGTTGATAAAACCCTTGCAGGACCAAGAGCTGGAACCTCGGGGAGGGCTACGCGCATCGTCGTGTTCATCGACATCCCTCCTCAGCGTCTTGATAGTCTGGATACCACCATCCGGCCATGACTCCGACGCCCGTCAGCACACACAACACCAGGAGCCCCTGCTGTAACGAGCCAGTCAGCTGGGCCACCAGCCCGACGACCATCGGCCCGAGGGCGAAGCCGAGTCCCGAACACGTTTTGACCAGGGAGACGATGACCGCTACTTCACGCGAGCGGATGCCAGGGAACTCGAACGGGAGCACTTCGAGCACCGGCGACACCACCCAGACCACCCCCACGCCGGTGAGGAGCACCATGAGGAGCCAGGGAGCGGGGGCGCAGGCGACCAGGATTCCACAGAGCATATTCCCCAGCGCCGGGACCCACAGCAGGCGCTTCCGATGCAGCACCTTTTTTTCAAGGACGCCTCCGAACAAGGCACAGGGGATGAGCCCATAGTACAGACACCCCAACAGCGGCCCACTCCATTCGGGGGTGATGCCGCGTTTCTCCAGGAGGAGGGTCGGGAGAAACGTGACGAGGGCGGTCCAGGTGGCAGACAGCGCGAGCATCGTCGTGCCCAGAAGCCAGCCCTGTGGGTAGGCGCGCAGCGCCCGGAGTGGGGTGTGCTGTGGCTCCTGCAAGGCCTGCTGGAGTCCCTGGACCGGGGCATGGTCCTCCCGCGCCGCGACCCACCACGCCACCGTCTGCATCAGGAGAAAGCCGCCCTGGATACCGTAGGCCAGGCGCCAGCTTCCCACTGTGGTAATGAGCAGGGCGCTGGTGCTGATGGCCGCGGCCAGGAGCAGGCTGTGGAGGGACAGACCAACGGCGTTGACCAGGGCATACTGCGGCGGGGCGACCCATTGCTGGAGCAGCAGCGGACGCGCCGGAGTCGCGATAACATGACAGAGCACGAAACAGCACCGCGCCAGGAACAGCGCTAGAAAGGTCTGTGCCAGCCCTTGCAACACGAGAAAGGGCAGTCCCAGAAGCAGCGAGACCAGCACCAACGGCACGGGTCGGCAACGTGAGAACCAGACGCTACAGGGCAGCGCGAGCAGCGCCGAGGTGACCCACCAGGCGCTCTGGAGGAGTCCCGACTCCAGGGGAGAGAGGTGCAGATCCTGGCTGATGAAAGGCAAGAAGACGCCAAAGGTATACGAGATGAGAATCACGCTGCTCGTCTGCAGGCGGGACAACAGCACCACGATCCACCCACGGACCGGCGTCTGCGTCAGCCCTGCGGCGAGAGCAGGCGAGGTATCCATCCCATCAATCCCTTCAGCGTGAGGTCCCGGAGAGAGCCGTCGCAAAGCCCAGCGTGCCCACGAGAGCGCACCCCAGCATCGTCCACAGCATCAACGCGGGATCCCCCGCAACGGACCAGAGTGCCGCCGCTACCGCTGGTGCCAGGGCTTTCGCCACGGTCGTGGGCACGGTGAGCGCCCCGTTGATGGCCCCGTAGTGGGTGCGCCCAATGAGGTCGGACACGGCAATCCCCCGCACAATGGTCATAATGCCATTCCCTGCGCCATAGAGGGTGGCGACTAGGCCGAGCCAGAGGAGCGTATGCGGCAAGCAGAGCAGGATCAGGAGGGCCGCGGGCAGCAGCACGGTCACGGCCAGGCCAATCTCGCGCGTCTCCAAACGCGTGCTAAAGCACATCAAGACGACCCGGCCCGCGACTTGCATGGGACCGATGATCGCCACGCTCGTGAGCATGGCCGCCGTCTCCACCCCCCAGGAGGTGAGGAGGGGAACGAACTGGAAGATGAGGGCCGACTGGGCAGCATTGTAGGCCGTAAACCAGAGGGCCAGCCCCACGAAGACCCGTCCGCGCAGCACGGTACGCATCGCCTGCGCCGTGAGGGCCTCCTCCTGCGGCACTTCTGGGGGACGGGACGCGGCAGGGCCGGGTACAAACAGGGCATGGAGTGGGAGGCACACCGCGAGGTTCAGCCCTCCGAGCACGAGCAGGGTGCTCCTCCAGCCGATGGCCTCAATGAGGAGCTGCGTCAGCGGCATAAAGACGGTGCTGGCAAACCCGGCCACGAGGGTCAATGCCGTAATGCCACGGCGTGCGTCCGGTCCAAAGGCCGCGGTGATGACGGCAAAGGCGGGTTCGTATAACACTCCGGCCATACTGATGCCGATAAGCATCCAGATGAGATAGAACATCCACGGCGTCTCAACAGAGGCCCAGGCCAGGAGCAACAGGCCTCCAGCCAAGGAACCGAGGGTCATGACGCCCCGGCCACCATGCCGATCAATCCAGGACCCGACGGGAAACGCCACCACACCCGTGCTGAGTAAGCCCAGCGACAGGGCGCCGTTGAGCAGAGGCCGCGACCATCCGAGGCTGGCCTGCATCGGTACTACGAAGAGCGAGAAGGCATAAAACAGGGTGCCCCAGGAGATCACCTGGGCGACAGCCAGGGTCCAGACCATCACCCACGGGTGCGGCCGGCGCGGGTGCGCGGTACTCTGGCGCTGCAAACCTCTGAGGGCTGTGGGAAGGTAGGCTCGCATCGTGGCTGCTCCCCGTAGGGCCTCAATGCATCGATGGGCGATATATACGGACAAAAAAATTTACTGACATCCCGTCCCAGCGGTGGCGGTTTCCCCCGTCACACACTCGTTCCGGACCAGGCACTGCGTGACCTCCATCCAGGCCTCCACTGCGACCTGAAAGGCCGCGCGCCCACGCTCGGTGATCGCGTAGATCTTGCGTTGGCGTCCCTGGACGACCTCTGTGTAGGCCGTCACATAGCCCCCCTGTTCAAATTCCCGCAGCACTGGATAGATCGTGCCCTCGGCCGGCGAACAACAGCCGTTCGTGGTGCGCTCCACCGCACGCGTGATTTCGTAGCCGTGCATCGGCCGCGTCTGCAGTACACACAAAATGAAAAACTTGGAGAGGCTCATTTTGATGAGACCATTCCAATACGCACGGTCGGTATAATCCATGGCCGGTCTGCCAGGTGTCTGTGTTTGCGGGGTTGTCTGTGCCATGCTGGAAAGCCTATACCTCGATGGGCGATGTGTCAAGGACACGTTGCCAACGTGGGCACCACAAAGGACGTCTGTACCTTTATGTCCTCTGTACCTGTGGTTGCTCCTCGTGCTGTACGTCGTGCGGTGCGTGTTCCTTGCGCTCAAACAGCCGGTAGAAGGCTGGAAGCACCACCAGGGTGAGCAGGGTGCTGGACACCAAACCGCCAATGACCACGGTTGCAAGGGGTTTTTGCACCTCAGCCCCGGTGCCTGTGGCCAGCGCCATCGGTACAAACCCGAGCGCAGCCACGAGCGCCGTCATGAGCACGGGACGCAGACGCGTCCGTGAGCCTTGCATGATGGCTGCATGCAGCGTCACGCCTTCACCTCGTAACTGATTGATAGCGCTCACCATGACCAAGCCATTGAGGACAGCCACCCCGGACAGGGCAATAAAGCCTACGGCGGCAGCAATCGAAAACGGCATGTCGCGCAGCCAGAGGGCGACAATGCCCCCGGTGAGCGCGAGCGGCACGCCTGTGAAGACGAGGAGCGCATGCCTGACAGAATTAAACGCGCTAAACAGCAGCAGAAAGATGAGGAAGAAGCAGCCAGGAACCACCAGGTTTAAGCGTTGCCGTGCGGCCACCAAGTTTTCAAATTGTCCGCCCCAGTCCAGCCAGCTTCCTGGAGGCAGCGGCACTTCTTGATCAATCCGCTCCTGGGCTTCCGCAACAAACGAGCCCAAATCTCGACCGCGCACGTTGGCTTGCACCACGACGCGGCGCTTGCCGTTTTCGCGACTGATTTGATTTGGGCCTTCTGAGACGTCAAGCTGCGCGAGTTTCTCCAGCGGGAGAAAGGCCGGCCGGTCTGACGCGGCACCGGCACCCAGAGCAGCAAACCGTTGTAATTTGCTCTCCTTTTCCTGATGGGGGAGGGGAATCGGCAGGGTTCGCAGCAGGTCAAGATTCTGCCGGAGTTGTTCTGGCAAACGCACCAGAATAGGGAAACGCCGATCGCCTTCAAAGACGAGGCCTGCTTCACGGCCACCCACCGCAATGGCGACCACCTCTTGCACGTTCGCGATATGTAACCCATAGCGCGAGATTGCCCCCCGGTCAATACGCACACGGAGTACGGGAAGGCCTGAGGTTTGTTCGATTTTGACATCGGCCGCGCCGGCAATACCTTGTAAGGTGCGCGCAATGCTCGCCGCCGTCCTTTGCATCTCGGCAAAGTTATCGCCGTAGACTTTCACCGCCACGTCACTCCGCACCCCGGCAATGAGCTCGTTAAAGCGCATCTGGATGGGTTGGGTAAATTCATAGTTGTTGCCTGGCAGGGTTTGTAAGGCCGCTTCCAGGCGTTTGAGGAGGCCGCTCTTTGTTTCATCTGCGTTTGGCCACTCAGTGCGAGGTTTGAGGATGATAAACGTATCTGACACATTAGGCGGCATAGGGTCAGAGGCCATCTCTGCCGTGCCGGTTTTGGAAAAAACAAAAGCAACTTCAGGAAACGTGCTGACAAGCTTTTCTATCTGACGCTGCATCTTGGTCGATTGGGTGAGCCCGGTGCTGGGGATGCGCATGGCGTGCATAGCAATGTCTTGCTCATCCAAAGTAGGGACAAATTCTTGTCCTAAGCGTTGCCAGAGCAAGAGCGAGCCCATAAAGCCGGCAATCGCTACAGGCACCACAAGGTAGCGCA
>Ga0209382_10005422_pt1 | contig 16625 bp, 15 predicted proteins | sample SoiMetdeltSBSDD5_FD_187599 | JGI IMG/M metagenome (GOLD analysis project Ga0209382, IMG submission 187599) | Bulk soil microbial communities from a Populus tree surrounding site in Tennessee, USA - Soil MetaG P. deltoides SBSDD5 (SPAdes) (version 2) | ecosystem: Environmental > Terrestrial >...
CGACGCGAACACCGACGCCGCCGCGCTGGCGATTGTGAGGCAGTTCATCGAGGACTGCGTAGCGCAGGAGACAACAGAAAGTGAGCGGGAGCCATGGCTGCGGGCGGTGCTGAAAGGGCTGAACGATAGGCTGGCCGCTCACAGAGCCACGTCGACATCGCGCGGGCCGAAAGCAAAGTCGAGTCTACGGAACAAGTTGTCGTGACCGACTCCCGCGCCCGCCTCCTCCGCGCCGCCGTCGGCTTCGCGCTCGTGCCGGCTGACGAGCCGGAATTGCGGCTACCGCATCGCTGGCCCGATACATGGCCAGCATCGCTTTCCGCCGACAGCCCAACCGTGAAACCTGAGGGTGTTCGCCATTAGGACGACTGCGCGGGAGCGAACAGGAGAGGGGAGGGATTATTTTCGTCGCGGGAAGAAGACCGGCCCAGCCTCCGAGCACGTTCCGCAGCGGCCCTCGACCGTGTGAGCCGAGAGAGCATCCAGCTCGCGGATTACATGGCTCGCGCGCTCGCGCGTGTGCTTCACAAGGCATTCCAGGCACCATGCGCCGGGACGATCCTTCAGTACGTCACGGACGCTGGTTGACACGGCCAGACGATACTCACCAGCGTTGGACGAGCAGTATTAGACCTTGGTCCACTGGTGGCGCATGGCGATTGGCCGATACTAGGCAACCATGGAACAACCCGTCTGCGCATCGTGCGGCAAGCTGATCAAGCCAACTGACAGCAAGGTGACCATCCAGGGCATGACGCAGCACATGCTCTGCTGGGACGGAGCGGTGTACGGCGCGTCGGCGTGGATGAACGGTCAGACGGTTCGGCTGTCGACTGGCTCGCGTGCCTGGCGTACGGAGTGAAGATCGTCAGAGAGACGTGATACCGAGTCTCGCTAGTCCTTGGCCCGACCGCTGGAACGTCGGCGTGTCCGTCTGTAGACGGCGCTGATCCCCGCGCAACCTACCGATGATGATGAGAAGCGCCCCGCTTCTGTTCGAGGAGGCCACCAACGCAGGCGGAGTACGGCTACTTCGCGATCGACGCTTCTACCGTAACCTTCAGGGACCCGAATCTAGAACGCCTCAAGAAGCAGATCGTCGCCAGCAGGCGATGACGCCGTAGGCCATGGCCAACGCGATCAGCCCGTACTGAGGCGGGAACCGTCCACTTACAGCAACATGGTCGCCTCAGCGCTCAGCGAGTTTTCGCGTCTGAGAGCGTCGGCTGGTCCCCATCGAGGGACGACTCTCCGTGGTCACGTTGCCTGCGACCCAGTTTGATCCAGGCGTTCGTGTTGAAGTTGTAGTGATAGACGACCCCGTCGGCGTCGAGGCCGAACAGATCGTTTTCGGATGCGCAAATCTGAATCAGCCGCAGCTGATCACTCATGGCGGCTCCTTTAACGTGAGCCACGCTAGCAGGGCTTGTGAACGGTCTCCATTGGACGTTGGTCCAACGGCGGTTCTACGATGGAGCGTCGCGTCGCGACCCTGCGCTGTACGAATACACGACGCGGTAGAAGATCGTTGGCACAGTTTTAAATGACGCGCGTGCAAGCATTCGGTACGCATGTCGAAGGAGGGGCCCTGAATTTGCGGATGAACGTAAGCAGGCAGGCGCGTGACGGAGCCGGGGTGGTGGTCGTTCGAAGCCGGCGCGCGCGTCACCCGGTGATCGTCTCCCTCCTCCTGCTCGCCGTGAGCGGCGGGATGGCCGAGGCAGCGCAGAAGAACAGTAATCCGGCGAATGCACGCGAGACGCTCGGCGCGAAGGTTTCGGCCGCGCTCGCACGCCTGTCCGGGACGCTCGCCGACGCCGCGACGATCGACGTCCGCAGCGCGACGACGGCGCAGCTCCTCGCCACGCATCGCGAGCTGCAGACGGCGCGTGCCGAATTCAATGCCGTCGACCACGCATTCAAGGGCCAGCTGAGCGGCCTGAGCCTCGAGCAGGTGGCGCCGTCGCTGGCGGCGCTCGATCTCGCCCAGCTGCGCGTCCAGGACGAGCTGCAGCGGCGCGGCGTACCGCCGATGCAAATCGACGGGTATCGCTCCGCGCTCGATTGGCTCGCCAGCGTTGCGCCCGATGCGTACCTGTATTTCCGCGTGCTCCATGGACGCTCGACGCGGGCGGCGCGGATCGAGTCGGCTATCGGCTCCTACGCGCTGAACATCGCCAACGGATTGATGACAGCCCGACAGGTCGCTGACGCGGTGTCCGACGATCCCGGCGTCATGCCCGACATTGCCGAGTTTCGCGATATCGCGCCCCCGTTCTACACCGCGCTCGCGAATCCCCCGGCAGGCGGCATCGAGGCCGCGCTCGCGCGCGTGCTCGCGATCTATGGCTATACGTCGAGGCTCCCCGGATTCGGCGACGACATCGACGTGACCGACGTCCCGCGCGAGCCGCGCCCGCGCTGCTGCGCGTCGGACAGGTGACCGACGCCGTTAAACCCGAGAACCCAGAGTTTCGTTGAGGCCTTCCGCCAAGGATTGCGTGAATTGGGTTGGATTGAGGCCCAGAACTTGACGATCGAGTATCGGTGGGCGGAGGAAAGGACCGAGCGTCTTCCCATCTGGCCCGGGACCTCGCCAGGCTCAAGCCCCATCTCGTCGTTGCCTCGACGAGCCCGGCCGTGCAGGCCGCGAAGCAAGCGACCGGGACAATTCCGATCGTGATGACGAATGCTGGCGATGCGGTAGCGACTGGATTCGTTGCCAGTATCGCTCGGCCCGAGGCGAATATCACTGGATTGTCGATGATGGGAGGCGAGCTCCTCAGCAAACAGCTGCAGCTACTGAAGGAGGTCGTTCCAACCCTTTCCCGTGTGGCTGTGCTCTGGAATCCGACCAACTCCAGTAACGCGCCACAGTTGCTGCACGCCCTTGAGGCGGCCCGGACATCGGGAGTCCACCTTCAGCCGCTGGAAGTTCGTAGTCCAGGGGAAATCGAGGCCGCCTTTGGCGCGATGACCAAGGAGCACGCTGCGGCGATCATCGTTCTCCTGGACTCAATGCTCATTGCCAACCGAGCGCGAATCGCAGAGTTCGCCGCAAGGAGTCGGTTGCCGGGGAATCTCTGGAGTGACCGAATACCCGAAGGCCGGTGGCCTGATGGCCTATGGTCCAAACGTAGCCCACATGCATCGGCAAGCCGCCGCCTACGTCGACAAGATTCTGAAGGGTGCTAAGCCTGCCGATCTTCCAGTGGAACAGCCGACGAGATTCGAGCTCGTGATCAACCTCAGGACCGCCAAGGCCCTCGGCCTCACCATCCCGCCGTCGATGCTGCTGCGGGCGGATCAGGTGATCGAGCGCCCGCCGAATGCGATAAGTGCTCCGCTTGATCAGAGTATGGCCGGCCGGTGACGGGAGTCGGCCAATGATCAACCGGCGCGCCCGCAGTCCCACATTGCCGCCGAGACGGTGCCCGCGCTAATTCGCTGGCATAGGCCTCATGCTGATGTTTGGTCCGCCGTTTGCCTCCTAGCCTTGCCGTGATCTTCGGGTACGTCCCCATAGAACCGGCTGCGCAACGGCGTCCGGACCAGACCGCGCTTGCTCTCCGGTTTACACCCCATCTCCTTCTTGTTGGGACGGCGTCGCCATGATTGATCTTGTCCTCGCCGACGATCATCCGATCGTTCTTGCCGGGATGGAGAACATGTTCCGCCGCGAGCGTGACTGCCGTGTCGTCGCTTCGTGCGTCGACGGCGTGGAGGCACTGCGCGCGATCAGGCATCATCAGCCCAGCGTCGCCGTGGTGGATCTAAGGATGCCGCGCATGGACGGTGTCGGCGTGCTGCGCGAGCTGCAGAAGGACGCGGGAAAGACCCGAATCGTAATACTCGCAGCCACCCTCGACGACGACGATCTCTTCGAGGCGGTGCAGCTTGGCGTCCGGGGCGTGATCCTGAAGGAGATGGCGGTGGCGCTCCTCGTTCAATGTGTGCGCGAAGTCCATGCGGGTCGGCAGTGGCTCGAGAAGCGGTCGGTCACGCAGGCGCTCGACACACTTGTGCGGCGTCAGGCGGGCACGCGCGAACTCGCGAAGATTCTCACGGCGCGAGAGATGGAGATCGCACGCGCCGTCGCCGCGGGGCTGCGGAACAAGGAGATAGCCGCAAAGCTGCGCATCGCCGAGGGCACCGTGAAGCAGCACCTTCACGCGATCTACGAGAAGCTCATGCTCGACGGCAGGATGTCGCTCGTGCTGCGCTTCAAAGAGAAGGCGGTCCTGTGATGCCGAACTGTGAACGGTATGCCGAACGGGAGAGTTGCGCTGGCAGCCTTGAGCTGCCGCCCGACGGCCGCGCTCGCACAATACGATGGTCGTCCCGTTCGCCCGAACGGCGCTTACCGCAGCGCGGGCCTCTCGAGCCGAGCGAGCCGGAGTTGCGGCTGCTGCACCGCTTCGAGCCGCGGGATCGGCGACATCGTCGCGGGGGTGGCGCCCAGGATACTCGCCGCGGTTGCATCTAGGGTCGCGTGCGGCAACCCGGACAGGATTCGCGAATCGCCCCCCGATATGCGTGCGCTCGGCGTAGAAGCTAGCGGGAGTCCGAGCATTTCGATTAATCGGATCGCTACTAAGCGGCGAACAATCCATGGCCGCCGAGTCGGAGGGCTTGGCTAGCTTCTGATCGCCACGATTCGAGCGTCACCCCCAGGCCCCCTCGCCAATCCGCCTACTTACCCTCATCAAAGGTACGGCACGGACGTTGCTCCCTCGACATCGGCAACGCATGGGGTACAACTCACGAGTGAGGAGGCCCACGATCGACGCTTTCGTCGGGGCGGAGGGCAAGACCAAGGATTATTACGAAGTCCTTCAGGTGAGTCGCAATGCACATCCGTTGATGCTTACCAAAGCATACCGGCTGTTTGCGGCGCTCTATCACCCGGACAACAGAGACACCGGTGACAAGAACGAGTTCCTCAGCGTAGTCGAAGCATACCGCGTGTTGAGCGACCCCGTACGACGGGCGATGTACGATCGCGAGATGTTCGGCATTACGCGCACCGAGGTCTATCCATCGCAAAATGGAACGTCAAGCGCGCGGGCCGATCGTTCCGTCGAGAACGAGAGCCAGCTCCGCCAGAGTCTCCTCCACGCTCTCTATACCGTGCGGCGTAATCGGCCGCAAAACCCCGGTCTCTCGCTCACGACTCTTGCGGAATTGCTCGGCTGCTCGATCGACCTCATGCAATTCACGCTCTGGTATCTTCGCGGCAAGAAACTAATTGATACCGTGGACGATGGCGACGTCGCGATCACCGTTCTCGGCGTCGACCACATCGAGGCCAACGGAGCCCACCCAGGTCGTCCCGAAGGCGTGCCGTCGATGCAGTCACACAGGCCGCTGATCGAGCTGCCGTGCGACAACGGCGGGTCGACCAACGGTATCGCCGGCGCGTCGTAAGGACGAACCTCGCTGTCCGCGCCCGGAAAAGGAGCCGCCCAACAAGGGCGGCTGGAACGTCCTTCACACCCAGTGGACGGGGGCGGACGTGATCAACCCGGCCGTCCACTTCGGCGTGTCGGGCGCCGGCAAGGATGCCTGGTTCGGCTGGCCCGACATCCCGCAGCTCCAGAAGCTCACCACCGACTGGGTGCGCACGAGCGATCAGACCAAGCGTAAGCAGATCGCCGACGAGATCCAGAAGGTTGCTTTCAGCGAGTGGCCTACCTGCCGTGGGGTGAGTGGTTCTTGCCGACAGCCTTCCGCAAGAACGTCGAGGGGATTCTCAAGTTCACGGCGCCGGTGTTCTGGAGTGTGAGAGTCACGTGAGGCCCGCGGAGGCTCTCGGCCTCACGATCCCGCCTTCGCTGTTGCTGCGCGCGGATCAGATCATCGAATGAATCGTCGCGTTTTCGTCGCTGGGCTGGGAGTCGTGCTCGCCACGCCGTTCGCCATCGAGGCGCAGCACGCCAATCGGGATTGTTCGAGCGAAGTTCAACAGAAAGTAAAACGGCGGAGCCGAGCGGCCCCGCCGTTTGTGGTCGGTCAGTCTGAGACTACTTAGGGAGCACCGAACTCGTGCGACTCGGTCGACGCCTTCATGCCCGACGCCGCCATGCGCTTGATGATCTCGTCAGTCTGTGCCCACGTCGCGTCGCGCGCCGCGTTGGGACGCGTGGCCAGATTCGTGAAGTTGTCGACGCTCGGTGTCGACAGCGTGTAGCCCTTCGACACCATGCAGCGACTGAAATACGGTAGCCCGAACTCATAGCCGCCATACGTGAAACCGTCACCCTTCAATCCGTACCAGATCAGATTCGTGGCGCCTGGCGCGTTGGCGCACGCGCGAAGATCGCGCTCCATGGCTGTGCGCTGCTGCGCCGTCACTTTGGCTTCGTACTGATCAAGGTCATACGGGCCATTTGACGAACCGCTCGACGAAGATGAAGACGAAGAGCCAGACGAGGACGATCCGCCGCTTGAAAGGCCAACGCCAGCGTTTCCGCCGCCGTTCGAGCCGCCCGAACCGCCGCCTGAATTGCCGCCGCCCGAGTTACCCACGTTGGAGCCTCCGCCGTTTCCGCCGTTGCCTCCACCGTTGCCGCCACCGTTTCCACCGTTACCACCTCCGCCCTGACCACCGCTGAGGCTTCCACCGGTGTTCCCGGCCGCAGTACCATTCGAGCCCTGGTTCCCGCCGCCGCCGTTGCCGACGCCGTTGCCAGAGTTCCCGGTGCCAGAGTTCCCCGCGCCACCGGCCCCGCCGATGCCGTTGCTGGAACCCGACTGCCCAGCACCACCACCGCCAGCGTTCGAACCGCCGCTCGCCCCAGCACCGTTTCCGCCCTTGGCCAATGCCAGAGCCGGCGCGAATGCAAACACGACTGCCAGTGCCACAATCAATACACGTCGCATCTCGATGCTCCCCTTTCGCCGCATACGCGGTCCCGCTAAAGTGCCGAGGGTTCTATAGCGCTCGACAGATCGCATGAGGTTGTCGCTTACGTGTTATGCCGGATTGCGAGCGAAGGGTGCTATCGGCGTTTCGATAGAGAGAAGTACATCTAATGTCATGTGCCGTCCGGCTACGTGCGTGAGACCACGGAATTGACATGGAGATCGGCGCGTGAACGTTCAGAGTCAGATCGTAGGAATCGAGAGCGCACGTGAACGCCGGCGTACTTCTCCTCCGCAAACCTACTCGTCATGGTGAAGACGACCTTTGCTGTCTGACTGTGACGAAACTGTGACTGACGGTCTCGCGCTTCTCTCAGATCCTGATCGCTGGTGATGTCGTACCGCTTGAACACCGTGGCCGTGACGTGGCCGCCGATCCGCATGGCGACGGACTCTGGCACGCCCGCACGCACCATGGCCCGGACGCCGAGCCCCGGAGACTGGCCGCTCGGCCCTGGCGCTTGCCGAGATTCGCCCTAGCCCTAGACCAGAATCGCCAATCGCCGCAAGATAGCGATCCCCTATGTCCAGACCCGGCTCAATGCGCCAGACCCCCCGAGACCTCACGCGAGCCGCACGCCATCTAGGCGTTGACGACGGTCCCGACCTCTTGCGCGCCGCGTGCGCGGAGGAGCGGCGGTGATCAGTCGAAGGAGATTCCTGGCGTCGGGTGCGGCCGTTCTTGCCGCACCGCCCGCCGCCGCCGCCCAGCAGGCGGGAAAGGTAGCTCGAATTGGGTATCTTTCTCCCGGTACCGCCACGGTAAACGCCGGGCTACGGAAGGCGTTCACCGACGGGCTTCGAAATCACGACTGGGCCGAAGATAGGAACATCACAATCGAGTACCGATGGGAGGGCGCGGGGAAGCTCACGTTCGATGCCCTTGCCGTCGAACTGACGCGGCTGCCCCTGGACCTTCTTTTCGCCGTGAACACGCCCGCGGCCCTCGCCGCGAAGCGGACAGGTACCACACTTCCCGTGGTGTTTGCTCAGGTGAGCGAGCCTGTGGCGATCGGATTAGTCGATAGCCTGGCGCGACCAGGGAGGAATTTCACCGGGCTCACGACCATCAATCGGGAGCTTATGTCCAAGCGGCTAGGACTCCTCAAAGAGGCGATTCCCGGGCTCACACACGTGGGCTACCTGGCGAATCCCGCCTACGAGGTTCACGAAGCCCAGCTCAAGGAAATGAGGGCCGCCGCCAGCGGCTTGAGACTCACGCTTCATCTTGCCGAAGTTCGCTCTCCCTCCGAGTTCGAGGGAGCGTTTGCACGCATGGTGGCTGCGCGCGCCGCGGCGTTCGTCGCCCAGCAGGACGACCTCTTAACCGCCAACCGGGCGCGGATCATTGATCTCGCGGCGCAGCATCGATTGCCCGGGATCTATGTCTTCAGCCTTTATCCGCTGTCAGGCGGGCTCATGTCCTACGGAGCACACGCCGAAGATCTTTACCGTCGAGCGGCAGAGTACGTGGATAGGATCCTCAAGGGCGCCAAGCCGTCTGATCTGCCGGTCGAACGTCCTGCCAAGTTCGAGCTGGTCATCAACCTCAAGACCGCGAAGGCCCTCGGCCTCACGATCCCGCCGTCGCTGCTGCTGCGGGCCGATCAGGTCATTGAATAGAGGCGATGATGCATCTGCCGCAACACACGTTCGAGGTGATCATCATAGGGGGCGGGATTGCCGGTAATGCCCTCGCGGCGGTGCTTGCTCGCGCAGGCCGAGCGGTTCTGGTGCTGGAGCGGTCGACGGTGTACCGCGACAAAGTGCGAGGCGAGGTTTTCCACGCATGGGGAGTGGCTGAGGCGCAGCGGCTTGGCCTCCACGGGACGCTGATTCAAGCCGGGGGCATCCACCATACGCGCTTCGTGCCGTACGACGAGACACAGCAACCGGCTGATGCTGAGGCAGCCGCGCTCGCACTAGACAACGTCCTGCCCGGCGTACCCGGCTCGCTCGGCGTCGGGCACCCCTCAGCGTGCGAGGCTTTGCGTTCCGCGGCTGCAGGGGCCGGGGCATCGGTGCGGCGAGGCATTTCGGATATCGACGTGCAACTCGGGAGCGCGCCAACCGTGCGGTATCGGGTGGACGGTGCAGAACATATGGCCAAGTGCCGACTCGTGATCGGGGCGGATGGGCGCGAGTCGGCGGTCAGGCGACGAGCGAATCTTACGCTGCACGCTACCGAGCCGCGGCTGTTGATGGCGGGCCTGCTGGTGGAGGACCTTTGGGGCTGGCCGGAACACACAGTGACGATAGGCACGGAGGGTGACGTTGTGTTTTTCGTCGTGCCGCAGGCCACGGGTCGCGCGCGGCTGTATCTGTTGTGGTCCTGCGACCGTCGGCAACGCTTCGCAGGTCCGCGAGGGCCGCGCGCATTTCTCGACAGCTTTGCTCTTGCCTGTGTCCCTGGAAGCGCGTGCATTGTGCGAGCGAGACCGGCTGGCCCCTGCGCGACCTACCCGATGAACGACACCTGGACAGACAGCCCAGTCACCAATGGGCTGGCGCTCATCGGGGATGCGGCCGGCTACAGCGATCCGCACATCGGCCAGGGCCTCTCGGTCGCGCTGCGTGACGTGCGCGTTCTAAGCGACCTGCTGCTGGCCTCCGGGGACTGGTCACCGGCTGCGCTAGAGCCATACACGCAAGAACGGGCGGAGCGCATGCGTAGGTTGCGCTTCTGCAACGCGGTCGCGACGACGCTGCGCGGCGAGTTTGGCCTCGAAGCGCGAGAGCGGCGCCGTCGCGCGTTGCGACTCATGCAGGCCGAGCCGGATCTTGGCCTGTGGCGACGCGCTTACCTGGCCGGTCCCGAGTCGGTGCCTGCCTCTGCCTTCGACGACCGCGTCTACAATCGCCTCTGCGCCTCCGCAGTGACGGCTGGTAGCTGACTATCCTTCCGGGCGCCAGAGGGAGAATGAACTCTCGCGCGAGCCTCCTCCGCGCCGCGCTCGGTTTCCTCGCGCTCGCGCCGCGCGAGCCCGAGCTGCGAGTTCTACACCAGTGCTTCGACACCTGGCGCCTAAAGGAGGACGCGCAATGGGATATCCAGACTCATACGAAGCTGCCCGTAACTGTTTTGCGGCGAACAAGCCTCAGTTTCCTGGCGTTCCGCCGAGCGAGGAGTGGAATCTTTACTCCGGTCTAGAGAGCCTGACGGATGCACTTCAGGGCGAGATTGCGACCTTTCGGAATGCGCTCGCAGAGAAGCTTGACGAGTTTGAGATTCGTCTGCGCCGAATCGATGGGGCGGTGGCTCAGATTCTCCGAGCCCTACAGCGTTGACGGTGTTAAGCGCGTGGTGGTGCGGCATCCCACGCTACCGGACGAGACACAGCAACCCCCCCTAGGGAATATGCGATCTCCTAGGGGGTTCCTGTCTGCCCTGACGTTTAAAAGTCAGGCGCTCTACCTACTTACCGCGTGATCGAGACGACCTTTGCTGCCTGACTGTTCAGAACCGTGCCCGACGGTCCGTCGGGACGAGCGCGGAGAGAAATCGTGACCTGCCAACCGGGAAGATGTTGAGCACGCGGGGGCGGATATGGGCGAAGTGGTGCTTCGGTGAACGACGCGGACCGAACAGCACGCGAAAGCTCAACGCTTTTTCTGTTTCACCTCCGCTGGGGCCGGCAGCACCGGTTCGGAAACACGTTTTCGGGGCTGCGAGAGACTCGCGCTGCGCCGCCTCACGCAAGCGGCATAGACTTCAGCCCAGAGCCGCGCGCTCTCGTCGGAGCCTGCGTTCGCGATGCCCGGTTCGCCCGTTCCCGAGGTACTGCCGGCGTAGACACCCGGCGCCGGCGAACTCATTCGCATGCCCGATACGCTTGTCGCTTCCGCCTGGCAGTCAGCGGTCTGCGAATATGCACTCCTCGAAATTGTGACGGACGCGCCCATGGCCACGACGACGCAGAACGCACGAAGCCAGTTCGCTGCAAATGAGCTCATCGTTGATTCGTGAGTCGACGCCAATGCGAGCAACAAAAGAAGGCGCTCCGGGCCGATCAGAAGCGCCCCGGGCCAATCCCGGGGCGCTCGGGGAGTTGGGCCAGCGCCCACGTGGGGCAGACTGTTCCTCCCCCACACACCGGGGAGCCTGATGTGTGGGGTCGGACGGTATCAACAACGCAGGTGGGCGATCAATGTGCCCATCGGAGTATGCCGATCGATGGGTGTGAGACGCCTGCCCTCGCTAGACGATGCTCGAGCGCACGCTCGGATACCAGCGCAGCAGTGGCGAGTCCTCGCAGAGGATCGTTTCGTCGCGCTGCGCGCCGGTGGAGATCAGGCAGAAGGGCACGCCGATGAGCTCTTCCAGGCGCTCCAGATAGCGCCGCGCCTTGGCCGGCAGATCGGCCTCGTTCTTGGCGCCCGCGGTCGATGCCATCCAGCCTTGGACCTCTTCATAGACGGGCTCGAGCTCGCCCAGCGCGGTCTCTTCTTCCGGGAAGTCGGTGACGATGTCACCGCGCCAGCGATAGCTGGTGCACACCTTCAGCGTCTCGCACTGGTCGAGCACGTCGAGCTTCGTCAGCGCCACCGTGTCGAAGCCGTTGATGCGTGCGGCGTAGCGCAGGACGACGGCGTCGAACCAGCCGCAGCGGCGCGGACGGCCGGTGGTGGCGCCGTACTCTTTGCCGCGCGCACGGATCGTCTCCGCGAGCTTGCCCGACATCTCGGTCGGGAACGGCCCGGCGCCCACGCGCGTCGTGTAGGCCTTGGACACGCCGAGCACGCCGTGGATCTTCGTCGGCGGCACGCCGGTGCCGGTGGCGGCGCCGCCGGCGGTCGTCGTCGACGAGGTGATGTACGGATACGTCCCGTGGTCGATGTCGAGCATCGTGGCCTGCGCGCCCTCGAAGAGCACGGAGTAACCACTGTCGATCCACTTGCTGAGGAGCAGCGCGGTGTCCGTGATGTACGGCGCGAGCCAGCCCGCGTAGCGCAGGTACTGGTTGAGGATCGCCTCCACCCCGAACGTTTCCGCGTCGTAGAAGTCACGCAGCAGCCGGTTCTTCTGCGCCAGGTTGAACTCCAGTTTCTCGCGGAACAGCCGCTCGTCGAGGAGATCGGCCATGCGGATCCCGACGCGCGCCGCCTTGTCGACGTACGCGGGGCCGACGCCCTTGCCCGTGGTGCCGATGCGGCGCTTGCCGAGCTTGGCTTCCGACGCGCGGTCGAGGGCCGGGTGGTACGGCATGATCAGGTGCGCGTTCTTGGAGATGTACAGGTTGCCGTCGAGCGTGACGCCGCGCTGGACGAGCATCTCCATCTCTTCGATCAGCGAGCCGGGATCGATCACGACCCCGCACCCGATCACGCATCGCCGCCCGTTGTGCAGGATCCCGGACGGAATCGTGTGCAGCACGTACTTCTCGCGGCCCACCACCACCGTGTGGCCGGCGTTGTTGCCGCCGGAGAAGCGCACGACGACGTTGACGTGGGGCGTGATGACGTCCACGACCTTGCCCTTGCCCTCGTCACCCCACTGCGCGCCGATGACCACGATGTTCTTAGACATGCCGCTGCCCTCCCACTCCTTCGAAGCACTTCGCAGGGTCCGCGAGGACCTCGGCCACCGACAGCGTGCGCTCGTCGCCGCGCTTGAGATCAAGCGCCAGCAGCTCGGAAGCACCGGTGCGCGGCGAGCCGACGACCAGCACGTGGCGCACGCGCTGGGCGCGCGCGTACTCGACCGACTCCTCGAGGCCCCGGCTGATGATATCGCGCGCGACCGAGGCGCCGAGATCGCGCAGCCGCCGCGCCAGCGACAGCGCTACCGTCTTCTCCGGCGTGAAATCGATGATAAAGAAATCGGGCCCCGGCAATTCGACCGAGACCTGCTGCGTCTCCATGATGGCCAGAGCCCGCGCGACGTCGAACGCGAAGCCGACGGCCGGGCAGTCGTAGCCGAACCGGCCCAGCATGTCGTCGTAGCGACCGCCGGCGGCCAGCGCGGCGCCGAAGCCGGACACGTACGCCTCGAAGTAGAGGCCGGAGTAGTAATCGAAGCCGCGAACCTCGCCGAGGTCGAGCAGCACCGAATCGGCCAGTCCGTAGATGCGCAGCAGCCGGTAGACCTCGGCCAGGTTCTCGACCGCGCGCGCCGAGCGGGCGTTCTGCGCGTAGCGCCCCGCGCGCTCCAGCACGATCTCGCGGCCGAACAGCGTGGGCAGCGCCAGCAGCGCCTCCGCCACGTGCGGCGCCGGCGCCAGCTCGCGCACCAGCCGCTCGAGCGTCGAGGCGTCTTTGCGGGCGAGCGCATCGCGCAGGGCGCGGCGCCGACCGGTATCCGCCGACGCCTCCTCGAGCAGCCCGCGGAAGAAGTCCGGATGGCCGAGATCGATCTGGAAGCGGTCGAGCCCGAGTGCGCGCAGGCCCTCGATGGTCATCGCGATGACCTCGACCTCGGCCTCCGGCTTCTCGAGCCCGATCAGCTCGACGCCCGCCTGATAGAACTCGCGGTAGTGCGACATCTGGGGCTCGTCGTGGCGAAACACGTTCGTGACGTACGCCAGGCGCACGGGCTTGGGCTCCTCGCGCAGGCGCGTGGCCACGACACGAGCGATCTGCGGCGTGATATCCGCGCGCAGCGCGAGCATGCGGCCGGTCTCGCGGTCGACGAACTTGAACATGCTTTCCTGCACGCCGACGTCGGTCCCCATCGCCAGTACGTCCGCGAACTCGAACGTCGGCGTCACGATCTCGCGATACCCCCAGCGCGCAAAGACGTCGAGCAGGCGGCCCTCGACGTACCGCTTGCGTGCCGCCTCGTCCGGCAGGTAGATGCGCGCGCCCTTCGGCAGCTGGCTGTGCACGGGCTTCACGCGCGCGCCTCCGGCAGCGTCTCGAGATGCGCGAGCGTGTTCATCCGGTGCACGGTGGCCCAGTCGCCGACGTACTCGATCTCGGTGATCCCGGCCGGCGAGGCGTCCACCGACCAGAGCCGCTCGGGACCGAGCCCCAGCGCCGCCAGCACGATGAGCCGCACGACGACCGCATGGGTGACCACGATCGCCGATTCACCGGCGTGGGCGGCGATCAGTCGATCCCGCGTGGCGCGTACGCGCGCGGCGACCGCGCCGAGCGACTCGCCGCCCGGCGGCGTGACGAGCTGCGGAGTCAGACGCCACGCCTCGGCATCGGACGGCGACAGCGCGTCGCGCCCGAGCCCCTCCCACGCGCCGAAGGACATCTCGCGCAGGTCCGGTTCCACGCGCGGCTCGAGACGATGAGGCTTGGCGATCAGGTCGGCGCAGATCCGTGCGCGCTCGAGCGGGCTCGTGTAGACGGCGGCAACGGTATTGCCGGCCAGCGCCTGAGCGACGGCCTCCGCCTGCAGACGGCCGTCGGTCGTCAGAGGGACATCGCGCGACCCGGTGAACCGCCGGTCGCGCGAATACTCGGTCGCGCCGTGACGGACAGCGAAGAGCCTCGTCGCTCTCAAGAGCCGACGACGAAGACCTTCTGCGCGGCGCGGACGCTGGCGCCGAAATCGACCGGCTGGCCCAGGTCCGCCAGCACCTGCTCGAGCGCCGCGAGCGCGATGATGACGTCCGTCTCCGCCGCATAGCCCATGTGGCCGATGCGGAAGATCTTGCCCTTCGTCGGGCCGCGGCCGCCGTCGATCGTGATGTTGTGCGAGGTGGCGAAGCCCTCCACCACCCGGTCGGCGTCGACGCCCGCGGGCACCTCGATCGCGGTGAGCGCGGGGCTCGGCGTGGTCTTGACGAACAGCCGCAGCCCGAGCGCTTCCGCGCCAGCACGCGTCGCACGCGACAGCCGATCGTGGCGGCGGAACACGTTGGCGAGTCCCTCGGCCTCGATCATCCGGAGCACCTCGCGCAGGCCGACCATGATCGACACCGCCGGCGTGAACCGCGCCTCGTTCTTCTCCGCGTACTTTCGCTCTTCCGCGAGATCGAGATAGAACCGCGGCGACGTCGAGCGCGCATTCGCGCGCCACGCCTTGTCGCTCAGCGCGACGATGCCCAGGCCGGGCGGCAGCATGAGCCCCTTCTGCGAGGCCGAGACGACGACGTCGACGCCCCAGGCGTCCATCGGCAAGTCCGCGATGCCGAGACTGGAGACGGCGTCGACGATCAAGACCGTGTCGATTCCGGCCGTGACCTGCGCGTACGCGCGCACGTCGTGGAGCACACCGGTCGAGGACTCGCTGTGCTGGACCAGCACCGCCTTGACGTCCGGGTTGGCGCGGACAGCCTCGGCGACACGCTCGGCCGGGACGGTCTCGCCGTGCGGCGCCGCCAGCTCGACGATCTGCAGCCGGTAGGCCCTGGCGATGGCCAGCCACCTCTGGGCGAAGGCGCCGGCGTTGACCACGATCACGCGATCGCCGGCCGACAGCGTGTTCGCCACCGCCGCCTCCATGGCGCCGGTCCCGGTGCACGCGGGCGTGAGCACTTCCTGGCGCGTCTGCACCAGGCGCTTGAGCCCGGTGCGGACCTCCGTGAACAGCGCGGCGTACTCCGGCGTGCGGTGATGGATGATCGGCCGCGCCATGGCGAGCAGCACTTCACTCGGTACGGGCGTCGGTCCGGGCGCCATCAGCTGGTACTTCTTCATCGACTCACGACCTCCTCGGCGGCGCGGCAACCGTCGTCAATCCTAGCACGTCGCTTCCGGCGCCCCCCGAGCGGCCGAGCGCGGTCACGAAGATCGCGTCGGTGCCGGCAGCGTGCGGCATGAAGAAGCGCACGACGTCGGCGTCGTAGAACGTCAGTCCGGTGGCGCCGAAGCCGCGCGCGTACGCGGCGAGGTACGCGCGGCCGCCCGCGAGTCCGGCCTCTAGATTGACCAGGCGATAGCCGCGCTCGCCGAGCTCCGCCAGCACCGCGTCGAGCGGCGAGAGAAAGAAGAGCGTGACGGCGGCCTCGCCGCCGAGCGGCTGCTCGAGGCACAGAAACGCCGCCTGACGCCGGAAGTCACCCGCCGCGAGCGGCTCCAGCGCGTGGGCGTCGCGCTGATAACGGTACATGCCCGGCGTCAGCCCCTCCACCGAGTGCACGCTCATATAGATGTTGGTCAATCCGCCGGGGACATCCGCCGGAACCGGGCGCGAGGCCGCCCAGAGCGCCGCGCCGAGATCGTCCAGCGCGATCGACACGTGCGTGAAATGCCGCGTCGAGCCGCGCCGCTGGATCGTCTCGCCGAGCGAGCGACCGCCGCGCGGCTCTGACGTCGGCAAGGCGACGAGCGGCGCCTTGGCCGCTGCCGGCGCCGGTGCGCGGCCGCGGCGCCAGCGAATCACGTCGTCGGACGTCGCGAGGGCCGACGCCGCGTGGGCCTCCGTCACCAGCGGCTCGGGCACCGTATGGTGCGACAGCGGCAGTGTCGCGTGATCGATCACCGCCGGTGCGGCGGCGCTCGATGCCGGCGATGTCTCGGGTCCGAGCGCCAGCAGCGCCAGCGCGACCTCGCCCGTGCCATCGACGCCGAGCAGGCGATGGACGCTGGCGTCCACGAAGCCCGTGAGCAGCCGCGGCTCGAGCCCCAGCGCGGCGCTCACCGCGAGCGCGTTGGCGAGCATCGTGCCCGCGTCCCAGAATAGATGACGGTAGGTTCGCGCCTGGTACTTCCACGAGTTGCGCCAGACGATGCCGGTGAAGGCCAGCGTCACCGCGCGTCGAGCAAAGCTCGCGTCCGCGGCGGGCTCGGCGAGCACGCCGCGGGCG
>Ga0209382_10005423_pt1 | contig 16624 bp, 7 predicted proteins | sample SoiMetdeltSBSDD5_FD_187599 | JGI IMG/M metagenome (GOLD analysis project Ga0209382, IMG submission 187599) | Bulk soil microbial communities from a Populus tree surrounding site in Tennessee, USA - Soil MetaG P. deltoides SBSDD5 (SPAdes) (version 2) | ecosystem: Environmental > Terrestrial >...
GTTCTGCCCCACCTTGTAGATCTCGGTGGGCTCCTCGGCGGACGCCTTGAACCAGCGCAGCATCTCCTCGACCATCGCCCGCACGTCGGCGATCGCCGGCTCAAGCTCCGCAACGCCGTCCATCTCGCTCTCGATTTCTCTGAGCAGGAGGTCGAACGCCTCCCCGCCGTCGCGGGTTATCTTGCGGAAGAAGAAGTCCTGCCCCTGGATGCCGGTCGTGCCCTCGTAAAGGGTGTCGATCTTGGTGTCGCGCAGGTACTGCTCGATCGGATAGTCCTGCAGGAAGCCCGAGCCGCCAAGGGTTTGCAGTGACAGGGCGAGCATCTCGCAGGAGCGCTCCGACCCCACGCCCTTCACGATCGGCAGCAGCAGGTCGTTCATGTTGCGCGCGTAGGGTTCGTCGCGGTCCATCCAGCTGGCCGTGTAGAGGTAGAGGGCCCGAAGCCCTTCCGCGTAGGCCTTTTGCAGCATCAGCATGCGGCGCACGTCGGGGTGGCGGTCGATGGCCACGCGGGGCGCGGTCTTGTCCGCCATCCGCGTCAGGTCGGCGCCCTGCATACGGGTGCGCGCATACTCCAGAGCGTTGAGGTAGCCCGTGTTGAGGGCGGCGATCGCCTTGACGCCCACCTGCATCCGCGCCGACTCGATCACCTTGAACATCTGGGCGATGCCGTCGTGCACCTCGCCCACCAGCCAGCCGCTGGCGTCGGTGAAGGTCAGCTCGCAAGTGGTTGAGACCTTGATCCCCATCTTCTTCTCGACGTTGGTGGCGTAGACGCTGTTTCGTCCCTTGAGCTTGCCAGTCTGGGCGTCAAAGTGAAACTTGGGCACCACGAACATGGAAAGTCCCTTGGTCCCCGGCCCGTGCCCCTCCGGCCGGGCGAGGACGAAGTGGACGATGTTCTCCTCGAGATCGTGCTCACCGGAGGTGATGAACCGCTTGACCCCGTTGATGCGCCACGACCCGTCGTCGTTTTTGGACGCTGTCGTTCGGCCGGCGCCCACGTCCGAACCCGCGTCAGGCTCGGTGAGCACCATCGTCGCCCCCCACCGCCGCTCGATCATCAGCTCGGCGATGCGCCTCTGCTCCGGCGACCCGATGGTGTGCAGGAGACCCGCGAAGGCCGGGCCGCCGCCGAACATGTACACCGGCGCCTGCGCGCCCTGGATCAGCTCCGACAGCGCCCACCACAGCATGCGCGGCGCCGGCGTGCCGCCCGCCTCGGCAGGCAGGTCGAGCCGCCACCACTCCGCCTCCATGTAGGCGTTGTAGGACCGCTTGAACGCCTCGGGCATCCGGACCGAATGCGTCGCGGGGTCGTAGACGGGCGGGTGGCGGTCGGACTCCATGTAGGACTCGGCGATCGAGCCGCGAGCCAGCCGCTCCACCTCGACGAGCATGTCGTCGACGGTCGCCGGGTCGAGGTCGTAGCGCTCGAGGAGGCGGCCGAGCCCGAAGACCTCGAACAGGTTGAACCGGATGTCAGCCAGGTTGCTGCGGTAGTGGCTCATGCCATCGCTCCTACGTCGGGATCGCCTGCGGCGTTGGCATGAGCGAATCCCAATCTCATGATGAGCTACCGCAAGCGTCTGCTCATGCAAGCATCATACCGACCGGTCGGTATGCCGCAAGTGCCGTTGGGCTGGCGCAGCGCTCCTATGATCGTTTGACCTCGCATTTTCCGGGATAATGCTGCTCCTGCACGCTGAAGACCTGGCGCCAGGTGGCGGTGGGTGTCACCCTCAACGCGGGCTGGAATACTCTGCGCCTGACCCACCTGAGCCGCTGGGCCGAGGTGGACTATGTCGAGATTGCCTAGGAGGTTCGCGTGCAACTGTCGGGCAAACGGGTGGTGATCACCGGCGCGGCCGGCGGGATCGGGGCGGCGATGGCGCGCCGCTTCCACGCCGAGGGCGCGACCCTGGTCCTGTCCGACCTCCAGGCGCCGGAAAGCCTTGCGGCCGAACTGAATGCGACTGCCGTGCAGACCGACGTGAGCGACGAGGGCCAGGTGCGAAGGCTCGTCGAGCAGGCCGGTGAGATCGACCTGTTCTGCGCCAACGCGGGCATCGCCACCGGGCTCGGCATCGACGCGCCCGACGAGGCTTGGGAGAGGTCGTGGGCCGTCAACGTGATGGCCCACGTCTACTCGGCGCGGGCGGTGCTGCCGGGCATGCTGGCGCGCGGCCGCGGGCACCTGCTGCACACCTGCTCCGCGGCGGGCCTGCTCATCTCGCTGGGCGACGCGCCTTACACGGTCACCAAGCACGGCGCCGTCGCGTTCGCCGAGTGGCTCGCCGCGATGTACGGCGGCCGGGGCATCGGGGTCAGCGCCCTTTGCCCGCAAGGGGTCCGGACTCCCATGCTCATGGAGGGGATCGACAAGGGTGATCCGGCGGCGCTCGCCGTCGCCGCGGCCGGCACCATCCTCGAGCCGGAGGAGGTGGCCGAGATCGTGGTGGAAGGTCTGGCCGCCGAGCGGTTTCTCATCCTGCCCCATCCCGAGGTCGCCACGTTTCAGCAGCGCAAGGCGGCCGACCCCGACCGCTGGCTCGCGGGGGTGCGCCGCCTGATGCGCTGACCGTCTATCCGCGCGCGCTATCCTGCGCGTCGCACCGGTCCGCAAGGAACCGGTGATCGAAGCGGGTAAGCTACAGGGCTTGGAAACCCTGCTTAGCGTGGGAGACCACCAAGAACACCGTCAAAGGAATTCAGATGACAGCGTTCGTGCCTTCCTCGCAGGTCCAGAAGATTCGCCGCTCCATCCGGCATCCGGTCGTGGACGCCGACGGCCACATCCTTGAGTTCCTTCCGGTGATGCGCGAGATCGCCGAGGAGCTAAGCGATCGACGCACGGCCGACGCCATGATGACGCTGTTGTCTGACCGGACGGCTCGAGTGCGCTCCACCGATCGCTCGAATCGCCGCTCCGCGGGCATGTGGCGCGGAAGCTGGTGGGGGGTGCCGGCGGCCAACACGGTCGACCGCGCCACGACGACCCTGCCGCGGCTGCTCTACAACCGCCTCGACGAGCTGGGCATCGACTTCCAGTTCCTCTACCCAACGCTGGGTCTGCTGGTCTTCCTCGTCCGCGACCGCGAGCTGAGGCGCCTCATGGCACGCAGCTTCAACACCTACTACGCCTCGGTTTTCGAGGGCGTACGGGACAGGCTGGAGCCGGCGGCGGTCATCCCCATGCACACGCCGCAGGAAGCGGTGGAGGAGATGAGGTTCGCCGTCTCCGCTCTCGGCCTCAGGACGGTCGTGATGAGCGGGGTGATCCCGCGGCCCCTCCCCGGTGGTGGCCTGGAGGGCGCGATCTGGCTGGACACGATCGGGCACGGTGGCGACCACGACTACGACCCGGTCTGGCGCGAGTGCGAGCGGCTTCGCGTGGTCCCGACCTTCCACGGCACCGGCATGGGCTGGGGATCGCGCACCTCGCCGGACAACTACGTTTACAACCATCTGGGCAGCTTCTCCGCCGCCTGCGAGGCCTGCTGCCGCTCCATCATCATGGGCGGCGCCGCTTCCCGCTTCCCGAACCTGAGCTGGATGTTTCTCGAGGGCGGCGTGACGTGGGCGGCTCAGCTCCAGGCAGACCTCATCGAGCACTTCGAGAAGCGCAACCATGTTGCGGTATCACAATATGATCCGCGGCGGATCGACTGGACGCTGATGAACTCGCTCTTCGCCGAGTACGCCACCGGCCGCCTGACCAAATCGGAGCAGCCGTCCGACGTGTGGGTGCCGTACCTGTCCGATCCCGGCGACGGCGACCCGACCCAGGACGATTTCGCCGACTCCGGGGTCACGTCGCCGGAGCAGTTCTTGGAGCGCTTCCGCTCCTTCTACTTCGGCTGCGAGCCCGACGACAGGCTGTGCGCGGTCGCGTTCGACGAGCGCCTCAACCCGCGCGGATCGCGGCTGAACGCCGTGTTCTCCAGCGACATCGGGCACTGGGACGTACAGGATGCGCGCGAGGTCCTGAGCGAGGTGTGGAGCCTGCGCGAGGAGTCGCTGCTGAGCGAGGAGGACTTCCGCAGGCTGATGTTCGGCAACGTGGTGGAGAGCTTCACTCGCATGGATCCCGGCTTCTTCGACGGCACAGCGATTGCGGCGGCAGTGTCGGACAGCATCAGCTGAGCAGGCGCAGGGACGCGACGCCGAGGGTCGTGGCCACCACGAGCTGCCTTGAGGGCGCAAGCGCGGCTCCATAGACGACCGCCGCCAGATCGATCCGCTTCGGCAGGCTGACCGTGGCGGCGTTGGTACCGATGCCCGCGGTGTCGCGCACCCACACCGTGCCGTCGTCGGCGCCGGACATGATCACGGTGCGTCCATCGAGCTTCCCGAGCGCCACCGCGTTGACCCAGCCCGCGTGGCCGGTGAACGGCTCGGCGAGCTCCACTCCGCGCTGGGCGTCCCACACCCGTACCGTCGAATCCGCCCCACCGGAGACGATGACGCTGCGCCCGCCGATCTGTCCTATCGCGACAGACAGCACGCCGTCGCGATGGCCGGACAGGGCCGGGCCGATCGGCTCCCCCGCGGCCAGGTCCCACAGCCGCACCGTGTGATCGGCGCTGCCGGAGACGATGACCTCGCGCCCGTCCACCCTTCCCACCGCCACCGACCAGACCCAGCCGGTATGGCCGATGAAGGGCGCGCCGCGCGGCCGGCCGGAGGCGGCATCCCACACCCGCACCGTGGCGTCGGTGCTGCCCGACACGATGACGCCCTCCTGCCCGAGGTGGCCCAGCGCGACCGACAGCACCCAGCCGGCGTGGCCGGTGATGGGCGAGCCGATCTGCCGGCACGTCAACGGATCCCAGAGCCGCACGGTGTGGTCGGCGCCCCCGGACACCACGACCGGGCGCCCGCCGATGTGCCCGAACACCACCGAGCGGACCCAACCGGCGTGGCCTATGAACGGCTTTCCTTTGGGGTTACCGCTTCCCGCGTCCCACATCCGGATGGTCCGGTCGCTACTGGCCGACACCACCACCCGCGCACCGTCGAGCTTGCCGATCGACACGGCACGCACCCGGCCGGTGTGCCCCTTGTAGGGCTGGCCGACCGGCCCGCCCGTCAACGGGTCCCACACCTGGATGGTGTGGTCGGCGCTGCCCGAGACGACGACGTCCCGTTCCTCGACGTTGCGGATGGTCACGGACTGCACCGCACCGGTGTGCCCGGTGTAGACCTTGCCGAAGGGCGCGCCGCTCAACGCATCCCACAGCCGTACGGTCGTGTCGCTGCCCGCGGAGACGATCACCTCCCGGCCGTCGATGCGCCCCGTCGCCACCGAGAGCACACGGCCGGTGTGCCCGGTCAGCGGGCCACCGATCATATTGCCGCTCAACGGATCCCACAGCCGCACCGTGGCATCGCCGCCCCCCGAGACAATGACCTCGCGACCGTCGATGCGCCCCGTCGCCACCGAGAGCACGCGGCCGGTGTGCCCGGTCAGCGGGCCACCGATCATATTGCCGCTCAACGGATCCCACAGCCGCACCGTGGCATCGCTGCCCCCGGATACGATCACGTCGCGACCGTCCACCCGCCCGACCGCCACGGCGTTGATGGTGCTGGTGTGGCCGACGCACTCCGCGCCGAACGGCCGGCCGGAGTTGAGCTCCCACAAGCGCACGGTGCGGTCCGTCCCCGCGGTCACCACCACGGTCCGGCCCGCAAACTGTCCTACGGCGACAGACCTGATACCGCCGCGATGGGCGGCGATGGGCTGCCCCACCGGGCGGCCGGTGCCGACGTCCCACACCCGAGCCGCCCCGTCGCTGCCGCCGGAGACGGCGACGACGCGCCCGTCCGCGTGAGCCGTCGCGACCGACCACACCCATCCGGTATGCCCCGAAAGCGAGTTGCCGATCTGCTCGCCGGTGGCCGCGTCCCACACGCGGACCGTGGTGTCGGCACTGCTCGAGACGATCGTCGGGCGGTTGCCAAGGCGGTCGCCGACCACCGCTAGCACCCGGCCGGTGTGCCCGGTGAACGGATCTGCGATCGGGGCGCCGGTGGCCGCGTCCCACACACGCACGGTCGTGTCGTTTCCCCCCGAGACAATGATCGTCCCGAGGGAGAGCTGGCCGACCGCCACGGAGCGCACGACGCCGGTGTGCCCGGCATATGGCTGGCCGACAGGGGTACCGGTGGCCGCATCCCACATCCGCACGGTCGCGTCCTCGCCACCGGAGATGATGACGGTGCGGCGGTCCAGCTGCGCCACGGCCACGGCGTTCACCGCTCGACCGTGACCGCCGTAGGGTTGCCCGATCGGCCGGCCGCTGCGGGGATCCCAGATCCGCACGGTCCCGTCGGCGCCCGCTGAGATGACAACCTCCCGGCCGTCGATCTGTCCTATCGCGACGGAGGCCACCTCGCCGTCGTGCCCCAGGCAGGGGCGGCCGAACTCCTGACCGGACAAGCAATCCCACACGCGCACGGTCCCGTCGCTTCCGCCGGAGACCACCACCGAGTGGTTCTCCAGCGTGCCGGCGGTGACCGAGCGGACCGGCCCATCGTGACCCGTGAAAGGCGGCCGCAGCGGCGTCCCGGTCGCCGCCTCCCAGAGACGGACCGTGCCGTCCGTGCCTGCCGAGGCGATCATTGCTGTGCGCGCGACGCGCCCCGTCGCGACGGCCATCACCGCTCCCTCGTGGCCGGTGAGCGGCCGCATGAGCTCGTTGCCGGTGAGTGCATCGAAGATCCTCACCGTGCCGTCGTCACCCGCGGAGACGATGGCCGTCCTGCCATCCAAGTGGGTTATGGTCACCGTGCGGATCGGCGCGGTGTGCGCGGCAAGTGGTGGCCCGATCGGGCCGCCGGTGGCCGGATCCCAGAGACGGACGGTGCGGTCCGCGCCCGCGGAGGCGATGATGTCACGCCCGTCCATCTGCCCAACGGCGACGGCGTGGACCCGGTCGGTGTGCCCGTTTATGGTGCGGTGCGGCGGCTGCAGGCGCCAGGAAGCCCAGTCAGTGGTCCACGCGAGCGGCAGGCCGCAGGTCGCGATCGCGTCGGCGAGCCTGGGCGAGCGGGCGCAGCGGGCGGCGAGCTGGAGATAGGCGGGGCGCTCATGATCCTTGCTGCTGCGCAGGCGAGCCGCGGCGCGCCGGTAGGCATCGGCGGCCGCCCGCCCCTCCGGCGTGGTCACCGACGACAGCGCCGGCAGCAGGGACGGACCGTCCGCCGCGAGCAGGAACGTCGGGTCGGTGACGAACTCGTCGAGCCGGTGCGCGCCGGCCGCGGTCGTGGCCAGCTGGCTGCGCACGTACGGATGGGCCTTCACCCAGTCGATACGCCGGTCGGAGGTGAGCGGTGCCCGGCCGACCAGTACGTCCACGATCGCGCTCTGGTCGGCGACGGGGTCGCGGCCGGCACGCAGGTGCTCGGCGAGGGCATCGGAGTAGAGCCGGTAGGCCGAGCGCACACCGTCCTGAGTGGACTCGACCACGTAGTAGCCGGCGAACTCGAGGAGCCAGGCGATGTCATCGCTGGCATACCCGATCCCCGTGAGCGAGCGCGCCAGGGCCGGCCACAGGTCCTCCCACGGCAGCCCGGCGCCCTGCGCGTAAGCCAGCGGTAGCAACAGATCCCGGGCCTTGCCCGCCAGCACGCCCAGCCTCAGGTCGAGGTCGTCGCTCATCGCCTCGGCCGCTTCCCTCGGCAGGCTCTCGCGCCACGAGCTGTCCGCCGGATCCACCAGCTCGGTGCGCAGCGCGAGGCTGCGCGCGGTGATCAGGGCCACCAGGAACGAGTTGCCCGCGGCCTCGGCGATGGCCCTAGCCACATGGTGCACATAGAGCACCGGCTGATCCCGGTAGGGCGAGGTCTCCGAGAGCTTGATCAAGCACGACATCGCATAGCGGCGGATGCTGGCGCGGTCGGCATAGCCCTCCGCGTCGAGGTCGATGACTTTCGTGTTGGCCCCCAGCGCGGGCAGCAGGTGTCGGCGGGTCCCCAGCAGCAGGCGCAGGCGCGTGCGCCCGACGGCGCGGATCAGCGGGGCCAGAACCTCGTCCACCAAAGGGGAAGGCGCGTCACTGCGCCAGCTGCGGCCCCCGATCGCCTCGTCGACAGCATCGATAATCACCACTACCTGCTGGTTGCCGCGCTCCAATGCCGCAAGCAGCTGCCCGGGTGTCGTGGCGTCCTCGGCCCCGCACGCCTCGCCCAGCCCGTCGATCACATCGCCGGGGGTCAACCCGCGGGCGTGGATGAACCGGGTGATGCTCCCGATCGCCGGAAGGGTGTCGGCGGGCAGCTCGTGGAAATCCGGGATCCGGTTGCGCAGCTTGCGATCGGCCAGCACGAACAGCCGCGAAAGCAGGGCGGACTTGCCCGAGCCGGGGTCGGCCGTCACGACCAGGGTCGCCGGGCCGCACTCGCCGTGAAGCCACGCGCAGACCTCGCGCAGCGCCCGCCGGCGGCCGGTGAACAGCCACAGATCCTGCCCGGCCGCGAGATCCAGGCCCTGCGCCCGCGGGAGCACGTGGTCGCGCTGCTCGGAATGGCGCGTCGCCTGGAGCTGGCGCAGCGCCTGGATGCGCTCGTCGAAGTCGCGCGCCCGGCCGTCCTGCCGCGGGTTGGGCAGGAACTTGTCCACGGCGTCACCGGCGATGAACAGGCGGGCATGCTGCCAGTCCGGGGTAGTGTCGTTGACGATGTTGACCAGGCCGTCCAGAGGCAGGAACGGCGTCTCCGTCCCGCCCGAGGCTCGGTTGCGCACGGCGCCGGCAAAGGCGCGGGTGAACATCGCCGCGGCGGCCTTCTCCCGCGGCCGCGTCGCCACCATGATCGCCACTGTCGGGCCACCATGGAGGTGGCTGAGGCGCCGGAAGAAATCCACTCCGGTCGGGCCGGTCGCCGGTGCGCCCGCCACCGAATGGCAGATGTCCACAATGTACAGAAGCCTCTGCACCACTGTCCCGCGCAGCAGGCGAGTGGTGAACTCGTCCACCCACAGCGCCGTGCCCGCGATGTCGGCTGTGCTGTCGGCCATCGGCAGCAGCAGATCCGGCCCATCGACGTGGCCATAACCGGCGCAATAGACCGCCACCACGTCGCTGGCCCGCCGCTCGGGGCTCATCAGGAACGAGCGCAGGCGCTGGCGGAACTGCTCGGCGCCCACGTTGATCCCGAAGCCGGGAACCGGCTCGTAGCGCAGCTCGGCGAACAGGCCGGCCATGCGCTCCAGCTCCGCGGCGAACTCGGGTTGCGGTTCGAGATCCAGCTCCATGTGGTACCTCGTCGTGGCCGCCCCGACGAAGTAGCGCCTGTGCGGTTGCGCCCCGAAGTCCCACACCGTGGGCTGGCGCGGGCCGGCAAACGGCTGCGCCGCCGGGATTTCGAACGGCATGTGCCGGCGCACCTCCACCACCACCGCAAGCGCCAGCATCACCACCACGGACAGCCAAACGGCCGCCGGCCACCAGCTCCACGCGATCTGCACGGTACTCGTCGCCAGGTTGACCACCAGAGCCAGCGCGACGGCCACGACGATGGCGGCCGTCGGGGACGGCTGCCATCTGTTGAAGCCACGCATCCGCATCAGCGGTCTCCATCCACCCACCGGAGACGACGAGGGACTACAGTTTCACATGTCTATGTTGCGGATACCATGGCCTTGGATACGCACTGTCACTGATCACGCGGACGGTCGCGGTGCGGGGGCGGTGCTCTCGCGGCGCATGATCTCGCAGCCGATCTGCTCGATGCGGGGCGGCCGATCGGGGGCGCCACCGTCGTGGCCGCCGCCGTCGAGGGCCAGGGTCATGGCGCGGACGCCGATCTCGGCAAGGGGCAGGCGGACCGTCGTCAGCGAGGGGGTGACGTCGCGGGCGATGGGCATGTCGTCGAAACCGATGACGCTGAACCGGCCGGGCACATCGATGCCGCGCGAGCGCAGCAGGGCCAGAGCGCCGATGGCCATCGAGTCGTTGAGGGCGGCGATCGCGGTCAGGCGCGGGCTGGCGTCGAGCAGGGCGGCCGCCGCCTCGGCACCGCCGTCGCGGTCGAAGTCGGCGTAGGCGACCCTGCGGACGGGGCGCGAGTAGTCACGGCCGGCGCGGCGCAGCCCGGCGAGGCGATCGGTGGTCGTGGTGAGCATGCGCGGCCCGGCGATCACCCCGACCTCCTTGTGCCCCAGGCGAAACAGTTCTGCCCCGGCGAGGTACCCCCCGGATTCGTTGGCGGGCATGACGGCGTCGCTGGCGTGCTGGTGCCGCCCGATCACCGTCACCCGGCCGCCGGTGCGCTCGTAGACGGCGAGCTTGCTGTTGAGCGATCGGGTGAAGTCGACGTCGTGATAACCGGAGCCGGCCAGGATGATGGCCGCGACCTGTTGCGCGCGAAGCAGTTCGACGTATTCGAGCTCGCGCTCGGGGTTGCGGTAGCTGTTGCAGATGATGACCAGCCGCCCGCGCTCGGTGGCGACCCGCTGCAGCCCGCGCGTGATCTCCGCGAAGTAGGGGTCGGAGACGTCGTGGACGATCACGCCGATGGCGCTGCGCTGCGCCCGGGCCAGCGACTGCGCGTGCGCATTGGGCACATATTGCAGCTCCTCAACGGCGGCAAGCACCCTGGCGCGCAGGTGATCGGTCACGGGTTTGGTGCTGCCGTTGATGATGCGTGACGCGGTCGCCTGAGACACCCCGGCCCGCCTTGCCACGTCGGCCAGCGTCGCCATAGCATCAGAATACTTGAAGGAAAGCCCTTTCCTAAGGCGCTTGGGGGGCAAGATGACGGCGCTGGCGCTGGATGAGATCGAGCCGAAGCCGTGCTCGTGCGGTTTGACCAGGCGCGCGTTCGTCGAGGAGTCGGGCGGCGTGGGCAGCGTGCACCTGCTGCACGTCGACAAGGCGGTGACTCATTACCACAAGGTGGCGACGGAGTTCTACGTGATCCTTGAGGGGTCGGGCTTCGTCGAGCTTGACGGGGTGAAGCACGAGGCCAAGCCCATGTCGGCCTTCCTCATCAAGCCCGGCGTGCGGCATCGGGCCATCGGTGAGCTGAAGGCGCTTGTCATCTGCGTGCCGGCGGCCAACGACGACGATGAGTATTTCGATGAGTGAGCTGCCGGGCGCGATCGGCGTCTCGCACCTGACCGTCTATCCGCAAAGCGGCACCCCGCACATGCACCTGTGCTGCGCGGAGTCCTATGTGGTGGTCAGCGGCACCGGCTTTGTTCAAACCTTGACCCTCGGGGGGTACCGGGAGACGCCGCTCAAGGCGGGAGCGGTGGTGTGGTTCACGCCCGGCACCATCCACCGGCTGATCAACCACAGCGAACTCGAGATCGTGGTGCTGATGCAGAACAGTGGCCTGCCCGAGGCGGGCGACGCGGTCATCACGTTTCCGGCCGATGTGGTCTCCGATCCGCTGGCCTACGCGGAGGCGGCCTCGCTCCCACCGTCCGGTTTGGAGGGCGCGTTCAAGCGCCGGGAGCTGGCCGTCGCCGGGTTCGACGCGCTGCGCGAGGCCGCCATGGCGGGCGACTTCGGGCCGCTGCGCGAGTTCCACGCGGCCGCGGTCAAGCTGGTGGCGCCCCAGGTCTCGCAGTGGCGGCGGCGCTGGGCCGACGGGGCGATGCGCGTCGCCCAGGCCACGGGTTCGCAGCTGGAGTCGCTGGCGAGCGGGGTCGCGCCGCATCTGTCCAATGCCGACGTTCACGAGCTGGCCGAGCCGACCGAGCGTGGCCGCCGTGGCATGTGCGGCCTCCTGAACACATATGTGACGCGCGGCTGACGCGCGGCGTCGGCCAGCATTTCCCGGGATATGCGGCCTCGGCGCGAGTTGAGACAGCACTTTCCCGGAAATGCGGGGCCCGGAGCCCAGCGCCGCTGACGGCAGATTGCGTTTCCGGCACGTTTCTCCATAGGTATTGTCTGATTGAGCAACTCGATTTACTGTTCCGGGAAAGCGCTTGCCTGCCACCCCGGCGGCGGCGGTGCCCATGGAGGAGGATCCATGCGCAACCCGTTCCGCGTCTTGCTCAGCCTCGTCCTCACCACTTTCCTTGCCGCGTTCGCGCTGGTGACAACCAGCCCAGCCCAAGCGGCCCCAAGATTTCACGTGCTGGTGTTCAGCAAGGTCAACGGGTTTTATCACGACTCGATCCCGGCCGGGAAGGCGGCGATCCAGCAACTCGGCGTGGCCAACAACTTCCAGGTCACGGTGTCCGATGACGCCAACCTGTTCACCGACGCGGGGCTGGCCCCCTTCCAGGCCGTCATCTTCAACAACACCAACGGGCGTGACGGCGCGATCCTGACGGCGGCGCAGCGGGCGGCGTTCGAGCGCCACATCCGCGCAGGACGCGGCTATGTGGGCATCCACGCGGCGTCGGGGACGGAGTATGACTGGACCTGGTACCAAAACCTCGTGGGAGCCACCTTCAAGAGCCATCCCGCGATCCAGCCGGTGAGCATCCAGGTCGATGACAGGGTGCATCCGGCGACCCGGGGCCTGCCGCAGAACTGGATGCGCACCGAGGAACCGTACGACTTCACCGCCAACCCGCGGGGAAACGTGCACGTGCTGGCGAGCTTCGACACGCGCAGCTACACCGGGCACACCATGGGCGCCGATCACCCGATCACGTGGTGTCAGGACTTCGATGGCGGCAGGAGTTTCTACACCGCGCTCGGCCATCACATCAGCGCCTATGACGAGCCGTTGATGCGGGCGCATCTGCTGGGCGGCATCGAGTGGGCGGCGGGGGCGGTCGCGGGCGACTGCGGCGCCACCGAGGACACGCGCTACGAGAAGATCCGGCTGGACGGGAACACCGACGATCCGCTCGACATGGATGTGGACGGTCAGGGGAGGATCTTCTTTGTCCAAAGGGGCGGCGCGGTCAAGGTTTACGACCCGGCGGTGCGGTTCACCCGGCTGGCCGCGACGTTCAGTGTGCTCGTCGAGCACACCCATGGCATACAGGGGATCCAGCTCGATCCCAATTTTGCGACGAATCATTGGCTGTACATCTACTACTCGCCGTTGAGCCCGGCGGTGAGCCGCGTGTCGCGGTTCACCTTCGACGAGGCGACCTGGACGATCGACATGGCAAGCGAGAAGGTGTTGCTGGCGTTCAACGCGCAGCGGACGCACAACGCGCACGAAGGTGGCGGGATGGCGTTCGATGGGGCCGGCAACCTGCTGATCGGGACGGGGGACAACTCCTCGCCGTGCTGCAGCGGCTTCGGACCGATCGACGAGCGTCCGGGCTTCGAGTACAACGACGCGCAGCGGTCGTCGGGGAACACCAACGATCTGCGCGGCAAGGTCTTGCGGATCCGGCCGGAAGGCAATGGCACGTATAGCATCCCGGTGGGGAACCTGTTCGCGCCGGGGACGGCGAACACACGGCCCGAGATCTATGTGATGGGCGTGAGGCAGCCGTATCGGATCTCGGTGGACAGCGAGACAGGCTACCTGTACTGGGGTGACGTGGGGCCGGACGCGCAGGCCGACTCGGCGACCCGGGGCTCGATGGGCTACGACGAGTTCAACCAGGCCCGGACGGCGGGCAACTACGGCTGGCCGTATTGCATCGGGGCGAACAGGCCGTATATCGACTACAACTTCGCCACGGGTGCCTCGGGCGCGGCGTTCGACTGCGTGAACGGGCCGGCGAACAACTCGCCGAACAATACCGGGAGGACGGCGTTGCCGCCGGCGAGAGGGGCCTGGCTGCCGTATCCGTATGGGGTGAGCGCGACGTGGCCGGAGCTGGGCAGTGGCGGGAGACTGGCGGTGGGAGGGCCGGCGTACCACTACAATCCGGCGCTGGCCAGCGAGCAGAAGTTCCCGCAGTACTACGACGACACGCTGTTCGTGGCGGACTGGACCCGCAACGCCATCTTCGAGGTGAAGCAGGACGCGGCCGGAAACCCGTTCTCCATCAACAGGTTCCTGCCCAGCGTGCAGTTCCTGCGCCCGATCGACATCGAGTTCGGCCCTGACGGCTCGATGTATGTCATCGAGTGGGGCAGCAACTACGGCGGCTCCGGGCGCGGCGACCCCAACTTCGACTCCGGCGTGTACAAGATTAACTACGTGCGGCCGGGCGAGCGCTCGCCGATCGCCAAGGCGACAGCGACGCCGACGAGCGGGCTCGCGCCGCTGACCGTGCAGTTTTCGAGCGCCGGGAGCACGGATCCGGATGCGGGTCAGACGGTCACGTTCGGGTGGGACTTTACGAACAACGGGAGCATCGACTCGACGGCGGCCAGTCCGAGCTTTACCTATACGGCCAACGGGGATTACACGGCGAGGTTGGTGGTGACCGACCCGACCAACAGATCGAGCGTGGTGAACCTGCCGATCACGGTGGGGAACACGGCCCCTACGGTGACCTTGACCGCCCCGCTCGACGGGCAGATCTTTGATTTCGGCGGCACCATCCCGTTCTCGGTGACGGTGAGCGACCCGGAGGACGGGACGATCGACTGCCAGGACGTCATCACCCAACCGGCGCTGGGGCATGCGCAGCACGCGCACCCGCTGGAGACGTATCGGGGTTGCTCGGGCACGATCCAGGCCATCGTTGACGAGGGGCACACGTCCAATGACGACCTGTTCTACGTGGTCGACACGAAGTACACGGACAGGGGCGCCAACGGGGTGGCGAGGCTGACGAGCGGGGACTCGGCGGTCTTGCAGCCCAGGCACAAGGAGGCCGACCACTACATCCGCCAGTCCGGCACCCTGCTTGTCGATGTCGTCGACGGGCAGCCGGCGCAGGGCAAGATGCTGGGGCACATCGCCAACGGCGACTGGGCGAGCTACGAGCCGGTCAACCTCAACGGGGTCGACAAGATCCGGTTCCGGGTGGCCAGCGGCGGCGCGGGTGGCACCATCGAGGTGCGCAGGGGCTCCACGACCGGGCCGCTGCTGGGAAGCGTCGCGGTGCCCAACACGGGCGGCTGGCGCACCTTCACGGTGGTGACGGCGGACGTCACCGACCCGGGCGGAAGCTATGAGCTGTTTGTTGTCTTCCGCAATGCTTCCACGGCGGGCGATCTGTTCAATGTGGACTGGCTGGAGTTCCAGCCGCTGGTCGAGCTCACGGGCGTGACAGTGCCCACGCCCATCTTCAGCGGGGTGGCATCGACGGCGACGGTGACCGTGGCCAACCGCAATGCCACGGCGGTCTCCACGACGGTGTCGCTGAATGTCCCAAGTGGATGGACGACGAGCCCGGTGACGGCAAGCATTCCGGCCAACGGCACGGTGAACGTGAGCGTGCCCGTGACGGCGCAGGGGAACTTCACCAACGGGCAGGTGACCGCGCGGGCCACGGGCGCAGGCGGGGCACCGACGGTCAACACCCATGTGGTGCCGAGTGCGGCAAGTGTGGTGAAGGCGATCGATGCGGGTTCGGCGGCAAGCCCGTTGCTTGGAGGGTATTCAAGGCTGAGCCCGAGCACGGCCTACACGGACGCGGCTGGGTCCGGGTGGGTCGGCACGACCACCGGACTGTCCGATCGCGACAGAGGCGCGCCCGACGCGCTCAAGCGGGACTTCGTCACCAGCCAGAGCCCGGCCACCCTGCGGCTGAAGGTGCCGGCGGGCTGGCACCAGGTCACGCTCCTGCGCGGCGACAACAACTTCCCGGCGCAGCCGCTGATCGTCGACACGGGCGGGTCGCGCGTCCTCAACGGCGGCGCCCCGCTGCAGGCCGGGCAGTACTCGTGGGAGCAGTTCCTTGTCGATGGCGGGCCGGGCGGGGCGCTGGTGGACCTGAGGTTCAGCACCAGCGTCGCCGGCGAGTGGTGGCGGTTCAACGCCCTGATCCTGCAGGCGACGAGCGTGAGCCTCGCGCTGGACGCGGGCAGTGCCACGAGCCCGGTCGGGGTTGGCTACACCCAGCTGACCCCGGCCGATCCGAGATGGGTGCTCAACACCGGGCTGTCCGATCGCGACCGTGGGGCGCCGGCACCGGTGCGGCAGGACATGGTCGTCTCCCTCCAACCGGCGACCGTGCGGCTGCCGGTCCCAGCGGGGCAGCACTGGATCTGGGTGCTGCGTGGCGATTACGGCTTCCCGGCCGAACGGCTGATCATCGAACTCGATGGGGTTCAGGTGCTGGCCGGAGGGGTACCCGTCGGAGCAAATGAATGGGCATGGGAACGCATCCCCGTTGATGGCGGTGCCGCCGGACGCACCGTCGACCTGACTTTCAGCAATGACGAGGGCAAGTACTGGAGGTTCAACGCGGTGGTCATCCAATGAGGACAGTGAGGAGCAGGCTTGAGGCCTGGTGGCCGCCGGTCGTGTTGCTGGCGGCCGTGTTCGCCATCTACTGGATCATCTCGGTGCTACCGAGCACGCCCAACTACCTGATCCCCCGGCCGGGCCAGGTCTGGGAGATCCTCATCGATCAGTGGGACTACCTGCTCAAGCACAGCCTGATCACGCTCTATGAGACGGTGGTCGGGTTCGTGCTCGCTGCGGCGATCGGCCTGCTCACCGCGATCTTCATCGTCTACTCCTCGACCATCGAGAAGGCCATCTATCCCGTCGTGCTGTTCGCACAGGTGATCCCGAAGATCGCCATCGCGCCGGTGCTGATGGTGTGGTTCAACCCGGCGGAGCCCA
>Ga0209382_10005424_pt1 | contig 16623 bp, 17 predicted proteins | sample SoiMetdeltSBSDD5_FD_187599 | JGI IMG/M metagenome (GOLD analysis project Ga0209382, IMG submission 187599) | Bulk soil microbial communities from a Populus tree surrounding site in Tennessee, USA - Soil MetaG P. deltoides SBSDD5 (SPAdes) (version 2) | ecosystem: Environmental > Terrestrial >...
GGGCGCGTCGCTGGCATTCGTGGTGTCGCGGCTGCCGACGAGTGCAGTCACGAGGCCCGATATACCGCCCAATGCGCCGATCACTGCCGGCGCAAACTTCGAAACGTTCTCGCCGAGCCAGCGCAGACCCAGCGGTCCGAACAGGCAGATCAGGGTGACTCCGACCCACGCTGCCGCGACGAGCAACACCCATCCGGACATGCGCGCCCACCATTCGCGATCCGCGTCATTGGCGTTACCGCATGCGGCCGCCGCGAACGGGCTTTCGCTGGCACTCGCGACTGCAACGAACAAAGTTCGCGCGAGCAGGTACAGGCCGAGGAGGATCGGCAGGCCGAGGACGACATACCAGCCCGTCGACGCGTACAACGGCGCGAGCCAGTGCACGATCACGCCGACGAGCAACGTCGCGGTAATCAGCCCGGAGGCGAGCAGACCCCAGAATTCGTAGCGCCGCCGGACGTTCTTCACCTTTTCATCCGGAGGCGTGCGTGGCATGGGCAGGTTCTTCGGTGTGAACCAGCCGAGCTCGATCATCGACCAGCCGAGCAGCGGATTCACGACGCACCACACCGTGGCGAAGATCCAGGCCCAGACCACATCGCTGGCCGGATGCAACAACCCCGGCGTGATCCAGCGCTTCATCCCGAGAACGGCGACGCACAGCAGTGCGGCAGCGAGCACGACGGGCAGAACGCAACGGCGCACGAATGTGCCCTGCTCGTATTTCAGATAGGGGGAATAGCGCCGCGACCGGAACACCAGGATGCTGGCGATCAGCTCCGTGAACGTCGCCAGGGCGACGAACGTGCCGTCGATCCTCCTGAAGAGATCGTTGTTCTCGACGGCAGCGAGAAACAGCCACGGGATCGCGACCACGGCACCGAGCGCCGGCACGATCACCAGCCAGTTGAGCAGCATGTTCCGGACGACCATCGCCGCTGCAGTCCACGTGTCGGCGGAAAACAGGCCGAGCTTCGGCGTCAGGTAATTGCTGTACTCCCGCAAGTTGCGGATCGGCTGCGGCTCGGGCTCGAACGCATTCGGACGCGAGAATGCCTCGAGCTGATCGAGCGCCTTCGGGTCATGGTACATCCACGCTTGCAGCCAGCTCGCGATGTAGCCGCCGCCGGAAACGCTCGACTGATAGTCGAAGCGCTGCAGGATCCCGACGTGCGCGAGATGCTGAAGCACGCCGAGGTTGAAAGTTGCGGATCGGATGCCGCCGCCGGAAAGACAGATCGCGGACAGCGGTGACGGCTGACCGGGCTGGCCGATGCGCTTGTAGATTTCCTCGAGCGGCGGCGGCGTGGCCGTGTCCTGCGTGAGCTCAGGCCGCACGGCCTGCAGCTCGTGCCACAAGACTCCATTCAGTCCGACGGGTTCCGTGACGTTGGTGGCCGTTGGCGTTGGATCGGGCATGCGTGCTCCCCAGTTTGCCCGTCGCGATGCTGCTCTCGATCGTCATCAAACTGCAATAGGCGCTCTGACGTAGGCCCGAAAGGGCATCAGCGCGTGGCTGTCCCGGCTTGCCGCCGCGCCGCTCCCGGCGAAACGCCCATCGTTCGCTTGAACGCGCGACTGAAGGCAGCTTCCGATTCGTAGCCGAGCTTGTTCGCGAGCTGACTCAGCGGCGCGTCGCTTTCCTTGAGCCAGGCCAGTGCCGCGTGCATTTTCCAGCGCAGCAGGTAATGCATCGCGGGCTCGCCGACCAGTTCGGTGAAACGGGCCGCGAACCCGGAGCGTGACATGCCGACGGCGGCGGCGAGTGTCGCGACCGTCCAATCGCGAGCAGGATCGCGATGGATCAAGGCGATCGCGCGTCCGATCTGCTTGTCGCGCAGTGCGCGGAGCCAGCCTGTCTGAGCTTGCGCATCCGTCGCGATCCACGCGCGGATCGCCTGGATCACGAGAATGTCAGCCAGGCGCGTGATCACTGTTTCGCCGCCAGCTCGCAGCTCGCGCGCCTCGTTGGTGAGCAAGCGCAAGGTGCTTTGCAGCCATTCGAGCTCGGGCGAATTCCATGCATCCACTGTGATCAGTCGCGGCAACAGACGCAGAAGATGATGCGCGGACGGATCCTCGAATCTCACGGCCGCGCAAAGCATGGTCGTTGGCGCGCCGCCGCCGCCATGACGGAGATGCTCGTAGCGATCGCTGATCAGCTCGCGAGGTAGATCGAATAGCTTCGCGGCCGTCACGCCGGATGCGCTGCTCAAAATGTGACCGCGACCATGCGGGACGAGCGCGAGCGCGCCGGGGCGCAGTGTGCAGACCTCGGCGCCGGCGACTTCAAGCCGACATTCGCCGGCGGTCACGACGTGAAACATCAAGCAGCCGTCCATCGGCGGCAGGTCCAGCGCCCAGGGCGCCGTGAACTCCGACAGGCAATAGAAGGAGCCGCTCATGCGCAGGAAGTGCAGGGCTTCGCCGAGCGGGTCGATCGACGATTTCCACAGCGGTTCGCTCATGGCAGGAGTATGCGAAGCGTCGGACGCCCCGTCCACAGCTCTGGACGAAAAAGCATGAAATATGGACTGGCAGCGATTGTTGCTCCAGGTCTCGGGATGGATAGTGGACCCCAGCGCAACCAATCAACCAAACTTCTGGAGACCGACATGAACGCGAAGACGACGCTGGTGTTGGGTGGAACGGGTAAGACGGGACGTCGCATCGTCGAACAGCTGGCGGCGCGCAAGGTGCCGGTGAGGGTCGGCTCGCGCTCGGCGACGCCGTCGTTCATTTGGGAGGATCGCGGCACGTGGCCGGCCGTGATCGCGAACGTCGACGCGGTCTACATTTCTTACTATCCCGACCTCGCTGCGCCGGGTGCGACCGACGCGATCCGCGCGTTCACGGAGCTGGCGGTGCGTAGTGGCGTGCGCCGGCTCGTGTTGCTGTCCGGCCGCGGCGAGCCCGAGGCGCAGCGGTGCGAGGAGATCGTCAAGAATTCAGGCGCGCAGTGGACGGTGCTTCGTTGCAGCTGGTTCAACCAGAACTTCAGCGAGAACTACCTGCTCGAGCCGATCCTCGCCGGCGAGGTGGCGCTCCCTGCGCCGAACGTGGGCGAGCCGTTCGTCGACGCCGACGACATCGCCGATGCCGCCGTGGCCGCTTTGACCGACGACAAGCACATCGGTCAGCTCTATGAACTGACGGGGCCGAAGCTCCTCACGTTCGCGGAAGCGATCGCGCAGATCGCGCGTGCGTCTGGCAGGAAGATCCGCTACGTGCAGATTCCGATGCAAGATTACGTTGTGGCGTTGGAGCAGGCGCAGCTCCCGGCGGACTTCGTTGCGCTCATTAAATACCTCTTTACTGAGGTGCTCGACGGTCGCAACGCGTATGTGACGGATGGTGTGCAGCGTGCGCTGGGGCGTGCGCCGAGGGATTTTGCAGAGTATGCGCGGCGCGCGACAGCGGGCGGCGCGTGGAAGAAGTGAATGAAGAATGCCCCCACCCTAACCCTCCCCCGTGGAACGGGGGAGGGCAGGAAGGGGGCACGGTGGCGGCGTCTTACAATCGGTTGGTTAATTCCAATCGTTGCGGTCGCGGAACTCTTTCACTTCGCGCTCCGCTTGCTCGCGATTCCAGCCGTAACGTTCCTGCAGTTTGCCGGCGAGGATCTCCGACTTGCCTTCGAGCTCGTCGATCTCGTCGTCGGTCAGCTTGCCCCACTGCTCTTTGATCTTGCCTTTGAGCTGCGTGAAATTGCCTTTCGCGATATCTCGGTTCATGTCTCCTCCAATGTTGAGTGGCATGAACTCAACGCCTAACGCGACGTCAATGTTCGGTTTTCTACCAGTCTAGAACCTGCGCGCCCGTCACGCGCGGTTGGATTCCCGACAGGGCGAACATCGCTGAGAGAAGAAGTCGCAGGATCAGCACGCACAGCAACAGCGCACCGCCGGCGACGATGAGAAGCGCGATGGACGTGGTGCGGAACATGGCGGAATCCCCGGGAAGAAGTCTTGGGAGACATTCTTCTCCGGCGGTCCGCCGGCTTCTGTCATCGCGTTGACACAGCGCTCAGCGTTCGCGGAGCTGATGGCTGTCCGCTGCGGTCAGGTCGAGCCCGTAGATGCGCTTCAGGTTCGCGATCTTCTCCAGCGTCGCGGGCTTGAACGGCGTCTTGTTCTCCAGCGCGTGCAGCGCGATGCCTTCCAACAGGTCACCGAGCGTCAGGTCGAGGCACTCGGCCAGGCCCTTCAGAACTTTCAGCAACCGCTTCTCCAGCCGCACGCCGGTCTGGATGCGCTCGATTTCCTGGATCTGCTTTGCGGGTTTGGTGGCCATGCGGGGTCCTGGTGGCGGGCGGAACGGTACGTAAAGCATCGCACGGTTTGCTTGCGCCGGCGTGTATTGTTAGTATGGTACATATGTACCGTGGTCGCAAGATGAGGTCGACGCCATGTCAACGCCGAGCCGCCTGCCCGCAGCCCTCGTTTTCCTAGCACTCTGGAGTCCTGCCATGTCCGCACCGCCCGCCAGCCAGGTTCGCAGTTTCCGTCTCGAAGCCCCGCTCGAGCGCGTCATGCCGCTGTTCACGGCGGAGGGCGAGCGCAGCTGGGCCCCGGGTTGGGAGCCCGTCATATTGAGCGGTGCAGTGGAGCGCGGCAGCGCGTTCACCACTCGTGCGCATACCGGCATCGAGACGACGTGGATCGTGACCGACTACCGACCGACCGAAGGACGCGTCAGCTACGCACGGCTGGCGCAGGGTTCGAACATCGGCCTGGTCGATGTGACTTGCACAGCGGCCGAAGCCGGCGGAACCGTCGTCACTGTCCGCTACACGCTGACTGGCGTGAGCGAGCAGGGGCGAGCATTCGTACGCGAGTTCCTCGAGCCGGAGCGCTACGCACACATGATCGATGAGTGGCGGGTTGCGACCAGCGCCGCGCTCGCGAAGCCGGCACTATCGGCCAATGGCGCCGCGTTGCAGGTTAATTAACCTGTAGCAAGGCGGTCATGCCGCGTTAAACGGCCGCCTCGATCATCGGCAAAATATCGAGGTATGCATTCGATGGACCCACTGACCCAGTTGTACGAGCGCCTGCGAACGCAGGGCCCCGGTGGACGCATTCCGCCGGAGCCGGCCGTCATCGAAGCGTGGCTCGAATACTGGAACGACGACGATTCGGACCTCGGCAACCTGCGTACATTTGAGCACTGGTTGTCGCAGGTCCGCCGACCCCACGGGTGACTGCAGCGCGCGACGTCGGACGTCGTCGTCTACCAATCGCTCTCCAGCCGCGAATAGAGTCGGGCGCGGTGGCGCGACGCAAGGTCGTGCCGAGAAACTGGGGATGTAGCGATGAGCATACTCACCTGGCGTGCGCTGCTCGCCGTTGGCGCGAGCTTAGTGCCTTTCGTTTCCTTCGCCCAAGCTCCGACGACGTTCAACGACACTCTCGGTGTCACGCATGAAGCTGTAACCAACGCGCCGGCGCCGATCTTCCGCAATCCTCCGCCCGGCAGCGACCTGCGAAGCTGGGTCATTCACTGGAATGAAGTTGCGATCAACGCGAGCGGCGTCGATCACACGCCCGTGGCGCCGGGGGAAAACCGCGTGTTCGGCGAGCAGGTCGGTCCAGGTCGCTCGGCGCGCGCGATCGCGATCGTGCAGATCGCAGTGTTCGATGCACTCATCGCGGTCAACGGCGGCTACAGGAGCTACACCGGTCTGCCGCGCGTGAGCGGCCAGGTGTCCACGAAGGCCGCCGTGGCGTACGCCGCACACGACACGCTCGTCGCACTGTTCCCCTCGCAGAAATCGTCGTTCGACAGAGAACTGCAGGACAGCCTGCGGCGGCTGCGCGATTCTGCGGTAGCGATCTTCAACGGCGTGCGACTGGGCAAGCGAGCCGCCGACGCGATCCTCGACCAGCGCGCCAACGACGGCTCGCATCACGCGGAGCCGATCCTGGGTGTGGACCACAACACCAGCGACGACCCCGGTCACTGGCGGCAGGATCCGATCAGCCTCAATCGCGTCGCGCTCGGTGCACATTGGGGTGAGGTCAGACCTTTTGTGCTGGCCAGTCCCTCGCAGTTCCGCACGCCGCCGCCGCCGGCGATGACTTCGGACGAGTACACGGAAGCATTCAACGAAGTGAAGCGCCTCGGCGGCGACGGCGTGAATACCCCGACGGAGCGATCCGAGAATCAGACTTTCATTGGCGTCTTCTGGGCCTACGACGGCACCCCGAGCCTGTGCGCGCCGCCGCGCCTGTATAACCAGATCACCGTGACGATCGCGAAGAAGCAGGGGACAGGCGCCATCGGCCTGGCGCGCCTGCTGGCGCTGACGAATATCGCCATGGCCGATGCCGGCATCGGCATCTGGGAATCGAAGTACTTCCACGATCTCTGGCGGCCGGTAACGGGCATTCGCGAAGCCGATGCCAACACCGGTCCGACCGGCGGAGGCGACGGCAATCCCAACACGCTCGGCGACCCGAACTTCATGCCGCTCGGCGCGCCGGCCAGCAATCTGAACGGCCCGAACTTCACGCCGCCGTTCCCGTCGTATCCGTCCGGTCACGCCGGCTTCGGCGGCGCACTGTTCCAGATCCTGCGCCGCTTCTACGGCACCGATCGCATCGCCTTCACGTTCGTCTCCGACGAGTTCAACGGCGTGACCCGCGACAACCAGGGCAACGTGCGGCCGCTGCGCCCGCGCAGCTTCACGCGCCTGTCGCAGGCCGAGGAAGAGAACGGCCAGAGCCGCATCTATCTCGGCATCCACTGGGAGTTCGACAAGAGCGAAGGCATCACGCAGGGCGAACAGATCGCGGACTACGTGTACTTCCGCACCTATCGGCCGACGCGGTAGCCGCAATCCACGGGGGTGGCGCAACGGTGCGCCACCCTCTACGATCGCGGCGGCATGCATCCAACAATAAGACTCGGCCGGACGACACTCGCTGCCATCGCCCTCGTCGCCCTCGGATCCTGCGCCAATCCACGCGCGACGAACTACGATCTCCTGATTCGCAATGCATCGGTCGTCGATGGCACGGGCGCAGCGGTGTATCGCGCGAACGTGTTCGTCAAAGGCGATGCGATCGCGGCGATCGATACGGAGATGCGTGCCGATGCAACCGCTGCGCGAGTGCTCGATGCGAACGGGCGCACGCTGACGCCGGGCTTCATCGATCTGCACACGCATGGCGATCCGCTCGAGAAATCGTTCGAGAACTTCCTCGCGATGGGGGTCACGACCGTCGTCGTGGGACAGGACGGCTCCAGCGTCGATCTCCAGTCCGCGCCGGCCGAAGTGCCGTTCGCGCAGTGGGCCAGCGCGGCCGAAGCAGCCGGTGTGCAGGTCAACGTCGCGGCACTGTCCGGGCACGGCTCGATCAGGCACCTCGCCGAGATCCCGGATTCCGTGCGCCATTTGAATGCCGAGCAGACTGCGCGGATGCGAGCAGTGCTGCGTGCCGACTTGCAGGCGGGCACGTACGGCATGTCGACAGGTTTGGAATACGTGCCGGGGATCTATTCGGAGCCGGCGGAAGTGCTGGCGCTGGCGCAGGAAGTCGGCGCGGCGGGCGGCGTGATCATGAGTCACATGCGCTCCGAGAACGACGAGACGATCAATCAGTCGATCGACGAGCTCGCGGCCCAGGGCGCCTACGCACGCGTACACATCTCGCATCTGAAAGTGGTCTTCGGCAAAGGAGCCGAGCGCGGCCGCGAGTTGCTCGCAGTGATCGACAGCAAGCGCAAGGCGGGGATCGATCTCACGGCAGACGCGTATCCGTATAACGCGGGCTACACAGGTATCGCGATCCTGTTTCCGGAGTGGGCGCTGCCGCCGACGGACTACAAGAACGTCGTCGCGCAACGGCGCCCCGAGCTCGCGGAGTACCTCGAACAACGGATGACGAGGCGAGGAGGGCCGGAGGCAATGCTCTTCGGGAGTCAGCCATACGCCGGGCAGACTCTCGGACAAGCCGCGCGGGGCGCAGGGAAATCCTACGTCGACTTCCTGATCGACATCGGTCCGAGTGGAGGCGAGGGCGCGCACTTCACCATCGACGAAGCGACGCAGGACGTGCTGTTCGGCGACCCAGGCGTAGCGGTGTGCACCGACGGTTCACCAGGGATGCGTCACCCGCGCTCGACCGGGACGTACGCCCGACTCTTCGAGCGCTACGTCCGCGAGAAGGGCGTGCTGAGCGTCGAACAAGCCGTCCACAAGGCAGCGGGCCTGCCGGCGCGGATCATGCGCTTCGACGATCGTGGGGTGATCAAGGTCGGTGCGAAAGCGGACCTGGTGTTGTTCGACGTCGCGAAAGTGCATGCGACGTCGAGCTATGTCGATCCGTTCGAGTTCGCGGAAGGCTTCGATGTCGTAGTCGTGAACGGCAAAGTCGCACGCGAGAACGGCGTACTGCAGGCCGGACGCTACGGCAGTGTGCTGCGGTCGGGCCGCCGTTAGTCCTTCGCCTTCGCCGGCAGCAGGCCGAGCTGCTTCATGATCGAGTATTCGTTGAAGACGCTCCATTCTTCCTGAATCAGTCCGCGCTCGAAGCGGAACAGAGTCATGCCGCCGACGCTGACGCTCTTGCCCGTGGCCGGAATGCCCCAGCCCGCCGCCGTATTCGTGCCGCTCGCGGTCCAGTAGACCGACACCAGGTCGCCCTCGGCGACGATGTGGTTCACCTTCACCCGCATGTCCGGCAGCGCCTTGCGCTGCTCGCGCGCAGCATTCATGTCCTCTTCGAGAGAGGCGAGACGGCCTTCGCTGTGCGCGACGAAGTCCGGCGCGTGCGACTTCGCGTAATCCTCCATCTTGCCCTTGTCGAGCACGTCTTCGAAGAAACTGCGAGCGACCGCTTTGTTCTGCGCTTCACCATCGGTCGCCAGGAGCGGAGCCGACCAGGCGAGGGACACGGCGAGCAGCGAAAGGGCGAGGGGACGCATGCAGATTCTCCTGGCAGGTTCGGTGGGGTTGAGTTAATGTAACACTCGTTTCACTAATTAAGCAAGGCCGACGAGAGGATTTCATGGCACGACCCGCCGACCCCGGCATTCGCGCGCGGCTGCGCGACCAAGCCGTCACGTACGTCATGACGCATGGAATAGGCGACCTGGCGCTGCGGCCGCTGGCAAAAGCCCTGAAGACCAACGCGCGCATGCTGATCTACCACTTCGGCTCGCGCGAGGGCCTGATGCGCGAGATCCTGGCCGGGCTGCGCGAACGCGAGTCGCAGCGCGTCGAGCGCTGGATGCAGTCGGGCAACAAGCCGCGAACGATGCCGGAATTCCTGCGTTGGTATTGGCGCCGGGTCAGTGCCCCGCAGGCGCGATCGGCCGTGCGACTCGTCTTCGAGCTGTATGCGCTCGCGTTGCGGAATCCGCGGGAGTATCCGGGCGTACTGGAGGAGCCGGTGGCGTTCTGGCCGAAGCTGGTGCGCGCGATGGGTATCCAGTCGGAGGTGGACGAGACGGAGGCGACGCTGCTGCTGGCCGCCTTGCGCGGGCTGCTCCTGGATCTATGTGCGACGTCGGACCGGCGACGCACCGGGGCAGGGTTGAACCTGCTCGCGCGCCTGTTCGAGGGCGTAGACTCCCCACATGCGCGAGCCCATCCAGACTCCCGATGACGATGCCGTCGACGAGATCGTCACTGGCCTGTTGCGCTTCGTCGATAGCGTTGTCGTGCCGATCGAGACTCAGCACGCGGCGCTCTTGAACGATCCGCGACGTGCTTACGACGAGCGCGGTGCGCACACGGCGGAAGTGCGGCAATTAAAAGCCGAAGTGCGGACGCGCTCGGCGCAGGCCGGCTACTACACGATGTTCGCACCGTCGTCGATCGGCGGCGGTGGCTATGGTGCGTATCTGCTGTATCGCGCGTGGGAGGCGCTGCATCGTCGGTATGGTCCTGGCCGCATCTTGCCGTACGCATCGATTGCACATTGGGCCTACGGCCCGAGCGTGTTGTGCGCGCAGCTCACGCCCGCGGCAGCAGAGCAGATGCTGCAGCCGTTCATGGCAGGAAAGACGACAGGCTGCTTCGGCATGTCGGAACCCGACGCCGGCTCCGACGCATGGGCGATGCGAACACGCGCTACGCGCGACGGCGACGATTGGGTGATCTCCGGCACGAAGCAGTGGATCACCAACTCGCCGACAGCCGACTACATCTTCGTCTTCGCGGTCACGGACGAGGCGCTGAAGAGCAAACGCAAAGGCGGAGTGAGTTGCTTCATCGTGCCGATGAGCTCGCGCGGGCTGAAAGTGGACAGCGTCATCAAGCTGTTCGGCAATGTCGGCGGCGACGAAGGGATCGTGTCGTTCACGGACGTGCGCGTTCCGGCATCGGCGCTGGTCGGTGAGCTGCATCGTGGCTTCGATCTTGCGCTCGCCGGCGTTTCGACGGGACGCATCTACAATGCGGGCCGGTGTGTCGGTCTCGCGCGCTGGGCGTTGGAGAAAAGCGCCGCGTACGCGAATCAGCGCGTCGCATTCGGCCAGCCGATCGCGGAGTACCAGGGCATCTCGTTTGCGCTTGCGGACAGCGCGACGGAGATCTACGCGGCGCACACGATGTCCGTCGACTGCGCCCGGCGGTTGGATCGCGGCGAGACCGCGGTGGAGCAAGTCTCGATGGTGAAGCTGTACACGACCGAGATGTGCTCGCGAGTGTACGAGCGCTGCATGCAGGCGCACGGCGGCATGGGTCTGACGAACGAGATGAAGCTGTACGACGGCTGGCACCAGGCTCGCTACGTACGCATCGCCGACGGCAGCGCCGAGATCATGCGCCGGAACATCGCCCGCTCGATCCTCAAATAGGCGGTGCCGGGAGAAGAAAAGAGGGGAAACTCAGCAGTGCAACATGATCTTGCTGCGTTGCTCAGTTTCCCCTCGACTTCTCTCCCGGCACCTATTTTCTGATGGTCGCCTTCTCGACGTAGATGATTTCGCACGCGCCGGCGCCGGTGTCGTCGCGCCGGAGGGAGGTGGCCATCGTCCCGCCGTCCGGGTTCTGCAGGTTTACCAGCATGCCTTCCAGCTTCACGACGTCGCCGACGCGCAGACGGTTGAGCTTGCGCCAGATCACGTCGTTCGCGGGTACCAGGTGCCAGTTGGCGGAGTGCTGCTCGATAGCGGAAGTGGCGATCGGCGGCTCGTCTTCGTAGCGCCAGAAATAGAAGCGGCCGGACTGCGAGATGTCGATGTCCGCGAGCACCGCGGAGTCCGACATCGGTCCCCAGCCGACGGCGATGTCGAGCGGACTGACGTCTGCGAGCGCGCCGAGTCGATAGCGCTCGCGGCCGAGCACCCGCACTTCGGCGCTGAACCCGGCTTGTCCGATCACCTGGAAATCGCCGCGCGTCACCGTCTGGGGTGCCTCGAGATCGGTCTGCAACGGGTCCTCGGCAGCGATTTCCCCCGGGTCGCGATGGACCGGACGCGAGGAGACGATCTGCCAGACCGCGAACAGTACGATGCCTGCCATTGCCAGACGCGAGTAGCGCACGGTGCGGATCTTCGCACCGGCCGCTTTGTGGCGACGCCGACTCCGTCACAGCTAAACTCCGGCCATGACGCCCGAGCACGACGTCCATCACACCTCAATAAGTCGCAACCCTGACCTCGTGTCACGCGGCTGCAACGCCGGCGTGCTGAGCTTGCCGCCGTTTGTCGAGCGAGAACACCATGAATACGTATCGACTGCTGTGCTTCCTGGTCGCGTCCGTCTGTTCGGTTGCCTGCGCGGCCGCGACGTCGCCCGTGCTGGTGATCTCGGTCGACGGACTGCATCCCGCGTACGTCACAGAGGCTGACCGCCACGGCCTGAAGATTCCAGCGCTGCGACGCTTGATGCAGCAGGGTGCGCATGCACGTGGCGTCGTCGGTGTCGTCCCGACGGTTACCTATCCGAGTCACACGACATTGATGACCGGCCTGACGCCGCAAGAGCACGGCATCATTTCGAATACGCCGTTCGATCCGCTCAACGTGAACAAGGAAGGCTGGTACTGGTACGCCGAGGACATCAAGGCGAAGACCCTGTGGGAAGTTGCCGCGACCGCCGGCCTGCGCACCGCCAGCGTGAACTGGCCGGTCACGGTCGGCGAGCGACACATCTCTTTTCTGCTGCCGGAGTACTGGCGCGCGTCGACTGCCGACGATCTCAAGCTCATGCGGCAGCTCGATCGCCCGGAAGACCTGATGGAGCAGCTCGAAGCGAAGCTCGGCCCGTTCGTCGACGGTTATGTCGGCACGGTCGAGGCGGATTGGATTCGCACGCGCTTCGCGACTGCGCTCCTGCGCGAGCGCAAGCCGCAGTTCATGGCGGTGCACATCATCGCACTCGACGAGATCGAGCATGAGCGCGGGCCGTTCGTCGCGCCGGCGTTCGCAACGCTGGAGCAGCTCGACAAGATGATCGGCGAGATGATGGATGCCGCAGTTGCTGTCGACCCATCAACGGTCGTCGCGGTGGTCTCCGATCATGGCTTCATTGCCACGCACACTGCCGTGAACTTGCGGACGCGCTTCGTCGACGCCGGCCTGATCAAGCTGAAGCAGAATCCGGCGGGCGCGACAGTCATCGACGATTGGCAGGCTCAGCTCTGGAATGGCGCTGCTTCGGCCGCAGTCGTCCTGCGCGATCCTGCGAACGCGGAAGTGAAGCAACGCGTCGCTACGCTGCTGAAGTCGGTCGCGGCGGAGCAGCGCAACGGTATCGCGCGCGTGCTCGACAAGGCTGAGCTAAAAGCCGCGGGTGGATTTCCTGGCGCCGACTTCCTGGTGGAGTTCGCGCCAGGCTTCTACTTCGGCGGCGAGACGCGCGGTGAGCTGCTGCGACCGGGTGTCTCGAAGGGCACGCACGGGTACCTGCCGTCACGGCCGGAAATGCATGCGTCGCTGTTCATTCGCGGCCCGAACATCGAGGCGGGCCGCGATCTCGGCATCATCGACATGCGGCAGATCGCGCCGACGCTCGCCGGCATTCTCGGCGTGCGCCTGCCCCACAAGACTCAGCCGGCGCTGCAGCTCAGCCGGTCTCCTTCGCAACCAGCCAGTTCACCAGGGCGATGAGCTCGTCTTCCGACTTCACGCCAGACATGCTGACGCGCCAGTGGCCGTTGATGACGAGCGACGGCGTGCCGTCGACGCGATAGGCCTTCACGAGCTGATCGGCGCGGCGGCAGTTCGCCTCGACGGCAAATGACTTCGCCGTTGCCAGGAACTGCTCGGGCTTGATGCCACCTTTCTTCGCGAGGAACTTCGCCGCATCCTCGAGCGTCGGCTGCGGCGATTTCAGCCCGCGACCGCTGTCGTCCACGACCGAGATCTCCTTGCTCGTCCAGACTCCGCTGTACACGGCGTCATGCAGTTTCGGGATCTGGCCGAGGGCCGCGAGGGCGTAGTAGACGCGCTGGAACATCGGCCACGATTCGCCGGCATTGAAGGACGCCGGCAGATAGCTCATGCGCGCGTTCGCCGGCAGGCTCTTCTTGACCTTCTCCATCAGCGGAATGGCCTTGTTGCAGTAGATGCAGCCGTACGAAAACACCTCCGTGACTTCGATGACGCCCGCCGGCGCATCCGGCGGCCGCTGGGCCGGCTTGATCTCGAAATAGTTCTTGCCTTCGACCCACTGCTGGGCGTGCACCAGCGGCGCGCCCAGCAGGAGCCCGATCGCCAGAAGGGGCGACAGTATCGATCGCATGCGTTCCACTCCGTATGACAGTCCGCACACGATACCCGATCGTCAGGCTTTGTCATCGGCCAGCGCAGCCGTCCGCGCGGCGACCGGGGAAGGAGGTGGGCTGGCCTTGCGGGCCGTGCTGGCGGCCTTCATGCCGAACAGCACCCGCGTCAGGCTGAAGCGTCGGATACCTTCGTACAGCACGACGCAGATCACCATCGTTCCGAGCAGCACGACCGCGTACTTCGTCCACGCATTCCAGGGCTGCTGAATGACCCAGTAACCGATCGCGATGATCACGGTCTGATGCAGGATGTAGATCGGATAGCTCGCGTCGCGCGCCCAGCGCAGCACCGGGTTGCAGAACGAGAGGTAGCGGCGCCCGTAGCCGATGAATGCCATCAGCGTCGTCCAGGTGAAGATATTCGCAACCACTGCATCGGCAGGCGTGTCGCGCTCGATCACGCCAGTCTTGAACAGCAGCATCGCGGTACCGAACACCACGAGGGCCAGGCCGAGCGAGAGCTGTCGGCGCGTCGCGAACCAGTCCCATGCATCGCGCGTCGAGGCGAGCAGGCAGCCGTACAGCGTCAGCAGGAAGTAGTGATTGAAGATGTACCAGTCGCCGATCAATTTGTGCGACTCCGGATACAGCGGCTTGAGAATCGCTTCGTTCACTGCCAGCGGAATGGCCAGGGCGTACAGCCACGCGCCGGGCTTCACGACCTTCTTCGCCGACCGCCACCACAGCAGCAGTGGCAAGAGCAGGAACACGTAGACGTAGAGATAAAGCACGAACCACAGGTGATGCCAGCTGAAGTCGCCCTTCGGATACGGTTGGAGCTGCAGCACGCGCTCGAAGAAGAACGAGAAGTAGCCGCCGTCCCACTGGCCGCGGAACAGCCGCTCGAAGTAGATCTGCGGCGGGACGATGAGAAACATGCCGGCGACCAGCGGCAGCAACAGCCGCACGCTCCGCTCGCGGATCAAGCCGCCGCCGTTTCGATTGCCGAGCGCGAACCACATACCCGCGCCGGCGATCACGAACAGCAGCGGCATGCGCAGCCGATGCGAGACGTCCATCGGGAACTGCAGCGCCGTGAGCACCTCCTTGTTCTCGATGTGCCAGCCCCAGCCGGTGAACAGCATGCCGGTGTGAAAAAACAGCAGCACGAAAATCGCAAGGACCCGCAGCCAGTCGAGAAAGTCGTAGCGGGTCGAGACTGCAGGATGTGTCGTTGTGTTCATGGCCATCCGCCTCCTTCAGGTTCTGCGAAGGAGCTTGACGGGGGCCGCGACGGGTCGCTGCTAACTTGGGGCGAGGGGGGCTACATCCGGGGTGAGCGGGATCGGTTCTCGCCAAGGCGCAAAGAGCGCCAAGCTCGCCAAGGTCTATAGGGCTCCGAGAACAACGTTCTTCTTGGCGCGCTTTGCGTCCTTGGCGCCTTGGCGGAATCTCTCGAGTCAGCGTCCCATGCGCCCGAACAACTGCTCCTTGAACCGACGGCTCAACCGCAACACCTTCCCATTCCGCAGCTGCACCTCGTAATCACCTTTGAACAGCGGGGTGAATGCCTTCACCGCCGCGATGTTCACTGCCGCGGACTTGTGAATCCGCGCGAACTGCCGGTCGCCGAGTTGTTCGAGGAGGTCCTGCAGAGTGCGCCGAAGCAGGTAGCTGCGGGCGGCGGTGTGGACGTGCACGTAGTTGTCGCTGGCTTCCAGCCATTCGACCGTGGCGCTGTCGATGAGCTGCAGCGTTTCGCCAACAGGCACGAGCAAGCGGTCATGAGATTGAGTCTGCGCACGAGCCGTCGCGACGGCCGCGTGGGCCGAGCCATCCGCGGGCCGCGCCCGGATGCGCGACAGCGTCTTCAACAACCGGTCTTTGTCATAAGGCTTGAGCAGGTAGTCGATGGCGTTCAGCTCGAAAGCCTTGATCGCGTGCTCGTCGAAGGCCGTGACGAACACGATCAGCGGCGCCGTCGCCTGTTCGAGCTGCGCCGCCACTTCCAGGCCGCTGAGGCCGGGCATCTGGATGTCGAGAAACACGACGTCGGGCTTGAGCTTTTCGATCGCCTCAGCCGCGTGCAGTCCGTCTTCGGACTCCGCGATGACTTCGACATCCGGCTGCTCGCTCAACCAGCGCTGCAGTTTGCCGCGCGCAGGCGCCTCGTCGTCGGCAACCAGCACCCGCATCACGCGCGGTGCTCCTGCCACGGCAGAGTTACGGCAGCTTCGACTGAGTCTGAGAGCTGCGTCAGTTCCAACCTCGCCGCATCGCCGTACAGCACGGAGAGGCGCTCGCGGCAGTTCCGCAGTCCGACGCCTTCATGGCGATCGGCCGCCAGCAATGAACCCGTGTTGCGGATCGCGATGTGCATCCGGTCGCTGTCGCGCCGCGCCGCAACCTCGATGCGCACGGCATCGCGACTGCGTTCCACGCCGTGTTTGAAGGCGTTTTCCAGCAGCGGCTGCAGCAGCAGGGCGGGGATAGCGCCGCCGAGCACGGCGTTGTCGACGTTCCAGGCCAGCGTGACCCGATCGGCGAAGCGCTCCTGCATGATCTGGGCGTACAGCTCCAGCATGCGGATTTCCTCGCGCACCGAGGTGATTTCCTTGTCGCTCCACTGCAGCGTCGCCCGCAGCAAATCGGCCAGTCGCGCGAGCAGGCGGTCGGCGCGCGGCACGTCGACGTGCATCAGCGCCGAGATAGTGTTGAGCGCATTGAAGAAGAAATGCGGACGCAGCTGGGCCTTGAGCTGGGCGAGTTGCGCCTCGGCGAGCGACTTCTGCAGTGCGAACAGGCGCTGCCGCTGCTCCTGCGCCTGCGCGAAAGAGTCGAAGCCGTAGATCAATCCGACCCACAGTCCACAGAACAACAGCAGCTTGATCGACTCGTAGATCAACACCTCGTCCCAGGGTTCGTGGGTGTATGCCTG
>Ga0209382_10005425_pt1 | contig 16622 bp, 13 predicted proteins | sample SoiMetdeltSBSDD5_FD_187599 | JGI IMG/M metagenome (GOLD analysis project Ga0209382, IMG submission 187599) | Bulk soil microbial communities from a Populus tree surrounding site in Tennessee, USA - Soil MetaG P. deltoides SBSDD5 (SPAdes) (version 2) | ecosystem: Environmental > Terrestrial >...
ATCAACGTCGATCGCCAGATCATCGACGCCGAGACCCACAGATGGTGGGAGGGTCCAAACCGTGAAGGGCCGTCCGACAAGACGGTCGCCGTTCTCAAATTCGAGACGACGAGCGGTGAGCCGATCGCCGTCTACTACAACTACGCCGTGCACGCTGTACTCGCCGGCCAGTTGGATCAGATCAGCGGCGACATTCCCGGCGCCGCCTCCCGGTATGTCGAAGACTCGTTCGACGATCGCATCGTCGCGCTGTGGTCGAGCGGGGCGGCGGGCGATCAGAATCCGATCTACTACCAGCAGACTTACGACCTTCGTGACATCCGAACCAGGGATTACGCCAAACGCGGCGTCGATATCAGCAATGCGATGCCGCCCGGTGGTGAGGGGCTGAACAGAAGCGATCCCGTCGTCGCGCGGTTGATGAATCAGCAGCGACAGATGGTGTCGTCGATGGGGCAGTTCCTCGGTGAGGAAGTGATGCACGTGATGCGTGGGATCGAACGCACCGAAACGACAGTGCCACTGTATGGAAACTTCGCGAGCGTTCAATGTCCCGGCCGCGAGCGAACCAACGAAGGTCGTGCCGGATTCGAAGGGACGTACAAAGAAGGCAGCCCGGTGGAGATCAGACTCGGGCTGCTGCGCATCGGCGACGTGATGATCGGCGCCGTCAACGCCGAGGTGTTCAATCCAATCGTGCAGCGGCTCAAACGCGAGTCGCCTTACAAAGCGACGATGATGGCGACGCTGACCAACGGGGCGGCCCGCTCCGGCTACATCCCGGACGATGCATCGTTCGGGAAGTACACGTTTGAAGTTCTGTCCTCGCGCCTGCAGCCCGGATGTGCGGAATCGGCGATCGTCAACGGCATCCTGACGCTCATAGAGGGCGCCCGAGCGGCGCGGTGAGGCTATTTGCGGAGCCGATAAATGGTCACCATGACTCCGTCGAGTCGTCGTCGCTTTCTCGCGAAGCTGGGTGGGACGGGCGCCATGCTGGCGTCTGGATCGTGGCTGGACGCCATCGGCTATGCACAAGGCGTCCGCGGTTCCGCGCGTGCGCTCATCCAGCAGCCGCGCGTGCGCGCCGATTTCGATCGCCGGGTTCTCGGCGCCTTTCTCGAGCATCTCGGGAGGGCGGTCTACACAGGCGTCTATCAGCCGGGATCGCCACTGGCCGATTCGAGCGGCTTCCGCAGCGACGTGGCGCGAGAGGTCAAGGAAGCCGGCGTGCCAATCGTCCGCTATCCGGGTGGCAATTTCGTCTCGGGATACAACTGGCTGGACGGCGTGGGACCGAAGCAACAGCGGCCGACCGTGCTCGAACGGGCGTGGAACTCGATCGAGACGAATCAGTTCGGCACCAACGAGTTCATCGACTGGTGCCGGATGGTGGGCACCGAGCCGTTGCTGGGAATGAACTTCGGGACCGGCTCTGCGGAGATGGCCGTCGCCTACGTCGAGTACAGCAACTACGACCGCGGCACCAAGTGGAGCGATCTCCGTCGCTCGCACGGCTTCGAGAAGCCGCACAACGTGCGCTACTGGTGTCTCGGCAACGAGATGGACGGGCCGTGGCAGATCGGGCAGATGCAGGCGCGCGAGTACGGGCGCAAAGCGCGCGATGCGGCGCGGCAGATGCGCGTGATCGACGGGAATCTGCAGCTGATCGCGTGCGGGTCGAGTGGCACGAACATGCCCCAATACCTGATCTGGGACCGGGAAGTCCTCGAAGAGTGCTACGACCAGGTCGACGGCATTTCGCTGCACGCGTACTACGGCAACACGCCAGCACTGACGCGTAACAGCACGGCGCGCTATCTGGCGATGAACCTCGACATGGATCGTCAGATTCGCGAAATTGCGGCCGTCTGCGACTACGTGCAAGGCCTGCGGCGATCGAGCAAGCGGCTCTGGCTGTCCTTTGACGAGTGGAACGTGTGGTATCGGGCGCGAAGCGGCGACGCTGTGGACGGGCGGCGGCAGGTCGCGCCGAAGCTGCTCGAGGAGGTCTACAACCTCGAGGACGCGCTGCTCGTCGGCGGCTTCGTGAACACGCTCCTGCGCAACGCCGATCGCGTGCGCATCGGCTGCATCGCGCAGCTGGTGAACGTCATCGCGCCGCTCGTGACCAACGACACGGGAGTGCTGCGCCAGAGCACCTGGTTCCCCTATGCCTGGGCGCTGCGGTACGCGCGCGGACGGGTGCTCGACCTGCGCGTCGAGTCCGACACCTATCCAATCACCGCCGCTGGACTGCAGGCCGACTTCGCGCGCAACGACCAGGTGCCGTTCGTGGATGTCGTGGCCACGCTGGATGTACAGGCCGGACAGGCGTGCGTGCTGATGCTGAATCGCGATCTGGATGGCGAGCGCGAGCTCGCGCTGGAGTGGCGCGACGTCGCCCCAACACGCGTCCTCGCCTGCGAGACATTGACCGGCCCGGATCTGAAGGCGTTCAATACCTTCGAAGAGCCGCGACGCGTTGCGCCGCAGCGGCTGGAACCGCCTGCCGCTGGCGCGCGCATGACGTTCAAGCTACCCGCACGCTCCTATACGGTCGCGCAATTGGCCACCACCACGTGAGCGGTTCGGTCCAGGCTCTGAGATCGAGGCTAACGAGACTTTCCGAACAACTCGCCGCCGTCGATGACGGTGGCCTTCGTTGGACCGTAGCCGCTGATCGCAATCCACGTGTCCTCGTCCAGCGCGCCGTCGTAGTGCGGGCCGCCCTTGGGATGTCGCATGAAATCGCCCGGTTTCAGAGGGACACTCTCCTTCGGCCTGAAGACTTCTCCCTCGTCGGTGTACCACGTCCCTCTGAGCACGATGACGTACCGCTCGTCAGGGTGATAGTGCGGGCGGCTCATGACGCCGGGGGGGAAGTGGTTGATCGTCAAGTAATAGCCAGGCTTCGAAGGATCACCTTCGACGACCGCGGTTTCGACGCCGAGCGTGTTGCCTTCAGTCGGTCGCCACGTGAGCTTCTCGAATTCCACACGGACGAACGGCCGCTCCGGATATCCCGTCGGCAGCGTCACCGTTTCAGACGAAGCAGCCGCTCCAGGCACAGAAGCCGGCGAGGCGGTTTCGTTGGCGTTGGGCGCCGGTGACGAGGCGCCCCGGCAACCGATCAGGAATACCGCCGCCAGAACCGCAATCGAGAGTCGCATCAGTCAGCCTCGAACATGTGTGCCTGATAGGGGAACCCGTTCATCGCCAGGCGGCACGAGCGCAGACCTTCCTGTCCGCCGAAGCTCGCGAGATGCCACGTTTGCCGCGGGACGTACACAACGTCGCCTTCGTCCGCTTCGAATTCCTCCAGCCCTTCGATCTTGTAGCGGATCTTGCCGAGCATGACCAGCCAGAACTCGCCACCCTCCTCGTGATAGTGGCCTTTGTTGCCGGGCTGCGGCTTCTGATACGGCCCGATGATGATGTTGGCGAAGCTGCGATCGTCGGTCACGAACGCGCCACCTCGCTCCTGGCCGGCCACGACCTTGTTGAAATCGACGACGGGACGGTTCTGTGGATCGAGCTCGCCTTTCCCGCCCGTCACGCGCGTTGGCACGTACTCGAAACCCTTCACCGGCGTCGGCGTCTCGTCCATGGGATACAGCTTGCGCGCGCGGGTCACGTTCACTTCGAAGCGGAGCGCCGGATCGGTGCCCACGTTCTCGATCTGATAGAACGTGCGATACGGCACCTGCACCATGAAGCCTTTGGTGGCGACGACGGGCTCACGGCCTTCGACGGTGAAGCGCAGCGTGCCCGACTGCACGATCCACCACTCACGCGTGTCTCCATTCATACGCCGCGGCGTCTTCTTGCCGGGCCCCATCGAGATCCACTGCGCGAACAGGCTTTCATCGTCGACGATCGTCTCGGCCCAATCGGCGTGGCCCTTGTGTCGCGCCAGCACGTCGGCGAGCTTGGTGTGTGGCTTGTGCACGCCCGTCCACCCGACCGACTTCGCTTTGGGTGATAGGACCATCAGTGGGGCATTGGGGTTGGCGGGTGGCCTTGCCGCTGCGCCGGTTGGCGTCTGTCCCCTCGTTGGTGCGCCGGCGGTTGCGATAATCACGGCCAGTCCAATCGCCCAGGACAGCCACCTGCGATGCCGCGGTTGCGATTGATTCATCTCGCCTCCTCAGTTCCGGAGCTCGTCTGAACTCGACGATCAAGGGAGCGCGTGAGCCAGTAGCTCGGCCCCATCGTTCCCACTCACCGCCAGCACGATGTACTGCTTCCCGTTCATTCGCTGGGCTCTACTTACCACGGCCTGGCAGCCCGATGACTGGCTCCTCAGCGGGCTCGGGAGTGTTGTCTCCGCGACCGCGGCCGGCAGGCGCCGCGCCTCGACCCGCGCCGCCGCCGCGCGCTGGCGGCGTCCAGCCGTCACGTGCCGGTCCGTTCTGAACCATGCGCGTGTCGGCACTGAGCACGTAGCCGTTCAAATACTGTGCGCCCGCATTACCGAAGTACTTGCCGTACTTGAGCGCGGCGTCGTGCACCTTCACCAGCGCGTCCTGGTAGCGCGGATCGTTCTGCGGCCAACCGGAGAAGCTCGAGAGATCGTTGTTGCCCATCAGCAGGACGTCAACGCCGTGCGTGGCGGCGATTTCGTCCGCGTTCGCCACGCCCTCGAGCGTTTCGATCATGACGGTGACGAGCATGTTGTCGTTGACGGTCGCGCGGTAGTCGACCCCAGGCCAGGCCTGTCCGAACGAGCCGCCGCCCGAACTCCTGCGACCGAACGGCGGATATCGCGAGAACCGCGCGGCATCGCGCGCCTCGAGGGCATCGTCCACCGTCGGCACGATGATGCCGATGGCACCGAGGTCGGTGGCTTTCTGAATGCTCGATTCAAGCGCGTCGGGCATGCGGATCATCGGCGCCGCGCCGACGCCGGGGCACGCCAGGATCATCCGGCGCACCTCGTCGTACGACATCGTGCTGTGCTGCATCTCGAACCAGATGTAGTCGTAGTGCTTGGCGATCTCGCAGTAGGACTCCGCGTTGAACGTCGAGATCGTGTAGCTCGTGATCTGCTTGTCCTGGAACAGCAGTTCCTTGGCCTTGTTGTAGAACGGCCGCGGCGTCGCCGGGTTGATCAACGCTTTCACCTGCCAGCCCCAGCCGCGCGCATCGGGTTTTGCGGGTGTAAGCGTTCCGCCAATCAGAGGGGCGTTGGTCGTGCCCGGCGCGGCTCCGCCCGTTCGTGCGCCACCCTGCTCGGCCTGGAGCACCATGGCGAGGCTCACGGCGATGCAGGCCGCTACGGCAACATGCAGGCACTTCATTTCACACTCCCTTCCGCTTGGTGGATAGCGACGGTATCGGCGCAGCTGCGTCATCGATCACTCGCCTGACGTGACGCGCCGAAGCGGTCAGCTCGCCAGCGACGCGCAAGAATACCACTCCACTTCGACTGGATCTCCCGCCCGGGGCCGCCTTCGTAAGACATTCGACGACTCACCGCGTGCGTTCCCGGGTTGCGATTCTTCACGGCGCCGTCTAGGCTGTCTGGGTGGAGCTGCGGCATCTGCGGTACTTCGTGGCGGTGGCCGAAGAACTGAATTTCACGCGCGCCGCGACCCGACTGAACACGTCGCAACCATCGCTCAGCCAGCAGATCCGCCAGCTCGAGGGGGAGGTTGGCGTCGCGCTGCTCGATCGGAGCCGTCATCACGTTGCGTTGACGGGCGCCGGCCGCGCCTTCCTGCGCGAGACGAAAGACATCCTCGGTCGCATCGAGCATGCGGGCCGACTCGCGAAGCAAGCCGCCGGAGGGCGCGCCGGTGATTTGTCGGTAGGAACCTTTCCGGCAGCCGACGTCCGAATCCTTCCGCCACTACGCCCGCTTGTCGCCACGCACCTCCCTCACCTTCGCCTCCTCCTGCACAGCAAGTACGCCGTCGAACCGGTCACGGGGTTGCGAACGGGGGCGCTTGACGTGGCATTCATGCGCGGGCCGCTGGAGGTCGAGGGACTCGAGGTTATCGATCTCGTGCGCGAGCAGATCGTCGTCGTCCTGCCGGCGCACCATGCGTTGGCCAGACGCAAACGCATCCCGGTGCACCTGCTGCACGATCTGCCGTGCATCACGATGGATCGGGCGCTTGCGCCCGCGCTGCACGATGTGATCGCCTCCCTCTACCAGCAGGCGCGTATCCGGATGCAGGCCGTCTCGAGCGCCGACAATGTGCTCGGCCACCTTCAACTGGTGCAGGAGGGGTTTGGATTTGCGCTGCTTCCTGATTCGGTCGGCGCGCTGTTGCCCCCTGGCGTCGTCCTCAAGCCACTTGCCCACGACCCTGTCCCGACGGTGTCGATTGTCATCGCGTGGAAGGCCGGCAATCCCTCACCGCTCGTGCGCACCTTCGTCGATCTCGTCCAGCAGTCGGTGCCGAACGGGAAAGACGTCACACGTCTCACGGGCCGGCGCAGAAAGTCTTAGTCGCTCCGACACCGGATCGCTACACTTCGACCGCAGGATGTCCGGTGACAACACGCCTTCACAGGGCCCGCTGGCGGGCCTAACCGTGCTCGATCTCACGCTGGCGCTCGCGGGGCCGTTTGCCACGTTCCTGCTGGCTGGCCTCGGCGCACGCGTCATCAAGATCGAGAACCCCGAGTCGCCCGATCCGTGCCGGCAGAATCCCCCTTACCTTGGGCGCGATGGCGTGTCGCTCGGCCGCACGCACGTGGACGATGTCTCGGTGTCGGCGCTGAACAGGCTTCGGGGCAAGTACGGCGTCACGCTCAATTTGAAACAACCTGGCGCACGTGACGTGTTTGCCCGATTGCTGCGCCAGACCGACGTCGTCGTGGAGAACTTCAGCGCGGGAACGCTCGAGCGGCTCGGCGTCGGGTATTCGTTCGCACGGTCTCTCAACCCGCGTGTGATCTACTGCTCGATCTCCGGCTTCGGGGCGGCGCAAGCCCCAGGGACCGGCAAGGCCATGGACACCATCATCCAGGCACTGAGTGGCCTGATGATGACGTCCGGCGCGCCCGAGGAGCCGCCGGTCCGTGTCGGCGTGCCGGTCGCGGATCTGTTGGCGCCGGTCTTCGGCGTGGTCGGCATTCTCGCGGCGCTCCGGCAACGCGAAGCCACCGGTACCGGCCAGCACGTGGACGTCTCAATGCTCGGCGTCTTGACGTCTCTCGTTGCCGCCGAGCCCTTCGACCTGCTCGAGGCGTGCGGACTTCCTCAGCGCACCGGCCGCGTTGTCCCGCGGCTGACGCCGTTCGGCATCTACGAGTCGGCCGACGGCCACGTGGCGATCTGCGCGCCGACGGAGCAGTTCGCCCGCGATGTCTTCGCCGCGATCGGGCACCCCGAGTTCGAACACGACCCGCGCTTCGCGACGCGCGATGCCCGTGTCGCACACGTCAACGAGATCAATGCTCACATCGAGACATTCACGCGCACGCTTCCGACGGCCGAACTTCTGCCGTTGCTGGAACGACACCGCGTGCCGGCGGCAGAAGTGCGTTCTCCTCGCGAGGCTGTCCGCGACCCGCGCGTGCAGGCTCGCGGTGAGACCGTGCCGCTGGAGCACCCGAAGTTCGGGAGCGTCGCCGACGTGATCGGCATGGGCGTCCCGATCACCTTTTCAGACGCCAGCGCGGGATACACGCGGCCGGCGCCGTCCGTCGGCCAGGACAACGCGCTCGTCTACGGCGACTGGCTTGGATACGGTTCTGCCGGAGTGGAGCACCTGCGGTCCGCTGGCATCATCTGAGATACGCGCGTGCAGGAGCCCTGCGTCGTTGCCTCGTGGCCCTCGGTTCCGGTCGAGATCGTCCGGACTGCTGGCTTTCGCCCGGTGATGATTCGTGGAGCCTCCGACCCGACGCCTGCGGCCGACGTGCATCTCGAGCCCGGCATCTTCCCAAGCCGGCTTCGACGGCTTGTCGAAGATGCTCTGACAGGACGTCTCACTCATGCGGCGCGCATTGTCATCCCACGCACATCCGACGCCGACTACAAGTGCTTTCTCTATCTGCGTGAGTTGGTGCGCAAGGGAGTGACGACCGCGCTCGCGCCCATCGTCTTGTTCGATCTGCTGCAGTCGCGCGGCCCGGACGTGCCGGCCTACGACGTGGCGCGCATGCACGCACTGCTCGACGAGCTGTCGTCGGCCTCGGGCCGGATGGCTTCCGATGACGATCTCCGCAAAGAGATCACACGAGCGAATACCGCCCGTGCTGCGGCCAGGTGCCTGGTGGCACTTCGCCGCCCGGTTCCGCGCATCCCAGGATCGGAAGTCTTCCCGTTGCTCGCGGCCTTCTGGGAGATGGAACCCGAGCGCTACGCGGAGATGGCGATCGATGCTGCGACGAGGATCGCGGCGCGCCCACCGCTGCCCGGTCCGCGCGTGCTGCTCACTGGAGCGCCTGTCGATGGCCACACACTACACGAAACGATCGAATCTCATGGCGCCGTGGTGGTTGACGAAGTCGGCCCGTGGGGAAGCGGCGCCGCCGGCGAGGACGTGCGGATCGACGACGACCCGGTCGCCGCGCTCGCCGACAAATATCGAGCTGACTCGATCGGTGCGCGTACACCCGTTGACGCGTTGCGCCGCTTGACGCAGAGCAGGCTCGACGAGGTCGATGCCGTCGTCGTGTCGCTGCCCCCGGACGATGCGGTGTTTGGTTGGGACTATCCGGCGCTACGTGACGGGCTGAACGCGCGTGGCATTCCACATCTCTGTTTGCGTTGCGATCCGTACGAGCGGCCAACCCCTGCCGATCACGCAGCGCTCGATGCGATGGCGTCCGCTGCCTCGCGACTGCAGGAGGCGCGGCATGGCTGACAGCCAGCTCGAGGCGACAGCGGCAGCATCGGCGTTCCAGAAGCAGTGGTTCGCCGACCTGCGCCGCCGCGTGTTCGAGGAACGTCAGCCGTATGCGCTGCTGCAGGCCGACGTGCCCTTCGAGCTGTTCGACCTCGTGGACATTCCCGCGGTCAGCAACCAGTGGTGGGCGGCGATCGTTGCCGCTAAACGCCAGGCGCCGAAGTTTCTCGACGCCATGGACGCTGACGGCCTCCATGGTGATCTGTGCCGCTACTGCAGTCTTGGCTACGCTTCCACACGCTATCCGGACGCAGGTGACTCGCCCTGGGGCGGACTGCCCACGCCCCGGCTGCTGTGCGCGCGGCTCACATGCGACTGCATTCACCGCGTCTTCTCGTTGTGGGCCGCAACATTCGGCGCCGAGCTCTTCGAGATCGATCATCCTGGCGCCGGCGATCTGCCACCTCGTTGGTGGGAACTCGGCCGGCACAACTGGCGCGAGCTCGTGGAGCCGCACCGGCTTGCGTTCGTGGTCTCCACGCTGGAGAGGCTCGTCGAGCGTCTCGAGGCGATCAGCGGCCGTGCGTTGGATCGCGATGCCCTGCGCGAACGTCTCGAGCTGGTCAACCAACAGGAGGAGGTGTTCGACGCCGTGCGCCGTCTGATCGCTGCGGCGCCTGAGTGCCCGGTGCGGATGACGGAGCAGATCACCAACGTGATGGCCACGCAGTGGGTGCGGGGCAGTACGTGGGCGCTCGCCCACGCGCGCGCGTTCTACGATGAAGTGAAGCGGCGCGTCGACGATTCCGTCGCGGCCTGCCCGGGTGAGCGCGCGCGACTGATGTGGATCGGCGCGGGCCTTTGGCACGACACCGCGTTCTACACCGCATTCGAAGCGTCGCACCGCGCGGTCTTCGTCTGGTCGATGTACCTCGCGTTCGGCCCCGACGGCTACATCCGCTATGGCCTCGACGATCCGATGGCTGCGCTGGCCAGTCGCACGGCAAGCTTCAACGAGTACCTGCACAATCCGCCGTGGGCCGCCGAGTGGATCGTGCACCAGGCGCGCGAGCATCGCATCGACGGGGCCCTCGTCCTGCGGCCGCACCGCATGAAGGCGTCGGGCACCGGGCGTTTCTTCATCGAGCGTGCGCTCGAGGACGCGGATATCCCGGTTTTGCCGATCGACGCTGACGTTGTCGACGCGCGCGACTGGGATGCGGATCGCGCGCGCGCGGTCGTCCGCTCGTTTCTCGACACGCGGGTGCTTTAGTGGACTGTATCAACTGGAAGAGTACCCCCAAGGGGTTCGTTCCGACCGCGGTTGTCCAGCGGTTGGGAAGGACACACCACGAGTGACGACAACTGTTCTCCCGGCGGCCTCGGCCAACTGGTTGCTGCCCTTCGCGGCGACGCTCATCGCGATGTTTGCGCTGCAGTTGTCGAACCTCGGATTCTCCCCGCTCCTGCCGTCGATCCAGCAGGAGTTCGGCATGAGCTTCACGCAGCTCGGACTCTTCACCGGGCTGTACGGACTGCTGGCGATGCTGCTCAGCGTTCCGGCGGGAATCAGCGCGAAGCGCTTCGGCGAGAAGCATGTGCTCGGCATCGGACTGCTTGGCGTGGCCGCAGGCAGCGTGCTGCTCGGAGAGGCGTCGAGCTTCGGGTCGGCGATCGCGTTCCGGGGGCTGACGATCTTCGGCTACCGGTTCGCGTTTGTCAGCGTGCTCATCGCCATCGCGCTCACTGCGCCTCCATCGCTGCGCGGCCGTACGATGGGCGTGCTCGGCGCGACATCGGCGCTCGCATCTGTCGTTGGCGCCCCGCTCGGGGGGATGCTCGTCGGCGAGTTCGGCTGGCGCATCGCCATCCTTGGCTACGCAGCGATGGCGGTGGTCGGCGCAACAGTGTTCTGGCTGTTCTATCGGCCTACGTCCGGTGACCCGAGGGGCGCCGGCGCGCAGACGGCGCACGGCGGCGGCAGCCGGAGCGCCTTTCTCTCGCCCGTCGTGTGGATGATCGCGCTGATTGTCGGGCTCGGCGGCTTCGGGCAGTTCACCGTGACGTACTTCGTCCCGAGCGTGGCGAAGGCGTTGTACGGTCTCGACGCGACGGCGGCGGGAGTTGTCATCAGCACCGGCTACATCACCGCGATCGTGGTGAATCTCGGCGTCGGCCTGCTGACCGACCGCTTCAACAAGCTTGTCGTGCTCGGCCTCGTGTTCATCATTCTGTGCGTTGCATCCGCATCGCTGGCCATCGAGAATCTTGTGACATTCCGCGTCGCGACGGCTACGGTGATCGGTTTCGGTTTTACTGCGGCGAATCAGTTGTACGGCCTCGCCGGCTCGGTGATGCCCCGTCACGAGGCCGGTCATGCGATGGGCGTCGTCAGCCTCGGCGCCGGCTTGTTCGGATACTTCGGTCCTCAGATGCTCGGCATCCTGCGCGACCTGACCGGATCGTTCGCGGCGGGCTTCTACATGGTGGCGATCGCCGACGTCCTCACCTTGACTCTCATCGCGGCGCTCTACCGGATGACACGAGGAGCGACACACATATGAACCGGCAACTCGCGACGTGCATGTGCGCACTGATTGCGCTGACCCTCACCGTCTCGGCCCAGGTGCCGTCCGCGCGGGCCACCGGCGACCAGCGTCGGCAATACGTCTTTGTACCGACGGGCCAGCAGATGCCGTATCGCGTCTACGTTCCGAAGACGTGGGATGGAAAAGCGTCGCTGCCAATCATCCTGATGCTGCACGGTGCCGGCGCCAACGAGGGCACGTATCTGGATCAGGCCGATGGCCTGTTGATGAAACTCGCCGAGCAGCACGGCTACATCGTCGTATCGCCCCTGGGGTTCACGCCGCTCGGCGCGTATGGCAATCCGCTTCGGCTGCCGGCGGTCTTCGGCCAGACCGCGGCGGCCGCCTCGCAGAGAGCTGCCGTCACGCCGGCGCGTCAGCGCGAGCTCAATCTCAGCGAGCTCGAGGTCATGACCGCCCTGGAGATCGTTACCGAAGAATACGGGGCCGATCGCTCGCGCACATACCTGGCCGGCCACTCGATGGGCAGCGGCGGCGCGTGGCACCTCGCGGCCCGGTATCCCGAGCGCTGGCGCGCGGTGGCGCCGATGTCGGGGCCGTTCGTCGACGAGGCGACGTATCCGTTCGAGCGGATTAGACGACTGCCGATCTTCATGACCGAGGGCACCGGTGCGACGCCGTCGCTCGAGGGCAGCCGCGTACTAGCGCGTTATATGCGGGAGCGCGGTTTTGCGTTCGAGTACCTCGAGGTAGATGGCAACCACGGCAGCATGGTGCCGATGGTGTGGCCGCGGATCTTCGAGTTCTTCAACCGTCACGGGCGATAGGACGACCCATGGCGATCGACTTCACCCGCGCGGTCATCAGTATCGGACTGCTGGCGATCGCTAGAAGACTCATCGGCGTCGTGACGTGCGCGTGCGCTCTGCTGACTCTGCTCGCGGCCGAGACACGCTCACAGCAACTTTCCCCGTCCGCTGCGTCGTCACGCCCGAACGTGATTCTGATCATGACCGACGACATGGGGTACGCGGATCTCGGGAGCTACGGTGGTAAGGACATCAAGACGCCGATCCTCGATCGCCTGGCCAGGGACGGCGTGCGTCTCGCCGACGCGTATGCCAATGGCGTGCTGTGCAGTCCGACTCGTGCGGCGCTCATCAGCGGACGATATCCGCAGCGCGGCGCGATCGAGACCGCGCTTGGACCGGAGGGGACGCGCGGGCTTGCCGTCAGCGGCTCGTCGCTGCCGCAATTGCTGAAGAACGGCGGCTATCGGACCGGGCTGATCGGCAAATGGCATCTGGGCGGCACCGTCACCGGCGGAGTGAAAAACGGCGGTCCACGCGCGCATGGGTTCGACCATTTCTTCGGCCTGATGGGCAGCCACGTCGACTACTGGCATCACAATCGCGGGCCCGGGTCCGAGGATCTCTGGGAAGACGAGACGAAGATCTCGATGGACGGTCAGTATCTGACCACGCTCATCACCGAGCGATCGATCCAGTTCCTCGAACAGAGCGCGTCGCCCGGCCAGCCGTTCTTTCTTGACGTCGCCTATAACGCTCCGCACTGGCCGTACAACCGGCCCGATCGCCCGTCGCCGGCGCCAGGGAGCGGCGCGCACGTCACGGCGAACGCCGAGAATCCGCCGACGCGCGCCGACTACGCAGCGATGCTCGAAGCGGTGGACAGCGGCGTCGGGCGGATTCTGCAGACTGTCGCGCGACTCGGCCTCACCGACAACACCATCGTTATCTTCACGAACGACAACGGGGGCGAGTGGTTGTCGAACGGCGGCCCGCTCTTCAACCGGAAATGGACTGTCTGGGAGGGCGGGATCCGCGTGCCGGCGATCGTCAAGTGGCCCGGGCGCATTCGCGCGGGGAGCGTCTCGGATCAGCCCGCGATCACTTTCGACTGGAGCGCATCAATTCTCGCGGCGGCTGGCGTGCCGGTGCCGGCGAGCTACGAAGGGATCAACATTCTCCCGATTCTCGAGGGGCGCGCGCCGAAACAGGAGCGGACGTTCTTCTGGCGCTCAGCGCCCAACTCCAACCGGACGCAGCAGGCGGTACGTCAGGGCGACTGGAAGCTCGTGGTTGACGCGAACCACCTGCTGCTCTACAACCTGCGCGAGGACATCGGCGAGCGCCACGACCATACGATGCAAAAACCTGACATCGTCCGTCGTCTTCGAACACTGGTCGATGACTGGGCTCGCAGCGTGGACGCCGATGCGAAGGCTGCGCAATAGAAGCTGAGGAAGAGTGCGGGCGTCATTCAATTGAGGAGACTGGATATGGTCAGTTTGCAGGCCCGAATCTCACGGCTGCCGTTTGCAACGCTCATCGGCTGGACGGTGTGCACCGTGGCCCTGCTCGCACAGACGGCGCAGCCGCCGGTGTTTCCAAGCGCGCCGCCGGGCTTCGACGCTCCACGACAGGGCATCGCCACCGGTCGCGTCGAACGCGTCGAATACATCTCGTCGGTGACTGGCGGGAAAAAGCCGGCCATGGTGTACACCCCGGCGGGCTACTCCTCATCGCAGAAGTATCCAGTGCTCTACCTGCTGCACGGGATCGGCGGCAACGAGACGCATTGGTCCGGACCGGGTGCGGCCGCCGCCATCCTCGACAACCTGATCGCCGACAGGAAGGCCGTGTCGATGATCGTCGTGATGCCTCACGGCCGCTCCTCGAACGAGCCGGAGACATTGTTCTTTGGTGGACGCGGTGGACGCGGCGCGGGCGGTGCCGCTCCCGAGGCGGCCGCAGCCGGACAGGCCCGCGCGGGAGTGCCGCCTGCGGCGGGCGACGCTCGCGGCGGGATTCCGGGTGGCCGCGGCGGCGCTGCGATGGCGGTCGAGTTCCAGGCATACGCGGCGTTCGAGCGCGAGTTGCTGGCTGATCTGATCCCGTTCATCGAGTCGAGGTACTCGACGGTGGCCGATCGCGAGCACCGCGCGCTCGCCGGCCTCTCAATGGGCGGTGGCCAGTCGCTGAACTTCGGCCTCGGCAATCTCGATACGTTCGCCTGGGTCGGCGGATTCTCATCCGCGCCTAACACGATGCCGGCGGCGCAACTGGTGCGGGACCTGGCCGTGGCGCGGCAGAAGCTGAAGCTGCTGTGGGTGTCGTGCGGCGATCAGGACTCGCTGTTCAACATCAGCGAAGGCGTCCACAACTATCTGGTCGAGCAGAGGGTGCCGCACATCTGGCACGTCGACGTCGGGGGCGCTCATACGTTCCCGGTGTGGAAGAACGACCTGTATCACCTCTCGACCCTGTTGTTCCGGTGACCCGCTCGCGCGTGGCTGACTTCATGCGCACTCTCGGACTTGTCTCGGTGCTTTTGGCGTCCGCCGCGAGTGGCGTGGGCATCGGCCGCGTCGCGCGGGGGCGTTTCCTGAGTCGGATTCGCCCGTGCGGGGACTCTACAACTGGATTCACAGTACCGGCGACGCCGAGCGCAGCTTCTCCTTCTACCGCGAGGTGTTCGGCATCGAGCTCGCGCGATCACCGTTTGCCGGAGTGGCATCCGCCAACGCGCGGCCCGAGCCGATCCGTCCGGTATCGCAAGCCGGTTCTGATGCGCTGGTCTGGGCCCTGACAAACACACACGGGTCCCGCTTCCGCACGGTCTTCATGCGGGCCGCCAACACGCCGTTCGGACTCGAGCTGTCAGAGTTCTTCGATGTCCCGCGCAGTGAACGGCACGCCAACCCCTGGGACCCTGGCGCGTCGAAACTGATCTTCGCGGTGCGTGACCTCAATGCCGTCGTGGCTCGATTGACGGCGCGGCGCACGCCGATCGTGACGATCGGTGGTGTCGCGCTCAACACGCCGAATGGGCGAGCGATACTCGTCCGCGACCCGGACGGCTACCTGGTAGAAGTGCGACAAGCCTCGTCAGCCGCAGTGACCGCGGCAAAGGCGTCCGGTGACGTGATCGAGACCGCGATCGGGATCTCCGTGGCTCGGCGCGAACGCGCGCTTGCGTTCTATGAGAAGTTGCTTGGCTTCGAGCTACGGGCAACACGTACCGCGAACGACGCCGAGCTTCGGGTGAACGGCCTGACGAAGGGGACGCTCACGCACACGGTGATGTCGATTCCCGGAATCGGGGCGACGGTCGTCCTTGCAGAGTTCGCGCGGCCCGCGACCGCGATCCCGGCGGCCAAGCCGTTCGAGTGGCGAGTCCAGGATGTGGGCGCGCCGCAATTCCAGCTCGAGGTCGCAGGCCTCGACGCGCTTCTCGAGCGCACAGCGCGTGCGGGTTACCGTTTCCTCAGCGTCAACGCTGAGCCCATTCAACGTCCGTTCGGGCGATTCGTGTTCGCAATCGACCCTGATGGCATCCTCGTCGAGTTCGTCGAGCCATCGACACGCGCGCAGTGATGCCGAAGATGAGGAGCACATGCTTCTTGCGTGTTTTTTGAGCGGTCCGTGTGGCGTTAAGTGCGTCAGAGCGGCGCTCGCTGCGACTTTCCGGCGATTTCAGCGTTTTCCTCAGGACAGTGCGGGACGCCGTAGATTATGAGGTGGATCCGTCGACCGGTCCTGCGGGATATCGGATCCCGGGATCGCCCAGGAGTGAACAATGCGCCGAATGATTCGACCCGTGCTTGGCCCGCTTGCCCTGGTCGTCGTGACGACTATCGCGTTTCTCGAAGCCACTCCTGCGGCCGATCAGGCGAGTGCCGTACCAGCTACGGGTTCGATTGCCGCGAAGGCCATGACCGCGGCGGAATGCACGGCCGAGCGATTGGGCGCGACCATCACCTCGTCCTCCATCGGCGAGCCAGTGCGTAACGTGACGTTGTCCGCTCCATCGTGGGTTGAACCCGCAAACGGCGTCGCCGCCCATTGTCGCGTCAACGGCTCCATCGCGCCGGTCGACACTCACGGCACGGCGAGGCCGATCAACTTCAGCGTGGTGCTTCCCGCGACGTGGAGTGGCCGCGCCGCACAACTTGGCGGCGGAGGCATGAACGGCTTCGTGCCCAATCTGACCGGCGGTGGTCCCGGCGCGTCAGGACCATCTCTCCTCGATCGCGGCTTCGTCACATACGGGAGCGACTCCGGACATCAAGCGGCGTTTGGTGGACCGCGCGGCGGTCGTCGTGGCGGGGGACCGCCGGGAGTGAACCTCTCCGACGATTGGGCGCTCAATGACGAGGCGATCAAGAACCTCGGCTACATGCAGATGAAGAAAACGCACGACGCGGCGATGGTCATCATCGAGCGCGCGTATGGCGCGC
>Ga0209382_10005427_pt1 | contig 16617 bp, 12 predicted proteins | sample SoiMetdeltSBSDD5_FD_187599 | JGI IMG/M metagenome (GOLD analysis project Ga0209382, IMG submission 187599) | Bulk soil microbial communities from a Populus tree surrounding site in Tennessee, USA - Soil MetaG P. deltoides SBSDD5 (SPAdes) (version 2) | ecosystem: Environmental > Terrestrial >...
AGCGCGATTTCCAGAGACTGCTGGTTGTCGACGACGTGCTCACCGGCTACGCGCTATTCGAAAGCGGCGGCGTGCGTCACCTGCTGCACCCGAGCGACACGACCACTGGCGTGCGCTACAGCTCGCTCGCCATGATCCACGCGATCCTGGAAGACCTGCTGACGCCTGAGCAGGCGCGCCATCATCTGCAGCTCATGGATGCGCACTTGCGCGGCCCCGACGGCGTGCGGCTGTTCGACAGGCCGATGCCCTATCACGGCGGACCGATGCGCTTCTTTCAGCGCGCCGAGAGCGCGACGTTCTTCGGTCGGGAGATCGGGCTGATGTACATGCATGCGCACTTGCGCTACGCGCAGGCGCTGGCGCACGTCGGCGATGCGGATCGCTTTTTCCATGCGCTCTGCCAGGCGAATCCGATCGGCCTCCGTGCAATCGTCCAGCCCGCGACTCTGCGCCAGGCGAACTGTTACTACTCGAGCTCCGATGCCGCGTTCGCCGACCGCTACGAAGCGCGCGCGGAGTATCAGCGCGTCGTCGAGGGACGCGTAGCGCTCGACGGAGGATGGCGCATCTATTCCAGCGGCGCGGGCATCGCGTTGGGATTGATCGTGCGCAGATTCCTGGGATTGAATCCGGAAGCTACGGCGCTCAGCGTCGATCCGGTGATTCCGGCCGCGCTCGATGGCTTGCGCGTCAGCACGACGCTGCTCGGCAAGCCCATCGAAGTGAGCTATGCGGTGGGCGAGAAGGGATGCGGCGTCAGCAAGCTCGAATTGAACGGCCGTCCGCTGCAGTTCGAGCGCGAGCACAATCCGTATCGTGAAGGGTCGGCGCGAGTAGCGATCGAAGCAGTGCAGGAAACACTGCAGCCAAAGAAGAACAAGCTGGAGCTGGCGCTGGGCTAGCGAACTGGCTGCCGGCGATCAGTGCCGGCAGCCAGTCCGTGACATTACGGCGTCGTCGCCGCGACGATCGGATTCAGGAATCCTTCGAGCACGCTGACATCGCCATCCCAGTCGTTGTCGTTCCAGATGCGGCCGGTGGAGCTGGCCGTATCCTGGCTGCCGTTGCGCACGATCACGAGATCGAGGCTCGGAATCACCACGATCAGCTCTTCGCCCAGGCCCCACGCCCAGAACGTATCCTTCGGCACGTTCGCCATGGTCCCGGATTTGTTCGTCCACCACAGCACGCCGTAGTCGGTGGGCGCGTTGGGGTACTTTTCACCGGGACGGTTCGGCTCCACCTGCAGGCTAGCATTCTCCGGCAACGGCGTTTTCACCCGGGTGATGGACTCCGGCTTCACGATGACCGTGTCCTTCCACTTACCGTCGCGCAGGAACAGCAGGCCGACGCGCGCCATCGCATTCACATTGGCACTGATGCCGGACGCCAGCTCGCGGTACTGCAGAGTGCCGCCATCGCGCGTCGGCGGACGCTGCGCATTCGTGCGCCAGGAGACGTCGTCCGTGTTCGCGACGCCGCTGGCATTCTTGTTCAGACCCAGCACGGACCACACGCGAGCCTGTGCGAGATCTCGCAGATCCTGTTGATAGCGGAACGTGAGCACGTCAGCGAGCCAGTTCAGTCCAGCGTCGGAGTAGTGCCACTTCGTACCCGGATCGAACTCGATGACCGCCGTGAAGCTGGTGGGATCGCCATCTTCCTTCTGGAACCCGGACGTGTGCGTCGCAAGCTGCGCGAGCGTGATGAGCTGCGCCCGCGCCGCGTTGCCGGACGGCGGCGTGCCGAACCCCGGCATGCGGTCGATGCCCTTGTCGGTCAGCGCCACCTGGTTTTCATCGAGCGCGAGCAGCAGCATGATGCCGCCCATCGACTTGGTCACGGACTTCATCTCCCGGGTCTTGTCGATATCGCCCCACGAGTGCACGAGTTGGCCGTGACGCACGATCATGCCGGAACCGGTCGACTTCGCGGTGGATCCGGGGTCGCGCACCGTGTCCGGCACGGTCTGCGCAAAGAGTGCGGCCTGGTCCAGGCCGCCCTGCACCATGCCGACGCTCGACGCCGCGACCTGGGCCCACCCATGGAGGGGATCCGTCTCGTTGATATCGTCGGCGGGCCAGACCTGTGCCGGCGCAGGTGCGTCGCCGACCGTGACGGTAAGCGTGTCCGACCCGGTCAACGTACCGTCGCTGACGGTGAGCGTCAGCGTGTAGGGACCCGCAGTCGTAAACGTCGCGCTCGTGGCCGCAGATGTCGCCGCCGAGAACGTGACGCCCGTGGACGGGTTCGCGGTCCATTGATAACCCAACGACGTGGCCGGACCATCGTCCGTTGCGGAGCCAGTGAGTGACACGGTCGCGTTCGGCAGCGTTGCCGTTGTGTCGGCGCCCGCATTGACCGATGGCGGTGCATTGGTCGCCGGCGGAGCCGGAGGAGGATTGCTGCCGCCGCCGCCACCACCGCCGCCGCAGGCCGCCAGAGTGAACAGCGTGCTCACGAAAAGAACGCTCTTGATACCGCGCATGGAAAAATTTCCCCTGTCAAAAAACGCCGGCACCCGGCGCGCTGGTCATGACAACGCTCCGACGCTCGCCAAAGATCCTAGGCGCTGTCCGAAAAAATTCACGGGAAGGAAGTGCACGCGCAGCGCGCGCAGTGCCTGTAGATTTTTCTCGTTGTATTTTTTTTAAAAGCCGCGATGCGTCGCGACGAATTGCAATTCTTCCGTCGTCGATCGGCGACCGAGCACTTCGTTGCGATGAGGAAAGCGCCCGAAGCGATCGATGATGTCCTTGTGGCGGCGCGCGTAGTCGAGGTTGTCGGCGATCCCCAGTTGCGCGAACAACTCGATCGAGCGCGCCTGCACCGCGCGATCTTCGCTGTGCTGAAACGGCATGTAGAGAAACAGGCGCTGCTGCTGCGTGAGCTGCAGGTCGAGTCCGTTCGCAATAGCGTGCTGTGCAATCGCCAGCGCAAGTGCATCGGTCGCGAACGCGCGCGGCGAGGCGCGGAACACGTTGCGCGGAAACTGGTCGAGCACGATTACCGCGGCGATGCTCTCGAGCGGCGTCGTGAACTGTTCGGGGTGCATGCGCTCAAGTTCCTCGTGGAGCGTGCCGAAGCGCTCGAGAATCGCAGCATCGACACGCTCGTCCTTGCGGAACCAGGCCGCGGGCCGCAGCTCCTCGAACCAATAGTGGAGGACCTGCGCAGCCCAGTCGCTCTGCATGCCAACCTCCTGCCGTTACGGCAGCGTGAAGAAGAAGGTCGCGCCCCGGGCCGGCGCGGAGTCCGCCCACACCTGGCCGCCATGACGCTCGATGATCTGCTTGACGATCGCGAGGCCGACGCCCGTGCCTTCGAAGTCGCCGCCCGTGTGCAGGCGCTCGAACACGCCGAACAGCTTACCTGCATGCTGCGGATCGAACCCGACGCCATTGTCGCGTATGAAGTACACGGTGCCGTCGCCGCGGCGCTCGCAGCCGATCTGGATCCGCGGCGGATCGGCGTTGCGCGAAAACTTGAGCGCGTTGCCGAGCAGGTTGGTGAGCACCTGCTTCAACAGCGCCGGATCGGCGTTCACGGTGCGCAGCTCGTCCGGGCTCACCTCGTAGACCACCGACGGCGAGTGCGGCAGCTCGTGCAGCACCGAACGCACCACATCCCACAATGCCACGGGTTGCTTCTGCAACGGCCGGCGACCGATCAGCGCGAAGTTGAGCAGGTCGTCGATGAGCTTGCCCATGTGCGCGAGGTTGCGACGGATCGCGCCGGCGTGCCGCGGCTGCGCGCCCGGCGACGTCTCCGTCGGATCGAGAAACCGCATCACGTGTCCGTCGATCGCACGCAACGGCGCGCGCAGATCGTGCGAGACGCTGTACGCGAACGCCTCCAGGTCGCGATTCGCAGTCGACAGCTCGCGGTTCGCGACTTCGAGCTGCGCCGTGCGCTCGGCGACCCGCTGCTCCAGCGTCTCGTTCAGCAGACGGATCTCGGCTGCCTGCCGTCGCTCCTGCGTAATGTCGCGCAGCGAGGCGGCGAAGCGCGGCCCGGTCGGTGCGGCGATCTGCACGATCGACAGCTCGACGAAAATCTCGCTGCCGTCGCGGCAGCGCGCCGGCATCTCCAGCCGCTTGCCGAGCAGCGGATGCTCCGTGCGCGTCGTGAACGTGTCGAGCGCAGCGAGATGACGCTCGCGCAGGTCGGGCGGAATGAGGGTATCGGTCAGTCGGCGACCGATCGCCTCGTGCGCCGACCAGCCGAACAGCGTCGTCGCCTGCCGGTTCCATTCGACGATGCGGTCGGCAGTGTCGATTGCGACATACGCATCCAGCGCGTTCTCGAGCACCTGCGCCGCCTGCCGCTCGCGCTCGGCCAGCGCCAGGTCGGCGCGGATCCGGTCCTGCAGCCGCTGCCGGCTCAGCGCCAGAGCCTGCGCCAACCCCGCCAGCAGCAAGGTCGTCGACGCACCGCCGACCACGATCCAGGGGATCGGGCTGCTCGCCACCGACTGAGGTGCACCTGGCGCGGAGACCCGTAGCGTCCATTCGTGCCCCGCGAGCGGCAAACGTCGCGTGTCGGTGATCGAGTCGGGTGGGCTGCTGCCGGCTCGATAGAGCAATGAGTCGGTGCTCGGCGAGGAGCTGTCGAACACTTCGACGAATGCGCTGCTGGCTGAGCCGGCAAGCGTCGTGCGGAAGAAATCCTCGGCACGGAACGCGCTGTAGACGAACCCGCGCAGCGTCTCGCGCCGCTCGGCGACGGTCGCCGGCAACGTCGGCGACGAGTAGACCGGCAGGAACAGCACGAACCCTGCCGTGCTCAGTCCACGCCGCGAGTCCTGGACGAGAACCACCTTGCTCGACAGCGTGGCAACCCCGGAATCGCGTGCGCGCTCCATTGCCGCCCGGCGGCGTGGCTCGCTCATCGGGTCGAAGCCGATGGCCAGGCGGTTGCTCTCGTCGAGCGGCTCGAGGAAGGAGATGGTGAAGTGCTCGCGATCGTCGACGCGCGCGGCGAATCCGACGCCCTGCAGCCCCGGATAGACCGTAGCGAGCCGCAGTTGGGCGATGAAGCGCTGCCAGTCATCGCCCTGGACCGGCCAGAACGCGTCGAGCAGTCCGGCGCCGGCACGCAGCAGCGCTTCGTAGGCGAGCAGACGGTCGCCGATGGCGGATTGAATGTCGGTGCTGAGGAGTTGGAGCTGGGCGCGTGCCTGTTCTTTCTCGCTCTCGATCGCTGCGCGCGATGCTACCCAGGTGAGCGCGGCGCCGGCCAGCAGGACTGCGAATGTGAGGACCACGCCGGACATGCGCCGGAGCGCCGGCGCACGGCTGACGCGCAACCATTCGCCCGCGGCGCCCATGCGCGGCGAAGTATCGAGCACGATTCATGCAAACTGGCATGCGAGGAAGTACGAAGATGGGTACACTCCGCGCGTGAACGGAGCCGAGGAGGCCCGGTCAGACCAATGACTCTCAAGACGACTCGATGAACAATCCTGCTGCTGCCTCGCTGGAGTCAGCATTCGAGATCCGATTCGGCCAGGTGGGCCTGGCGCAAATGCGGATCCGCAGCACCGACGCCGCAGCGGTGCAGGCCCAACTGACGGCGCGTGTAGCGAGTGCGCCAGCCCTGTTCGAGCGCGCCGCGCTCTGCCTGGATCTCAGTCCCCTCGATCGCGACGTCTCCGCCGACGAAGTGCGCGCCGTGCTCGGCGCGATCCGCAGTACCGGGATGCTGCCCGTGGGACTCGCTCACGGCACGGCGGCGATCGAAGCACTGGCGCGCGAGCTCAACCTGCCTGTTCTGACCCAGTTCCGCGCGCAGAAGAGCTATGGCGCGGCCGTCGCCGCGGTGAAAGCGGTTCCCGCACCGGCCCCTGCTGCAGCTCCGACGCCCGCGCCAGCGCCCGCGCCGCCGGCCGCACCTGCCGAAGAGATCGTGACGCTCCCGACGCTCATGCACCACCGTCCCGTGCGCTCAGGTCAGCGGATTTACGCGCGCAATCGCGATCTCGTCGTCACGAGCGCAGTCGGCGCCGGCGCCGAGGTGATGGCGGACGGATGCGTGCACGTATACGGCACCCTGCGCGGCCGCGCGATGGCGGGCGTGCAAGGCGAAGTGAGTGCGCGAGTGTTCTGCCACGATTTTCATGCCGAGCTGGTGTCCGTCGCCGGCGTGTTCCGAGTTTTCGAGACCATCCCGCCGGACCTGGCGGGCAAACCCGTGCAGGCGTGGCTGGATGGCGACGACCTGCGTTTTGGGAGGATAGGCCATGACTGAAGCGACTAGCGAAACCGATCTGGTGCTCGACGTGACGTCCGAGGAGGCGTCCGTGGCCGTTGCGCCGCCCCGCCCCGCCGAGCGGGCGCGCGCAGCCGAGGGACCAGCGGCTCGCAAAGAGGCGCGCACGAGCGAGATCATCGTCGTGACGTCCGGCAAGGGCGGCGTCGGCAAGACGACCACATCGGCCAGCCTCGCGTGCGGGCTCGCCCGGCGCGGCAAGCGCGTCGCGGTCATCGACTTCGACATCGGTCTGCGCAACCTCGACCTCGTGATGGGGTGCGAGCGGCGCGTGGTCTACGACTTCGTGAACGTGATCAACGGCGACTGCACGCTCAAGCAGGCGCTGATCAAGGACAAGCGGATCGAGACGCTGTTCGTGCTGGCCGCGTCGCAGACGCGCGACAAGGATGCGCTCTCCGCCGAGGGCGTGCGCCGCGTGCTCGACGATCTGAGCGCGGACGGCTTCGACTACATCATCTGCGACTCGCCCGCCGGCATCGAGAAGGGCGCGCACCTTGCGATGTACTACGCCGACCGCGCGGTCGTGGTCGTCAACCCGGAAGTCTCTTCCGTGCGCGACTCCGACCGCATCCTTGGCCTGCTCGCCAGCAAGACCCAGCGCGCCGAGAAAGGCGAGCGCGGAGTCACCGAGCACCTGCTGCTGACCCGCTATAGCCCGCGGCGAGTGGCGACGGGCGAGATGATGAGCGTCGGGGACGTGAAGGAGATCCTGGGGCTCGACGTGATCGGCGTCATCCCGGAGTCGCCGGACGTGCTGACGGCGTCGAACGCCGGCACGCCGGTGATCCTGAACGAGCAAAGCGATGTATCGCGCGCCTATGACGACGCTGTGACGAGGTTGCTCGGAGAGTCCGTGCCACTGCGCTTCATCGATGAACCCAAGAAGGGCCTGTTCGCCCGCATGTTCGGAGGCTAAACGATGGACCTGCTGTCAATCTTTCGCCGCAGGCCGCCGAGCGCAAACATCGCCAAGGAACGCCTGCGAATCATCGTCGCCCAGGAGCGCAGCACGCGCGGCGGCCCGGACTACCTGCCGGTCCTGCGCAGCGAGCTGCTGCACGTCATCCGCAAGTACGTGAACGTCGACGTCGAGGCGATCCAGGTCAACTTCGAGCGTGAGGGCGGCCAGGAAGTCCTGGAGCTGTCGGTGGCGCTGCCGGACAGGCAGGTCGCGTCCCCGTCGGTCCCGGAGCCGGCCTGACTACCTTCTGGCGCTGAGCGGCTCGGCCTTGTCGCCGAGTCCGCCGCCGACCGCGAGTGCGAGATCGACGGTGTTCAGCAACGCGTCGCGTTCCGCGGCGACCAGGTCGATCTCCGCCTGGAACAAGCCCCGCCGCACGTCCAGCAAGTCGATGTAAGCGATGTCGCCCTGCGTGTAGCGCAGCTCGGCCAGCTCCGTCGCACGGGCCAGCGACGCGACCTGCTGCGCATTCCCGTCGCGCACGCCGAGGATCAGACTCTGTCCCTGCAGAGCGTCGAGCACCTCCCGGAACGCCGACTGCACGGTCCGCGAATACTCCGCCTTCCGCTGCTCGCGAACCGCCTTGGTCCGGTCGACGTTTGCCCGCAGGCGCCCGCCCTCGAACAGCGGCTGCACGATGCTGGCCGATGCCGACCACGCCTCCGCCGGCTTCGTGAACAAGTCGCCGAGCTCGGTGCTGATCGAGCCGAACAAGCCGGTGAGGCTGATGTTCGGGAACATCTCGGCCCGGGCGACGCCGATATCGGCCGCCGCCGAATTCAGCGACGCTTCGGCCGCGCCGATGTCGGGACGACGTTCCATCACCGTCGAAGGCAGCGCCGCGGGCAGCGTCACGGCATCCGGCAGCGCCACGCCCTGCACGGAAATGGCGGCGTCGACCAGATCTTTCGGCGACCGCCCGAGCAGGATCCCGAGCGCGTTGGTGCGCTCGACGACGTCGAGCTCGAGCTGGTGCACCGAAACCCGCGTGGCCGCGGCATCGGCTTCGGCGCGCTTGAACGTGAACTCGTCGCTCTCGCCGGCATCGAAGCGGATCTTCTCCAGTTGCAGCGATTCTTCCCGCGTCGACAGCGTGGCGCGGGCGCGCCCGAGCTGCTCGGCCGCCGCGATCAGCCCGAAATAGCCACGAGCGACGTCGCCCGTCAGGCTGAGCTTGGTCGCCTCCCGCCCGAACTCCGTGTTCAGGAGCTGCGCGCGCGCCGACTCTGAAGCCCGCTGGTAGCGACCCCAGAGGTCGAGCTCGTACCCGACCGCGCCCTGCACCGTGTAGATCGTCCGATTCCGATTGATACCGGGCACCTGGTTCACGAACAGGCTGTCCTTCGAGCGCGTGGCGTCGCCTTCGACATCGATCGTCGGGTACCGGTCGGCGTTCGTGATGCGCAGGCCCGCACGGGCCTCGGCGACGCGGCCCGCCGCGACCGCCACGTCGGGATTGTGGGCCAGCGCTTCGTCGACCAGCTCGTCGAGCGTCGCGTCGTGGAAGATCGTCCACCACGGATCGGGAAGCTGCGACGTCGCGTCCGCCTGGGGCGGCAGCGCCGCGGGCAACGGCAGCTCCGGCTTCTCCGGATCGACGCGCGAAACGATGCAGCCGCTCAACACCAACGGCACGAGGATTCCGACAGTCAGCACTCGACTAGACATTGGCTTTACTCACTTCGCTCGCGGGCTGCTCGTCCTTGCGACGCAAGCCGGCGATCCAGCGGAAGAACAGCGGCACGAAGAAGGTCGCGATGAACGTCGCGGCCAGCATGCCGCCGATGACGCTGGTGCCGAGCGAATGGCGGCTCGCGGCGCCGGCGCCCGAGCTCACGGCGAGCGGCAGCACGCCGAAGATCAGCGTCATCGACGTCATGACTATCGGCCGGAAGCGCAGCTTCGCGCCCTCGACCGCGGCCTGCGCGAGCGGCATGCCCTCGTGATGCTTGATCATCGCGAATTCGACGATCAGGATGGCGTTCTTCGCCGCGAGTCCCACCAGCGTCAGCATGCCGATCTGGAAGTAGATGTCGTTTTGCAGGCCGCGCAGGAACACCGCCGTGAACGCGCCGAACGCCGCGAACGGCACTGCGAGAATCACCGCGAGCGGCAACGTCCAGCGCTCGAACTGCGCAGCGAGGATCAGGAACACCATCAGCACGCCGAGCAGATAGACGCTGTTGGACGCGCCACCGCTCACCTTTTCCTGGTACGCGGTACCTGTCCAGGCGAATGTATATCCGCGCGGCAGTACTTCCTTCGCCACTTCTTCCATCGCGTTGATCGCGTCGCCGGAGCTGTAGCCCGGCGCCGCGCTGCCCAGAATCTTCGCGGACGTGAACACGTTGAACCGCTCGACGATCTCCGGACCTTTCACCTCGCGGATGTTCGCCAGCGCGGTCAACGGCACCAGGTCGCCGGATTTCGCACGCACGTAGACATTGCGGATGTCCTCGGGATACGCGCGGAAGCGCGGTTCCGACTGCAGTTGCACCTGATACACGCGGCCCGAACGATTGAAGTCGTTCACGTACAGCGCTCCAAACGTGCTTTGCAGAGTGTCGAACACTTCGGGCACTGGCACGCCGAGCGTCATCGCCTTCTCGCGATCGAGATCGATGCGCATCTGCGGTACGTTGGCGCTGAAAGTCGTCTGGATCTGCTTGTCGATCTCCTTGCGCTGTGACGCCGCACCGATGACTTTCTGTACGACGTCCCCCAGCTCCTGCGGCGTACCGCGCCCGCGCGACTGGATGTACATCTCGAAGCCGCCCACGTTGGACAGGCCCTCGATCGGTGGCGGCTCGACCGCGAAGAAGAACGCATCCTTCACCTTCGAGCCCGCAGCCATCACCGCCTGCACGACCGCGCCGGGCGACTTGGACTCGTCCCCGGTGCGCTCGTCCCACGGCTTGAGCGGCACCCACACCAGGCCGGCGTTGGTCTTGAACGAGAACGTCAGCGGATCCATGCCGGAGACTGACATCGCGTTGGCTACGGCGGGATGCTGGCGCACTTCAGCAGTCACGGAGTCGAAGGCCGTGGTGGTACGGCGCAAGGACGCAGCATCCTGCAACATGCCGATCACGAAGACGTAGCCCTGGTCCTCGGTCGGCGCGAGCGAGGTCGGCACGGTACGGAACAGGCCAAAAATCGCGAGGAGCATAACCGCGAACACACTGGCGGCGAGCGCGCCGCGCTTCATCACGAAGCGCACGCCCTGCTCGTATCGATCAGTCATGCGCGCGAACCAATCGTTGAAGCGGCGGAGAATCCGATGCTCGTGCCGATCCTCGCGCTTGAGCATCAGCGCGCACAGCGCCGGTGTCAGCGTCAGCGCGACGAAGCCCGAGATCACCACCGATACCGAGATGGTCACGGCGAACTGCCGGTACATCTCGCCGACCAAACCGCCGAGGAACGCGACCGGCAGGAACACCGCGGTCAGCACCAGCACGATCGCGATCACGGGGCGCGTCACTTCCTCCATTGCCCGCATCGTTGCGGTTTCCGAGTCGATGTGCTCGGTGCGCATATGTCGCTCGACGTTCTCGAGCACGACGATCGCGTCGTCGACGACGATGCCGATCGCCAGCACCATGCCGAACAGCGTCAATATGTTGATGGAGAAGCCGAACAGCAGCATCGCCGCGAACGTGCCTATCAGCGATACCGGCACGGCCAGCATCGGGATGAGGGTGGCGCGCCAGTTGTGCAGGAACAGCAGCACCACGCAAAACACCAGGATCATCGCCTCGATCAGCGTCTTGACGACTTCCTTGATCGAGATCTTCACGTACTGCAGCGTGTCGTACGGAATCGTGTACGCCATGCCCTTCGGGAAGTCCGCCTCCAGCTCCTTGAGTCGCACCTCGATGGCGCCGCCCGTCTGCAGAGCATTCGCGCCGGGCTGCAGGAAGATCGCGATCGGCACCGTCGGCTGGTTATTGAGCTTCGGCGCAGAGTTGTAGGTCTGCGCGCCGAGCTCGATGCGCGCGACGTCTCTCAAGCGCACGAGCGCGCCCGCATCCGTCGTGTGCACGATGATCTGCTCGAACTCCTCCGGCGTCGCGAGTCGGCCCTGCGCCTGCACCGAGAACGTGAAGTCGACCGGCTCCGACATCGGCTCGACGCCGACGCGGCCGCCGGCGAACTGCGAGTTCTGCGCACGCACCGCGTTGATCACGTCGGACGCGGCCAAGCCGAGCTGCGACAGCTTGTCCGGCTGCATCCAGATGCGGATCGAGTATTCCTGGCCCCACATCTGCGCATCGCCGACGCCCGGCACGCGCCGGATTTCGTCGAGGATGTTCAACGACGCGTAGTTCGTCAGCGCCAGCGGATCCTGGCTGCCGTCGGGCGAATACATCGCGACGACCTGCAGGATGCTGGTGGACGCCTTGCGCACCACGATGCCCTGGCGCCGCACTTCTTCGGGCAGACGCGGCACGGCGGCCTGGATGCGATTGTTCACGTTGATCGCCGCGAGGTCCGGGTCGGAGCCGATCGCGAACGTGATGTTGATCATGAGCTGACCGTCACCGGAGTTGACGGATTGCATGTACAGCATGTTCTCGACGCCGTTGATCTCCTGCTCGAGCGGCGCCGCGACGGTTTCGGCAATGGTCTCGGCCGTCGCGCCGGGATAGCGCGCAGCCAACGTCACCATCGGCGGCACGATGTCCGGATAGGCGGAGATCGGCAGCGCTTTCATGCCGGCGAGGCCGGCGATCACGATGAACGCCGAGATGACGCAGGCGAAGATCGGCCGCGTGATGAAGAATTTCGAGATCATGCAGTCTCCTTGCTCTGCGGCTCGGGCTGCGGCTTGCGGGCCGCCTCCTCGGCCGTCACGGCACTGACCTGCGTGCCGGGCTGGAACACCTTCAGCACGCCTTCGACGATGTAGCGATCGCCGGCCTGCAGGCCATCGGTCACGATCACGTTATTGCCGAGGCCGCGACCGAGCTGCACCGGTCGCATCTGCGCCTTGCTGTCGGCGCCGACGATCCACACGTATGCGCCCTGCGGCCCGGACATCACGGCCTTGCGCGGCACGGACACGACGTTGGAGACCTGAATACCTTCGACCTTGGCGCGCAGGAACTGGCCGGGAATGAGCTGCGCCTCTTTGTTCGGCAATACTGCGCGCACGCGCACGGTGCCCGAGCTGCGGTCGACGGAGTTGTCTACGAAGGTGACCTGCGCCGCCTGCGGATACTCGCTGCCGTCCTCGAGGATCAGCTTCACACCGGGCGGCGGTGCGGACTTGTTGGCGGGCGCGAGAACGCCGCGGATCATCGCCGCCTCTGCCTCCGGCACCGCGAACTCGATGTACAACGGATCGACCTGCACGATCTTCGTCAGCAGGCTCGACGCCTGGTCGGTCGAAATCAGGCTGCCCTCGGACAGGGTTTCGCGACTCGTCAGGCCGGTGATCGGCGCACGTACGTCGGTGTACCCGAGGTCGAGTTGCGCCATCTGCAGCTGCGACTCGGCCGACTGCAGGTTCGCCTGCGCGACCTCGAAGCCGGACACCGCTTCGTCGCGCCGGCTCTGGCTGACAGCGTTCTTCTCGAACAGCGGCAACACACGATCGCGCTGGCGACGCGCTTCATCCGCCCGCGCCTTGGCAACGGCAACTTCGGCGCGCGCCGAGCCCACGCGCGCACGGACGGGCTCGGGATCGATCAGGAACATCGGCTGGCCCTGCACGACGCGGCTGCCTTCCTGGAATCGGCGCTTGAGCACGATGCCGCCGACGCGCGCACGCACCTCGACCTCGCGCGAGCCGTAGGTACGCGCGGGGTAGGTCAATTCGAGCGGCACGGGCCGGCTGTCGACGGTCTGCACAGTCACTTCCGGCGCCGGCGGCGCCTGGTTTGCCTGCTCCTTGCCGCAGCCCGCGAGCGCCAGGCTCGCAGCGATCGCGGCGGCAGCAGTTTTCCAGGACTTCATCTTGGGAATCGACATACGCATCACCTGTAAGACTCGTCGGCAATCTTCATCAGCTCGCGCACGACCTGTTCGCGCTGCGTGTCCGTAAACGGCGAGATGCGCAGCGACTCGCGCATCATCAAACCGTCGATCGCCAGCGTGACGATCGCGGCGCGCGCAAAGTCGGCGCTCGATCCCGCCAGCTCCTGGTTGTAGGCCACGAGCCTCTCGCGGATCACTTCGAGCAGCGTGAGGTCGTTCGCCGCGGTCGCCAGCAGCGCGGCGCCCATCGCCTTCGAGCGCGGATCGCTGCCGAGAATCCCGACGATGCAGGCCTTGAGGTCGCGGCTCTGGTCCTGCTCGCTGATGCGACCCTTCGCCGCCTCGATGCACTGCTCCATGCTCTGGACGTAACGCTGGGCGAGCGCACCAAGGAGCGACTCCTTCGACGGGAAGTGATAGAGCAACCCGCCCTTGCTGACGCCGGCCGCCTGGGCCACGACATCGAGCGTCAGGCGAGCCGCGCCAACTTCGGCGACTACTCTTTCCGCGGCTTCCAGGATCCGGTCGCGGGCCGGACCGGGCACCGCATGTGCTTCTACCATCGGGGGTTTTCCTCGGATTGGACAGTTCGGAAGTGGAGTGAACTGTACCGGCTGGACGGTAGGGTAACCGTCCAGCCGGTACAGTTGCAAGCGCATGAATCGGCAGCCCGTAGGTCGGGCTTCAGCCCGACACAACGTTCTGTATCATCGCCAGCCGCGCGGGGATCGAATGAGCGGTAGCGCCTCTGGCCAGGCCCGCACCGCCCTCAGGGACTATTCAAATCAGGAGCCCGCATGACCGAACTCAATACGTCCTGGTTCTCGAGCGGGCAGTTCCTGCCACACGGACACTGCTACATGTGGAGCCCGGGCGTGTTGTGGATGAACGTCGTCGCCGACATTCTGATCGCGATGGCGTACTTCACGATTCCGTTCGCGCTGCTGTACATCGCCCGCAGACGCCGCGACCTGCCGTTCGACTGGCTCGTCGTCTGTTTCGGCGTGTTCATCATCGCGTGCGGGCTGACGCACGTCATGGACGTATGGAATGTCTGGCACGCGCACTACTGGGCCGAGGGCATCGTCAAGGTGATCGCGGCCGCCGCCTCGGTGCCCACGGCGATCCTGCTGTGGCGATTCCTGCCCGGCATTCTCATGCTGCCGAGCCAGCGCCAGCTCCGCGACGCGAACGAATCGCTGGCGCGCGCCAATCGCGAGCTCGAAGCGTTCACGGCTTCCGTCTCGCACGACCTGCGCTCGCCGCTGACGACGATCGCCGGGCAGGCCGGGCTGCTCGAGCTGTCGCTGCCGGACGCGACCGACGAGCAGAAGCGTCGGCTCACCCGCATCCAGAGCAGCGTCAAGCAGATGTCGGAGCTGATCGAAGCGCTGCTGGTGCTGTCGCGCATTTCGCGGCAGACGCTGCATCGTGAAATCGTCGACGTCACGGCGCTCGCCGAGAGCATCGTGCAGGACATGCGCCAGAAGGATCCCACTCGCAGCGTGGAAGTCGTGATCCAGCCGAACATGACCGTGCACGGCGACCGCCGCCTGGTCGGCGACCTGTTCCAGAACCTCATCGGCAACGCGTGGAAGTTCACGTCCAAGACCAGCGAGGCGCGCATCGAGATCGGCCAGTCGAGCGGCGGCTCGATGGCGACGCTGTATATCCGCGACAACGGCGCAGGCTTCGATATGACGTACGAGCAGAAACTGTTCAAGCCGTTCCAGCGGCTGCACGGCTCGGCGGACTTCGACGGCTCGGGCGTCGGGCTCGCGACCGTCGCGCGCATCGTCGACCGCCATGGCGGCCGCATCTGGGCCGAAGGCAAGCCGAATGCCGGCGCGGTGTTTTATTTCACGCTGCCGACGGCGCCGATCACCGACGCGTTCGTGGTTCATCACCGCGCGCTGGCCTGAACGGCCCGGACCAGCACGATCGGCCCCTGTCTGATCGACCATGGGCGGCTTGGCCGGCATCCAGCCCCCTTTCGCCGGTTCGACTTAGCACGGGGCCAGCGACCTGATTAGAATGCGCCGCCCTCCAACGTGGCGAACGCATCATGGCTTTCGACCAGAACGCTCTAGACAGTCTGCGCATAGAACGCAACAGCGAGCCCGGCAACACTGGGCCGAGCCCGCTGTACAAGTGGCTGGTCATCGGCGTGCTGGTGCTCGCGGTCGTCGTCGGCCTGTATGCACTCTTGCGCGACAAGGCCATCGAAGTCGAAACGGCAACGGCCGTGCAATCTTCTGCGAGCGGCGGCAGCGGTGGCGCAGCGGTGCTCAATGCGTCCGGATACGTGGTCGCACGCCGGCAAGCGACAGTTTCCTCGAAGGTCACCGGCAAAGTCGCCGAGGTGCTGATCGAAGAAGGCATGGCCGTGAAGGAAGGCCAGCTCCTGGCGCGTCTCGACGACACGACCACCAAGCCCGTCTATAACCTCTCGCAGCGTCAGCTCGATGCCGCGCGCCGCAATCTCAACGAAGTCGAAGTGCGTGTCGCGGAAGCGGAGCGCAACCTGCGCCGCACCGAGCAGCTCCGCAAGGACAAGCTCGTCAGCGAACTGCAGCTCGACCAGGCGCAGTCGGAAGCCGCTGCGCTCAATGCACGCCTTGAAGCACTGCGCGGCGACGTGAACGTCGCAGAAGGCACCGTGCGCGTGCGCGCGCAGGATCTCGATGACCTGATGGTGCGCTCGCCGTTCGACGGCGTCGTCGTCTCGAAGGACGCGCAGCCCGGCGAAATGGTGTCGCCGATTTCCGCCGGCGGCGGCTTCACGCGCACGGGCATCGCCACCATCGTCGACATGGACTCGCGCGAGATCGAGGTCGACGTCAACGAAGCGTTCATCAATCGCGTCAAGGCGAATCAGAAAACCGAGGCCGTGCTCGACGCGTACCCCGACTGGACCATTCCCAGCCACGTGATCAACATCGTGCCGACCGCGGACCGCCAGAAGGCAACCGTGCGCGTGCGCATCGCCTTCGACACGCTCGAGCCGCGCATCCTGCCGGACATGGGCGTGAAGGTCAGCTTTCTCGAAGATCGTCCGGTCGAAGGCGCGCAAGCCGCTGCGCCGCGGCCGGCAGTACGCATCCCCGCCGCCGCAGTGATGCGCGACGGCGACACCAGCTTCGTCTGGCGCGTGCAGGACGGCGAGCTCGAGCGCGTCGCGGTCCGCACCGGCGGCGAGCGCGACGGCCAGGTGGAAATCCTTTCGGGCATCAACCCGGGCGACGTCGTGGTCGCCGCGCCGGTCGAAGGGCTGAGCGAAGGCACGAAGGTCAAGAGCAAGAACGGGTGAGGTGAATCGTGGAGACTCTGGTACGACTGCGACAGGTCGCAAAGGACTACAAGCGTGGCGCAGAGACGGTGCACGTGCTGCACCAGCT
>Ga0209382_10005428_pt1 | contig 16617 bp, 15 predicted proteins | sample SoiMetdeltSBSDD5_FD_187599 | JGI IMG/M metagenome (GOLD analysis project Ga0209382, IMG submission 187599) | Bulk soil microbial communities from a Populus tree surrounding site in Tennessee, USA - Soil MetaG P. deltoides SBSDD5 (SPAdes) (version 2) | ecosystem: Environmental > Terrestrial >...
CCGCCGCTGCCCACGCTCCGCACAGCCTCCAGGAACCGCTCCACGTCCGCCACCCGGTCCTTGAGCAGGTAGCCGACGCTCTGCCCGCCGTCGCCGAGCAGCTCGAGCGTGTAGCCCTCCTCGATGTACTGGGAGAGCACGAGCACGCCCGTCCCGCTCAGCCGCCTGCGGATCTCCACGGCCGCGCGGAGCCCGTCGTCGGTGTGCGTGGGCGGCATGCGGATGTCCACCACCGCCACGTCCGGCCGGTGAGCCGACACCTTGCGCAGCAGGTCGTCCGCGTCGCCCGCCTGAGCCACCACCTCGAAGCCGGATTCCTCGAGCAGGCGCACGATGCCCTCCCTGAGGAGGACCGAGTCGTCAGCCACCACAACGCGCATGGCTCTTCAAGCTACGCATTATTGGTCCGATAGGAAGGGCCAATCGGTTGTCGGCGGATAGGGCCAATTCGGCTCCCGACCACGTACCCTGCGCGTCGTGGACCTGCTGCTGACACTCGAGGCGACCGCCTCGCGCCGGGCCCAGCTCGAGCGCCAGCTGCGCGACGGCATCCGCTCGGGACGGCTGCGTCCCGGCGCTCCGCTGCCACCGAGCCGGGCGCTCGCGCGGCAGCTCGGCGTCTCGCGGGGAATCGTGGTCGACGCCTACTCCCAGCTTGTGGCCGAGGGCTACCTGACCGCCCGCCGCGGGTCCGGAACGCGGGTGGCGGAGACGGTGGGCGCCCGGTCGGCGCGTCCGCGGACGGCGGTGCAGCGCGAGCCCACGGCCCGCTACGACCTGCGCGCCGGCCTCCCCGACGTGTCCTCGTTTCCCCGCCGCGCCTGGCAGTCGGCCACCGCCCGCGCGATGCGCGAGCTGCCTGACGCGTGGCTCCTGTACGGCCGGCCGCGCGGCTACAGCGGCCTGCGCGTGGCGCTCACGGACTATCTCGCCCGCGCCCGCGCCACCGTGGCCGAGCCCGGCGGCATCCTGATCTGCACGGGCATCTCGCAGGGGATGACGATGATCTGGCGCGCCCTGCGGGCGCGTGGCGCCACGCGTATCGGGGTCGAGGACCCGGGTTGGCCCGGCCAGGCGGACAGCGTGCGGTACGCGGGCCTCGAGCCCGTGCCGGTCAGGGTGGACTCGCGCGGCCTCGTGGTCTCCGAGCTCGAGGCGGCGGGCGTGGACGCGGTGATCGTCACGCCCACCCATCAGCACCCGACCGGCGTGGTGATGGCGCCCGAGCGGCGGGCGGCGCTGGTGGGCTGGGCGCGCAGCCGCGACACTCTGATCGTGGAGGACGACTACGACGCCGAGTACCGCTACGACCGCGACCCGGTGGCCGCCCTCCAGGGCCTGGCGCCGGAGCACGTGGTCTATGCCGGCACCGCCAGCAAGATGCTCGCTCCCGGCCTGCGCGTGGCCTGGCTCGTGCTGCCCTGCACGCTGGTCGACGACCTCACCGCCCAGCAGGTGACCACCAAGGCCACCCCGTCCGTGGTCGAGCAGGCCGCGCTCGGCTCGATGATCGAGCGGGGCGAGCTCGAGCGTCACCTGCGCCAGATGCGGCGCCGCTACCGCGCCCGCCGCGACATCCTGCTCGGGGGCCTCGCACGGCGGCTTCCCGAGGTGCGGGTCGGGGGCGCCGCGGCCGGCCTCCACGTCGTGGCCTGGCTGCCGGACGGCGCCGACGAGTCGGCCATCGCCGCGCGCGCCCTCGAGCGCGGGGTGGCGCTCCACACGCTCCACGGCGACTGCGACACGGTCGCGCCGTCGCCGCCCGCGCTGCTCCTGGGCTACTCCTCGATCAGCGAGCAGGGCCTCGCCCGCGCGGTCGCGCCCCTGGCGGCCGCCGTGCGCTCAGCCTCTTGAACGTCCCGGAGTAGTGGCCCCAGCAACCAGTCCGGGACGTTCGACGTATCAGCCGGCTGGCGGGGCGAGCACGGTCTGGCCGAGCACGGCGGCCTGGTTGCCGCGCGGGTTGGCCTCGCGCAGCTTCGGAATGCGGCCGCGCAGCACCGAGTCCCCCGAGTGGCTGGTCTGTTCGTCGAGCGGCTCGCGGGAGACGTCGATGAAGCGATAGTCGGCGAAGTCCGCCGGCAGCGCGCCGATCGCCTGGTACTGGCCCTGGGCGTCGGTCACCTGGCCGCCGAGCGACTTGGCATCGCCCTGCGCGTTGTAGAGCCACACCTCATAGGCCTCGCGGTCGCCGCTCGGGGCGAGGTTCGAGGCCCGGACGAGGACGCTCTTCCGGCCGCCCTGCTGGGCGACGATCGCGATGCCCGCGGGCTTGCCCGACTGCGCCTGCTGCCCGGCGCCGGCGCCTGCGCCGCCCTGAGCCCCGGTGTCCGCGGCGGCCTGGTCGCCCGAGCCCGACTCGTCCTCGCCGCCGGTGAGCACTCCGACCGGCCACAGCAGCACCGCCACGAGGAGAAGCGCGACGAGCCCGCCGCCGAGCGCCATCAGCCGCCGGCGGCGCTGCTCGGCGGTGGCGGGCGCCGCCGGCGCGGACGTGGAGCGCGCAGCCGCCTTGCGGGCGCCGCGCTCGCCCTCGGGAATCGCCGGCAGCGCGCCGTTCTCGTAGAACTGCTCGAGCGAGTCGAGCAGCGAGCGCGTCCACGTGCGGGCCGCCTCCGAGCGCCGCAGATGGCCCCTCGTGGCGGTGGCCTCGGCGCCCGCCTGCTGCCCGAGCACGTAGTCGGCCAGCTGGCTGCGCCAGTCCTCCTCGACGCCGCGCACGCTCAGCGGGGCCAGCTCCACGAGCGCGTCGCGGGCCAGCTCGCGCACCCGCGCCTCGGGCATGCCGAGCATGTCGGCGAGCTCGTCGTAGGTCTTGCCGCGCTGGAGCACGAGCTCGACGATCGCCCGCTGCTCCGCGGGCAGCTGGTCGAACGTGGCCATGAGCAGGGGACTGTAGTGTGCGCTGGCCCATGGAAGCCCCGGTTGACGGCTACCCGGCGCCGGGCACGCTCGACGACGTGCTCGGCTTCGAATTGCTCGAGGCGAGCCCCGACGGCTGCCGTGGACGGTTCACCGTAGGGCCGCCGGTTCAGCAGCCGTTCGGGCTCGTGCACGGGGGCGCGTACGCCTCCTTCGCGGAGTCGCTGGCCTCCGTCACGACCTACCTCGCGGTCGCCCCAGCTGGGAACATCGCCGTCGGGCAGTCGAACCACACCACCTTCCTGCGCCCGGCCAGCGCGGGCACCATCCACGCGGAGGGCACGCCCCTGCATCGCGGCCGGACGAGCTGGGTCTGGGACGTGCGCTTCAGCGACGACGAGGGCCGCCTTTGCGCGATGACGCGCGTGGCGATCGCCGTGCGCCCCCAGCCCGAGCCGGGGTCCGCCGGAGGGGCGGGCTAGACCTCGATCCGCGAGGCCCGCGACACGTGGCGGTTCGTGATCGGCAGGCGCCGGTCGCGGCCGAACGCCTTGGTCGAGATCTTGATGCCGGGCGGCGCCTGACGGCGCTTGTACTCGGCGCGGTCAACCATGCCGATCACGCGCTCGACCTCGTCGGCGGGCAGGCCTCGGTGCACCAGTTCGGCGGCATCGAGGTCCTCCTCGATGTAGCCCTCGAGAATGCGGTCGAGCAGGTCGTAGGGCGGGAGCGACTCGTCGTCGCGCTGCTCGTGGCGCAGTTCCGCCGAGGGCGGGCGCTCGAGCACCGACGCGGGCACGGGACCCGCGGCGCCGCCACCCGCCTGCTCGTTGCGCCACCGCACCAGCCGGTAGACCCAGCCCTTGTAGACGTCCTTCAGGACCGCGAAGCCGCCCGCCATGTCGCCGTACAGCGTGGCGTAGCCCACCGACATCTCGGACTTGTTGCCGGTGGCGAGCACGAGCCAGCCGAACTTGTTCGAGAGCGCCATCACCACGTTGCCGCGGATGCGCGCCTGCACGTTCTCCTCGGTGATGTCGGGCTCGCGACCGGCGAACGCGTCGGCGAGCATGTGCTCGTAGGCGCCCATGGCGTCCGCGATCCCGATCTCCCGGAACTCCACGCCCAGGTTCTTGGCGATCGCCTGGGCGTCCGCGCGCGTGCCCTCGCTCGAGAAGGGCGAGGGCATCGAGACGCAGGTCACGCGCTCGGGGCCGAGGGCGTCGGCGGCGAGCAGCGCGACGAGCGCCGAGTCGATGCCGCCCGACAGCCCGATCAACACGCGCGCGAATCCGTTCTTGTCGACGTAGTCGCGCAGTCCAAGCCGCAGCGCGGCGTACACCTCCGCCTCTGGCGGGAGCGGGGCGGCGAGCTCGCCCGCCACCTCGGTGGGCGCGGCGGCGTCGACGGTCACGCTCGCGAGCGTGAACACGGGCGGCTCGGCTACCCGCGTCGCGCGGCGCTGCCTGCGCACGTTGGCGCGGTGGCGAGTGTCCCGCAGCCGCGCGGCGCTCACCTCGCGCGGGTCGATGTTGCAGAAGGTGAGCGACTCCTCGAACTGGGCGCAGCGGGCGAGCACGCGGCCGTCCTGGTCGATCGCGAGGCTGTGGCCGTCGAAGACCAGCTCGTCCTGCCCGCCCACCTGGTTCACGAACACCACGGCCGCCAGGTAGTCGACCGCGCGCTGGGTGAGCATGCGCTCGCGCCGCGAGCCGTAGCCGGCGCGGTAGGGCGAGGCGGAGAGGTTCACGATCACCTGCGCGCCGCCGAGCGCCTCCGTCATCGCGGGCGGGCCGGGCTCCCAGATGTCCTCGCAGATCGACAGACCGATCGGCACCCCGTTCAGCTCGAAGATGGCGGCGTCGGCGCCCGATTGGAAGTAGCGCTGCTCGTCGAACACGCCGTAGTTGGGCAGGTACATCTTGCGGTAGAGGGCCGTGACCTCGCCGTCGGCCAGCACCGCGGCCGCGTTGTACACGTCCTCGGCGCGCTCGGGATAGCCCACCACCGCGGCGATCCCGCGCGTCTGCGCGGCCAGCTCACGAAGCGCCTCGGCCGCCGCGTCGAGGAAGCTCGTCTTCAGGAGCAGGTCCTCGGGCGGGTAGCCGGTCAGGCTCAGCTCGGGGAACACCACGAGCACCGCCCCGCCGTCGCGCGCGGCACGCGTCCGCTCGGCGATCGCGTGGGCGTTGCCGTCGATGTCGCCCACGGTCGGGTCGATCTGGGCGAGCGCCACCCTCAGGAGGTCGTCGGGCATGACCCCATTATCGCGGCTGAAGCGGGCGGCCTCAGCAGCCGAGCGTGAGGTCCAGATAGCGGGCCGGCCTCACCGCGTGCTCGAAATGCCACCACTCGCGCCAGTAGTTCTCGAACCCGAAGCGCTCCATCGCGCTCTCGAGCGTCAGCCGGTTGCGCAGCACTCGTCCGGTCGCGCTGCGCGTGTGGGCGCCCGGGCCGAGGGCGTCGTAGCGGCCCATCGGCAGCCGCTCTCCGTCGCTCGTCCGGACCAGCGTCAGGTCCACGGCGGAGCCGGTGTTGTGGCGGCTCCTGCGTGCGATGTAGGTGCCCACGAGCTCCTCGTTGCCGCTCCGCATCGCCCAGCGCACGAGCGCGCGCGTGGCGCGAGCCGGGCGGTAGGCGTCGAGGATGAGCAGGCCGAGCCCGCGCCGGCGCAGGTAGCGCTGGACGCGGCCGAGCGAGCGCGCCGCGGGCTCGTAGAGCAGTGCCCAGTCGGCGCAGTAGCCCGGCAGCCGGCGACCGGTGAGGTTCCGCGTCGTGCGGTAGACGAGCTCGACCGCGATGTCGGGGGCGAAGCGGTGCACGTCCGCGAGCCCGGCCCGCCTGTGCGTCGGCGTGCCGGCCTCCCCGTTGCGCTGGGCTGCCCGGCGCGCCCGCCTCGCGCGGGCCGGCTCGCGGAACACGCGCTGCGCCACACCGCGCAGCGTCGCCGTGCCGTACTCGTGCGAGGGGTTGCCGTCGGTCAAGACCGCCATCGACAGTCGCGTGGAGCCGCGCTCGAACAGCGCCGCCTCGTGCACGAGGCGCCCGAGCGCCGTGCTGCGCCAGCCGCCCTTCATGAAGGTGGTGAAGCCGCCGGCGCGCGCGTAGCGCGAGAAGCCCCAGCGCTGCCACGGGACGATCGAGGACAGGAGCCCGCGCGCATACGCGCGTGAGCGCGGCGGCACCATCCGGTCGATGCGGCGGAAGAAGCGGGCCTGGTCGAGCGCGCTGAAGCGCGCGCCGGACCAGTAGCCGGCCACGGAGAAGTCGCGCATGTGGGCGCGCCGGGCCAGGTCGTAGAGCGCTGCGTCCCCGACCAGGGCGTAGACCGCGTCGGCGCGGTCGTTGTCGGACTCCGTGATCATCGGGCCGAGCAGCGCGCGGTCGGCGGCGCTCGGACGGGCGGGCGCGATCGCGCGCAGCCGCGCCACGAGCAGCATCGCCTTCACGAGGCTCGCGGAGACGTACGTGCGGTGAGGAGCCCACCCGTGCTCGCGCCCGCGCGAGTCGATCAGCGCCCAGGACTCGATCCCCGCCCGCCCGCGCAGGTAGTCGCGCACCGCCCGCAGCCGCGAGCGCGCCGGGAAGACGCGCGGCCCGGCCGTCCGGCTCGTCGCCGGCCCCGCACCGGCGTACTCGCGCAGCGTGAAGGAGCCCGGCAGCTCAGCTGCGGCGGCGGGTCCGGCCATGGCGGTGAGCAGGACGACGAACGCGCTGAGGATCGTCCTGCGCATCGCCGCAATTCTCCCACGCCCACCGTACGGGTGCCCGTATCGACGGCCGCGAGCGCGCGGCGTAGCCTCACGCGAATCGGGAGCTTCCTGCACGACATCCTCGAGCCGCGGACCTACGGGCGGATCGCCTACCTGATCCTGGCGCTGCCACTCGGCATCGTCGAGTCGACCATCCTCGTCACGGCGATCTCGGTCGGCGTGAGCACCGCCGTGGCGCTGATCGGGATACCGATCCTGATCGGCACCGTCTACGCCTGGCGCTGGCTCGCCGTGCACGAGCGGCGCATGCTCCGGCGCCTGACCGGAGGCCCGTTCCCGAGCCCGTACCGCCCCGACGCGGAGGGAGCGGGCCGCTGGGCGCGCCTCGGGGCGCGGCTGGCCGACCCGGCCACCTGGAAGGACCTCGTGTTCCTCCTCCTGCAGCTGCCGGCGGGCATCGCCTCGTTCACCGTCGCCGTGGTGGTGCTCGGCGCCGGCGCCGGGCTGCTCCTGGCGCCGGCCTGGTACTGGGTGATCGAGCCCGACGGGATCGAGCTCGGCCTGCTGAGCGTGGACACCCTCGGCAAGGCGTTCGCCGTGATGCCGCTCGGCGCGCTGATCCTGCTGTTCGGGATCCCGGCGCTCGGGGCGCTCGGGCGGCTGTACGCCTGGTTCGCCGGCCTGCTGCTTGGCTCGAACGCCGACCCCGTGCTCACCGCGCGGGTCACCGCGCTTCAGGATGCCCGCTCGCGCATCATCGCGGCCGCCGACAGCGAGCGCCGTCGGATCGAGCGCGACCTCCACGACGGCGCCCAGCAGCGCCTCGTAGCGCTCGCCCTCAACCTGCGCATGGCGGAGGCCCGCGCCGCCAAGGGCGACCCGCAGGCGGCCGAGCTGATCCGCAGCGCGGGGGAGGAGGCAGGCCTCGCGCTCAAGGAGCTGCGCGACCTCGCGCGCGGCATTCACCCGGCGATCCTGACCAACCGTGGCCTACGGGTGGCGCTGGAGGACCTCGCGACGCGCTCGACCGTGCCGGTCGAGATCCTCGAGTCGCCGGAGGAGCGGCTGCCGGACCCCGTGGAGGCCGCCGCCTACTTCGTCGTGTCCGAATGCCTCGCCAACGTGAGCAAGCACGCCGAGGCGGAGAGCGCGACGGTCGCCGTGCGGGCTGAGGACGGGCAGGTCACGGTCACGGTGGCCGACGACGGCAGGGGCGGAGCCGCCCTCGGCTCGGGCTCCGGCCTGCAGGGGCTCGAGGACCGGGTCGGGGCGCTTAACGGGAACGTGGAGCTCGAGAGCCCGCCCGGCGGCGGCACGCGTGTGCGCGCGGTGATGTCGCTGGCCGCGCAGCCGGTGCCCGTGGCCCACGCGTCCGGCCACGGACCGCAGCGACTCGTGCTGCCGGACGCCGAGGCCCCGGGGGTGATCGCCCGCCGCCGTCGCGGGCTCCGCGTCCGCCTCGCGGTGCTGGCCGGCGTCGCGCTCACCCTCGTCGCGATCTGGGCGCTCACCGGCGCGCCGAACGCCTGGCCGGTCTGGCCGCTGCTCGGGCTCGCGCTGGTCGGCGGGCTCGACGCCTGGCTCGTCCTGGCCGGAGTCCCGCCGCTGGAGTCCCAGGTGGCCCGCTCGGACGACGGCGGACGGGCGCTCCGCCGCCGGCGCTCGCTGCGCCTGTCGGCGGGCGCCCTCGCCATCCTCAACGTCTTCCTGATCGGGATCTGGCTGGCGTCCGGGAGCGGCTACTTCTGGCCCGTCTGGTCGATCCTCGGCTGCGCCATCGCCGTCGGGCTCAAGGCGCTGCGGCCGTTCGACGAGCTGCGCCGCTCGGTCCGCTCGACCTAGGCGTTGACGCAGCCGGCTGGTGGCTCACGGCCAGATGAACGTCCCGGACTGGTCGCTATACGGGGTAGTCCGGGACGTTCAATGCGGGGCCTAGTGCCCCCAGCCCTCCGCCATCGCATGGCGGACCGTGTCCTCGCCGCTCTCGCCGGTGCGGATCCGGATCGCCTGCTCGATGTCGTACACGAACACGCGGCCGTCGCCGATCTCGCCCGTGTGCGCACCGCTCACGATCGCCTCGACCACGCGCTCGGACACGCTGTCCTCCACCACCGACTCGACCTTGATCTTCGGCAGGAGCGAGATGTTCGCCCGCGAGCCGCGGTACTGCTCGGTGTAGCCCTTCTGCCGGCCGCAGCCGACTACGTCGCTCACGGTTAGACCCGACACTCCCAGCTCGTCCAGCGAGTCCTGCACGTCCTGGAGCCGCTCGGGCCGGATGATCGCCTCGATCTTCTTCATCTGCCTAGCCCTCCTGGGTCCGCGTCGAGAGCTGCTGCAACGCGAGCGCGCCGGCGCGCGCCCCCGGTGTGTTCGGTGGGTGGTACTCGGATCCCGGCACCGGCATGAACTGCTCGGGATAGCCCCACATGCCGTGCTCGACGATGTCGAGGCCGCGCCGCTCCTCCTCGGCGGTCACGCGCAGGCCGTAGGTCTGCTTGATGAGGTAGAAGACGAGCATCGAGACCGCGAACACCGAGACGAACGCCGCGGTCACACCGAGCGCCTGGACGCCAAGCTGCTCGAACGAGCCGGTGTAGAAGAGGCCGCCCTCGCCGATCGCGTTGTACTCGGCCAGCCGCGGGGCGGTGAACAGGCCGCAGGCCATCGTGCCCCAGATTCCGGCCACCCCGTGGGCGGAGAGGGCGCCGATCGGGTCGTCGACCAGCTTGTCGATGGCGATGATGCAGGCCACGACGATCACGCCCGCCACCAGCCCGATCGGCACCGCCGCCCAGTACTCCACGTAGCCGCTCGGCGCCGTGATCGCGACCAGGCCGGCGATCACGCCGTTGCCGATCATGCCCATGTCGAAGGTCTTCGTCGTCAGGTGGCTGGCGCCCATCGCCCCGAGCACGCCCGCGGCGGCGGCGATCACCGTGACGATCGCCACCTCGGCGAAGCGTCCGTCCGCCACCCCGAGCGTCGAGCCGGGGTTGAAGCCGAACCAGCCGACGAACAGGATCAGCACGCCGAGCCCGACGAGCGGCATCGAGTGACCGGGGATCACGTTCGGGCTGCCGTCCTTGCCGTACTTGCCCTGGCGCGGGCCGAGCAGCAGCAGCGCCGCGAGCGCGCCGGTGGCTCCCAGCAGGTGGATCACGGTCGAGCCGGCGAAGTCCTGCATGCCGAAGCTCGCCTGGAGCCAGCCGCCGCCGAAGATCCAGTGGCTGATGAGGGGGTAGATGAGCGACGCGAACACAACCGCGTAGATCAGGTAGGCCCCGAACTTGATGCGCTCGAGCGTGGTGCCCCAGACGATCGCAAGCGAGACGGCGCAGAAGGCGAACTGGAAGAAGAACTTGGCGGGCACCGCCGCGCTCGAGAACTCCATCGCCGGGAACGCGCTCTGCGCGGTGGTGCCGAGGAAGGTGCCCTCGGTCCCCGCGAACCAGCCGGCGCCGCCGAACGCGATCGCGAACCCGATCGCCCAGTAGCAGAGCGCCGCGATCGACAGGTTGGCGATCACCTTCGCGACCACCGTCCCGGCGTTCTTCATGCGCGAGAAGCCGACCTCCAGGAGGAGGAAGCCGGCCTGCATGAAGAACACGAGTATGCCGGCGACCAGCACCCAGAGGGTGTCGATCCGGCTGAGGGCATCGTTGAGCGTGGGTTCCATGCCATCGAATGCTCGAAGAGCAGGGCCCGTGCGTCTTTCTCCCGCTGTACAGAATTGGGAGGGCCGGCTTGTACGAGCGGAGAGGCGCCGCCCTCAGCCGAGCGCGACCACGCGCGCCCGGATGCATTCGCAGAGCCGCTTGGGATCGACCTCGAACAGGCTGTGAGGGTCGCCCGCCGCGGCCCAGACGCGCTCGTGCTCGAGCAGCGCCTCGTCGAACAGCACGGGCAGGTCGTGCCCGAACGGCGGCACGCCGCCGATCGCGAAGCCGGTGGCCGCGCGCACCTCGTCGGCCGCGGCCTGGCGCACCTCCGCCACGTCGAGCGCGTCCGCGAGCTTGTCCGGGTCGATCCGGTGGCGGCCGGACGCCACGCAGACCACGGGGTCGCCGTCCGCCACGAACACGATCGACTTCGCGATCTCGGCCTCGTCGCAGCCCACCGCCAGCGCAGCGTCCTTCACCGTGCGGGTGGAGGCCTCGAGGCGCTCGACGTGCAGGTCGAGCCCGAGGTCACGTGCGCACTCGGCGAGGCGGTCCCTCACGTCCGGACCGGGTCCCGCGCGGTCTCGGGCGCGGGGCTCAGCTCGACCCCCGCCTCGGCGGCGAGCTCGGCAAGCGAGTCGGCCACGTCGCCTGCGAAGTCGTCGAGGTCCCACATCGTGTCGAAGTCGCCCACGAGGCCGAAGTTGATCTTGCCGGCGTAGGAGAGGAGCGCAATGCCGAGGCCCTGGTTCTTGGCGAGCGGCACCATCGGGAACGGATCGGTCATCCGGCGTCCGGCGAGGTAGAGCGGGAACTGCGGGCCGGGCACGTTCGTGACCACCACGTTGAAGAAGCGCTGGCGCGACATGAGCCGCGACGCTTGGCCCATTACCGTGGGCGGCGCGAAGCCCGACAGCTCGGTGAGCACCTGCGCGCCGACCGCCTGGCCGCCCGACTTCAGGCCCTTCAGCTCCTCGCGCACGATGTCGAGCCGCGCCACCGGGTCCTGGCACCACACCGGCAGCGGCGCCATCAGCGCCGCCACGCGGTTGCCGAGCGCCCCGCGCTCCACGTCGGCGCGCACGCTCACCGGGACCATCGCCTTCAACTCGAGCCCGTCGGTGTTCTGGCCGCGCCGGCGCAGGTGCTTGCCGAGCGCCCCGGCCACCGTGGAGAGCACCACGTCGTTGACCGTGCCGCCGAGCTCGTCCTTGATCGCCTTGACGTCGCCCAGATTGGCGCGCACCCAGGTGAAGCGGCGGTGGGGGCCGATCGAACGGTTGTAGGGGCTCGCCGGCGCCGGGTTGAGCCCGGCCCAGGCCATGGCTCCGACTCCAACGGCGGCGTCGCGCGCGCCGGCGACGATGCGGCGCGGTCCGCGGAACACGGCGCGGATGGAGCGCGCGGCCTCGCCCGGCAGCGTGGCCCGCTCGACCAGCGCCTCGCCGAGCAGTTGGGCACTCGAGGGAAGCGGGCGCGGCAGCCAGCGGCTGCCCGGGTCGGGCGGCGCGGCCGGCTCGGGCGAGGTGTCGAACAGCACGGAGATGATGTCCACGCCGGAGATCCCGTCCACGAGCGCGTGGTGGGTCTTCGAGAGCATCGCGAACTGGCCGTCCGCGAGCCCCTCGACGAGCCACACCTCCCAGAGCGGCTTGTCGCGATCGAGCTGCTGGGAGAACACGCGCCCGGCGAGCGCCTTCAGCTGATCCTCCGAGCCGGGGGAGGGGAGCGCCGTCGAGCGCACGTGGTAGCGCAGGTTCAGGTGCGGGTCGTCTACCCACTTGGGGCGCCCCTGCCCGAGCGGCACGAACGCGAGCCGCTGGCGGTAGCGCGGCACGAGCGAGAGGCGGGCCTCGATCGCCTCCAGCAGGTCCTCATACGGGGGCGGCGGGCCCTCGAACAGCATCACTGAGGCGACGTGCATGTGAGAGCAGCCGTCCTCCAGATGGAGGAAGGATGCGTCGAGGCCAGTCAGGCGATCCGAGGACATGCGCTGACGGTATCGCAGGGGCTCAGAGCGAGAGCGAGAGCTGCGAGTCCGGCGCGGCCGGCGCTGCGCGCGGCGCCTCGTCGAGTCCGGCGACCCGCACGCCGAGCAGCCGAACCGGCCGGCGCGGGTCGAGCGTCCTGAGCAGCTCGAGCGCCACGCCCAGCACGCTGTCGAGCTCGTTCACCGGGGCCTGCAGGCTGCGCGCCCTCGTGACGGTCGAGAAGTCGGAGAAGCGCACCTTGATCCCGACCGTGCGCCCGCGGGCGTCCTGGCGGGCGAGTGCCTGGCAGAGCTCGGCGGTGAGCCGCTCGAGCACCGGCTCGAGCTGCCCGAGGCCGTGCAGGTCGCGGTCGAAGGTGGTCTCGCGCGACTCCGACTTGGCCGGCCGTACGGTCTCGATCTCGCGCTCGTCCTCGAAGCGCGCGAGCGCACCGAGGTGTCGCCCGAGGCGCGCGCCGAACCAGCCCGCCAGCGTCTCGTCGGCGGTCGCGCCGAGTGCCCCGAGCGTGCTGATGCCGAGCGAGTCGAGCTTTTCGGCGGTCTTCGGGCCGATGCCCGGCACGAGCCGCGGCGAGGCGCCCGCGAAGCGCTCGCGGGCCTGCTCGGCCGTGAGCTCGACGAAGCCGTCGGGCTTCTCGGCGTCGCTCGCCACCTTGGCCACGAGCTTGCTCGGCCCGATGCCGATCGAGCAGGTGAGGCCGGTCTCCGCTCGCACGGCCTCCTTGACCCGCCGCGCCGCGGCGCGGTAGCGCTCGATGCCGCTGAGGTCGAGGTACGCCTCGTCGAGCCCCACCGACTCGACGCGCTCCACGTGCGCGCGCAGCACCGCGTGAACCTCGCGCGAGCGGGCGCGATAGAGCTCGAAGTCGGGCGGGATGAACACCGCGTCCGGGCACAGCCGCCGCGCCCGCTCGGCGGGGGTGGCGGAGAAGACGCCGAACTTGCGCGCCTCGTAGCTCGCCGTGGTCACGACCGCCCGCGGCCCGCTCCCGGCCACCACGACGGGCAGGCCCACGAGCTCGGGACGCCGCTGCAGCTCGACGCTGACGTAAAAGGCGTCCATGTCAACGTGCGCGACTCGCACAGGTCCAAGGTACGCGGCGGCCCGGCTGGGTCGATGAACGTCCCGGAGTATGGCCTCTGGCAACTACTCCGGGACGTTGATCTGCTGGTGACTCGACGAACCTAGCTTCCCTGGTGGATCGGCCGCACCAGGATCTCGTTGACGTCCACGTGCGGCGGCTGGGTCATGGCGAACAGCACGGCGCGGGCCACGTCGTCGGCCTCGAGCGCATTCGACACGCGGTTCTCGAAGAACGGGGTGTCGACCATGCCCGGCTCGACCAGCGTGACCTTGATGTCGGTGTCCGAGACCTCTTGGCGGAGCGCCTCGCCCATCGCCGTGACCGCGAACTTCGTGCAGGAGTAGAGCGAGCCCGGCAGCGCGCGGCGACCGGCGATCGAGCTCGTGAGGATCAGGTGGCCGCGGTTCTGGCGCCGGAAGTGGGGGAGGGAGGCACGGATCGACAGCGCCGCTCCGAGGACGTTCGTGTCGATCATCGACTTCCAGTGCTCGACGGATTCCTCGAGGAAGCCGCGCTTGGCGCCGAAGCCGGCGTTCGCGAAGTAGGCGTCCAGGCGGCCGTACGCCTCGAGCGCGGTGGACACGAGCGCCTGCTGGTCCTCCCAGCTCGTCACGTCGCAGCGCACCGCCAGCGCCTTCTCCTCGCCGCCGAGCTCGTCCGCGAGCGCGCCGAGGGCCTCCTCCGAGCGGGCGGCGAGCACCACGCGGTTGCCGAACTCGATCGCCCGGCGTGCGGTTGCGGCGCCGATGCCGGAGCTGGCGCCCGTGATCACGAGAACTGGTTCGTCGGCCATTCCGGGGGTTCTAGCAATAGCCTGCGCCGCGGTGAGCGCCGTCGACCCCACGGAGGCCCGCTTCACCGCGGTCCCGGACAAGGCCGGCCACTACGAGAGCTTCTACCTGAAGCTCTGCCATCCGGACGAACCCCTCGGCGCCTGGATCCGCTACACGGTGCACAAGCGCCCCGGGGCTCAGCCCACGGGCTCGCTCTGGTTCACGCTCTTCGAGGCCGCCGGCCCGCGCGCCGCCAAGGTCACCGTGGCCGCGCCGAGCGCCGCCGGGGACGGCTGGCTCACGATCGGTGAAGCCCGCATAGGCGCGGGATCGGCGCTCGGCTCGATCGCCGGCGATGTGGGCTGGGAGCTCACGTTCGAGGGGGAGGAGGCGCCGCTCTTCCACCTGCCTCGCCCCTGGATGTACAGGAGCCCGCTGCCGCGCACCAAGCTGCTCTCCCCGGCGCCCGGCGCCCGCTTCGACGGCGGGCTGTCGGTCGACGGACGCGAGATCCCGGTCGAAGGCTGGCGCGGCATGGCGGGCCACAACTGGGGCGCCCAGCATGCCGAGCGCTGGATCTGGCTTCACGGGCTGACCGCCGACGGCGACTGGCTCGACGCGGCGATCGGCAAGGTCAGGCTGGGTCCGCTCACCACGCCGTGGGTGGCGAGCGGCGCGCTCAGCCTCGCGGGCGAGCGCCACCGGCTCGGCGGCCCGGGGCGCAGGGTCGTCGTCGACGAGTCTCCCGACTCCTGCGCCTTCGTCCTCGCGGGCCGGGGGATGCGCGTGCGCGGCACTGTCTCTGCGCCGCGGGAGCGCTTCGTCGGCTGGACCTACGCGGACCCCGACGGGTCCGAGCACCACACCGTGAACTGCTCGATAGCGGACATGCGCCTGACCGTGGAGGGCGCGCGCGGCGGGCGCAGCTGGGAGCTCGACGTGCCCCGCGGCGCGGCCTACGAGCTCGGCATGCGCGAGCGGAACCACGGGATGGCGATCCAGCCGTACTCCGACGAATGAAGGCGGCGGCTGAGGTGATCGTGGAGCGTCCGCTCGAGACGGTCTGGCGCTGGGCGTCCGACCCGCGCAACTGGGAGAACTGGCTCGACGGCGTGCACGACGTGGAGCTGCGCGGGCGCCTGGAGGAGGGCGCGCGTCTCACGAGCAAGTACGACTACGCCGGCGCCGTGCACGACATCGAGTACGAGATCGTGGAGCGCCGGCCGACGCGCCGGCAGGTCGTTCGCACGGTGAGCGGGCCGTTCCCGTTCGAGGGCACCCTCGAGCTCGCCGAGGCGCCCGAGGGCACGCGCGTGCGCCAGACGATCGACGCCGGCTCCGACAGCCCGCTCACGACGGTCGTCTTCGCGCTCGGCGGCCCGGTGCTGCGACGCAGCATGCGCCGGCGCATCCACTCGCAGCTCGAGCGCATGCGCGAGGCGATCGAGCTGACCGGCGCGAACTGAGCCCCGGCTCCTCTCGTCGCTTGTCGCTGATCCGGGTGTTGTCTAGTGTCGGGCTCATGGCAGCCTCCGATAGCAAGCGGGATGCCATCGAGATCGCGGCCAGGCCGCTGCGGGAGCTGCTGCGGGAGGAGCACGACGAGATCGCGGCCGCCCAGCGCGCCCTGCGGCAGGCCGAGAAGGAGCACGATCGCGCGATCGAGCTTGCCGAACGTCAACTGCGGGCGGCCAAGACCGCCAAGCCGCTTGCTGCCTACGGTCACCGCGTGATCCTCTATGCCGATTGTGTGAGCACCGAGGAGGGAAACCACGAGCTCACGCCGGAGGTGAGAGCTCGGATCGAGGCTCGACCGGACGCGGGCCGCTTCCACCGTGGCCAGACGATCCTCACGATCGAGGCGCCGAACTGGCGCCGCGAGGTTGCCTTCCCTCACCGTGACGAGCGCAAGGTGCGCCGGCTGGCCGAGGAGATCGAGCTCGCCGCGCGCAACGTGGACGTGATCCGTGAGGCGGCTCGTGCGGAGACCGAGCAGACCGACCAGGACCTTGGGGAAGCGCTCGCGGACCGCCGTGCGGTCCAGGAGACGCGCGCTTTGATCCACCAGCTGAGCGATCTCGTTCACGACGGGGAGGACGTGATCGACATGGCGCCGGGGATCAGCGCCGGCCACGACGGGGTGATCGTGGCCACCGACCAGCGACTGCTCTTTGTTTCGGTGCGGCGGACGCTCTCCTTCCCGTACGAGCAGATCTCCTCCGTGGAGCTCAAGGGGAAGTGGTTCGGGGCGCGCCTCGCGCTCTCGACGTCTTCGGGCAAGGGCGTCATCAGCGGGCTGGCGCCACGGCACGCGGCCGAGATCGCCGAGCTCGTCCGCGGTCACATCGGCGGGGAAGCGGCCCGTCACTAGGCGGCAGTGGGCGAGGGCCGGACCCGCTCAGCGCCCGGTTCCTTGAGCGCCTCTCCCGCACGCACCGGCGCAGGCATCAGCGTCGCGGCAACGAGCACGAGGACGAACGCCGTGAGCCGCGCCGCCACCACCAGGAAATCGTCACCAACCGGGTCACCGAA
>Ga0209382_10005429_pt1 | contig 16615 bp, 8 predicted proteins | sample SoiMetdeltSBSDD5_FD_187599 | JGI IMG/M metagenome (GOLD analysis project Ga0209382, IMG submission 187599) | Bulk soil microbial communities from a Populus tree surrounding site in Tennessee, USA - Soil MetaG P. deltoides SBSDD5 (SPAdes) (version 2) | ecosystem: Environmental > Terrestrial >...
ACATTTTATCCGCTCAACACTTTTTGTGTTGTTCGCCGGTTTGATGCTGGCGAGTACACAGGTCGCAGGCCCCAAACAGCCAGTCGGTGTGATCCTCAACAGCTCCGTGGAAATGATCGACGCCGGCAACCGGCCCGAGCACTGGACAATCGATCCGGCCCCGCCGCGTGGCACGTTCGATGGAGCGAAAGTCGTCTCGGGCGTCGCGCATGCGGGAACGCAGAGCCTGAACATCTCAGTGACAAACTTCGTGTGGTTGAACAAAACGCTCGCGCGACCGTATGCGACCTACAAATTGACCGGCTGGATCAGGACCGAGGATGTACCGTCGACAGATGATTTGGGTGCGAGGCTCGAAGTGCGAGGTGTGAAAGTCACATCCCCTGTGAAAAAAATCTCCGGAACGGTCGACTGGACTGAGGTGCAAGTCACCTTCGACACCGAAGGCCAGGATAGTTTCAGCATTGCAGCAGGACTGGGCCGGACGCGCGGCAATAGCTCAGCGGCGGGCAAGGCCTGGTTCGACGATTTGAAGTTGGAACTCATCTCCGTGCGTGAACTGAAGCCTGCAGTGACGATCGATGCCGCGAAGACTCGCGCGCCGATGCTGGATTTGATTTACGGCCAGTTTATCGAACACCTCGGCCGCTCGATCTATGGCGGCATCTGGGCGGAGATGCTGGAAGATCGCAAATTCTATTCGGCCGTTGACGAAACGCGCCGCGACAAAGTTTTCGTTCCTTCGCCTTGGAAGACGGTGGGTGACGCGGGCGCCGTAACTATGGTCAAGGAAAACGCTTTTGTCGGGGAGCAAGCACCACAGATTCATTTGCGCGAGGGAGCTGCGCCTGCAGGTATTGCTCAAACCGCACTGGGAGTCTTGACAGGAAAGGAATACGAAGGTTACGTGATATTGGCCGGCGACGCCTCCGCGGCGCCTATCGAAGTCAGTCTGAGGTGGGGAAACGGCGCGAGCGAGCGGCAAACGATTCGAATTGACCGCCTCACCCGGAATTACCGCAAGTACCCAGTCAAATTCAAAGCGGGAAGCTCGACGGACCTGGCCACTTTAGCAATCGTGGGCAAGGGCGCTGGAAATTTTCTGATCGGCACGTCGTCGCTCATGCCCGCCGACAACGTTCGTGGGATGCGCGCGGACACTCTGGCTTTGCTCAAAGAACTCAATGCGCCTATTTATCGCTGGCCCGGCGGCAATTTTGTCAGCGGCTACAATTGGAAGGACGGCATCGGCGACCGCGACAAGCGTCCGCCGCGGAAGAATCCAGCGTGGACGGGCATCGAGCACAACGACTTCGGAATTCATGAATACTTCGACTTTCTTCGCGAGGTAAATTCACAGCCCTTCATCGCACTGAATGCCGGGCTCGGCAGTGTCGAGTCAGCGGTGCAGGAAGTGGAGTATGTCAGCGGCGGAGCGGAAACAGCGATGGGGAGGCTGCGCACCCAGAACGGTCGACTCGAGCCTTTCTACTGTAAGTACTGGGCGGTGGGAAATGAAATGTCCGGCAGTTGGCAACTGGGTAATGTGGCGATCGATGAGTTTGTGAAGCGCCACAACGCATTCTCGCAAGCGGTGCTGAATATCGATCCGTCGATTAAGTTAGTCGCCTCCGGTGAGGCCGTTCGAGCGAGCAGCGATTGGGACCGTCAACTGCTTTCGAGAAGCGCCCAGTACATAAATCTCAACAGCAAACATTTTTATAGGCAGGATTGGCACGCGGGTGGATTGATGACGCACGTCCGTCAGATCGGCGATGCCATCCGCGCCATTGCGGAAGGCCACCGCGAATATCTGAAAACCATTCCGGAAATTCAGGGCAAGGACATCCGCGTTTCACTGGACGAGTGGAATTATTGGTACGGCCCGCACGTTTTCGGCGAACTTGGCACTCGTTACTTTTTGCGGGACGCACTCGGCATCGCGGGAGGCATCAACGAATACAGCCGCGATACCGACGTCATCGCTATGGCGGCCTACGCGCAAACCGTCAACGTCATCGGCGCTATCAAGACGAGCAAGACCGCTGCAGTGCTGGACTCGACGGGACAAGCGCTGGTGATGTACCGGCGACACTTCGGCACGATTCCCGTGGAGATCTCCGGCGCCACTGAACCGCTGGACATTGCCGTCACGTGGACAGAGAAAAAAGATGCGCTTACGATTTCGGTCATCAACCCGACCTACGAGTCGTACGATCTTCCGTTCAAAGTCCAGGGCGCGCGCCTTGCATCGACTGGAACCTCGTGGACGCTCAGCGCTCCGGACGAGATGGACTATAACGAGCCCGGCAAACCGCCTGTCGTCAAATTCAACGAACGAGCTCTCAGCGGCGTTGAGAATACCCTGCGCGTTGCGCCAGCCAGCGCGACCATATTTCGCATTCCCGCGAGCCCGACAGAAATGAAGTAGCCACGGATTTCACGGATTACACGGACAGGAAAGCACCTAGTCAGGAAAATCGGGTCGTCTGAAATCCGTGAAATCCGCGAAATCCGTGGCCATTTCCACCAACACGTCATAGCCACGCTGTTATTACAGAGTCAGATGTGACGAACCGGATGCGGCTGCACCCGGTGACGAGCCTGAAAAGATGTAGGGGCGATATCCGGTGATGTTTTCATAACCGGCCGCAACTCGGGCGATGGCATCGGCCGCATCTCGCCGACCAAGTATGACGACGGTCCCACCACAGCCTCCACCGGTAATTCGTGCGCCGTACAAACCGTTCGACGCCCCTTCCGCACGAACCAGGTCGACGATGATCTGCGTACCACGTGAACCCAAACCGCAAGCGGAGTAGCTGGAGTGTGATTGGTACATCAACTCTCCCATCTGCCTTCGTTGTTCTTCGTCCGGCGGTGCCAGGAGCAGCCGACGGAACGTTTCAACGCGATGGTGCTCATACACCGGATGCGCGGTTGGCAGGCGGATCTTGTACTTGCGCGTGGGATCGACGGTGGTAACCGAGTCCACCGTCCGTGAATAACGACCGAGAAACTCCTCGCCGGACATTTCATCGGGCAACAGCTGAAGGAATTCCCGCTCCAATTCAGCGGGCGAAACATTCGCCAGATAGCCGTTCGTCGAAGAGTTCTTCTCGCTGATGATGCGATACCCCATGAACGCGCCTGTCCGTACCGTGCCGTAGTCCGATCCCGTGATGGCATGCCGCTCACCCGAGTCGAGTCCCCAGAAGGAAATTTCCTCGGGGACTCGTACCGCCGGTTGCAGCTCCGCGGGCTGGCAAAGCAACGCGAGCAGCGAGTCTTTCTCACCGCAGATGCAGGTCATTTGATCCATCACGCCGCAGGGCGCGCCGGCGACGAGGTTTTCCGCCTTCTGGCACAGCAGCGCCATTTCCCGGGCTTCGATGCGGACGTCGAATGCGGTCGTGACCGCTTGCATGATTGCCGTTTCCAGCGCTGCGGAAGAACTGACGCCTTTTCCTGCGGGAACAGCGGACGAAATCACAATCTGGGCGCCGTTAGAAAACGAAACCTGCCCCTCGCGCATCAGGACGACAAAGATGCCGGCCACGTAAGCCGCCCAATGATGATTCGTGTCGCGGGCAAAAAGCTGCCGCGCTTCCTCATAAGTCTTTGACGCGAGGTCACGGATCGGCACGCTAAATGGCTTCCTGCCGATACTGCGAATCTCGATGGCAGGTCGATCGATAACGTGAAGTGCCGCGAAAGTCGCTTCTTTAATGGGTCGCTGCAGGACGAGCGAACCGGAGTAATCGGCAATACCGCCCATAACGTCGAGCCGTCCGGGTGCGCGCGTCACAACCAGCGGCGTGCCGGGGCTAAAGAGTTTGCGCTCGCGAAGCGCTTCGAGAAATAGCGATAGATCGGTCATGAGAATCTTAGATCCAGCCGCGTTTTCGTAACGCTGCCTTCAGCAGCGGTTCGATCTGCCGCTGGATGTGCTCATTCGCGTATCCCACCCAGGCCACATCAGCCTCGGTGGTCAGCGGTGCTTGCAGCGGTCGGCCAAAGCCGTCGGTGAGGATGACGCCAGATTCGGCCGCGATCAATGAAGCGCAAACATCGTAAGGATGACAACAGAGGCCCAACGGTTGCCCACGCTGCCGCAGCGTATCTTGCATGAGCGGTCGCAAATCGGCGACGAAACGATAGTGGCCGACCATCAATTCGTAGAGTTGTCCGCCGCTCGATAGGTATTGATCTTCAAAACAATGGGCTTTCCCCGGTTGAACCGGACCCAGTGCGCCCATCACCACTTCTTCGTCAATGGCAGCCAGTTCGTCGCGGGCTCCGGGAAAGAAGCGCGAGATCATCGCAAAACCATGGGCGATCGTTGTCGATCGTGATGGCGTTAGCACTAATGGTTGCGATTCACCTGTCAGCCGGTTGTAACGAATCATCTGAGACCCGTGTCCCTTGATCGCCCACATTTGATCGGAGAGATATTGTTTGACCAGAGGGATTTCGGTTTGAATCGCGAGCACGACGTCCTGGAGTGAAGTCGCCGGTCCGCGATTCGGCGCCACACCGGTGAGAATCCAGGCGCTACGCTTCTGATACATGATCTCTCGGGTACCATCGATGGGATCGACGATGATGCGCCAGACGGCGTCCGATTCGCTGGCGCCTCGCGGAAACACCACTTTACCTTCCGGCAATCCTTCGGCGATCAGCACGAAACAATGTTGACGAGACAGTTCCTGAAAGAAGCCAAGGAGCACGTCTTCGCTTACCGCGTCGATGATATAGATCGTGTCGCCTTGCTGTTCTCTGTGGACACCAGACACCTCATCGAGCGATTGCTGCGACGTCGCACGGAGGACCGTGTCGCGGATGCTGCGGTGCAATTCGCGTAGTGGCTCTAGAAGTGGCGACGGATCAATCATGTCGTGGAGCTGTCCAAATTGGGGAAGCAGTTGGGACACGCAAATTCCCCTCCTTCGCGAAGGAGGGGTGGCTGCGCCATAAAGAAATTGGCCCCGTTCCTTATTCGGCGCAGACGGGGTGGTTGTTTCAAGCCACCGATTATCCAAACTCGTTCGGAATGAATAAGCGGTAGCTTGAAACAACCACCCCGTCCGCTCCGCAAAGGATGCTTCGCGGCATTTTCTCTAGGTCGCGTCCACCCCTCCTTCGCAAAGGAGGGGAATGTGCGTGCCTTAACTATAACCATGCAAACGACGCCTGGCGGGCGAAGCCCGCGCACTCACATCCCGTCTATGTTCCAGCGCTTGCGTAAAGCGAAATTGGGACAGCTCTGCAATCATTACCTAGCCTTGTAATGCACGTCGGACAGATTCCTCAACTCCTCCGCCTTCTCTTCAGGCAGGGTATCGCCAAGGAAATTGCCACCGCCAATTTCCGGACCTGCAAGATATTTCAAGAGGCGAGGCTTGCGCAGCGGTGGATGGAACTCAATGTGAAAATGAAAGCCGTCGTGGACTTCGCCGTCAGTGGGGGCATGATGCAGAGTCATGACGTATGGAAACGGAATGCGCCAAAGGTTGTCATAGCGTACGAGCATGACTTTCAAGGCCTGAGCGAGGTCGCGCATTTCCGACACACTCAAACCCGCTAGAGCCGCGTGCGTCGCTTTCGGCGCGACGTAGCATTCGTAAGCATACCGAGCAAAGTAAGGCAGAAACGCGATGGCCGAAGAGTTTTCATAAATGATCCTTCGCCCATCCTGGCTCTCCGACTTGAGGATCTCTTGAAAGAGCACGCGTCCCGTCGCTTCGTAGTAGCGTCGGGAAACATCGGCTTCGCTCTGAATGGTCTTGAAGACAAAATTCGTCGCATAGATCTGACAGTGCGGATGCGGATTGGACACACCCACGACATCGCCTTTGTTTTCGAAGACCAGGACATGTTTCACTTCCTGTCGAGAGCCGAGATCGACGTACTGGTCACGCCAGGTCTCGAGAAGCGCCTGGACTTCAGCGACCTCTAGTTCAGCCAGCGTCGCGTTGTGTTTCGGACTGTAGCAGACCACGCGCGCGATGCCGGTCGCCGGCCGATTACGGTAGATGCCTGCGGGAGTATTCAGATGGAATGGCGCATCCAGGCCGACGCAGGGATGGTCATTGTCGAAGACAAATACGCCACTGTAATTTTCATTTCGCGAGCCGCTGACACGTGCGTTACCCGGACAGAAGTAGCAGTCCGCAACGTACTGCGGGACGGTCGCCTGCACAGCCGGCGACGATTCACCGAGCCATGGACGATCTTGCCGGTGCGCGGCGACGATGACCCATTCCTCGCGTAACGGATGCCAGCGCTGTTCCCATTTGATTGCGTCGTTCATGCGATGTGTTGGGGGTACATATAACGTGCAGCGTGGCGGGTATTGTATACAATATCCCGTAATGAAGCCGACATCGAGACGTCATTTTCTGCGGCTTTCTGCGTCTGCTGCCGCTGGTTCCACACTGGTACCATGGGGCTCCGCTCAGGTCCGATCGTCAGCCGAGATTTCAGCCATCCATAGCTTCGAAGCAAAGATGGTTCGCGCAAGGCTAGTTCCTCTGTCCAATATCCGACTGCTCGGAGGACCGCTCAAAACGGCACAGGATGCCGACGCTAAATATCTCCTCGAACTCGAACCCGATCGCATGATGGCGTTCTATCGGGTGCGCGCCGGCCTGCTGCAGAAAGCGCAACCTTACTCGGGCTGGGATGGTGGCGGCCGCAATCTTACCGGCCATATTGCAGGTCATCACTTGTCGGGCGTCAGTCTGATGTATCTCGCGACCGGTGATGCGAAGTTTAAATCGCGAGCCGATTATCTCGTTAATGAACTCAAGGAGGTGCAGGACAAACACGGCGACGGTTATTTGAGCGCTCTTGAGGGCGGACGCGAGGCTTGGGCCGCGGTGTCGAAGGGTGAAATCCGATCGAGCGGCTTTGATCTCAACGGGCTGTGGTCGCCTTGGTACACGCTGCACAAGACCTTCGCGGGACTCCGCGACGCCTATCGTTGTACCGGCAACAGCATCGCTCTCGACGTCGAAACCAGATTTGCGACCTGGGCGGAAGCTGTCCTCAAGCCGATGAGCGAAGTTCAAGTGCAGCGCATGCTCAACACCGAGCACGGCGGCATGAACGAAGTCCTCGCCGACCTTTATGCTGATACCGGAGATCGCCGATGGCTCGATCTTTCTTACAGGTTCGAACATCGAGCATTCACCGATGCGCTCAAGCGGCATCAGGATAATCTCAACGGTAAACACGGCAACTGCCAGATTCCGAAGTTGATGGGATCCGCTGTTCGATACGGCTACACGGCCGACGCCGCAGATCTCGAGGCCGCATCGTTCTTCTGGGACCGCGTCACGCAACATCATACTTACGCGACCGGAGGACATGGCCTTGCCGAGTATTTCGGAGCGCCGGATCAACTAAGTCCGCGTGTGGATGGGCGCACCTGCGAAACCTGCAACGTTTACAACATGCTTAAACTCACACGCCGGCTGTTTTCGTTCAGGCCGGATGCGTTCTACGCCGACTTTCATGAACGCGCGTTGTTCAATCACATCATGGCGTCGCTCGATCCGGAAACGGGACGCTCGTCCTACATGGTGCCGGTTGGACGCGCGGTGCAGCAGGAATATCAGAACATGCTGCAGAGTTTTACCTGTTGCGTGGGATCGGGAATGGAAAGTCACGCGCTGCACGGTTCCGGAATCTATTACGAATCGAACGACGCATTGAATCCCGTGCTCTGGGTGAATCTATTTGCATCCTCGACGGCACAATTTCCGCTTTCGAATGTGCGACTCGACATGAGTACGGACTTCCCGGATGGCGAGAACGCAACGATGACGTTCACGCTTCCATCGCCGAAACGATTCACTCTCGCCGTGCGCCGGCCGAGTTGGGCAGGCGATGGATTCAAGATCAGCGTGAATGGCCAGTCCGTTGAAGTGCCGCCGCTCGCGAGCCTGCGGGCCGGAAGCGCAGGCGGCCGCAACGTGGGTAGCGACGACAGATTGTTGCAACCGAGTTCCTATATTGAGATGGTCCGCGAATGGAAGTCAGGCGACAAGGTTCAACTCAGCCTGCCAAAATCCGTTCGCTTGGAACCCACTCCCGACAACAAACAAGTGGCCGCGATCATGTGGGGGCCCTTGCTGCTCGCGGGTGATCTGGGACCGCGTCGCGAAGGACCGGGAGGAAATGCGGCGCGCATAGTGGCTCCGGTGCTCGTCGCGGCCGAACGTCCCGTCACCGAATGGGTCGCGCCGTCAGCAACGCGTGCCGGCGATTTTGTCGCGGCCAAAGTGGCCCGCGATCCGGCTCAACCCGCGCCGCCAGTCGATGTCGCTCTCGCTCCCTTTTATCGAACGCACCGGCGGACCTACAGCGCTTACTTCGATGTTGTCACCGCTGAAGAGTTCGAGGCTCGTGTCCGCGCGGCGACCGCGGAGCGTGAGCGTGTTCGCAAGTTGGAAGCAGCTACTGTCGCATTCGTGCAGCCCGGCGACGCCGATCGGGAGAAAGACTTCAACTATCAGAGCGACCCTGCCAATCGGCAGCCGCAACGCACGAATGGCCGCGCCGGTCGAGGCGGGCAAGGCTGGTTTTCTTACGATTTTCCTGTCGAGAACACGAAGGACATGGCCGTCGTTGTCACGTATCTCAATGAACTCGGCCTCGAACCCGCGAGCGGAAATTTTCAGATCCTTGTGGATGGAGTCGAGGTTGTACGCTTCCAGCCAGACGACAAGGCAACCGGATTTTTCGACGTCACTTATCCGATTCCTCCTGCTCTGCTCAACGGCAAGAAAAAAGCCACGATCCGATTTCAAGCCGCGTCCAACGGCCGGATCGCGCCGATATTCGGCGTGCGGATGATTCGCGTCAGGGAGGTGATGTAATGAGAGCGACACCAATAACGGTCGTCTTTCTGCTGGCCGGCTCGTTGTTGTTGGCTTCGGCCCAGGAACCGGACACGCTGAGTTTCGATACCGCCGATTTCACGTTGAAGCTCGTCAAGAGTTCACAGACGATCGCCGCTCTTCAACCCAAAGGTGCGGGCGGTTTTGATTTCACTCCCGCAGACAAGCTGGAAATCCGCAGTATCGACGGGTTCAATTCCGTAGGCGATCTGACCTTGCGCGTCCGTCAGCAAGGTTCCGCAGGATGGCAGACTTTTTCCACCAGCGCCGCGAAGCGTCCGGTCGAAGTTTTACCAGCCAGCGGTTCGGTTCTGGCGGCGGCCAACCTCGGTCCGACGCTTCCCGCGGATTGCCCCATTCAAGTCATCCGTCGCTGGGTGTTGGATAACGGGAAATTGGTGCTGCGTTTCGAATTGAAAAACACCGGCGCTCAACGCGTGGAGATTGGCGCGCTGGGAATGCCGATGATCTTCAACAATATGCTCAAGGGGCATCCGCTCACGCAGATGGTGGAGGTGAATTCGTTCACCGATCCGGCGATCAATGCGGATGGAGGCTATCTTCAGGTGACGCGTTTGAGCGGTCACGGGCCCGCTCTTGTGGTCGTGCCGGAGGGCAAGACGCCGTTCGAAGCGTGGCATCTGCTTATCGAGCCCAACGGCCCCAACAACATTTTTTCGCGAGGCAACCCTTACGAAGGCTCATTCGAGTGGATGGTCCACACGCAGGCCTACGCTGAGAATGAATGGAAGGACAAAGAACAGTGGAATCCGCCGACGATGGCGGTGCTGGGACCGGGGGAGACAAAAAGCTATGGTCTGAAGTTCCTGCTGTCGCCCGACATTCGGGGCATTGAACAAACTCTGGCAGCGAATCGGCGGCCTGTGGCTGTGGGGATTCCCGGCTACATCGTGCCCATGGATTTGAACTCCAAACTCTACTTGAACTATCCGAGCAAGGTCGCAGCCATCAGGAGCGAACCCAGCGGGGCGATTGTGGTGAAGGAGAACAAGCCCACTAAAGCCGGATGGAAGGATTACACCCTGCAGGGCAAGGGATGGGGGCGCGTCCGATTGACGATCACCTACGACGACGGCACCAACCAATCTCTTAGCTATTACGTCATCAAATCCGCTGCACAGGCCGTTGCCGACATGGGCAATTTCCTTTTCACGAAACAATGGTATGTGAACCCCGACGATCCGTTTCATCGCAGTCCGTCCGTGATGACCTACGATCGTGCCAATAACCGGATTGTCCTTCAGGACGCGCGCGCGTGGATCGCCGGTCTGGGTGATGAAGGTGGGTCCGGTCCATGGCTGGCCGCGGCGATGAAGGAATCCGGACAACCGCAGAAGGAGGAGGTCGCCAAATTCGAGCAGTTCATCGACGGCGTCCTTTGGGGAAATCTTCAGTACAGCGAAGGCGAGCGCCAGTATGGTGTGAAGAAAAGCTTGTTCTATTACGATCCTGTCGCGCTTCCCAACTTTGCATACGAGACTCGCTTCAATTGGACGACGTGGACGAGTTGGAACAAGGCGCAGTCGGAAGCGGTCAACCGCGCTTATGACTATCCGCACGTCGCTGCGGCTTACTGGTCGATGTATCGGCTAGCGCGCAATTACGAAGGCCTCGTCACGCATCATGCGTGGGACTGGTATTTGAAACAAGCCTTCGAAACTGCCAACTATCTCGGTACGCACAACAATATCGGCAACAGCCGCGACGGTCTCATGGACGGCACCATCTTCCTGATGTTGCTGGATGACCTCAAACGCGAGGGCTGGCAGACACAGGCCACTGCTCTTGAGGCACAACTGAAGGTCCGCGCCGATGACTGGAATCGTCGCTCTTTGCCGTATGGCAGTGAGATGGCCTGGGATTCCACGGGACAGGAGCAGATTTACGGCGTTACCAAGTACTTCGGCAACCACGAGAAAGCGGAGATCACGCTGAATTCAATTCTCGGCTATATGCCGTCCATTCCGCATTGGGGCTATCACGGCAATGCCCGTCGTTTCTGGGACTTCTTTTATGGCGCAGCTCCAGGAGGTACAGCGGAACGCCAGCTGCATCATTATGGGTCCGGGCTGAATGCGATTCCCGTGCTTTCCGAATTCCGGAACAAGCCCGACGACTTTTACTTGTTGCGCGTGGGTTACGGCGGTGCGATGGGTGGGTTGAGCAATATCGACCAGGAGGGTTTCGCGAGTGCCGCATTTCATTCTTTTCCACAGAATATGCGCTGGGACACATACACCGGCGACTACGGCCCGAACTTTTTCGGCGTTGCGGTGAATGCCGCGACGTACGTCATCAACCATCCCGAATTCGGCTGGCAGGCATTCGGTGGCAACGTCAATGCTGACGGCGATTGGATCCGAGTCCAGCCACTGGACGCCTTCCGTCAGCGTGTCTACGTGGCGCCGCGCGGCTTGTGGTTAACTCTGGATTCCGGGACCTTTGAGAGCGTCGAGATCAATACCAGGACTCATGCGGTCCGTGCTGGGCTCTCCGCGTCAACTCCGTCGGTGTCCCGGGCGCGCCTGCGCATCGAGCAACCATCGAAGGCCGGCGGAGCTGCCATTTATCGCCTTAAAGAGAATCTGCCAAAGGAACGAGACGCGTTCGTCGTCACTCTTCAGAACAAGACGTCATGGATCGAACTCGTCGACGGCCGGCCGTGAAGTACTCGAACCTCGCAAGTTTTTGGTAACCGAATGTTGATTTCCCGTGTCAATAGAAGGTTACCAATGGAGGTTACGTGGAAGTCTTTCTGAAAGATCTGAAGCACTCCCTGCAAATGTTCCGGCAGAGCCCGAGTTTTACGCTCGCTGCAATCGCGGCACTCGCGCTCGGCATTGGCGCCAATACTGCAATCTTCTCGGTGGTGAATGCGGTTTTGCTGAAACCAATCCCATTTCCGGAACCCGACCGGCTCGTGATGTTCATGAATAGTTCGCCGCAAGGTGATTTCGCTGCGGCGTCGCCTGCGAAGTTCTGGCATTGGCGATCTCAGTCGACCATTCAGAATTCAAGCGCTTTCAGAAATACGATCCTCAATTACACCGGCGGCGAAATCCCCGAGCAGCTTCGAGCAACGCAGGTCAGCGTCGATTACTTCAAGCTGTTTGGAGTACCTGTAATCCTCGGCCGCGCGTTTTCCGCGGAAGAAGATCTGCCGAGATCCGAAAAGGTGGTTGTACTAAGCCATGGCCTGTGGGAGCGGCGATTCGGAAAAAACCCCGGAATTATCGGGCAGACGATTTCTCTGGGCGGCGCGCCGCACGTCGTGATCGGTGTTGTTGGGCCTAATTTCAATGTTTCAGAATTCGGACCGCCGCCAGAAATCTGGACTGCCTTTCAATTGGATCCGAACTCCAATGATCAAGGGCATTACTTTCAATCCGCGGGACGCTTGAAGCCCGGCGTATCGCTGGAACAGGCAAAGTCGCAGTTTGCGGCATCGGCAAAAGCATTTAACGACAGGTTCCCGAATGCACTCGGACCAAACCAAAGTTTCACGGTTCAGCTGTTCCAGGAGGCATTCGTCGCAAACGTGCGGCCGATTCTCCTCGTGATGGCCGGCGCAGTCAGCTTCGTCCTTCTGATTGCGTGCGCGAATGTCGCTAACCTTCTTCTTGTGCGCGCGACAGGCCGGAGACGTGAAATTGCGATTCGTGCGGCGATGGGAGCGGGCCGCGGCCGAATACTTCGCCAACTCTTGACTGAGAGTGTCGTGCTTTCGCTGGCCGGTGGAATTCTCGGACTGGGTCTTGGCCTCACGGGAATTCGCCTTCTGCTTTCGATCAACACGGCAGGCCTGCCGCGGCTCGGCCAGAACGGATCCGCGCTGAGCCTCGACTGGCGCGTCCTGACATTTACGATTGCCCTATCCATCGCCACAGGGATTCTGTTTGGTTTGATTCCCGCCTTGCAGGGCTCACGTGCGGATCTCAACGCGACCTTGAAGGAAAGCAGCGGCCGTTCGGGCACGGGACTGCGCCACAACAAAGCTCGGTCGGCTCTCGTTGTGGTTGAGCTCGCACTGGCCGTTGTCCTGCTCGTGGGCTCCGCGTTATTGATACAAACATCGTTAGCATTGCGCGCAGTCGATCCCGGTTTCGATGCCACCAATGTATTGACCATGCAAATGTCGCTTTCGGAACCGCGGTTTGCGAGCTCGCGTACCGTCGACTTGCTGATACGCGAAGCCGTCGACCGATTGCAGGCGCTGCCGGGAGTTGAAGCCGCGAGCGCAACATGCTGCGTGCCGCTTCAGGGTGGTTATGGTCTGCCCTTCACCATTGCCGGCCGTCCGCTTACGGACGGGCCGTATCACGGCGGTGGCGGCTGGATGAATGTTTCGCCGGGATATTTCGACGTCTTCAAGATTCCCGTCAAGAAAGGGCGCGTATTCGACATTCGAGACGATGGACTCGCTCAGCAAGTCGTTGTCATCAACGAAACCATGGCGCGCCAGTTTTGGAAAGACAGCGATCCGCTGAACGCCCAGATTGTGATCGGCAAAGGCGTAATGCGTGAGTTCGCCTCCGAGCAGCCGCGACAGATCATCGGCGTTGTGGCCGATAGCCGTGACAACGGACTAAACAACAATCCTGGACCGAAAATGTTTGTTCCTCAGGCGCAAGTTCCCGATCTTGCGAATGCGCTGAACCTTGGCATCGGACCCATGTCGTGGGTGGTTCGCACGCGGATGGATCCATACTCATTCAGCGATCAGATTCAGCGCGAACTTCGACAAGTTACAGGTCTTCCGGTTTCCAACATTCGATCGATGTTGGATGTCGTGAGCCTGTCGACTTCAAGGCAACGTTTCAACATGCTGCTCATGACGATATTTGGAGCATCAGCGCTGCTGCTTGCGGCCATCGGCATTTATGGATTGATGGCGTACACCGTGCAACAGCGGACGCCGGAGATCGGCATCCGGCTCGCTCTCGGCGCTCGCGCAAGCGAAGTTCGCCGGATGGTCGTCTTTCAAGGGATGACGCTGGCGTTAGCCGGGATTGTTATCGGTGTCGCGTCGGCTTATGGCCTGTCGCGATTCATTGCCGCGTTCTTGTTTGGCGTAAAAGCCCAAGATCTCGGAGTCTTCGTGGGCATTCCACTTTTCTTGACGGCGGTTGTGCTGCTGGCCGTTTGGATTCCCGCGGTTCGGGCGAGCCGTGTGGATCCAATACAGGCGCTCAGGTACGAGTAGGCGTAAACGCGTGGTTCCCCGATCAGGGTTCATCCTCGCCGTCTTCCTGTTCCCAGCACTTTTCGATCTCCCGGTCAAGTCGGGGATCGACGATAGATGGCGATCAAGGCGAGAAGCGTCACGACGATCCATAGCGTCGTCGTCGAACCAAGAATCGGCACCCAGTTCGTCCAAATGCGTTGGCGATCCCAAAACTGATTTTCGGCGGTCGCCGGAAACACGCCGACGACTTTGCTGAAGGCTTCGTCGAACGTCATCCCGCCACGCATCCGCTCGAGGATTTGAGGCACGGCCACCTCGTTTTCCGGAACGCCTGCCAGGCAAACGCGGCGTAAGCCTCCTTATGCAACATCTCGCAGTGCGAACCCCGCTTAAACGGACTATCCGCTGACATGAAATCTCCAAACATCGTGTGACGTTTTTCGGCGAACTGCCAGTAGAGGGTGGAAGAACGGTTTTCAAACAGTTTTGGAGGATCTGCAATGCAACGATTGATGACTCTGGCCGCCGCGATGATCGCGGTTGCTCTGTTTTGCGCACCTTTGCAGGCTCAAGCCACGAGTGGTGCCCTGAAGGTAACTTCTTTCCCTTCCGGTGCAAAAGTCACAGTGGATGGAGTGGATACGGGCAAGTTGACTCCGATGAGCGTCAACCTGGCGGTGGGCGACCATACTGTCGTCGTAGCGATTCCAAACTCGGGTTGGAATCCCGACACCCGCGTCGTCACCATCAACGCGGGTAATAACGATTTAAGCGTGACGCTGTTGCCGACGCTCACGCCTGGTCCTAAGGGCGATACTGGCCCACAAGGTCCAAAAGGGGATACGGGACCACAAGGTCTGAAGGGCGACACAGGGCCGCAGGGGCCTAGGGGCGATGCGGGCGCGCCGGGCGTCAAGGGTGATACTGGACCGCAGGGGCCTGCCGGGCCCAGCGGAGCTCAGGGACCTGCCGGACCCGTCGGCCCGCCGGGGTCAACCGGCGACACCGGCCCACAAGGCTTTCCAGGGTCGGATGGCATAGGGCTGCGCCAGCTGAGGGCAGCAATGCTGCAGTGGTACCGTCGCGACTATCCGGTAGGTAGGCGTCCTTCAGGTATAGCTTTTGACGGGACGAACGTCTGGGTCACCAACTTTGATGACGATACCGTCTCCAAGTTAAGAGCGAGCGACGGCGCGAATCTGGGCACCTTCCCCGTCGGCAATGGTCCTACCGGCGTTGCTTTCGACGGCGACACCATCTGGGTAGCGAACATGTTGGGTAATAATGCGACACAAATTCGCCCAAGTGATGGTGCCGTAATCCGGACCACGCCGAACGTTCTACACGGTCCGCAAATTGTCGCCTTTGACGGCGTGAACATCTGGATAGGTCAAATCGGGGGCGTTGTTGTGCTGCAGGCCACTGACGGTGCAATGCTGTACCAAATTGGCTTGGGATCAATCGTTCCCGAGGGGATGGCCTTTGATGGCGTCAATATGTGGGTAGGGGCCAGTGGCGGCGTCATCAAGAGGATATCTTCCGTCCTCCACTTCGTCACCGGCACTTTCGATGCTGGCGGTTCGCCGGAGGGTCTGGCGTTTGACGGCATCAATATTTGGATCGCGAACGCGGGCCTGCATGCCGTGCAGAAGATGCGACCCAGCGACGGCGCGATTCTGGACACGTACAGTGTTGGCCAGCTGCCCAAAGGCATCATTTTTGACGGCATCAGCATCTGGGTGGCCGACCCGACTGATAGAACCGTCAAGCAGCTCCAGCGCAATGACGGTTCGTTTATTGCGACCTTTACCTTTAGTGGTCCAACGGTCCCAGTTGCGATGGCGTTCGATGGAGCCAGTGTCTGGGTAGCTGGTCAAAACACCAACGCTGTAACGAGGCTTCCCTATTGAGCGCGCCGGCGCATCACAAAATGGAGGATTGAACAATGCAACGATTATTAATGTTGGCTTGCGGAATTGTGGCAGTTTGCCTGAACGGCGCCGGTCTTCTCGCCCAAAGCGGCAGCGGTTCGCTCAAAGTAACTTCTTTTCCTTCGGGTGCGAGCGTCATCGTGGACGGTGTGAACACCGGCAAGTTGACTCCGATGAGCGTCAGCCTGCCTCTCGGCGATCACCAGGTCGAGGTGGCCATACCCAATTCCGGCTGGAGTCCGGACTCGCGCACGGTAACCGTCGACTCCGGCAACAACGATTTGAGCGTGACGTTATTGCCAGCGCAGCTGACCGGTCCCAAAGGTGATATGGGAGCGCAAGGACCAAAAGGCGACACCGGCGTGCAAGGGCCTAAGGGCGATCCGGGCGAGTCCGGCACCAAAGGTGAAGTGGGTCCACGTGGGTCCAAAGGCGAGACGGGCGACGCGGGCACGCCCGGACCCTCGGGACCGAATGGAGGCACCGGTGTTCAAGGCCCAGCAGGGCCTAGAGGAACAATAGGACCTCGCGGGCCAGCAGGTCCTGCCGGACGTGTCGACGATTTGTTTCAG
>Ga0209382_10005430_pt1 | contig 16614 bp, 20 predicted proteins | sample SoiMetdeltSBSDD5_FD_187599 | JGI IMG/M metagenome (GOLD analysis project Ga0209382, IMG submission 187599) | Bulk soil microbial communities from a Populus tree surrounding site in Tennessee, USA - Soil MetaG P. deltoides SBSDD5 (SPAdes) (version 2) | ecosystem: Environmental > Terrestrial >...
AGCCGATGTGCTCTCGGCGTGCGTCCACGAAGTCGTGGAGGACTTGGCCGAGACGAACACAGGAGGAGACAGGTGATTCCGACGACCTGGCCAGAACCTGGATCAGCGGAAGACGGCGAGATGCAACAGCGCGTTCGCGACTGGCTCCGCACGTTGCCGGAGGACACGGATTTCTCCCTCCAAACGCTCGTGCGCGTTGCGCGGCCCGAATTGACCGAAAGCGAGGGAGCGACACTCGCAAAGGAGCTGGCTGCCGAACTGTTCGAACACTGGCCAGAGCCAGGAATGCGGGAGTTGCCTATCTCGGCGTTTCTAGCTGGTGCCTACCGAGATAATGGACGACCGGGAGCGTCGATACTACGAGCGATACTAGGAGGACACGAATTAGGGTCGGCATCTCGCCCGCCGACGCCAACACGATGATGGCATGACCCCGCATCCCATCGAGGAACAGTGGCGCGCCCGGGCGGCGAAGCTTACCGCCTGGGGCGCCGCCGAGGCGGGCCGGATCTGGGAAATCGCCGCCGATGAACTCGCCGCATTCGAGACCGAGCGCGCCCTCGAAGTCTTGAGCGTCGTCGCCGCCGCTGACGAGGCGGGAGTGAGTCCGGACACCGTGCGCCGAGCACTCGATGAAGGCCGCGTTGAGGACGCCGGTACGGGCGGACCGAGTGGCGTGCGCCGCCAGGATCTCCCGAAGCTCCGAAAGGGTCGGAAGTCGCCGCCGCGCCTGAGCACCGGCGACCCCGACCTCGTGGCCAAGGTCAGCGAAGCTGGGGGCCTGCGCCCCGCCGTCTGAGCACCGCGCTCAACGCCCGCCCGAGCACGCTGTTGATGATCCCCTACCGAGAAATGCCGTAACTCATTGCCCTTTCGTTACTTGCGTACTCGATGATGGATATTATCATCATAGCGACAGCATCGCGACACCGACACCAAAGGAGGAAGAGATGACCCAAGTGACCCCGCTCGTCCCGCTGTGCGCCTGCCCGCTCTGCGGCACGCGCGCGATTGTCGCGCTGACCCCCGCGCAACGCCTAGCCCAACCCGACGACACCACCCACGTCTGCCACCCCGCGCTCGGCGGATGCAATCACGGCTTCACCGATGAGCGGACTCGTGAGCCGAGAATGTCATCGGCGGACATGCTCGCGGCTGCTCGTGAGGCGTTCCGCAAGGCCTGTCCGCAGGGCCTCCCAAAGTCGTTCACCCGCAGGAGCAAGTGACCACCATCTGGAAGTTGACCCCGGTCGGCTCGTTGGTCGCCAGCCGCTCTGATGTGGAGGCCGCTGGTGGCTGGCGGCGGGCGCCGTTGCCGAACTCGACGCTGAGGGTCGGCGATGTCAACTGGGCCGTGACAGAGGACTCCGCGGGCCACCTGGTGTGCTGGCGTCGGACAGTCGCAGGAATCCCACTCGTGATTCTCAACAACTCACCACAGGAGGAAGAGATGACGAAGACCACGCAGGATGCCGCGCCCCAAGTTCCCGCCAAGGAGCCGAAGACTCCGAAGCCGATCGCGTACGAGCCCTCGGGAGAGATCAAGGCCGCGAAGCTCGGGAGCAAACTCGCCGCCTTGATCGATGCACTCGCCGCCGGGGCGACGATGGACGAGTTGGTGAACGTCCTCTCGCAGACCGGTAGTGCAGTTGACGCTTCAGGCGTCCGGAGTTGGATCTCATACGACCTCAAGAGAACGGGGCTCGGGGTTCGTCAGGACGGTGATCGCCTCCATTTGGTAGGGACTCCACTCCCGCACCGAGAGGCCACGCCGAAAAAGGCTCCGGAGGCAAAGGCCGCCGAGCCGGAGGCCGCACCTCCCGCTCTCCAAATCGTGCCGAAGAAGAAGGCGGCAGGCTCAGCGAAGCCGAAGTCGAAGAAGGCCAAGGCCGCGAAGTGATGTCGCCGAGGGAGAGGGCCCGGGAGCATCTCAACAATGCGATCCAGGTCCTCTCCGACCGGCTGCACGAGATCGAGTTGAGCCCTGAAGGAGGGATCGAACTAGAAGTCTCACTCGCTGTGAGGAATCGAATCGAAGCCGCCCTCGGATTAATCGAGGAAGTCGTCTCAGAACCACACACCGCCGCCCGGGCCATGAAGGCCTGGTCGTTGCTCTAAGGAGGAAGAACCCATGACTGAACCAGCCACCAGCGAGGCTCGACCCCTAGTCGAGCCCACGGCCAAGAAGCGGAGGAAGAAGCATTGGTCGTTCAGCGCCGGCGAGTACCACTTCCGCGTCCGCGTATTCGAAAACAGCAACGGCGTGATGTACGGGGAGATGAAGGACACCTCGAACCCCTGCGGGTACCGTTGCGTCTCGCTCGGCCACCGGGATCGGGACAGAGCCGTTACCTGGGCTCGCCAACAGAGTGCCGCGTGGATGACCGCTGGCGAACTCGAGCGCATCGCTGCGCCGACCCTCAGTCGAGTGCTCGGCTTGTACCTCAAACACCAGAGCGTAGGGAAGGCGGCGTCCGAACGTCAGGCTGACGAGAGGCGCTCGAAGATGTGGACCCGCTTCCTCGGCACCGGGAAAGCCCTGACCAAGATCACGCCTCGTGAGTGGCAGGACTTCATCGCGGCCCGCCGCTCTGGGGCGATTGATTCGGAGGCGAATCCCGTCCCCGCCGACAAGCGGACGCCCGTGCGTGACGCCACCGTGGGAGGTGACCTCACCTTCCTCGTGACGGCGTTGAACTGGGCTACCGGGTGGAAGACCGAGACCGGCGCCTACCTCCTCCGAGAGAATCCGGTGAAGGGCAAGGCCTATCCCCGGGTGAAGGAGCAAAACCCGAAGCGGCCCGTGGCCAGCCATGACCGATTCCTCAAGGTCCGCGCGGTGTCCGAGCAGATCATCATGGTGCGCGGCCGCGGCAAGAACCGGCGAGAAGAGCGGAGTTACCTCTCGGAAATACTCGACCTGGTGAACTCCACAGGGCGTCGCATCACCGCCGTTCTCAGCCTTCAGTACCAAGACCTCCGCCTCGACTACGGGGAGCGTGGAGGGATACAGTGGCCTGCCCGGACCGACAAGAAGAGGAAGGCGTGGGTGGCGCCGCTGGACGAAGAGGGTCGCGCCGCCATTGATCGCATCCTCTCCGACCGGCCAGGGATCGGCGCCGCCTACCTGTTCCCGGCCATCAAGAACCCGTCGAAGCCCGTGGCGAAGGAGACGGTATCCCAATGGCTGCTCGCCGCTGAGGGGTTGGCGAAGGTTGAGAAGCAGGACGGTTCGCTCTGGCACGCCTACAGAAGGAAGTGGGCGACGGAACGCAAACACCTCCCCGACGTGGATGTGGCCGCAACGGGCGGGTGGTCAGACCTCAGCTCGTTAAAGACCGCGTACCAGCAGGCCGACCCGGACACCATGTACCAGGTCGTCAGCGAGCCCCGGAGGCTCAGGGAGGCAAGAAGGTGAACGTCGACGGCCCCTCTGGCGCGAAGGCCCGACCGAGCATTACAATGCCCACGCGACAAGTGAAGCCCCTAGCACTGCCTTTTCGCCCGGGACCCCTTGCCGACGGGAAAAACCAAGATGCCTGAGCAAGAACCTTCAGCATCGGTGGCGCCTCCCCGCCTCGCAGAACGCCTTCGCGACTTCAGACATATGCGCGGCCTTGCCAGAGCCGATCTGGCGCGGGAACTAGGGGTCACCGCCATCACGGTCTACAGATGGGAGCGTGGTGCAGCACGCCCCTCGCCTCTGGCTGCGGATCGCCTATCCGCGTTGGGTTTCGGCGCCATCTCGTGGCACGATACGAACGCCGGTACCGCACCTCGGCTGAATCGAGGCGGTACCAGTGTGCAGAACAAGGCTGCGGCGCAAGCGCTCAAGGACGCCGCCGCGGCTTCGCTTCCATTGCCCGACGGGTCTACTCGGTGTGTTCCGATGGCTTGGGTGCGAAATGGTCCGCTCGACCAGGCAGCCTTCCACCAGCGAATGATCGCCATTCAGGTCCCTGAAGGTGCTCGCATATCCAGCCCGCGCCTGGCGCGTCGCCTGTCGATGATCGAAAGCGTCGAAGGCATTGGCGATACGGCGCAATTCGCGTTGGAGCGTCCCGATCCAACGGCTGTGTCCTGGAATTCGAATTACGGCTCACACGGTTGGCATCGTTATGTCGGACGCTTTCCGCCCCACGTTGTACGGGCGCTCCTAAATCACTTCCAGGCCGACTCCTCAACCGTGGTTTGTGATCCATTCACCGGAAGCGGGACGACTGCGGTTGAGTGTCGTCTCCTCGGGATTCCGTTCGTCGGTATCGAGATCTGTCCATTGTCGTGTCTCATTTCCCGCACGAAGGCTGGCTTCCCCGAGGATGGGGCAATTCTCCGCGATCTTGGGCGCGACTTTAGTGCGTTCTATGAAGCCGCATGGGAGACCTTCAGAGCAACGCGGGGAGCCGTAAATCACGAAGAGGTTCTCGCACGGCCGGGTAACCCGATTCCGAAGTTCCCTAACATCGAGAGATGGTTCACGGCTGAAGCACTCCTCGGCGTCTCCATTGCGGTCGAGCACGCCATGTCCCTCCACGGGTTCGCCAGAGATGCTGCGCTGCTGGCGCTGTCGGCTCGTATGCGAAGCATCGGTAACGTCGATGTGGATGTCGTGAGGGCTGAGTATCGGAGGACTCCGCGCGAGAAGGTTGATGTTCGCTCCCTCGTGGTCAGGCAGTTGAACAGAATGTCTCGCGACATTGATGAGAGTGTTGCTACACATCAGGGCCTCATGGGCTCGAGGGAATCGATTTCGATGTTTGAGGGTTCAGTGCTGGGAGTTGACCTGCCGGCTCAGTCTGTCCATCACGTTATCACGTCGCCGCCGTACGGGGTGGAGGCAATTAGCTATCTGCGAACGCACCTGCTTTCGTATCGGTCGCTTATAGCCGAACTTGGTCACGACCCGTATGAAACGCGGGACAAGACAATCGGCTCAGAGTACGTCGCCGACCACGCCTCCGACGCAGGGGAGCGTGTGGGCAAGATCTCCCCAGGATTCCGCGCATTCTTTCACCGAGCCGGGCCGTGGGATGCCAAGATCGAATCGCGACGGCTCGCCATGATGCAATTCTTCGAAGACATGCGTGAGGTAGCTGAAAGGCTTGTCCACTGGCTGGTTCCCGGTGGTCGTGTTGCCTTCATCGTAGGGAACAAGAGGCTCGGTGAAGAGGTCATTCCCACAGACACCATCATTCGAGAGGTTTTCGAAGCACGCGGATTGGCGTTGTATGACGAAATCAGCCACAAACTCAAGACCAATAACAGCAATTCCCAGGTGCCATGGCAGGAACGGATCATTCAGGAAGAGCGCATCATGCTGTTTCGTCGGACGACGAGGGCGTGACAACTTGGACTGAAGGACACGTGCACGTCGCTCTAAGGCGGTTCCTTCGCGAGCGACACTGGCAGCTGGTCGCTGGAGAGTTCCCCGGGGGCTCGGACCATGAACTCTACCCGCTAAATTGCGTCGACCCGACAGTTGCCCGCGATCAGAGCCCAGACCCCAGGCGACACAGTTTGGGTGAATTGATTCCCGACTTGGTCGCTCTCCGCGGCGACGACCTGTTCATCGGCGAGGCCAAGGTAGGGTACAGTGAAAGCGATCGGCAGAAGCTAGAGATACTTGTCACAAGCCGGCGTCACGACCTTCTAAGGGCGCTTCGCAAGTTCGCGGAGGAAAGGCACTTTCCTGCTCTCCTTCCGGTTGAACGGCTGCGACTGCTTCCTGCGCTCGTCTTCACGGCGGGCAGCCCCGCGCCACCGGTCCCCGCTGGATTCAGTTACGTGGTGCTAGAGAGCGCCGACAAAGCACGCGTTGAAGGCCTACTTGCCTCGGAGGTCGCAATCGATGCAGGGTGAGGTTGTTGCTCGGCGAGTTGAAGTCGTGCGACCATCAATTCGGCAAGAGGTGGAATGCGAGTCGTGGGACTACGCCGAAGCTGATACTCAGCACCTCACCCACGGCATTCACAGATACTCGGGGAAGTTCATTCCGCAGATTGCCTCTCGCGCGATCAGGATCCTCACGGAGCCGGGGGAACTGGTTCTCGACCCTTACTGTGGGTCGGGCACAACGCTCGTCGAGGCAGCTCTCCTGGGACGCGCTGCTTTGGGTATCGACTTGAATCCGCTCGCTGTCCTGATCGCCCGTAGCAAGGTGACTCCTGTCACCGCCCGCGAGCTAGAGGAACTGAATAGATGTTTTGCCAACCTGATCGCTGCGATAGCCGATACGGAAGGCGGCTCGCTCTTCGAACCATCCGCGACGGACAAGAGACTGGTCAGCGAGGCCCGCCGAGATCCTCGCCGCCACGATCCTTGGTTCAGAAAGTGGTTTCAGGGCGACGTGTTGGACGACCTGTTAGTGATCGATCATGCAATCGACCAGCTGAAAGACCCAACACTTCGCACCGTGGCACGCGTGGCTTTCAGCGACATTCTACGTCGAAGCAGTAAGGCACACTCCGGCTATCCGAATGTGATGTTTGACAAGAGCGCTCCCAAAAAGGAACGCCCCGGGAAGGCGTTCCAGCGCGCTTTGGAAAACATCTGCCGTATGATTCAGACTCTCTCAGGTGCGGGGGTGGATTGGACGAAGGTGTCGGTGCGGGAAGGAAACGCCACATCGACAGGCCTCGAAGATGACTCAGTCGATGCCATCGTTACCCATCCACCGTACGTCGGTTCGATTCCGTACGCCGAATACGGGCTGCTCAGTCTAAAGTGGCTAGGCGTGGATCCGAAGGGCCTAGATCGCGCGCTTACCGGTGGGCGCCGTCAGACGGCTGATGTAGTTCAGCGCTTCCGCAACGACTATGGGCTCATGTTTCAAGAGGCCTTCAGGGTTCTCCGACCTGGGAGGCACCTGTTCGTTATGGTTGGCAATCCAGTTGTGAAAGGTAGCGTCGTTGACTTGACTCACATGACGCAGGCACTTGCCACGGAAGCTGGCTTTGGGATGGTAGTAGCGACCTCGCGTAAAGGTATCAATCGTCGCGCGAATAAGATGGGAGAGGAGGCCCTTCTGTTCTTCCAGAAGGCTCCACGCGGCTAGAGCTTGTCCTTAGTGACGAAGGCATCCGAAAAGAGAATCGCGTCCGCCAAGATGCGGAAAATCCGGATGTCCTTGCGGCCACCACCGCGAGCGGCTTGTGTCCACTGGGTCGAGCTGATGTTCGGAAACCATAAGACCAGCACCCTCTCGGGGTGCTCAGCCACGTACAGGTACCGATAGAGCATCCCCGTTCCAGTGTAGGGGTCGGACCTGATGTAGGTCATTCCAACGTTGTAGAGCACGACTTCCGAAGCCCGTTGAGGCAGGCGTTTGACGTCTATGTGCCGCCTTCTCCCAAACTCCTCCTTTGAAAGGATCTCCACGGAATCTGGCGGACCGTCGTACTGTTCGGGGTTCCGGATGCGCGTGCGTACGAACTCGTCCCGCTCCGCAACTAGTTGCTTGTGGATTTTCGATTCCACGAGTGCCCGGCTAATCCCAGTTGCTCCCTGAGTGCCGTACGCCTTTAAGAACTCCCTAACGTATTCGCGAACCTGCTGGTCCTTGGCTCCGTCTCGCCTAACCTCGTACCGCTGGTCGACCGGCCAGTCTATCGCCACGACAGCGGTCTTGGTGGTTCTCTCCATTGCGTCCAAAGCGTGGAACAGACGCGCATTCACAAACCGTCGCCCTGCTGTAGCGCCACCATGCTTCTTGGCCACGTACGGTCCAAAGTAGATACACGGCACCTTATTCTCTGCTGCCGCTGCGATTCGAGCGAAGCGCTGGCCGACGTTGTGGCCACTCGGCACTTCAACTGTCTCCTCGACCACCAAGATGGGCTTACCGTCGTCGAGCAGAATGATGTCCGGGCGATCGTAGGCCAACAGAGGTTTCACAGCAGATGAATTCTGTGCACTATCAATCGACTCGACCGCGGCCCCGGCGAAAGCTTCGTTAAGGGAACGGAACCAGTCTGCCTCCTGCGGCTCGTCGTAGAGAATGGTGAAGCGACCCATTACGATACCTCAGGCAGGTTTGGAGACGGTCCGGTTGAGCGGTTGTTGAGCAGTCTGTTGCCTCAGTTGGCAGTACCTTCATCCGTCTGTCAAGCGCAGGTACAAAAGGAGGACCAGCTACGTGAGTAACGACAAGGGCGAGCTGCCTTCGACTCCAGCGTACCTCGAGCAGCGGGAGGCTCTGGACCTTGGCTTGAGAGGCTACTTCGACACCCTGGTACAGGACTACCGGTACTATGCTCAGGTGCATCACAAACAGCCGTTCGTCTCGTACAAGGTGCTGGCGGAACTAGTGAGGCTGGGTTGGAGGCGCGGTGGGGTTAGGTGATTTGTACCTTCGCCAACTCTTAGACTCAGGAAGGAAGGGTAGAAATTGATCTCGGGTTGATGGCCTGACCGTACACTCGCCTCAACTCACATCAGGCAGAACCCCGATGGACGGGATAGTGATGTGGCCGGACTGGCCCCTCGATTATCGTACCTGGGGTTCGTCGACCAACTCCCCAGAAGCACCCTACCAAGGACAAGCCGCCTCTAGCCATGTTACACAGGCCTCTCCCCAACTCGGTGACCGTGCGATGTGGGCGTTCTTTGGCGACGAAAACCGATTCACCACATCGGCTATCCCGTGGCTCCGACAAGTGTTCTTGTTGGCTGGCTACGCTGTAGACCAGACTCGACTGCCAGCGCTTCTTCGAGACATTGAGAACGTGAAGAAGCCGTTTGGCTTGAGCCTTCGCCATCCAGTCAAGTACAACTTCAAGGACGACAGGCTCAGGAGTTACTACCACGAACGGGGAGAGGATGCCCTACTCGCCGCCGCTCAACCGAAGTCCGAGCCCATTCGGCGTGGACTCCTACAGCTGCTCCAACGCCATCAGGCGCGAACGTTCGTCTGTGCGATGGGCAGCCTCGGGTTCAAGTCTCCGAAGGAGTACTACGGCTGGACCACCACGAACCTTCTCCAACGGCTGGGTTATCTGTGCCAGGGCAACGCGGCACTTCCAGACCTTCTGGTGTGCTTAGACTGGCCGGATTCGAATGTTGGGAAGTCGTACTTCGCCAACTACCACGAGCCTTGGCATACTGGAAAGAGCGTCGAAGGTCATACCTTCACTTGCGGCTCCCTCCGCAGCCGCCAAGCCTTTCCTGACCTCGTGGTCGGGAGCACCATTCACAATCCGTTCCTTCAGTTGGCGGACCTGGTAGCAGGGGCTGCACAGGACTTCGTGACGTGGGCGATCACCGGGAATGGCTTACAGCGCACGAGCACGTACTTTCCGCCCGTGGCGCTGTGTTTTCTCGCCCGCCCGTCGTTGCGGTATCACCAGACGTCGTTCATTTCGGCTCCCGACGGTTTGGCGGGGCAGATGCGAAAGGCGTACACCACACTCGCCACTCAACTGAGCCAGGGTAACCCGCCGCTGATACTACCTGTGTAGGGCAGCCGCATCAGAAACCCTGAAAGTTTCCGAGAGATGTTCAGGCAGGACTTTGCGGACAAGGCGTAAGCCGCTATTTTGCAAGCCCCTGCCCCTTGGTGTAATTGGCAACACGCCTGACTCTGGATCAGGAGAGTCCTGGTTCGATCCCAGGAGGGGCAATGCAAAAGCCGCCGGCGAGTGCTGGCGGCTTTCGTGTGTCGCCCCGTTTGCGGTTTGGCGCCGGAGCGCGGCGGGCCCATATCGGACCTAGTCGCTAGGATTCTTACGTATCCTGCCCTGCGGAGCGGTCGTGATGGTGGCACATCCCGGTCGTGTACACAGAGTACCCACGATCCGAACGTCCTCACCACCAATCGTACGATCCCCGTCCAGATCCAGCAGATCATTCTGCCCGTTCGCGGGCCTGGTCCCGGCTGCCCGGAGTAAGCGCACGTCACTACTATCCACGTCGCCGTCGGTATCAATGTCGCCGAGGAGAGGCACTCTGATTGTGACACTCGTCGGGGCACTGCTGGCCTCCCCGTCGTTCACCACGAGGCTGAACACATAGTGGCCCTCCACCGTGGGGGCGAACGTGATGGTTGGCGTTGCGGTGCGGCCTGCCGTTAGTACTCCTGTCGGTCCTTCCGTTTGCGCCCACGAGAAGTCTAAAGCGCGACCACGAGCGTCGGCGTCCGCGCTGCGAGTGCCATCCAGGGTGATGAGACTCCCCAAGCGGACGGTTCGTTCAACGCCCGCATTCGCAACGGGGGGCACGTTGGCCCTCCGCACATTGAGACCTCTGAACCCGATAGTCGGGTGGTTGAGAAGCGCCCTAGGTCCGATGACGCGGAAGAATTGCCGCACCGACGAAAGGTTTGCCTCAGCCGCGATCAACGCCTCAACGATGCGAGTTTGGTAGGCAGTCTGACCAAGAAAGTTGGGATGCAGAGTGCCATTCAGATCTCCCTGGGTCTCGTACGATGCTTGTAGCCCCACTATCCACTTTTGGCTCCCAGCGCAGACGCCATGATAGAAAAAGTCTTCAGGTCCCGGCGGCCACACCACCCCCTGAAGCGCGTCGCTCAGACCATGGACGTAGGTCCACCCGTTCGACGCAGCCGACTGCCGGATGTGGAGGTCCAGCGGCTTCAGCATGTTCTCCGTTGCCCAGGCCAACTCCCCTGATGTCAATCCTTCAAAATCAACGGTGGCTGCAAGGGCCTCCGTGATGGAGTATAGGGCCTCATTGATCCAACCTTTGATCTCCACCCTGTGAGCGTACTCTCGGAAGTTGGGCAACGCGGGGTTGCAATAGTTTCCCTCCGCATCGCCTGTCGGGTCTGGGTATTGCGTGATAAAGACTTTCGGGGCGTCGAGTTTCTCGTGGATCGCTTGTCGCAGCTCATGGTATTTGTTGGGCAGTTCGGCCAGGCGATCACCTAACTGCTCAACAGGACGAATCAGGTCATTCAACTGAGAAGGATTCCCGCTTTGCGAAAAGCGAAGGTGGCAGTTCAGAAACACAGCGCATGCCTTGACGATGCGACTAAAACCGAGATCATTGATGCCCACAGAAATCAGCAGGGCATCTATTCCCCGAGCTCTACCGCTCAGACATGCGGTTGTCGTGCGGCCCGAGGCGTCCGATCCGAGAGGATCTGAGCACAGATAACGCGCGACTTGATCGACCTGCGGTGGAAGGAGTTCGTAGCAAGCGCGATGAAGGGGCCCACCTGCCGGAGGGAATGGACACTCGTTCAATACCGGGGGGTTGGATGCGAGCCCAATCCTTTGCTGGCAGACTTTCGCTACTGGATCCGTAGGGCAGAAGAATTCAGTTGGATTCTGGCCCCGGTAGGGTTCCAACAGTCCCGGGGCAGACCCTTTGACACCCGCCCCCGAGCATGCGAGATGCAGGAAGGTTACGGAAGTGTGAGGATCGAGGCGCTCGATGGACCATGCCGCCAGAGCAGGTCCTGACCGGAAGGAGCGATTGCACCGCTCGTCCTGCCATTGAGCGGGCGCAATACACACATGCGCCTGGGAAACACACATCTTCCCGGCGAGTTGCCACTGTGAGGCCCCTCGCTCCCGGAGTTTCGCGGCACAATCAGATTCGCTATAACAGGCTACGGCTATCCGCGGCCGATCGGGGTTCCCCTGGCCAGAGGCGAGGGAGTTCCCGATCGATACAATGAGCAAATCCTTCACAGTTACGTCGCGTGTGATGGAAGCGACCGGGCCAACCGCCTCCTTCGCCTTCAGAGTAACAGCATATGTGCCTTGCGTGGCAAAAGCGCACGAGATGACCGGGGAGTCGACGAAGGGCGCGGCATCAGGCACGCTGAGTGCGATGCTGCCGAGGATCTCCGCAGGACCGAAGGTGCTGGTGGCAGGATCATATGATGCCGCACTGGAAAGGTAGGTGCGCGAAGCACCACCCGCGATCAAGACGCGGCCGGTTGGCAGAAGAGTCGCCGTGTGATACTTGCGCTCAATATCCATGGTGCCCACCGTCGCGCTGAAGGTGCTCGTGGCGGGATCAAACACCTCTGCGGTGGCGAGTGTGGTAGGTCCCGACAGGCCCCCGGTGATCAGGACCTTGCCGCTTGGCAGCCGCGTCGCGGTGTGGCCAATGCGCCCTGTCATTCTGCTGGTCGTCCGGCTGAAGGTGCTCGTGGCCGGATCATACAGCTCCGCAGCGGCGAGGTAGGTAGCGCTGGCTGGACTTCCTACGGCGATCAAGACTCGGCCATCTTGAAGAAGGGTCGCTGTGTGAAAGAAATATGAGTTGCTCATGCTGCCGCTCGTGGGACCAAAGGCATTCGTGGTGGGATTGTACAACTCTGCGGACGTTCCGAACCCTCCGGCCCCACCGACGATCAAGACCTGCCCAGCTACAAGGAGGGTCGCGGTGTGGCCGTCCCGCGCTGCGGTCATGCTACCTGTCGCGCTAAAGGTCCCTGTGGAAGGGTCATAGATCTCCCCAGTGGACAGCCTCTGAGTCAGCCGGCCCCCGGCAATTAAGACTCTGCCATTCGGGAGTAGGGTCGCGGTGTGATTCTCCCGCCTACTGCTCATGCTGCCGGTGGTCGGGCTGAAGGCTCGCGTGGCAGGGTCGTACAACTCTGCCGTGGGGCCAAGCGATGCGCCTCCCGCGATCAGGACCTTACCGTTGGGGAGGAGCGTCGCCGTGTGGTCCATCCGCCCGACGAGCAGGCTGCCTGTAGGACTGAAGGAGCCGGTAGCAGGATCATAGATCTCTACGCCGGTAAGTGCGGTTCCGTCTGCTGCCCGTCCCCCCGCAATCAAAACCTTGCCGTCTGAAAGCAGGGTCGTGGTGTGATCGATGCGCCCAGCAATCACGGAATTACATTGAGCGTCTCCTGGTATGACCCAATCGAAAGTGAAAGAGGGATTCGTTCCGGAAGTTCCCGTTGCGTCGAACGTCACTAGCCAAGGGTGTGTCGGACAGGGAGGGCCACTCTCCGGGTGGAGATAGCAGCGGGAATAGTCGTAGTCTATGAGTCCATCGGGCGAGTCGAGGCTCGATACGCTAGCGATCGTTGTTCTGTCAAAGCCGAACCGTTCCTTCAAGCTCCATTCAAAGTGCGCTCGAACTGGCAAGAGAGAGGGGAACCGAACGGGATCATAGGGATCGAGTAATCCAATGGGCCTGCGAACTGGAATAGGCTCCTGACCGCTCAACGACAATGGCAGAGTAGCCACCAACATCATCAAGTGAACCCGTGTTACGAGGTGTACCACATCGGGACGCGCGCGCATGGACAGCCTCCTCTCCACTCCAAATACCAGTCGACCCTCGACACGTTCTTGATTGGTTGTTTAATACGCCGATTCTCGACGATCCGCCACGGGCCGAAGTTGGATTCGTACTGCTCGTTGGAGCTAGGTCCAGTGGCCGCCACGACCGTCGCTGAGCAGGGTGCCGTAGGAATGGGGCCGAAGCAGGGGTCAGAACCCCAGAGGCCCTGTCTCCACGGCCGTCGCTGATCTGCTTCTCTTAGCGCCTTGTCTTCCTAGGGATTTGCAGGGCTGTAGCTCTCCATCCGGATGCGCCAGACGCCGTCCCCGTCTCGTCGCCAGATCTTCAGGAACTTCCCCCGGTACCGCTCCTCGTGACCCGAGGCCTCGCGCGTGAGGATCGTGTAGTAGCCGACGTCGTTGCGCAGGTTGCCGGCAGTGTCGCGAGCCACCAGCTCGAACGTGATGGTCCGGGTGTGCCCGCGGTCCCGGTCCAACGCGAAGCCCTTGGCGTAATGGTCGCGGATGACCGCCCGCCCCCGCCTGACGTCCCCGGAGGTCGGCAGCATCAGCGCGTCTGCGGCGTACACGCGACTCACCCGGTCGGCGTCGAGCGAGGCGTAAGCTGCCGAAAAGCGCTGATATGGTTCATCGGGCGCCTGAGTCAGGACAAGCAGGAGAGACAGTAAGTAGGCCATTATGGATTCCTGCGCGGATGCAATTCCCACAACACGTTGATGATCACCCAGCGCCCGTTCCACTTGGCGAGGTGCAGGTAGTCGACCCACCCCGAGGCGTCGATCTTGGCGCTGGCGGCATTCTGGTAGATGTCGAAGACGGTGACGTCTTTGCGGCGCTCGGCGACGGGCGTGTCCTTGCCGCCACCCGCCCGCGTGCCCATGACCAGCGTCATGGCGCTCATCTGTCCAAGCATGTAGCGCCCGTTGCCGTCGGTGCGGACGATGCGCTTGGCCAACTCGGGGTGCAGCGCCCGTTCCATGCGCGCACCATCGCCTTCGTAGTAGCCCTCGATGTAGTCGAGCGCGGCTTGGCGGATGCCGGCGGAATCGGCGGCGGATTGGGCGGGAAGGGCCGCGAACGGCGTCAGTGCGAGGGTCGCACACAGCAGGAGTCGTTTCATGGAGGTATGGTAGGCCGGTCACCCACACCGGACAACAGAAATGGCACGACTTGGCTACTTCGAGGCGTCGATTATCCGATGCAGAGCCTCGCTGTGGGCCGCACTCGAGGTCAGCTTCGTGCCGTCCTTCAGGATCACCACGTACTCCCCGTGGAACCACGGCTCCAGCTCCTTGATGCGATCGACGTTCACGATGGCGGAGCGATGCACGCGCACGAAGCCGTGCGGGGCGAGGCGGGGCTCGAGGCGCTGCAGCTGCTGCCGCACGACGTGCGTCTCTTTGCCGGTATGCAGTTTGGCGTGCTTGCCGTCGGCCTCGATCCAATCGATCTCACTCGGCTTCAAGAAGAACACTTTGCCTCTCGTGCGGATCACCAGGCGGTCGAGCGGCAGAGCGTCGAGCAGCGACTCAAGCCTGCGGTCACCTTTGTCGCCCAAGGTTTCGCGCACGCGTGCGAGGGTGCGCGCGAAGCGCTCCGGCTCGATCGGCTTCAAGAGATAGTCGAGCGCGTGCACTTCGAAGGCTCGCAAGGCGTACTCGTCGTAGGCGGTGACGAAGACGATGGCCGGGAGCCGGTCGTCGCCCACGGCTTCGAGGACTTGGAAGCCATCGAGGTCGGGCATCTGGACGTCGAGGAATACGAGATCGGGACTCTGTTCCAGAATCGCTTCGACTGCTTCGCGGCCGCCCGAACACTCGCCCAGCAGCGCTACGCCTGGCGCCTCTGCCAAGAGGGTCCGCACCCGCTCGCGCGCGAGGCTCTCGTCGTCCACGATCAACGCTCGGATATCAGCCATTGCGAAGCGGGATCGTTAGTCGGACCGTCAGGCCGTTCCCACTGACTGTCTCGACTCGGCCGGCAGGCCCGTACAGCCTGGCCAAGCGCTCCCGCGTATTGGCGAGCCCGATGCCGTTCCCGTCCTTGCGAGACGCGCCGAGCCCGGGCCCGTCGTCCGACACATCGAGGTGCAGCGACGGGCCGTCCCTGGTCACCCGGACGGCGACGTGTCCGACGTCCGGTCTATCGGCCATACCGTGTTCGATAGCGTTCTCGACGATCGGCTGCAGCACAAGGCTCGGCACCAGCGCGTTGAGCAAATCGGGCTTCGCGTCGACGACAATCACCAGGCGATCCCCGAAGCGCACCCGCATGATCGCCAGATAGCGTTCGAGGAACCCCAGCTCCTCGGCGAGGGGCACTTCCTGCACGCCGGTGTTGCGCAGCGAGAGCCGCAACAGGTCCGAGAGCTGGGTGAGCATGCGATCGGCGGCGGGCTGGTCACGGTAGATCAGCGTCGAGATCGACTGCAGCGTGTTGAACAAGAAGTGCGGCTGCAGCTGGGCGCGCAGGTTCTCGAGGGCCAGCCGAGTGGCTTCGAGCTGGCGTTCGCGCGACTCGCGGTAATACTCGATCGCATGGATCACGCCCACCGAGGCCCAGTAGGCCAGCAGGTCGGCGTAGAAGCCGCCGAGCAGCGTTTGTGTAAACGAGCGGACCTCTTCCGGATTCAGCGCATTCTGAAGCGGAGTCCAGATGGCGACCTTGAGGAGCACGAACACGAGCGAGGCGGCGAGGTGGAGCGGGAGGGACGACGACCACTTTCCGCCCCGGATCGGGAAGCGCCGCACCATCCAGTAGAAGGCGGGGGTGAACATGCCGCAGGTGAGCCAGTCACCCAGCGAGTTCGCCAGCAGGTTCCCCCAGGGCACCGGGCGTCCCGCGTAGATGCGCCAAGTCGCGCCCTGGGCCGCCGACATGAGGCCGAGGACGATCCAGATGGCGAGACCGAAGAGCCAGAGGCGGCGGGTGCGGGGGGAGGCGGGCATCGAGGGGAACCTAGCGCGCGCGGCGTGATCCGGCAGCAAAGAAGGCGTGACTTGGCCGTCGGAAGGCCCGACTTGCACGCCGACGCCATGACTCATCTCGTGCTATCTTCCGTGCCCCCCGTCCAACGTTGGAGGGACGCATGACTGCAGCACAACTGAAGCGCGAACTACGGCGCATTGCCTACGGGCAGGAGCGCCTCGCTACGAAGCTGGGAGTGCATCTATCTGAAGTCCGGAATTGGCTGTCGGGTGATGACCCCGTGCCCACGATGGTCGCGCTGGACATCCGCAACCTTCCTTCTCATACCGCCCCCGTCCCTGTCCGGACCGCTCGGCGCCGTGCCTGATCCTTCGCACCTGCGGGCGCTCAGCCTGCGGCCGCTCAGGAAGACAGGTCCACTAGGTCCACCGCGGGGATGGTTCTTTCGGCTCTATTGGCC
>Ga0209382_10005432_pt1 | contig 16612 bp, 10 predicted proteins | sample SoiMetdeltSBSDD5_FD_187599 | JGI IMG/M metagenome (GOLD analysis project Ga0209382, IMG submission 187599) | Bulk soil microbial communities from a Populus tree surrounding site in Tennessee, USA - Soil MetaG P. deltoides SBSDD5 (SPAdes) (version 2) | ecosystem: Environmental > Terrestrial >...
GAGCCCGCACGTGCGCTCCCCAGAGCTGTTGCGTCCAGGGAGAGAACCCGGGCCGCGTGTCGAAGAGTCGGAGCTCTACCTGCTCGCCTGGTTGCGTCAAGGATTGGTCGTCGAATCCTCTTCCCCTTACCTCGAGGTGGGACAGCCGCTCCCGGGCGCTGCAATGGAGCAACCGGGTTGGCGACGAGTCCGGTTGTTGAATGCCACGTATGTGGTGACGGAGTTGCCGAGCGGTGAACGCACGCTGATCGCGGGGTTTCAGCTCCTCAAACCTCTCGACCGACTGCTCGAGTGGACGCAGGTCGCCGCCCTCGATTTCACTGCGGCCGTGGTTCTGCTCCTGGGCCTGGTCGGCCTCGGCCGCTTGCGGGCCACGTCGCGCGTGCTGCCACCCTTGCTGATTCCGAAGCGGCTGGGATTCCAGCAGAAGCTCATGGGCGCCTTCCTGGTCGTGGCGTTGCTGCCGAGCGTCGTGATCTCGCTCGCCACCCAGAACATCATGCGCGAGCGCAGCACGAGCCGGAATCGTGATGCGGCGCTCATCAAGGCACGCTCGGCGGAGGCCGCGCTCGCCGACGTCGTGCGCCGGGAGCTGCAGAGCGCGCGAGAGAGCGAGTACGTCGAGTGGTACTTGCGCCACCCCGAATGGTGGATGCAGCAGAGCCCGCCGCCGGCGCGCGACATCCCCGCGTTCAGCACGATCACCATTTTCAACGGCGACGGTCGTCCGATTCTCGACGAAACCCTGAGCAGCTTCTCCGACGCCGAGGGCCAGCGTTTCGTCACCGCCTCGCCGCGCCAGGTCTTTGCTTCCCGCGACGGCAACAGCCAGCTCAACCTCGGCGCCCTCGAGCCGGTGTGGGTCGCACCCGAGGGACGCGAGGGGGCGGCGTCGGCGAATCCGCGCCTCTGTTACCTCTACTATCGACGCCGGCTCACCGACGCGTTGCTGCGCGACCTGGCGCCGATCCTGAACACCGACATCAGCGGCTTCGTCGGTCCGCATCTGGTGGTGTCGAGCCAGAAGAGTCTCGCCGCCGCCGGGTTGCTGCCGCACCTCGTGCCACCCGCTGCATACAAGTCGGTGCTTCTGGGGAGCAATCGTTACGCAGTGGCGGAGGAAACCGCAGGAACGCAGCGCTACTACGCCGGGTACCTGCCGCTGCAGGATCGATTCGGCCACCGCATCGGTGCCCTGGCCGTGCAACAGCTGCTGCAAACCGACGAGTTCGCCATCGAAGTCGAGCGCACGCGCGCCCTCGTCGTCGGGCTGTCGACCACGATGTTCGTGCTGACGTTGGCGCTCGCCATCGCGTTCGCCACCCGCATCTTCGACCCCGTGCGCAACCTCATCGAGGGGACCCGGCGCATCGCCGGCGGCAATCTCGCTTTCCGCCTGCAAGCGCGTGCCGGCGACGAAATCGGCGAGCTCGAACGTTCTTTCAACGACATGGCAGCGCGATTGCAGTCGACGCGCTCCGACCTCGATGCTCGCCGCCGCTACCTGGAAGCGGTTCTCGACAACATCGCTTCGGGTGTCGTGGTCACCGACCGCGAGGGACGCATCACCGCAGCGAATGCAGCGGCCGGACGCATCTTGTCCACCACCCCTGTCCATCTCGAAGGCCGTGCCTGGAGAGACCTGGCAAGAGCGGCGCAAGACCCGGGAACGCGCAGCTTCTGGACACACGTGGGCGATGCCCCCGCCGGCGAGGGTGCCGAGCTCACATTGGTGGGGGAACGCGATCGGGTCACCCTGCGTCTCATCGTCACGTCGTTGCGTCCCGAAGCCGACGCCGAATCGCTCGGACGCGTCGCCATCTTCGAGGATTTGACCGAGCTCATCCGCTCGAAGAAGCTGGCGGCGTGGGCCGAGATGGCGCGACAGGTGGCGCACGAGATCAAAAACCCACTGACACCGCTCAAGCTGTCGGCGCAGTTCATGCAGCAGGCGTTCCACGACCGCACTGAAAAATTTCCGGAGATCTTCACCGATGGGATGCAGACCATCGTGCAGCAGGTGGACGTGCTGCGGCGGATCGCGAGCGAATTCTCCGATTTCGGCCGCATGCAAACTTTGGAGCCGAAGCCAATGGATCTCGGCGCCCTGTTGCGGCGCGTCACCGCGCCGTATCGCGGCATGCAAGGCATCGTGCTCGATCTCGAGCCCGGCGACACGACGTTCCCCGGCGACGGCATCAGCGTCCTCGGCGACGAGGAGGGCCTGCGCAAGGTGTTCACCAACGTGATGGAGAATGCGCGCGAGGCGATGAACGGCAAGGGTCGCATCCTGCTGTGTGTCGCGCCGAGCGGCGACGGCTCGGTGCAGGTCCTGGTGGCGGACGAAGGCACCGGGCTCACGGCGGAAGCCCACGAACGGCTCTTCGAACCCTACTTTTCGACCAAGAACACCGGCACCGGCCTCGGGCTGGCGATCACGCGCAGCATTCTCGACAAGCTGGGCGGCTCCATCAGCCTCGTGAACCGCACGGGTGGCGGCGCCGAGGTGCGCGTCACTCTCTCCAGATGTTGATCTCCGCGCCGAAGCATGGAAACCGCGTCGGCTGCCCCGATCCAGCGCGAGTTTCCCCCCGCTCCCCCTTGCCCTGAACCGGCCCGGGCCTATTTTATGCTCGGAACCCCCCATCGGCGTTATAATTGCGGTCTGCGGACCGTTCCCCCCACCCGTGGGGAACACCCGCGCCCTCGCCGCGTACCAAGGCTAGTGCCGATGTCTCGCCTGGAAGGTCCCATGGGAAGCGCCCAGAGCCCACCCGCTTGGCGCGGGGTCGTCGCCCTCTTCTGGGTGCTGGGGTGCGCTCTCGCTCCGAGCGCCTTCGCCGAGGAACCCGCGCAAGAATCGGCTCTCCACATCGGCCGCCTGCACTACGACGGCGGCGGCGACTGGTACTCCAATCCGAGCTCGTTGCCGAACTGGATGCGCGCCTTCCAACAGCGCACTGGCATCGTCACCGTGCACGAAGAGGTCGTGCTGCGTCCCGATGACGATGCGCTCTACGGTTGCCCCGTGGTGTACATGAACGGACACGGGTTGGTGAAATTCTCCGAGGAGGAAGCCAAGTACCTGCGCGAGTGGATGCTGCACGGCGGCTTCCTCTGGGCCGATGACAACTATGGGATGGATCGCAGCTTCCGGCAAGAAGTGAAGCGCCTGTTTCCAGATCGCGAGCTCGAGCTTCTCCCCAACGACCACGTGTTGTTCCGCAGCTTTTACACGCTGCCGGGGCTGCCGAAGATTCACGAGCACGACGGCAAGCCGCCCGAAGCTCTTGTCATCCGTGATGGCAACAGAATCGTGCTCTTGTACACCTACGAGTCGGATATCGGCGATGGTCTCGAAGACCCCGACGTGCACAAGGATACGCCGGAGCGCCGAGAAGCGGCGATGCGCATGGCCGTCGATGTAATGATCTATGCCTTGACGCATTGAAACAACGTCCGTGCAGTCGCGGTTCACGGGGAGAGCGTCGATGAGCACCACGACCGAGACCGGAAAGCTCCAGGAACGCGGTTCCTTGCTCGTGTCGCTGCTTCGTCAGGGCCGGGCCCAGCACGCGCGGCGCGTGTTGTTGTGGGGCGGCCTCGTCATGGTGCGCACGCTCGCGCTCGCCTTCGTCGGGCTCGCCGTTTTCACGGCCTTGGTGCCGATCCTGCCTCGTCCGCTGGGAATGGCCCTGGCCGTCCTGCTCTGGGCAGGGGCAAGTTGGCTGGTGTGGCGGCATTGGGTGCGTCCGTTGCGCGCGGTTCCGAACCTGGCGGTCTTCTCGCGGCTCATCGAGGAACGGCGCGACTTTCGCGACATGCTGCGCGCCGCGCTCGAATTCAGTCAGCGTGGGGTGCCCGAATCGAGCTCGTCCGACCTGGTGACGGCGACCGTCGATCGCGCCTACGACGAAGCGCGCAGTCTCGATCTAGTGCAGTTGTTCTCCTTCCCGCGCCGGCATCGCGACGGGACCCTGCTCGCGGCGGCAACGGGCGTCATCGTGCTGCTGGCGTTGCTCGCTCCCGCCTTGCCCCGGCGCGCTGCGCAGGCACTCCGCTTCGGTTATCCGTCGCCCGCCTCGATCGTCTACGGCAGCCTCGAGGTCCAAGGCGGGAACTTCGACGTCCTTGCCGGCGAAGATGTGGTCGTGCGCGTCGTCGATCATGGCCCGCTGGCGCCGGAGATGGTGTTGCGATTCAACGACACCGGTGACCTGTGGAAGTCACGCCCGCTGGTGGCGCAAGGAGCACGTTCGCCGCACACCTACGAGTTCCGTTTCGACAACGTGCGCGATCACACCGCTTATCGTTTCGAAAGCGCCAAGCGCCGCACCGACGAGTTCCAGATTCGCATCGTCCAGCGCCCCATCCTCAATCGCTTCAGCTTGCGGCTGGTGCCGCCGGCCTACGTGAGGCGCGAACCACACACGCTCGAAGAGGGGCGCGGGGACGCCGTGGCTCTCATCGGCACACGCGTGGAGATCGAGGGCACGGCGTCGACGCCGCTCGCGCGCGGCCGGTTGCTGCCAGAGAACGACGCGGGGACCGAGGTCACGCTGCCCGGACCGCTCCGGCTCGACCTCGACGGCGCCGCGTTCCGTACCGCCTTCACCTTGCGCAGCGACTTGCGCTACCACTTCGACATCGAGGATTCGCTCGGCAACCGCAACACCGATCCGGTCACCTACCAGATCAGTGCGATCGAGGACCGCCCGCCCTACGTCGAGCTGCGCACGCCCGAGCCCGATGCCACCCTGCCGAAATCGGCACAGGTCGAGCTGCTGATCCAGGCCGCCGACGATTTCGGCATCTCGAGCATGACGTTGATTTTCAAACGCGAGCGCGAAGGCGAGGATCTCCAGCAGGCCGAAACGCGCACTCGTCTCGTGCTCCACGATGGCACGGCGCTCGACCCCGACGGCAAGCCCGTGGGCAAGGAACCGGCTCCGGAGCTGCTGAAGACCCACCCCTGGGACCTGAGCACGCTCGGACTGTTCCCGGGGGATTTCATCTCCTATTGGATCGAAGTCGAAGACAACGACGCCGTCTCGGGGCACAAGACCGGGCGCACTCCCGTGTACCGCTTGCGCTTGCCGACGCTGGGCGAGCTCTACGCCGAGCTGCAAGACAAGGACGAGAACCGCATGAGCGAGCTGGATAAGGTGCTCGAGGAGGGCAAGGAGCTGCAAGAGAAATACGAGCGGATGGCCCGCGAGCTCAAGAAGAACCCAGAAATGGACTGGAAGAAGGAACAGGAGATCCAGAAGTCGCTGGAGAAGCAGAAGGAGATCGCGGAGAAGGTCGACGAGATCGCCAAGGACATGCAGCAAGAGCTCGACAAAATGGAAGAGCAACAAGTCGTCAGCGCCGAGATCGCCGAGAAGATGGAGGAGATTCGCCGCCTGATGCAGGAAGTCGACGACGAGACCCTGCGCGACTACATGCAGCGCCTGCAGGAGGCCATGAAGCAGATCTCGCCCGAGGAAATCCAGCGCTCGCTGGAGAAGATGGAACTGTCGCAGGAGGAATTCCTCCAGCGACTCGAGCGCACCAAGGCGCTGCTCGAGCAGTTGCAGCGCGAACAGCAGCTGGATCAACTGGTGGAGCGCACTGCCGAACTCCTGCAGCAACAGGAGAATTTGAGCCAGCGCACCGATGCTCTCGACCAGGAGATGCAGAATCCGCAAACGCCCAAGGACGGTGCGCAGAACCAGGATTCGCAGCAGCAACAGAAACAGGAATCGGAGCGCTTGGGGGAGGAACAATCCAAGCTATCGGAAACCTCCGAAGCTCTGGAGCGCGAGCTCGAAGAACTGCTGAAGAAAATGCAGGAGGCGGGCCGCAGCGAGTTGAACGAGGCCGGCGAAATGATGCAGTCGCAGCCGCCGTCGGAAGAGATGCGCGAGGCCTCGAAGAACTTGCAACAGCAACAGCCGCAGGAGGCGCAGCCGTCGCAGGAAGGCGCCGAAAAACGCCTGCGGGCGCTCTACGAGCAGATGATGCAGGCGCAAATGGCGATGGGCGCCAACATGGACCAGGAAACTCTGGTGGCGCTACAGAAAGCCGCGCGCCAATCGCTCGACGTTTCCTTCCGCCAGGAACTCCTCAGCCGCAAGGCGCTGGAGAAGGGTGACGAGCCACAGAGCGGCGATCTGGCCCGCAGCCAGCAGTCATTGCGCGCCGCCACTCGCACGGTGACCGAAGGACTCGAAGCCGCCGGCAAGAATTCGCCAGCCGTCCCGCAGAATGTCACCGCCCTCCTGGTGCAGGCCATGGGCAAGATGACCCAAGGCGTGGATGCGTTCGAGAAGGGCAACGCACTCGCCGGCCGCCTGCATGGCGAAGATGCGTATGCCGATCTCAACCGTGCGGTGATCGAACTCAATCGCTCGACCAAGTCGTGTCAGTCCGGCGGCGGCGGGGGCAGTCCCTCTTCGGGCCAGCGCATGGGCGAAATGGTGGGGCAACAGCAGCGTCTCAACGACGCCACCCGCCAGCTGCAATCGCGGCTGAAGAATCCGGGACAGATGAGCCCGGAAGAGCGCGCCGCCATGGCGCGTCTGCTGGCCGAACAACGCAGCATCGAAGGCGAGCTGCGCGACATCGAGCGTCAGGCGCGCGAGGAGCGCGATATGCTCGGGCGCATGGACAAGATGCTCGGCGACATGCAGGAAGTCGTCGAAGACATGGAAAGCGAAGGCATCGACCAGGAGACCCTCGACCTCCAGGACCACATCGTGTCGCGCATGCTCGATGCCAGCCGTTCACTGCACAAGCGCGACTACAACAAGGAACGCGAGAGCCGCGACGCCGGCGAAGTCTTCAGTGAAGGCGGCGCCCCATTGGCGCAGAGCGATCAGCACAAGAAGCTGCGACAGGATATTCTGCGCGCTCTCGAATCGGGAACACCCGAGGAGTATCAGGAGCTGGTGCGGCAGTATTTCCGCGCCATTGCCGAAGCCGAGGAGTCGAAGCTGCCGTGATCCTTCGATTCCAGCACCGCTGGGCCTCGGGGTGCGTCTGCTCGCTGCTCGTCGCGGCCGTCTTCGCCGCAAGCCCTGCGCCATCGTCGGCGCAACCGGCACCGGTACCCGCCGACGCCCTCTCCCCCGAGCAGGCCAATCGCCTGCATACGAGCATGCTCGACTTGCGCCGGATGCAGCGCGAAGGCAATCGCGCCGGCGCCATTCAGCTGGGCGAGCAGTTGCTGCGCGAGTTCCCCGACAACCGGCGCGCCGAGGACGCCTTGCTCGACCTGTATCGCATCGAGCGCCGTGACGACGAGCTGATGGCGCTCCTGCAGCGGCGCATCGCGCGCGACCCGTCGGCTCTCGACGAGACGCGCGAGCTGTGCACGTATCTGCTCGCCCATCGCCGCAGTTCCGATGCGCTCGCGATCCTCGAGCAAGTGATCGCCGCCAATCCTCTCGATGAAAGCCGCTATCGATTGGGAGCCGTGCTCATGCGCAGCCATGGCCAGACGGGGCTGGCGGCGGACATCTACCGCAAGGGTCGCAAGGCCATCGGCCGCGAAGGCATCTTCGCCACGGAGCTGGCACAGCTCGCCGAAGCCAGCGGGGACTATGAAACCGCGATCGGCGAATACCTGCTGTTGGTCATGGATCCGGAACAACGCTCGCGCGCAAGGCGCAAGATCGTGCGTTTGATCGAGCGCGCCGAGGATCCGAAGGTGGTCTTGTCCCAGATCGACAAGCTGCGCCATCGCCACCCGAAATCTGCGGCATTGGAGGATGTGGCGGCAACGGTCCTGCTGCAGGTCGGTGATCTGGACCGGGCATTCAGCGCCGTGCGCGCGGCGGATCGCTATGCCGAGGATCAAGGCGAGCATCTGCTGGAATTCGGCCGCGCTGCGCTGCAGAACGAAGAGGGCAAGCCGGTGGACTTGGAGCGCACACGCCTGGGAGTGCGCGTTCTCAACCTCCTGCCCGAAGCGCACCCGGAGAGCAACTTGCTTCCCGAGGCGTCGCGGCTGCTGGCGGAAGGCCTGGTGACGGTGGCGCGGCAAGCGACCGATCCCGCCTCGCGCCGCGAGCTGTTGGACGAGGCCTTGCGCTCTCTCGATGCCAGCGCGAACGATTCGCGTTTCGCCGCCGTGCAGCGCGATGCGCTGGCGCTCAAGGCCCTCATCCTCTACGAAGACCTCGGCCAACCCGAAGCGGCGTTGCAGACCTTCGAGGCCTTGGTGCAGCGCCAGCAGGAGCTCGGCGAGTCCGATCACATGGCGCGCGTGCAGATGGCGCTCTGTCTCGCCGCGACCGAGCGCTATGCCGAAGCCCGAACCCTGCTGGAGCAAGTCGCCTCGAGCGATGCGGCCGCGCCGACGCCGCCACAGCCTTCCCAGATGCGCAACCAACCGACGCCGGAGAACATCGGACGCGCGCGTGCGCGCTACCACCTGGCCGAGCTCGACCTGGTGGAAGGCGAGTACGATCGCGCTCGCGATGGCTTCGCCGCTCTGGCGGAAGCGGCTCCCGAGGATCGCCTCGCCAACGATTGCCTGGACCTGGCGCTGACCTTGAGCGAAGCCTCCCTCGAAGACAGCACCGCTCTCGGGCGTTACGCCCAGTATCACCAGGCGCTCCTGCGCCGGAAGCCCGAAGAGGCCCGCGCCGTCCTGGAACAGTTCGTGGCCGATCAAACGGCTTCGTCGCTGCACGCGCTCGCATCGTTCGAGCTCGGCAAGGGTCTCGTCGCCGCCGGGAAGTACGAGGAGGCACTGCAGCAGTTTGCCGCCCTCGTCGTCACCCATCCCGAGCATCGGCTGGCGCCGCGTGCACTGGAAGCGACCGGCGATCTGCAGCTCGACAAGCTGCGCCGGCGCGAAGAGGCGATGGCCACGTATGAGCGCATTCTCCTCGAGTACCCCGACGACTTGTTCCAGGACGACGTGCGCAAGAAGTTGCTGGCGGCCCGAACCCCGACGCCGGAGGAGGACGATCGTGCGACCCCCTGATCTGGACTGGCGACGCCATCTCCGAGCCGGACGGCGTGAGCTTTCGCGCGCCTGGCGGCACTTGGCGCTCGCGATCCTCTGCCTCGCCGCGGCGAGCCTCCCCGCAGCAGCCAACGATTTCATCCTCGTCCCCATGGACCTCAAGCAGACCAACCACTTGAAGGCCTACGGGCTCGCCTATCACATGCTGGTGCAGGGGCAGCAGGTGGAGTGGCTGCTCAACTATCGCGGCGGCAGCTTCCTGGCCAAGAGCCAGCGGGAAATGGCGCTCGAGGCCAGGATCCGCGGCGTGTCGTTCGAGTTCGTCACCAACGCCGACGTGAGCGCCATCAAGGCGGAAATCGAACGCGAGAACATGGAGGTCGTGCTGCTGGAGAAGCCGCCTCGGCTGGCTGTGTACACGCCGCCGAACACGCAGCCCTGGGACGACGCCGTGACCTTGGCGCTCACCTACGCCGAAATCCCGTTCGACAAAGTCTACGACCGTGAGGTCTTGGCCGGCTGGCTCGACAAATACGACTGGCTGCACCTGCACCACGAGGACTTCACCGGCCAATACGGCAAGTTCTTCGGCGCCTATCGCTTCGAAACCTGGTACCAGCACGACGTGGAGGTGAACGAAGCGCTGGCACGCGATCTCGGTTTCAGCAAGGTGTCCGAAGAAAAGAAAGCCGTGGCGCGTGCGATCGCCAAGTACACCGCCAACGGCGGGTTCCTCTTCGCCATGTGCTCGGCCACGGACACCTTCGAGATCGCCCTCGCCGCCGAAGGAGTGGACATCGTGGCGCCGGAGCTGGATCACGACGGCATCACCCCCGGCTTCGACAAGGCGCTGCGATTCGACCGCTGCTTCGCCCTCGAGAACTTCACCCTGGTGACCAACCCACTCGTGTACGAGTTTTCGAACATCGACACCAGCAACTACGCGCGCTTGCGTGGGCCCGAGGCCGACTACTTCACGCTTTTCGAGTTCGCCGCCAAACACGACCCCGTCCCGACCATGCTGACGCAGTCCCATGTCAGCGTCATCAACGGCTTCCTCGGCCAGACCACCGGCTTCCGTCAGGGCTTGGTGAAGAAATCCGTCATCTTGCTGGCCAAGGTCGAGGGCACCGAGGAGGTCAAGTACGTGCATGGGAACGTCGGGCGCGGCACGTTCACCTTCTACGGTGGCCACGATCCCGAGGACTACCAGCACCAAGTCGGCGACCCCCCGACGCGCCTCGAGCTGCACGTCAACTCTCCTGGCTACCGCCTGATTCTCAACAACGTCCTGTTCCCGGCGGCACGGAAGAAGGAACAGAAGACCTGACTCCCTCGCGGCTCGACTCGAACGAGGATTCGTGCTCGCGCATGCCATCCGAGCAGCGAGCATCGCTCCTTACTTTGGGCTCGTTCACCCTGAATCGATCTGCCTGGACAGTCACCGCCGTCTGGAGAAGATGGTTTTTGGCCGGAAAACGACCAGCCGGCCTGATTTCCGCGCCTGGAGCGCACTTCCGGCCTGCCATTCATCGCCACTGCACTTGACACATTACAAAACTTCCAGGGATGATCTCTTCGTCTCTGAGGGATGAGCTCTTCGTCTCTGGGAGAGACAGGATCCTGAACGCGATCCCGGAGTCGGGTCGAGCGCAGGGGGAGGTGAGTGGCTCCGGCAGCAGCAGCGTTCTGTCCGCTCGGGCTGGGGCTGATGATGGAGAGACAAGAATTCCCGGCGTGCAAGAAGTGCGACGACGGCGTCCTACTTCCACTGTCCGACTATGGGCGTGAAGGCGCGCCCATCACGTACAAGGCCTGGGTCTGCAACAACCCCGTTTGCGGCTTCAACATCCGTATCGACAACGGGGAGATCAGTTTCGGGCGTGCTCTCGGCCAATCGCAGAAGTAGCTCACCTTCCCGCTCTCGGCAGGCTCCGGTTCACACGGTGCCTGCGTCGATTTTCCCATCGCTTCGCAGCAACCAGTACGCCGCCGCCAGCAGCATCGGCGCAGCGACCAGTGCCGGTGGTTGGAGCAACCACTCGGTGAGCGCCGTCGTTTGTGCATCGCCCGTGAGCGCCAGCTCCAGATAACCGATGAGGTTGAAGATCGCGTGGCCGACCCAGGCCGCGGTCAGCGTCCGCGTCAGCAGCACGAGCATCCCGAGAACGAACCCGAGCGTCGTGAGCGGCAAGATGACCCACGGCGCGAAGTGGGTCATGCCGAAGAGAACCGCCACGACGAGCACGGCCACCTCCGGCCGCAAGTGGCGCCCCAGTGTGCCGAGAAGCAGGCCACGGAACAGGACTTCCTCGCCAAGCGGTGCCAGCAAGACGACGGCAAACAAACCGGCGAGGAAGCTCGAGAGATCCGTCGGCACGAGGTTTTGCAGCAGCTGTGCCGATTCCGGATCCGGAACGACCAGCTCGAGATTGAGAGCCGCCAGGGCGTAGGCCAGGGGAACAGTGCCGAGGATGGCGAGCACGACACCGGCAACCTGCCGTGCCGACAAAGGGAACCACCAGAGCTCGACGCGCACCGAACGTTGTAGCGACCGGATGAGCAATGCGAGCGGCAGAAGGATCCCAACCACTGGCGCCGCCGCCAGCCCCCAAACGGCCGCACCAGGCTTGCCTCCCCACAGGACTCCTTGCAGCAGCAAGTACAGCAAGAGACATCCCGTGAACAGGAGGAGCAACGTCCCAGAGCCAAAGAGATCGTAGAAGCCCTCGGGGCTCGGGATCTCCGGCGGTTGGCTCCCGATTTTCGGGACGTCAGTTGGCTGGCTCACGAATTTCGGGACGTCCGGCGGCTGGCTTTCGCTCTCGTGCCGGAGATCGGGGTCGTGCTGTTCCGGGGTCGGGTCCGGTCTGTCGCTCATAGCCGGGAGTATCATCGCCCAGAGAGGGGAACTGCAATCGCACATCCGCGCACCCATGCGAGGAGATGGCATGAAGCTGGTCACGGCGCAGGAGATGCAAGCCATCGATCGCCGCACGATCGATGCCGGGCTGGTGCCGGCACTCGTGCTCATGGAACGCGCTGGCGCGGCGGCTGCGGGTGAAGCGCTCGGCCTCCTCTCGCCTGCGCGCGGGGCGCGCGTCGAGATCCTGTGCGGCAAGGGCAACAACGGCGGCGATGGCTTGGTCGTGGCTCGACTGCTGGCCACACGAGGTGTGCAAGTCGGTGTTCACCTCACCGACCCACCTTCGGCACTGAGCCCCGATGCGCGCACGAATCTCCGGCGCTTGCGACGCACACGCGCCACCATCGACGTATTGCCCGATCGAATCGCGTCGGCGAGTTCGCCGTTCGCACGCCGGCTCGGGAAAGCCGATCTGTGCGTGGATGCATTGCTCGGCACGGGCGCCGACCGCCCGCTCCCATCCCGACTCGCCGGCCTCGTCGACCTGTTGAACCAGGTCAGCAAGCGCACCCTGGCGCTCGATATCCCGAGCGGTGTCGATGCGAGCACGGGAGGCATCCTGGGCACATCGGTCTCCGCGCACACGACGGTGACCTTTGGCCTGCCCAAGCTCGGCCTCGCCTTGTACCCGGGGCGCGAGCGCGTCGGGCGTCTCGTGGTGGCCGACATCGGCTTCCCGGCCGAAGTCGTCGCTCGAGCACTAGGAATGTGGAACTGGGTCGACGCGGCACGGGCTCGAAGGCTCCTGCCACGGCTAGAGCCCACCGCCCACAAGTACGATCGCGGCGAGTTGATCCTCGTCGCGGGGAGCCGGCGTTATCCGGGAGCTGCTGCGCTCGCGGCAGAAGCTGCATTGCGCAGCGGTGCCGGCATGGTGCACCTCGTGGTGCCTGCATCCATTCGCGACCTGATGGAAGGAATGCTGCGCGAGGTCATCGTGCACGCCTGCGGAGACAACGACGAGGGCAACTGCGATGCGTCGATTCTCGACGTGATCCAGGGTCTTGCGCCGCGTCGCGGCGCGCTGGCCATTGGCTCGGGAATGCGGATCGGCGCAGAGTCGCGTCCGTGGGTGCAGCGTCTCCTGGCGGAGACCCGGTTGCCCGCCGTTGTCGATTCGCAAGCAATTCTGTCACTGCCCGAGGCCTCGCATCCCGGGCCGCGCATCGCGACACCGCATGCGAGGGAGCTCGCGCGTTGGTTGCAGGAAGGCTCCCTCGCGGATGCGGATCGTGTTGCCGCTGCCGAGCGCGCGGCACGCTCTCATGATGTCATCGTCGTCGCCAAGGGGGGTCCTACGATCGTCGTCGCCCCCGATGGAACGAAGCACGTGAATGGCAGCGGCAACTCCGGGCTCGCAACAGCTGGAACCGGGGACGTTCTGACCGGAATCGTCGGAGGTTTGCTCGCCCAGGGTTTGGCGAGTCTCGATGCCGCCATGCTCGCCGTCTTCCTGCATGGCTTGGCCGCGGACTGCGCCACCAAGGACTCGTCGCCCCGCAGCCTGATCGCCGGCGACCTGCTCTCCAACATCGGGGCGGCATACCGGACCATCGAGTCGTCTCCCGAGTGAGCCCAACCCAGGCTCGCGGCCGACCCGTTGCCTCCAGACGGAGAAGGGGCCCCCTGGCAGGCCTTCCCACCGCCGCTTACCCGCCATGCCCAGAGAAACTGAAAACAAACATGCCATAAAGGCAGTAAGCCAAACTGCCGCAAGCATGTCAAAACGTGTAAACCAGCTTTAGATCAGGACCTGAATAATCTATAACTCAATAAATATCAATATACTATATCTTTTATCGTGTCCCTGGCACGGATGTAGCAGTCTCGTTGTGCGTGGCGCTGACGCGATGACTCTGAAGTGCCAAAATGGCACGTGCGGCGCGCCGAAACAAAATCCGGGCATAGCCCGGCTTTTCTCCGGGAGGAAATCAAATGACCCTGATCAAGTGGCAACCCAGAAGCGACTACTTCATCGATCCGTTCTTCGATCGGCTCGATCGTCAGGTGAGCGAGTTGTTCGGCGAGTGGCCGCTCGAAAGCACAGCTCAGAACTGGCACCCGGCCATGGACTTGGTCGAGGAAAAGGACCGTCTGGTGCTCCGGTTGGAGCTGCCAGGAGTCGATCCCAAGGCGGTGGAGATCAACCTGCAGGGCAACCTGCTCACCGTGCACGGCGAACGCAAAGAGGAGAGCGAGCACAAGGACGGCACGGTGCTCAAGCGTGAACGACGCATCGGCTCGTTCCAGCGCACGCTCCAACTGCCGTACAGCGTGCAGTCGGACAAGGTGAAGGCGTCGTACGACAAGGGCGTCATGACCATCAGCTTGCCGAAGGTCGAGGCCCAAGTAGGCAGGCAGATTCCTGTCGAAGTGAAGTAAGCAACGGCGTCGCAGAGGCGCGATGGTCGCCGCGACTCAGCCAAGAAACAAGGAGACGAGAATCATGTTCATGCGATGGATCCCGGCGACGCAGGGGCACTGCGCACCACAAACACAGACCCAGGACGCGACCGTCACCCCAGCGGCGGACATCCTGGATGACGGCGACAACTACCACGTGATCCTGGAACTGCCGGGCGTGGGCAAGGAAGACCTGACCCTGACCTTGGATCAGGGCGTCATGGTCGTCCGTGCCACGCGCACCGTTCACCAAGGGACCGCGAAGTTGGTGAACGACGGCCGTCGCGCCGCCCGTCCCTTCGAACGCCGGTTCACGCTCGGAGAAGGCGTGGACCTGCAACACGTGACCGCAAAGCTCGAGAACGGGCTCTTGTACGTCACCCTGCCGCGACGCGCCGAAGAGAAGCGCCGCCGGATCGAGGTCGAGGTCGGGGCGACCGCGGCCTAACGAGGAGCCCGGGTCCGCGGGCCCACTCGATCGGGCACCGATCCGACATCCTCAAGGATGATGCACTCAATAGATGGAGCGTGAAGCCGAAGGGGGCCGATGGCCCCCTTCAGCTTTCCCGGACTGGGCTCTGCGCGGGCACGGGCTCGCCAACCAGGACGTCCCGTTCCCAGCGGACACCGGCCGCGATCACAGGGCGGCCCAAGATGGTTCCGGCCACGCGTTCGAAGCGCTGCACATCACCCGTGGTGCGAAACTCGTGACGCCCACGTGGGGTTCGGACCCCGGCCCCCGATGCGGAGGTGGAACCCAAGCCTTCGATGCAACGCCCCAGCTGGCGCGCAACCGCAGGCGCGGGATCGATCACATGCACCCCGGGACCGGCGAGTGCTTCGATGCTCTTCTGCATCAGCGGATAATGTGTGCAGGCCAGAACGAGAACGTCGGCGCCGGCGGCGAGCGGTAGGCGCAAGAAATCGCGCAGCATCGCCTCGGTTTCCGGTCCCTCGATCTCGCCGGCTTCGATTCGATCCACCAGGCCAGGGCACGGTTGCCGCACGACCTCGACATCCGCAGCGTGACGTTCGATCGTGCCGAGGAAGAGCTCGCCAGCGAGTGTGGCTGGCGTGCCGAGGACGCCCACGATCTTGCGTTGTGAGATCGCTGCGGCGGGTTTGACCGCGGGCTCCATGCCGACGAAGACGACTTGTGGGAACTCGGATCGCAGCGTCGTGAGAGCCGCCGCCGAGGCAGTGTTGCACGCCACAACGATGGCGTCACAACCTCGCGTCACGAGATAACGGGTCATCCCGGTGGCGAAGTGCCGGACCTGCGCGGGGGAGTGCGCACCGTAAGGAATGTGTGCCTGATCGGCGAGATAGATCGTGTCGAGGTCCGGGTGCTGGCGGATGATCTCTCGCCATACCGACAGACCGCCCACGCCCGAATCGAAGACTCCGACACGCGATTCCACGGTTCGACCTCCAGGCGACATTTTGCCATGCATTTCGTCCGAGGGCGAGGCCGGGGTTGACCCGAGCGACGTTCAGTGCTCCTCTTGAGGGGCAATCTGCCTTCACCACAGGGCGAGCCACTCCGCGAGGTGATTCGAGGCGATGCGACTCCGAACCCGGTGTCGTGACTGGCTGCTGTTCGGCCTCATGGCTGGAGCACCTGTCCTGAGCACTGCACAAGAGACGCCACCTGCGGGCACATCCGCCCTCGACGCACTGGTGCAGCAAGCAGCGACCACGATTCAGAGGCGCTACACCCGCGCGCTGGGCCGGGTGGTGGATCGTCAGCGCGGCCGCATCTTCGTCGCCACCGAGGGCGAGCCGCCCGAGCTCGGTGAGCTCCTCGCCGTGTTGCGTCCGATTCCAGGCGCAAAGCATGGAGAGGCGCGTCCGATCGCCCAGCTGCAGGTTTCGCAAGTGAGCCCGGCGATGGTGGAGTGCCGTGAGATCTCCCGCGCCGGCCGGGAACGCACCGAGAAGGCGGACATCGTGCGCGCACACGGCGAGCCCGTGCGTGTACTGCTTGCCCCTTGCGCGACGCTGGTGGATCTCCCGGCGGTGATCCCCGAAGTCGTGGGGGAAAAGCTACGTTCGCTGCTGCGCTCGAGCTCGGACCTGCAGCTCGCCGGCGACCCGGCGCGCGAGCGCGCTGCGGGGGTGGCGTATGCATCGCATTCGATCACGGCCTTCTTGCGCGAACAAGAGGACCTCGACGAAGTCCTGTTTCCCGTGATGCTGCGTACGCCGGAAAAGCTCGTGCTCCAAATCGAATGCCATTCGTTCGCGCGCGAGCGCGCCGTCGACATCGCGGTCGCCTCCGTCGATTTCGACCCGATGCTGCGTTCGTGGTTCGACGCCGAGGC
>Ga0209382_10005436_pt1 | contig 16604 bp, 11 predicted proteins | sample SoiMetdeltSBSDD5_FD_187599 | JGI IMG/M metagenome (GOLD analysis project Ga0209382, IMG submission 187599) | Bulk soil microbial communities from a Populus tree surrounding site in Tennessee, USA - Soil MetaG P. deltoides SBSDD5 (SPAdes) (version 2) | ecosystem: Environmental > Terrestrial >...
GGATCGGTATGGCAACGTGATCAAAGCTTTGAATCGTCATAGAGCCCTCCGCGTATAGTTTCACCGTCCTACAGGAGCGTCATGTTTTCCGGCGCGTCGAAAGAATCGATTTCATCCATCGGTTCTGGACGGTGCGCAAGCGCACCCGACGCGGGCAACGGTTACTGCTGCAGTTCGCCGGCGACACGCTGGACTGCGTCCATGACACGCAGGATGTTGCCGCTCCAGAGCTTTTCGATCTGCGCTTCGGTGTAGCCGCGGCGGACGAGCTCGAGCGTGACATTGAACGTTTCGCTGGCGTCGTTCCAGCCGATGACGCCGCCGCCGCCGTCGAAGTCGGAGGAGATGCCGACGTGGTCGATGCCGATCAGCTTCACGGCGTAGTCGATGTGGTCGACGAAGTCTTTGAGGTTGACGAGAGCATCGCCGGGGTGTTGCTGGTCGATCTCGGTAAGTTTCTTGTCGTACTCGGCGCGGCGATCGGCTGGCATTTGCGTCAGCGCCGCTTGAAAGCGCGCGCGTTGACCGGGGCCCGCCGCGTCGGGCAGGTTGTATTCTCTTTTCGCCGCCGCGAGCGCCGCGGCGCGTTCAGGGGAATCCGGTTTGGTGGTTTTGACGAAGCTATTGTAAGCAACAACCTGAATGACCCCGCCGGTTTTCTTCAGCGCGAGAAGCTGCTCGTCATCCATGTTGCGGCTGACGTCGCAAAGCGCGCGGACGGCGGAGTGCGATGCGATAATCGGCGCCTTGGACAGCGCCGCGGTTTGCATCATCGCTTCTTTGGAGGCGTGCGAGATGTCGACCATGATGCCGAGGCGATTCAACTCGGCGATGACTTGTTTGCCGAGCGGTGAGACGCCGTTCCACTTCCAGCCATCGCGCTCGCCGTTGTGTGAGTCGGCGAGCTGATTGTGGCCGTTGTGGGTGAGCGAAAGATAGCGCGCGCCGCGGTCGAAAAATTCTTTGACGCGGGCAATGTCCTCGCCAAGCGGATAGCCGTTCTCGACTCCCATGAGGGCGACTTTCTTGCCCTTCGCGCCGATGCGTCTTACGTCGGCGGCAGTGAGCGCCAGCTCGATCTTGTCCGGCGCGATCTCGCGGGTGAAGCGCTGAACGGCGTCGAACTTTGCGACAACGGCTTTGTAGGCGCGCTCGTATCCCGCCGGCTTGAGCGCCTCGGGATTCTGCGTCTCGCGGGTCTGGCCGACGTAGATGCTGAAGAACAACGCATCGAGGCCGCCGTCGATCATCTTGGGCAGATCGAACTGGGTTTCGAGCCGGCGGGTATAATTGCGCTCGCCGATGAGATCAGCGGGCTCGAAATCGATGTGCGTGTCGAGCGTGATGACCCGCTCGTGGATCTCTCGCGCTTTCTTAATCGTTGCGGCGTCTACCGATAAAGTCTGTGCAAACAGAGACGGTTGAGGCCTGGCAGCGGTCATGGCGACTAGGCCGACAAAGAGGGCGAGGAAGAGCGAGCCGGTAATTTTGAGTTCATGATCGAGGGAATGCTTTACAGTAGCAGACGCGACCCGGATGATCCACATGGATGAACAAGCTATGCCACCGTCAATATAGTGTCAACGCGGCAATCGTCCGCTAGCGCTGCCGTTCCGCGTCGCCGGCATAGCGATCGAGGACATGCCGGATGATGCTGCCGACGAGCTCATGCTCGCCGAGAAATACTTTGCCGGCCTTTTCTTTTTCCAGCAGGACAGCCTCTTCTTCGCTGTGCGTGCGCACGGCCGTTTCGATGCGCGGGTTGACGGTGCGCGCGATCTCGATCATACGCCGAACATCGAGCGTGTCAGGTGTGGCGATCACCAGCATGCGCGCGCGGTGGACATGGGCCTGAATCAACACATTCGGGTCGGAAGCGTCGCCGGATACGGCCGGGATGCCGCGTTTACGCAACTGCTCGACGACTTCACGATTCTCCTCGGCGACGACGAAGGATATTCCATTGGCGGTAAGCGCTTCGCCGATGCGCTTCCCCACACGGCCATAGCCAACCAGCACGACGTGGCCGGTGAGCCGCGTGAGTTCGACGGTCGTCGGCAGCACGGCGAGCGGGTCGTCCGGACGCTCCAAGGCTTGAGCGAGCTTCGAGCGCGCGCGAATCCAAATTTGCGCGGGCTCGATGGCGCGGAACACCAGTGGATTTAGCGCGATCGAGATAATCGCTCCGGCCAGGACCAGACTTTGGCCTTCCGCGGGCATCAGGCGAAGCTGAACACCTAATCCGGCGAGGATGAACGAAAACTCGCCGATCTGAGCGAGACTCGCCGACACCGTCAGCGCGGTGTTGAGCGGGTAACGGAAAAGCAGGACGATAAAAAAAGCCGCCAACGATTTGCCGAAGATGATGATCGCCACGACGATGAAGACCTGAAACGGCTGGCGAAGTAACACTTGCGGATCGAACAGCATGCCGACCGAAACAAAGAAGAGCACCGAAAAGGCGTCTCTCAGCGGCAAGGATTCTTCCGCCGCGCGGTAGCTCAAGGGCGACTCGCGCAACACCATCCCCGCGAAGAAAGCGCCGAGAGCGAAAGAGACGCCGAACAACTGAGCGGAGCCATAAGCGATGCCCACCGCCGCGGCGATCACGCACAAAGTGAAAAGCTCGCGCGAGCCGGTGCGGGCGATTTGCCAGAGCAGCCACGGGAAGACGCGCTTGCCGACGATCAGCATGAGCGCGACAAACAGCGTGACCAGACCCAGGGTGACGGCAATCGTGGTCAGCAAACTCGGATGGGAAGGTCCCTGCGCAGCCGCGGTTGTACCGAGAGAAGCGGCCAATGCAGGCAGCAGCACGAGAACGAGGACCATGACGAGATCCTCGACGATGAGCCAACCGATCGCGATGCGGCCATTGACGGTTTCGAGTATGCCGCGGCTTTCGAGCGCTCTTAGGAGCACGACCGTACTGGCGACCGAGAGAGCGAGTCCGAACACGATGCCAGCGGGCAGGCTCCAGCCCCAGACTCTAGCGACGCCCATGCCGAGCAATGTCGCGACCGCGATCTGGACAATGGCGCCAGGCAGAGCGATGCGGCGGACTGCTAATAGATCTTCCAGAGAAAAATGCAGACCGACGCCGAACATCAGCAGCATGACGCCGATTTCGGCAAGCTGGGCGGACAGTCCGACATCGGCAACAAAGCCGGGGGTCGCCGGACCTATTATAATGCCGGCAACCAGGTAGCCGACCAGAGGCGGCAGCTTCAGGCGGGCCGCGAGCAGGCCCATGATGAGCGCAAGCCCCAAAGCGGCGGCAATGGTCGAGATCAGCGTTACGCTATGCGGCATCGTTTTGCGGTATCCATTTCGAATATGAACCCAGGGTGCGCGGAAGTTCACTATCGACCCGCGATAACCAACGAATGCCCAGCATGTCTGTGATGCACAGAGTATCGAACGCAGATCGGTTGCTTCTTTTTTTCAATTCCCGCAGTGGAATGCAATCTTCGGTAAACATTTGTCAGCGTGGCGCTGTGGGGTTGCCGAATAATAAAATACGCTTCCGCGTTCGCCGATCACAGGGTCAAAAAAGATGAGTCTCAATCAGCTCATGTCAGAACGGACGTAGACCACGCAGGGCACTTCATAGTACTATCGCGCCGGATCCTGATACTGTGTTCGTGAGAGTGAGTCGTGCCGTACTTTGCCTTTCGTCAAGCAACCTGAAAGTCACACCTGGTAATGGATCGCAAATGGTGGCTCGTCATCCTCGGTTGTCTTACCCATGCGGTAAACACCGGGTTCAGCTACTTCGGCATGAGCGCGTTTTTCCCGTCCTTCGAACGCGAGTTCAGTTGGAGCCGCACAGCCATCTCCGGGGCATTCTCGCTGGCGCGCGTCGAATCAGGGTTGTTGGGTCCGATCGAAGGTTACTTCGTGGATCGCTTCGGGCCGCGGCGGATCATGTACATCGGTATCGTGATTTGCACCCTGGGTTTCGTCACGCTCAGCTTCGTCGACTCGCTGCCGATGCTCTACGTTGCCATCGTGTTGGGCATCGTGCTCGGTTCGAGCCTCGGCTACCACATGCCGATCAGCCTGCTCATCGCCAAAATATTCCACGAACGGCGCAGCCTCGCATTCGGTATTTTCCGCATGGGACCGGGACTGTCCGGCGCTATCGTTCCATTGGTCGGAGCGATGATCGTCTGGTGGGGCTGGCGCACCGCCGCCGTGGCTTCCGGCTGCATGCTGTTGGCGGCCGGCTTGCCGATCGCATATCTCATCAACAGGATCGCGCAAGCGGAGGAGACCGATCGCGAACTGGCGCTGGCAACGAACGCGGGAGCCGGTTCCATCGCGCAGCGATCTTTGGACCCGCAGTTCACGTTGAAAGAAGTGCTGCGGCTCAAGCCCTTCTGGTTTCTTTCGATCGCCATGGCCCTGCGCCATATGGTCACGGAAGGCGTGTCGGTGCACTTTGTTATTTTACTCGTGGATCGCGGCTGGAGCACGGCGGCGGCGAGCACTTTGCTTGGTATATCCGCGCTGATCGGCGCGCCGGCGCGCGTCGGCATGGGGTGGTTGGGCGACATACTCGACAAGCGAAAACTCATCATGGGGCTTTTGTTGGCGTTGAGTGTTTCGGTGGGCGTCATGGGCTGGGCCGCCGGGTCGCTTGCGTTCACGACGTTCATGATTATCTATTCATTGGCCTATGGCGGCCTGGCATCTTTGCAGGAGCCGATTCGCGCCGATTATTTCGGCACAAAGGCCTTTGCCACGATACAGGGGGTGAGCCGATCGATTACCACTGCCGGGACGTTCGTGGGGCCGGTCCTTGCCGGGCTATTTTACGATTTTACAAAAAGCTACTCGGTCGCGTTTACTATTTTCGCGGCCGTCAGTTTATTGTCGACGTTGCTGATGTTTCTCGCTAAACCACCCGCTAAGAAAGACCTGTAACAGCACTGCCCCGCGGCAGGCATTTGTTTAAACAGCCTCTCGCATCGAGCCGCTGAGCGGCTGCCGGTGTTCTCGATTCGGGGTCAGTAACGAAACCGGCGCGCGTGATTCGATCGCCACGCCAACCCATCGTGCGTTTTCTTTGGCGAACAAGCTTGACAACACCGCGGCAGTCGGTAGATACATAGCGGCGCGTAGGGCGTGCCTTTGCCCGACGTATTTGTGAAAGGCAGTTCCGCTGCATGAGACAAAACCGATTTCCCGTGATCGATGGCGATGGTCACATCACCGAGCGCAGCAAGGAGATCTTGGAGTTCTTAGGCGGGAATTATCGCGGCACCAGTAAGGATGAGAGCTGGGCAGATACGTTTTCGCCTTTTCCTTCGCTCGACGGCTGGTCTCGATTGTCAGGCATGAGTTCGCCCGGGCTGCGCGATTACCCCGACTGCGACACTTGGATTTCTTTTCTCGATGAGTGCGGCATTCAATCTACCGTGGTCTATCCCACCGCGGCCCTGGCCTTCGGCCTCATCCAAGATCCGGCGTGGGCCGTCGACATCGCACGAGCTTATAATTCCTGGCTGCACGCCACTTACATGAAACGAACGCCGCGCATTCGCGGCGCGGCGCTGATCCCGATCCACGATGTTGCCGCGGCAGTCCAGGAAATGCGCCGCGCTAAAAATGAGCTGGGCATGCCCGGCGCGATGCTGCCGTCGGTGACGCGGCTGCGCAAGGGCTACGGTCACGAGAGTTTCTTTCCGATCTATGAAGAGGCTTGCAAGCTCGATATGCCGCTCGCGGTTCATGGCGCGCCGAGCCGCGGCCTGGGTTTCGACTTTTTCGAAACTTTCGTCGAAGTGCACGCGCTGGAACATCCGCTGCCCTTGATGATTCAGCTCACCAACATGATCTTTCAAGGCGTCTTCGAGCTTTTTCCCCAATTGCGCGTCGCTTATCTGGAAGCGGGCGCCGGCTGGATACCTTTTATGATGGACCGGCTCGACGAGGACTTCGAGCGGCGCGGCAAGAAGTGGGCGCCGCGGCTCAAAAAAATGCCGAGCGAGTACATCAAGGGTGGGCAAGTGTACGCTTCGCTGGAATCGGAGGAGCGCACGCTGCCCTACGTTCTCGAACTTTTCGGCGATGACCATATTTTTTTCGCCTCCGACTACCCGCACGAACGGCAGCGCGCACAGTATCTAGCGGACATTCCCGGCATCGAGGCGCGCGAAGATATTTCCGAATCTGCGAAACGGAAAATTCTCGCCGAGAACGCCAGGCGGTTTTATCGGCTGAATGATTAACGAGCGAACGAATAGGAGGCCCACCATGAAACGCGTACTTCTTGCCGTGCGTGTTTGGCTCGCGCTAAGTCTTCTATTTACGTATTTTCAACCGGCGGGCGCCGCCCTCGCTAAAGTCGACTGCGGCCCGGTCACGAACACCGGCAACGACCTGCCGCGGACGATCGCCATAGCGTCGAATTTACCGGGAACCGGCGCGCATGCTCTGGCATCCGGCCTTGCGGCCGTGGCCAGCAGAGCGACGGCGATCTCAGCCAAGGTGCAGCCCTACAACGGCCCCAACGCCTGGATGCCGCTTTTGGACAGCGGCGAGATTGAATTCGGCATCATCAATATTCTCGATGCCCACATGGCGGCGAGCGGCACGGGTAATTATAAGAAACCCCATCCGACTATTCGCATCGCGAGCGGCGGTGTGTTTCCTTTTACCGGCAGTCTCATGGTGCGCGACAAAGCAGAGATCAAACGTCCAAGCGACTTGAAGGGCAAGCGCATGGCCTGGGACTTCGGCGGCCACGCCATCACGCAGACTTGGCAGAACGCCGCGATGGAAGTGAGCGGCCTCAAGCCGAGCGATGTCGTGCAGGTGCGCTTCTCCAATTTGAACGACGCCATTCGCGCCGTGCCCGAAGGCAAAGTCGATGTCACCTTCGCTGCCATCGGCATCGCCATCAACGAGGAAGCCAATGCCATGGACCCGATTCGGTTTTTGAGCCTCCCGGCGGGCGAAGCGTCCAATAAAATTCTCGCTAAGTACGGCGCCTCCATCGTCAAGCAAGAGCCGGCTCCGGGCATCAAAGGAGACACGGACGTGATCGGCTATCCGCTTCATCTCGCGACTTCGACCAAAGTCAGCGAGCGCACTGTCGCCACCGTGATGAAAGCGTGGTGGGAAAATCTCGGCGAACTGCAAACCATTCATCCCCAGTTTAAAAAATGGACGAAGGATGTCCAGGCGATTACCAATTATACGGTGCCGTATCACCCGGGGTCGGCGAAGTTTTACAAAGAAGCGGGTGTCTGGACGGCCAAGCACGATGCGCGCGCTAAGGAAATCTGCGGCTGAAGAAAAAACACGGAGCATCGGAGTAAAGGAGTGATGCAATAATGGTTCAAAAAAAACCGTTCCAAAGAATGACCGCGCTCGCCGCGGTGGCATTGTTTTTTGCGGCGCAGGCGCCGCTGGCCCAGGCGAAGCTTGACTGCGGACCGGCGACCAACAAGAACGACACTTTGCCGCGCACGGTGGCGATAGGAACCAATCCGGCCGGCACCGGCGCACATGCGATCGCTTCGAGTCTCGCTGCGGTGGCGAGCAAAGGAACCGCGATAGCAGCCAAAGTTCAGCCCTATAACGGCCCCAACGCCTGGATGCCGCTGCTGGAAAGCGGCGAGATCGAGATGGGCATCATCAATATCCTCGATTCCCACATGGCGGCCACAGGCACCGGCGAATATAAGCGGCCGAATCCCGCCATCCGCGTCATCTCCGGTGGAGTTTTTCCGTTTACGGCAGGGATCATCGTTCGGGATCGCTCGGACATCAAGCAAATCACCGATCTAAAGGGCAAGCGCATGGCATGGGATTACGGCGGCCACGCGATCAATCAGACCTGGCAGAACGCCGTGATGGAGACCGCCGGGCTGAAGCCGAGCGAAGTCGTGCAGGTTCGAGTGTCTAATCTCAACGACGGTGTTCGAGCCGTGCCGGAAGGCAAAGTCGACGCGTCGTTTACGGCCGTCGGCATCGGCATCGTCGAAGAAGCCAATGCCATGGACCCCGTGCGTTTCTTGAGCATGCCGCATACGGACGCGGCGAATAAAATTCTCGGCCGTTATGGCGCATCGGTGGTGAAGTCCGATACAGCCACGGCCATCAAGGGCGAAACCTATGTTATCGGTTACCCGCTCCAATTGGTGAGCTCTAACAAGGTCAGCGATCGAACGATTACGACCCTGCTGAAGTCCTGGTGGGATGGCATGGCGGAACTGCAGACGATGCACCCGCTATTGAAAAAATGGACGAAGGATACCCAAGCGCTGACCAATTTCACCGTGCCGTATCATTCAGGCGCTGTGCGGTTCTACAAGGAAATGGGTCTCTGGTCGGCCAAACATGAGGCGCGCACCAAGGAGATTTGTAGCTAGAATTCCTGGTAGGCGTGAGAGACCCACTGATCACACACTATGGATGAAGTCCTTTTATCTGAAGAGGTCGCGCGCACCCGAGAACTGAAAGGCGCGGTTGGCAGAGTTAATCGCGCTCTCCTGATATCGATTCCAGTGCTCGGCATCGTCTTCCTTCTCGATGTGCCGCAGCGAATCGACTGGTTGATCTTTCAGGAGCAGTATCTCGGCTTATTTCTCGCTCTGACTCTCTGTGCCACATTTCTTACGGTACCCGAGGGAAAAGGCGGCCATCGCGACCGAGTCCCCTGGTACGATCTTTTAGCGGCGCTCGGCGGGCTCATGGTCGGCCTTTACGTGTTCCTTTACTATCCGACCTTCGCGTACTCCCTGGGCGAGATTCACACTGACCGCGTTATCATGGGCACGGTCGCGGTGCTTCTACTTGCGGAGGCTTGCCGGCGGCTTACGGGATGGTCGTTGGTCATCATCGCGGCAATATTTTTGTTTTACGCATTTTTTGCGTATCTATTTCCCGGACCGTTCTATGGTCGCGGCTGGAACCTCAATCGCATTGCTACTTATCTTTATCTCGATCGTAACGGCGTGTTTGGCCAATCCCTCGAGGTCGCTGCCGGCATCGTCTTGGTTTTCATTCTCTTCGGCAACGTGCTTTACGCCGTTGGCGGCGCTGCGTTCTTAACGGACTTCGCGCTTTCGTTGATGGGCCGGTTTCGCGGCGGTCCAGCCAAAATGGCCATCGTCTCGTCGAGTCTGTTCGGCACAATCAGCGGTAGCGCGGTCGCCAACGTGGTTGTCGACGGTACGATGACGATCCCGATGATGAAAAAATCGGGATATCCGCCGGCGGTTGCCGCCGCGGTGGAAGCGACGGCGTCAACCGGCGGTCAAATCATGCCTCCTGTCATGGGCGCGGCGGCTTTTCTTATCGCCGAATATCTGCAGATTCCCTACGCCGAAGTCGCGCTTAGAGCGTTAGTGCCCGCGGTGCTTTTTTATATTGCGCTGTTCGTTCAGGTGGATCTTTTGGCGGGAAAGCAGGGGTTGCGCGGGCTGCCTAAGCAGGAGATTCCGCTGCTGGGCGGCGTCATGCGCCGGTCGGCGGGTTTTCTCGTGCCGCTTTGCGTCCTTGTGACCTTTCTTTTTTTCATTCCGAAAAAACCGGAAGTCGCCGGCTTGTGGGCAGTGCTGGCGTCGTTCGCAGTCGGTTTTCTCACGCCCGGGATCAAGCTAGGCGTCAAAGAAATCTTGAATATTCTGGCGGACACCGGACGTGGCTTGCTCGACATCGCCGTTATCACCGGCCTTGCCGGAGTCGTAATCGGTATTCTCGCGCTGACCAGCCTCGACTTTTCTCTTACTTTCACGTTGCTCAATGTCGCGCAGTCGAGCTTGTTTCAATTGCTCGTTCTTACCGCGATCGTGAATATGGTGCTCGGTTTGAGCTTGCCGACGACGGCGGTTTATATTCTGTTGGCGGTATTGATCGGACCGGCGTTGACTAAAGCCGGGATTGAACCGCTCGCGGCGCACCTGTTTATCTTCTATTTTGGCATGCTCAGCACGATCACTCCGCCGGTCTGTTTGGCCGCCTACACGGCGGCTTCACTGGCCAAAGCAGATCCCATGCGGACCGGTTGGGAAAGCATGCGCCTCGGGGTGCTGGCGTACATCGTGCCTTTTGTGTTTGTCTTCTCGCCCGCGGTGCTCTTGCGAGGACCATGGGACGTGGTTGCGTGGACTCTGTGCGGTGCGATGATCGGAACCATCATGGTAGGTATCGGTCTCGTCGGCTACCTGTTCCGGCCGATCGGAGTGGTGAAGCGTGCGCTGTTTCTTATCGCCGCGGCCGGTCTTTTCCTCCCAGTGGGACAAGGCGCAAAGTCCCTGTCCGGGGCCTGGGCGATCAACGGCGCGGCATTTTTTCTCGCGCTTGTTCTCGTCGTCATTGAATGGCTGCGGCGAAGCCCAAAAACTCTTTCAGAAAACCAAAGCGTTCAAACATCCGTAAGTTAACCCGAGCCTTATCCAATCGCTCGGGTTCGTTCGTATTCCGACTTATCTCTCACCACCAAATCTCGATTTCTCCTAACGGGAAGGTGCCTAGAGTCCGGACAATCCGAGATCCTGACCGCATCGCGGCCGGTAAGTACGGAATTGGTTACCGCATGCACACAATTTAGCCGGACGGCGGGAATGCATTTCGTTGAATAAGGCTTACTTTCAAGGGCTTATCAGACATTTCCTGTACGATTTGACTGGCGCGCGTATTGCGTCCCGTTTCAACGTTACGTGCCGTTCCGGTTTCAAATCGGTTATAAGTCGAGGGGAGGAATGATGAGCTCGGACATACTTTCTTACGGTCTGTTGGCTGCTATTTTTGTTGTAACGGGGCTACGGATGCTCGTGCAGAAGCCAAATAGAATGACAGAAATTCCAATTTCACGAAATAAGAAACGCGAAAAGAATAGCACTAACTGAATTCGCAAGCTGCCATCCACACAGGTGACGGCACAACCGCCGACGCGAATTTTTCTCCCAGTAATCTCTCCCGGCTACTTCACTGGCGCGGTCGACGGCCATGTCCCGCCGCGCCATAAAAGGATAGCGAGTTCACGATGGCGTGTCGCTAACTCTCTTCTGAAACTGTTTGAAGAAACCTTCGATTTCGAGTTCTCTCAAGAGGCGCATATCGACGAAATCTTCGGGCTTTTTACTCTTGACCGCCGGCAGGCGGACGGCGACTTCGTCCATGGCGTTGCGGATGCCTTCCAGATTCGGCCGGCCGCTGTAGTCGGTGGTTTGCAGAAAATTTTGATAGGTGACGTCGAGAATTTCGGGATCGACGGTTTTCAGGTATTTGGTCATGATCTTTTTCGTTTCATCTTTGTGGCTCGCCGCGTAGTGCACGCCTTCGATAAAGCCTTTCAGAAAGCTCTTGACCGTCTGTGGGTTCTCCCTGACGTAGCGCTCGGTGGCCTCGATGACGAGCTGAGGATAAGGGATCTTCAGGTCCGCGATGTTGACCAGGATTTGGTAGCCTTGTTTTTTAGCTTGAAAGTCCAAGGGCGGCGAAACAATTGTCGCATCGATCACGCCGGCGGATAGAGCTTGAATGCGCGCCGGCTGAGTGCCCACTTGGAGAATAAAAACATCTTTAACCGGATCGAGACCGTATTTTTTTAATACCATGCGGACCGCTGTGTCGGTACCTGAGCCGAAGCGGCTGACAGCAATCTTTTTGCCTTTCAACTGCTCCCACTTGGTAATGTTTTTAGCTGCGACGATGCTGTAAGGAAGCGTATTGACCGTCGCGGCGAGAATGATCGTGTCCGCGCCTTGAGTACGCGAAGCGATCGTTGCCGGCCCTGATGAGATCGAAAACCTAACCTCGCCGGAAAGCGCCGATTGGGCTAAGATCGACCCGGACTCGAAAACGACGACGCGTGCATCGAGGCCATGTTTCTGCCACAGCCCAACGTCCTTGGTCAGATTCGCGTAAACCAGATTGATCGCCGGTCCGGCAACGCCGATCATTAGCGGCGAATTTGCATGCGCCGAAAAAGGATAGGCAACGATCAGCAGCACAATCGTGAGAGCTTTAACCATAAGATGTTCGATCAGATTCACTGGGTCTCCGTTGCTTTGAAATTTCGGCCGGTCCGCTGAGCAAGCGCTCGGTTGTTTACGCCCCCAAGAGTCCGTTGCGTCGCATCGGGCCGATTTAAACACAGTTAATCAATTATCTTAGCGTAGAAATCAGCAATCTGGAAACTCTCTCGCGGGTAGCTGCCGCGGCGCGAGCGACTCCGATCACTCGCTCTCCGTCCCACGCAGTGACCACGATCCAGATTCAGATAATTACTAGGACGCTATTCAATGGCCGCCCTTAATCTCTCCTCGTGCTTTGCTGCCTGAATTGTAGCAGGTGTGACTAAAGAATGAGCATCGAGATTCTGTGCGACCAAGCCTTAACGCCAACGTTTTGAATTGAAAAGTAAAAAGGGGTTCGAACCAAAACGGCTGATTGCCGCCTTAGTGCCTTTGAGCTGAAACGCGATGCCTTTAAGCGCCAAGAAGCAAGCCAAAGCCAAGGGGGGCGAAGCCCGAAGATTTTATCAATATCGCCTTGCTGAAAGAGATCGATCAGAGCGGCTTTACTGACAGGCTTTATAAGAAATAGGCGTGCTGAAGCAGGAGCCCGTTCACTAAACCGCGGAGCGATATCATCTCACTGACTGTATTCGATCAAACTGCGTCCAGTCTACTGGACGACAACAGCCTCTCCCTGATTGACGATCACTTCGCGGATCTTTGCGGGGAGGCTAAAGGGTTCGTCCATATTGATTCCTCGCGGATTGTCCTGGGTGCGCGAGAAAAACGTTACCAATTCCTGAACCAGCGATTTTGGTATCGGGATGCGATGGATTTCCGCCGAGATAAGTTGAAACTGCCCCTTCCCGCCCGTGGCACGCAGTATGCCGCGCGCAGTTAACGGCACCTGGCCGGAAATATAATTCAGCGGGTCCATGATACCGCCGGAGCCGCGCTGGCGCTTGAATTCATCGAGATCGATAAAAATACGCCCCGCAAGGTTGCCGCTCCCCAACCCGGAAATTTGTGGATGAGTCAGACCGCGTGGAATTTTCTCTCTAACGTTAAAATTGAGATAGGAATTCACTTCCGTTTCGGACATGACGGTTCTTTTTGGCCGCACCGGCTCGGCGGCAGCGTGCTTGGCGATTTCCTCAAGCTTTTTCTCTAGACGGTCACCTTGCTCCTTTGAGATTTCGAGCGCCGCTGTAACTGACACTGCGGCACTCAAAACCCATACCGCCGTCAGTACGCCGGGCCGAAACTTTCGCAGACTCATGTGAGTACGATAGAGTCTGCAGCGCGCACCTTCAAGACATAGCGAATTTCATCAGCTCACCGGTCGCCGTGGATTCGACGGCGCAGATAGGGCGTCTTGCAAATCCACAGGCGCCATAGTTAATTGAAGGCCCATTTCCAGTAAGAGTCAGGAGCGACAAATGGCAGAGAATTTGAAACCGCGCAGCGGCGTCATTACCGATGGACCGGATCGCTCACCGTCACGGGCAATGCTCAAGGCGGCGGGGTTTACCGATGAAGATTTGCGCCGTCCGATCGTCGGCGTGGCCAATACCTGGATCGAGATCGGACCGTGCAACTATCACTTGCGCCGGCTGTCGGCAAAAGTGAAAGAGGGCATTCGCGCGGCAGGCGGGACGCCGATGGAGTTCAACACCGTGTCGATCTCCGATGGCATCAGCATGGGCGCCGAGGGAATGAAGTGTTCGTTGATCAGCCGCGAGGTGATCGCGGATTCCATCGAGCTGGTCGCGCGCGGCAATCATTTTGACGCCCTCGTTTGTCTTTCCGGTTGCGACAAGACCAACCCGGGGGTGGTAATGGCTTTAGCTCGCCTCGATATTCCCGGCTTGGCGCTCTACGGCGGTTCGATCGCGCCGGGACATCTGGGCGACAAGGATCTGACCATTCAAGACGTGTTCGAAGCCGTGGGCGCTTATGCCAGCAAACGAATTAACGCGGAACAATTTCTGGCCGTGGAAAACGCCGCCTGCCCCGGCGCGGGGGCGTGCGGCGGGCAGTTTACAGCCAACACCATGTCGACGGTGATGGAATTTCTCGGAATTTCGCCGATGGGCAGCAACGGCATTCCTGCCACTGTCGTCGAGAAAGACGAAGCGGCCTTCAACGCCGGTAAGCTCGTGATGGATTTGCTGCGGCGCGATCTCAAGCCATCACAAATTCTTACGCGCAAAGCGATCGAGAACGCCATCGTGTCGGTCGCCGCCACCGGCGGCTCGACGAATGCGGTGTTGCACCTGCTCGCCATCGCGCGCGAAGCCGGCGTGGAATTGACCATCGATGATTTCGACACGATCAGCGACCGCACGCCGTTGATTGCCGATCTCAAACCGGGCGGGCGATTTGTCGCCAACGATCTTTATAAAGCCGGCGGCATTCCATTGGTTGCCAAGCGCTTGATCGACGCCGGACTGATTCATGGCGATACGATCACGGTCACAGGGAAAACGATCGCCGAGTCGGCGCAGATGATAAAAGAGTCGCCCGGACAGGAAGTCGTGCGGCCGATGTCGCAGCCGCTGAAAGCGACCGGCGGGTTGGTGATTCTCAAAGGCAATTTGGCGCCGGAAGGCTGTGTCGTTAAGGTGGCGGGTCATGAGCGCCTGATTCACCAAGGCCCGGCGCGGGTCTTCGACCGCGAGGAAGATGCGTTCCAGGCGGTGCAGCAAGGAAAAATCAAAGCCAACGACGTGATTGTCATTCGCTATGAGGGCCCAAAGGGCGGGCCGGGCATGCGCGAGATGCTCGGTGTCACGGCCGCGCTCGTCGGTGCGGGCCTCGGCGATTCGGTGGCGTTGATCACCGACGGCAGGTTCTCCGGAGCGACACATGGCTTGATGGCCGGACATGTGGCGCCGGAAGCGGCGCATGGCGGGCCGATTGCTGCGGTGCGCGACGGCGACACGATTATTTTCGACATCAAAGCGCGCCGGCTCGATCTCGAAATTCCGGAGGCAGAGATCAAGTCCCGACTGAGCCGCTGGACAGCGCCGGCGCCGCGCTACAAAACCGGCGTCATGGCGAAGTACGCAAAATTGGTTTCATCGGCATCCGAAGGCGCGGTGACGCGGTAATCGAGCATCGGGGTGAAACGAAGGAGTTGCTTTTGGATGATTGCGCAAATTTGTAAACTTGTTGGTCTGATGATTCTGCTCATTGCTGGTGCCGGTTGCGCCCTGCAGGAGCGACGGCCGGCTTACGACGGCTGGAGCCTGTTGGCGACCATGCCGGTAGCCAATTCAGAAATCGCCGTCGCTGAGCTCGCTGGCAAGATTTATGTCATCGGCGGTTATCCCTGGGATCGGAAAACGGTTGCCACGGTGCAGATGTACGATTCGGCCACCGACAAGTGGCAGATCGTCGCACCCTTGCCGGTGCCGCTCAATCATGTCATGGCGGCGAGCGCTAACGGCAAGGTCTACGCCATCGGCGGGCAGACCAGTGAAAACAGCGATCCGCAGAAGGCGGGCTTCGTTCAGACGGTGTATGAGTATGATCCCGCTGCAAATCGCTGGACGCCGAAGGCGCCGATGCCGACGCGGCGCGGCGGCGGAGCGTCGGCTGTGGTCGACGGTAAAATCTATGTGGTCGGCGGCCGGCAACCGGGCGGCGCCGATTTCGCGGTGTATGATCCGAAAGCCGACCGCTGGACCACGCTGCCGAATTTGCCGACGCAGCGAAATCATCTGGCGGCGGACGCCGTCGGCGGCAAAATTTATGTCGTCGGCGGCAGATTTGAAGGCGGATTTAGAAGCGAGCGAACTGACATCGTTGAAGTCTTCGATCCGAAAACCAATCAGTGGTCGAAGCGCCGGCCGATGCTGCGGCCGCGCGGCGGTGTGAATGGCATTTTTGCCAACGGCTGTTTTCACCTTTTCGGCGGTGAAGGCAATCCGGAGCATCCTTACGGTATTTATCCCGACCACGATTACTACAATCCGATCACGGATAGCTGGCATCGATTGGAGAACCTGCCGATTCCCGTGCACGGCGTGACCGGCATGGCATTCATCAAAGGACTGATCCATCTCACCGGCGGCGGCACGACCCAGGGCGGCAGCAGCGGCACGACACTGCATCAGGTGTACAAGCCGGCGTGAGTTGTAAATAGCAAGATCGTTCAAGGTTCAAAAGTTCAAAGCGGCAAGGGAGGCGATGAGCCTCCCTTTTTATTTTTGCGGCTGAATGTTTGACAGCTCACCGCACGTTTCGATAGTGTGCGCATCGAAAACCGCGTTATCTTTCGCGATCGGAAGGAGATCACTTCATGAGCCTCGACTTTGTGACCAATCAGGAGATCATCCAGGCGGCGCGCAAGAATCTCAACCAAGATATTTGGGATTACTTGAGCGGCGGCGCGGAGTCGGAAACCACTCTGCGGCGCAACCGGCTTGGCTTCGATTATCTGGCCTTGCGCCCGCGTGTATGTGTCGACGTTTCCAAGATCGATACTTCCACGACGTTTCTCGGCCAGAAATTGCGCATTCCGGTCATGATGGCGCCGATCGGGTCGTTACAAACGATTACGCCGGAAGGCGGCGTTGCCGTCGCCAAGGCGGCCAAGGAGTTCGGCACGATGAACTTCGT
>Ga0209382_10005437_pt1 | contig 16603 bp, 16 predicted proteins | sample SoiMetdeltSBSDD5_FD_187599 | JGI IMG/M metagenome (GOLD analysis project Ga0209382, IMG submission 187599) | Bulk soil microbial communities from a Populus tree surrounding site in Tennessee, USA - Soil MetaG P. deltoides SBSDD5 (SPAdes) (version 2) | ecosystem: Environmental > Terrestrial >...
CGAGGAGGAACGGGTACGGCTCGGCGTAGGCGCCCACACCCGGAGTGGTTGCTCCGGGTGTGAGGGTCAGCGTCGAGACGGTCATCGGGCTAGGTCCGCTGCGGATTCGCCGTTAGCGAAGGTGGTCGTGTGGGATGGCCGGTTGGCGTCGAGGCCGAGGACCGCGAGGAGCTGTTCGGCGGTGTCGGTGTTGACGCGCAGCTGGACGGCGAGTACGCCCTTGGTGATCGGCTCGTTGGTGGCCTGTTGGTGAGCATCGGCGAGGTGCCGGGCTCGGGTGAGCAGTGCGGCCGGTACCGGCGCCTTCAGTGGCGGGGCAGCGTCAACAGTGGCGACTGAGGAGTCTCGTGTGGACGGTGCGGGTGCCTGGGCCGGTGTGGGCGGCACGGCGTGCCGTTGCGCGGGTGGGTTGGCCTGCTCGGTGGGTTGAGGTGCCACGGTCGATCGGGAGGGTGTACTCGTCGCGGCCGGCGTGGTGGCCTTCTTCGCCGCAGCTTTGCGCGGGCTGGCCTTCTTCGCCGGGGCCTTCTTCACGGCCGCTGCTGCCGGCGCAGGCGCCGGGAGCGGTGCGGGGACAGGGGTGGTGGGTATTGGTGGAGTCGTCAAAATCGGCGTGGTGGACGCCGGGTTGGCAATGACGGCCTGGTCGTGAGCGTCAGCGGGTGGGAATAGTTCGCGTGGGCGCGCGGTGGCGATGAGTGCGCCAGTCGCCATGATCATGAGTCCGTCGATGGCGATCGGGCCGAGGACGACGACGAGACGGTCTTCGCCGTAGTGATCCAGGAGGCCGGACAGGTGCCGGTAGGACACGAGCGCGGCGACGAACGCGACCGGGGGAAGGCCGATCCAGCGCAGCAGGTGGTAACTGACCTTCTTGGGCCAGGGAGTGCGGGCGAGGGTCTCGACCGCGAAGAACAGCACGACCGGCCAAACGACCGCGCCGACGACCGCACCGGGCTCGGGGTGCCAGTCGACGGGTGCACCGTGCGGGTGGATGAAGGAGTGGGCGATGTTCGCGGCGATGGAGATGGAGCCGCCGAGGATCGCGCTGGCGTAAGCCCAGCCACGGCCGGAGGTTGCGGTAGCGAAGGTCACGGCCTTACCTCCGTGTCGTGCGATGGCGGGTGCGCGGGCGCCTGGACCGGGGTGTAGAGGTCGGGGCTGGCGACGTTGGCCATGGCGACCAGGCGGTCACAGTCGTTCGGGTCTGTGATGTCGAGGTGCTGCCAGCGGTTACACGCGGCGCAGCGGTAGGGTCGGCTGACCCTGACGGGTTCGCCCGGGATGGCGGTGACGTGCGGCGTGTGTGCGGTCATCGGCTGGCCACAGCTCATGCAGGTCCGGATCGGGAATTCGTCCGAGGCGGCCGGTCCGTTCGGTACTGGCGCGAGGTGACTGATCGTGAGCCACGGGTTGTCGCGTTCTGCGGAGACGCTGCGCTGCCAGCCGGTGTCGTTGTGGCTGCTGCGGTAGACGCTGACGGCGGTTGCTGAGATGCCGAAGTGCAGCGCCCAGATAGTCACGTCGACCTCGTCGAGCACGGTGACGTTGACGTAGTCACCTTCGTCGGAGATGCACAGGCTCAACGGGATCCGGCAGCCTGCCGCGACCGCGTCCATGATGGTCTGCCACAACTCGAAGCGAGGGCACGTGGTCCCCATGATGGTGTCCTTTCTGGACAGACGAATGGAAGGGTTCATCGGACACCGTCCGGGATACAATCGAGGCATTCGCCGTGGCGGCGCGGGATGTAGTACTCCCGGACCAGGTGACAGGTGGGGCAGGTACGACGCGCAAGCAGCGCCTTGTCGATCGCGGCTCGTTGTGCTGACGTCGCGGTGCGCTTGGCTTTTGCGCACGTGATGTCGTAGAGATAGGCAACGCGGGTCTGCTTCTTGTGCCACCACAGGATTTGCGCGATGATCCGCTGTCCACCGGGGCGGAGTAGCCGCGCACGAAGTTGGCGGCCAGTGGCGAGATGGGTCGGTGCGTAGTGGTACGGGTAGGTCGGCAGGCCGTAGCGGTTGCCGTCCGGGTCGTAGTACTCGACGTAGCGTCCGAGGGACACGAGCGTGTCGAGGTAGGCGTTACGCATCGGGTCGGCGTCAGTCATCGCTTACGCCCCCAGCGTTTGAAGGCGGCCTGGCGAGTGATACCGAGCCGGGCGGCGATCTCGGTCCAGGAGTAGCCGCTACCGTGCAGTCCGGCAACGGCGTAGCCGATGGCGGTGTCGAGGTCTTCGGCCAGGGTGACCATGTCGGCCAGGGCTTCTACGTCGCCGATAGCGACGCGTCGGGCGTGGGCGCGGATGATCCGGCGACAGAACGCGGCGAATTCGTCGTTCTCGACGACGTCCCGGCGGCGGTAGCGTCGGGCCGCTGCCAACCCGGGGTTGACGGTGTTCTTGCTCATCGGGCACCGCCGTTGGCGGCGTGGGCAAGGGTGTGGTCGTAGTCGTCGGCGGCGTCATGAAGCGCCTGGAGTACCTGGTGGAGGGTGCGGCCAGGTGCGTCGTTCCAGTTAGCGACCGCGTCGGTGCTGTCGTCGAGCCAGGTGAGCAGGCTTTGGCTGTCATGGATGTCGGCGAGGCCGAGCCAGTCGGCGAGGGCGGCGGTAGCGATGTCGACGTGCCAGCCGGGTTTGCCGTCCAGTTCGGCGGCGTCGTTTGGATAGCCGTAAACGGCGGCGCGGATCGCCCCGTCGACCGACGCGGCCGGGAACGGGCTCCCAATGGCGAGGGTGGCGAACCGGTCGCCTTGGTGCCAGCCGTGGGTGGTGAGGTAGGTCGCTGCGCAGCGCAGCGTGTCAGCCGGGGTGCCGTAGACGTCTCCCGCGTCGTCGGTGTGCCGTTGCTCGCGCAGCCGGCCGTTCCGGGACGGGTTTTGGGTAGGGTGCATGGCAGCCATGTCCTTTCCAGAGGGCTGGTGGTTGGTTGGGCGGCGGCACCAGGTCGCTGTGGTGGTTGGTCTGGTGTCGCCGTGTTGCCTGACGCGATGCGTGCTGCGGGTGGGCGCCGATAGGCGCGGGCGTCCTAGCGCGGGGTGCGCTGGCGCTGTGCTCCGGCGTGGCGGAGCAGGGTCTGCAGGAGCATCAGTAGGTGCGCCAGGTGGGCGCGGGCAGCCGTGGCACCGGCCGCGAGGGGGATGCTGAGGCGGACCTCGGCGTACTCGCGGCCGTTGGCCGCCTGGACTCGGGTGAGGGTGAAGGTGCCCAGGCTGGGCACGGTGGTGGTGATCGGGTCGGCGCGATGTTCGCCGAGCCCGCAACGGTGGTCGTGGCCACACCAGTCGGTGTGCCGGGACAAGTCAGGCCGGAATATGTAGGTCATGCGGCCACCACCAGGTCGGGTCGGTAGGGCAGCTTCGCCGGTTGCACACCGTCGCGGCGAAGCCGTTCGGCGTGCCGGGCGATGCGTTTGATGTCGGTGTCGGACAGGTAGGCGGCCTTGGTCAACATCGGTACGCCGCCCTCGGCGATGAGGTAGCCGGCGCCCTGATTGTTCGGGTCGATGGTGTTGGCGCTGTAGCCCTGGGACGCCCAGCCGTGACCGAGCACAACGTCGGAGGAGGAGTCGGTGGTGCAACGTCCGGCGAACCGCCACGCGAATAGGTCCCGCAAGGAGGTGGGGATGATGTCCGACGACGGCCGCTGGGTCGCGGCGACGACCATGACCCCGACGGCGCGGCCACGGGCGACGATGTCGCGCAGCAGCGCGGAGAACTTGTCCTGGTCCTTCTTGTCTCCGACGGTGACGGAGAAGTAGGCGATCTCGTCGACCGCGAATAGGTAGGCCGAGAAGCCGTCGACCGGCTCCATCTTGCGGCGTTCGCACCAGTCGAGGTACTCGTAGCGGTTATTGACGACCTGTTGCATCCGTTCCAGCAGCCGCAAAGCGAGGTCCAGGTCCGGGCCGACGAAGATGTCCGCGACCCGTTTCCACAGGCCGAGCTCAACGCGTTTGCCGTCAAGGAAACACAGCCGGCAGTCCAGGGACAGCGCCGCATGGCCGACGAAGTTGTTCAGCAGTGACGATTTGCCCGCGCCGGGTTCGCCACCGGCGAGGATGTTGCGGTAAATGATCGGGACATAGACGTCCTGGCCGAACTCGTCGATGCCGAGAAAGACCGGGTCGAAGATGGACAGCGTTTTGCCGACCGGCGGCGCGTCGTCGCGCGGGCCGAGCGGCGGTACGTGCGCGGCCACAGGGGGCTCCTTTCCCCTCGGTCGGGGCGTGTGGCGCGGAGCATGGTGTCAGGACGACTGGGTTCCGCGCCGACACGCGTTGGGTCGGTTGGTTTGGTCCGGCGGAAAGGCCGGACGGAAGGGTCAGATGAAGGCGTCGTACTCGTCGACAGGTGCCGGGCTGGCCGACTCGACGGGTTTCGGTGCGCGCGGTTCGCGACCATGCTTCGACTTCGGTTCACGGTTGGTGAGGTCGGTGATGTCGCCGAGGTCCAAGTCGAGGACCGGCGGCATCCCGGGTGAGGTCGACGCCTCGTCGAGGTCGTCGGCGGGAACCATCCGCACCAGCGGTGAAGCCACCGTGGCGCGCAACGGGTCGCGGCGGGTGATGTCCACCCGGATCAGCGCGGCATAGGGCGAGGTCGCCCGGATCACCCGCACGGTATTGGCCCAGCAGGCCACGGCGAGCTGGTCGGTACGGCCCTCAAGGTCGGACAGCGCCAGACCGGGACGAAGCCACACCCATACCCGTTCCCCTGCCGGGGTCGGTCGGGCCCACAGGATCAACGGCTTGTTGATCACCGCGAGCGTGCCGGGCGCGTGGATGAACGCGGCGAAACACACCCGCAGCCGGTGGCGCGCGATCAGGCACCACATCGTCGACATGACGTACCGGCCGACCGTGGCGAACACGAACGCGGTCCGCTCGATCCAGGCCAGCCAGTGCCAGCCACGCCGAGCCGACCAGCGCCGACGAAGCAGCAGCGGCGCCAGCCCGGCCGACAGGCCAACGATCGCGATGACCGCCAGGAACACGGCCGTCAGCGCGGTCGACGCCATCACCAGCGTCCAGGCATTGAGCAGCCCGACCGCGGCGAGAATCTCCGGCAGCCAGTGCCAGAACACCCGCAGCACCGGCCACGCGACCACGACCACGTACACCACTGCGCCGACCATGGCGCCAATTAGTAAGCCGGCGAGCAGACCTAGAACCGGGTCCAGGTGACGGGCGATCACCGTACTGGCCAGGAGGCCCACCACACCCGCCGTGACGAAGAACGCGACCTTCGCCCGCTTGGCGTAAGACCGCTTCACTTGCATGTCGATCACGGTCACCGGACCGCCACGCAACGATGACGTCGACATCGAACCCGACCGGGTCCGACCGCTAGACTTGGACACGACACGTCCTCCCCACATCAGGGATTCCAGAGGGCTTGTTGCAGGACCGGACCGGGGTCGCAGCGACGCCAATCACTACGCGACCCCGTGTCCGAGCACATCGATCAGGCAGCACGAAGCCCGGTCACCTCGACCGGCCGGATCTCCTTGGCGCGAAACGCCACACCCGAACGAATCGGGTCACGGTCGTTACGACCCTTCGACGACCACGGGATCATCTCCAGCTCTACTAGCTCCACCGGCTGACGCCAGCGCAGCTCCGGCTTCACCGCAGACGCCACCGACACGGTCATCGTGTCCGCGCCCTCGTCCTCACCCAGGTAGGCTGTGATTTCCACCGACCACACCGGGAACTTCGAGACCTGGTCGACCTTCTGCACGCCCTTGTCGTCGACCTTCGGTACCGCCGTCTTTGCCACCTCGAACTCCAGCGCCGAGGTGTCCAGCACGTACTTGATGCGGCTCATGAAAAGCCCCTCTCTCGATCGCGAGCGCTCTGCGCCCGTGGCTGCCCCGATGGCAGCGCAACTACAAGGGCACCGCGTCGGCGATCGAACGGGGAGAGTTACCGCGTTGCCTACACACCGTCAGGCGCGAGGCAACGCTTATCCTGGACGCATGACCGCGTTCGGCGAGATGTTGCGACAGCTCAGAGCTGAGCGCGACATGTCCCTTTCCGGCTTCGCTGACTTGATTCACTACAACAAGGGGTACCTGTCGAAGGTCGAGCGCGGTCTGAGCGCACCCACCGAGGACCTCGCCCGGATCTGCGACGCCGCTCTGGGTGCTCGCGGCGACCTCGTAGCCGCTGCGCACATGGATCGCGCTGCACTCCGCGATTCTCAGCCGTGGCAGACGACCGAGCTTCTGCGTCGCATCCAGGCAACCGACACCGCGTCATGCACTTTGGATGCCCTCCAAGCCACGGTGACCAAGCTCTGCTGCGAGTACCCGTACCGGGACGCCAGCGAGCTGGCGGGAGAAGCCCGCGATTGGCTACGTCACATCGCACAGGTGCTCCGGAAGCCCACCGGCCTCAAGCAACATCAGGAACTTCTCGTGTCAGCCGGCTGGCTCGCATTGCTGGTTGGATGCCTGGAATACGACCTCGGACTCCGAACATCTGCGGAGGCAACCCGAGCAGCTGCTCGGCAGCTGGCGTACGAGGCCGACCACAGCGAGATCCTGACGTGGACGTACGAGATGTCGTCATGGTTCGCGTTGACCCAGCGGCGGTACCGGGACACGATCATCGAGGCCCAGGCCGGGCAGCGTGTTGGTCCGTCGCATCCGGTGGTGGTCCAGCTGATCGCGCAAGAGGCAAAGGCGCTTGGCCGACTGCATGACACCGCTGGCGTCCGCGCTGCGCTCGATCGTGGTCGGGATCTATTGCAGAACATCCCTGAGCCGGATCGGCCTGAGCACCATTTCGTTGTGGACCCCACGAAGTGGGCGTTCTACGCCATGGATGCCTACCGGATGGCCGGCGACGACAAGTTGGCAGCGGAGTACGCGCAACAAGTGCTTGCGAACAGCATTGGCCCGGACGGTACTGAGTACGCACCCATGCGGATTGCCGAGGCCCGTCTCACACAGGCCGTCGTCTCCGCACGCCAGGGCGAGCTTGAAGAGGCCACAGCACTCGGGACGACGGCACTGGATGGACCGCGCAAGTCGCTGCCGTCGCTGTTGATGGTTGCCGGCGAGCTTGACGTCGAGCTGGAACGCCGGTTCCCCAACGAACCCGCGACAGCCCAGTTCCGCGACGCTCTACGCCTAGTCCACTAGGACCACATGGAGCTCCGCGATTCACGCGTCCTCACATGGTTGCGGTTGGCCACCCTCGGATTGCTGTGGGGGTCCGGCTTCCTGTGGGTCAAGGTCGCACTGCGCGGGTTCACGCCGTACCAGATCGTGCTTGCTCAGCTCGTGCTCGGCGCTCTGGTCCTGGTCCTCGTCACCTACATTGGGCGAGGCTCGCTGCCGCGAGGCCGGATGGTCTGGCTTCACCTCGCGGTCGCCGCGGTGCTTGCCAACATCACCCCGTACCTGCTGTTCGCGGTCGCCGAGAAGCAGATCGACTCTGCGGTCGCCGGAATGATCAACGCAACGACGCCGCTGTTCACCGTGATCGTCGCAGTACTTCTGCGGCACGAACCACGGCCGCCACTCATCCGTGCCGTGGGCCTACTCGTGGGCATCGGCGGCACCGCCGTCCTGCTCGCGCCATGGACGTCCGGCACTCAGTTCACCAGTTGGGGCGTCGTTGCCGCGCTGGCCGCGTCACTCTCCTACGCGATCAGCTACGTCTACATGGATCGGTACCTGGTCAGCCGCAAGCTGCTGCCGCTGAGCCTCGCCACGGGCCAGCTGCTGGCCGCGAGCGCGATCACACTTCTCGCCCTGCCCATTGTCTGTGGGTGGAGTGTCGCAATGTGGCGCCTCGATGCGGTCCTCAGCCTTGTCGCCCTCGGCGTTGCCAGTACTGGCATCGCGTACGTGTTGAACTACCGCATCATCACCGACGTCGGCGCGTCCGCCGCATCGGTCGTCACGTACCTGCTGCCACCCGCCGCGGTCTTCCTCGGTGCGGTCGTCCTCGGCGAGTGGCTCCCGTTGCACGCGATCGTTGGCGTAGCCGTCATCCTGGTTGGTGTGGCTCTAGCGCGCCATCCCTTCAGCTCTCCGCGTGGAAGCCCGGCCGGCCAGAGACCGTAACCCCGTGCGCCACCAACGCGGGCCGCCTGCGTCCTGTCACCGGCGTCCTGACCGCGCATGGTTAGGCCCACTGCCGCACGAACTCTTTGTACATCCGCCGGCCGTACATCTCGGCGTCCGCTTCGGTACCGGCGTGACCGACCGAACGGTACGACCGATGGTGTGCAATTTCGTGGAAGATGGTCACCACGGCGGTCTCTATGTTGCGCAGCGCCAGACCGGATATCTGGATAAGCGGGCGGCCCCGAGCGCCTACGAACGGACGACCATGTCCGTCGTGAGGGCTCGCGCCGTAGGCGGCTCGTCCATCGGCGCCGAGCAGCGTGGCGACGTACTCGATGTCGTAGCCGCACACACTCATGCCGCAGCGCCCCAGCAGAGTCCGCAATTGCGGGATATTGAGCGTCTGCGCCGCGCGGTCTGGGTCCCGCCACTGCGCCCACTGGTGTCGCATCGTGAGTCCTCGCTTCTCGCCGTGTGATTCGGTGGGATCGGGACTCAGAGCAGCAAGGTCGGGGGCGGTCAGTCGATGTTTCCGGACGCGCGCGGACAATCTCGGATGGGTCGAACGGGCAGTTACGGGTAGCGAAGTACGCCTATAGCGTTCATCGTTCGCCCCTCCGTAGGCTGTCCGGGAACGTCCGGCGCCCGTCCGGAAGGGTGATCACACTGACGTCCGTTGGCCTTTCCGATCTCTCAGCGGTGCATACCTGGCCCGACTTCGCGGCCTATCTCAAGGGCGTCCACCAGCGGAGCGGGATGAGCCTCGGGGATCTCGAGAAGGTCGGAAGGAGGCTGCCGAAGGCCGACCGGCGATTCCGGGATCTGCCGACCAGTACCGTCAGCGACGCGTTGAGCGGCAAGCGACCGGTGAAAAAGAACCTGCTGGAAAGCCTGCTCACGGCGTGGCGGGTACCGGCGGCAGGATACGCGGAACTGGTCGGCGCGTGGCAGCGGATCAATGCGGCGGTGGGCCAAGGGCCGGCCAATGCGCGACGCATCGATGAGGCATCCCCACGCGAACTCGGAGTTCACCCGGCGATTGCCGCTGACGGCGCGACCGAGGACCTGCCCATGTACGTACCGCGCGACTTCGACGACAAGCTCCGCGATCTGATCGCCCGGGGTGTTGATCGCGGGTGCTTCGTCCTCCTGATCGGCGGATCGTCCTGGGGCAAGACCCGCTCACTCTACGAGGCGGTGCGGGTCGTGGTGCCCGGCTGGTGGCTGGTACAGCCGGCGAAGACCCAGGAGATCCACGACCTGCTCGCAGCGCCGACGGACCGTACCGTGCTGTGGCTGGACGAGCTTCACCGTTATCTCGGTGCCGATCCGCCGCTGCTCAGGGAGCATGTGGTGACGCTGGTCCGGACGGCCGGGATGATCGTGGTGGGTACCCTCTGGCCGCACTACTACTTCATGTGTAAGCGCCTCCCGGCGGACGGCGGCGACGTGCACGCGGAGGATCGCCTGCTGCTCGATTTTGCCGAGGTGATCCGCGTTCCGGATGCTTTCACCGAGAATGAGCGGCAGCGCGCCAGCGAGGCGGCGACCGTCGACAGCAGGATCAAGACCGCCCTCGCGGTATCCGACGCCGGGGTCACCCAGGTACTCGCCGCAGGACCCGACCTGGTGACCTCGTGGGAACAGGCGCCCGACCCGTACAGCAGAGCCATCCTCTCGGCCGCCGCGGACGCCCGCCGTCTCGGCGTGCAGAGACCGCTCCCGGCGGAGGTGTTGACCGGAGCGATGGTCGGCTACCTCACGCCCGCCCAACGGGCGGCGCCGGTCGCCGCGTGGCTGGACCGGGCGCTGGGGCACGCCACCAACCAGCTGCACGGCGCGGTCTCGGCGCTCATCCCGGTCGCCCGCGAGCATGCAGGCAGCGTGGATGGCTACGTGGTCGCCGACTACCTCACCCAGCACGTCGGCCTGGTCCGCCGCGCCGAGTGCCCGCCGGACAGCCTGTGGACGGTGCTGGTGACCCACGTGACCGATCTGGACGACCTGCGCCGGCTGGCCAGCACGGCCCTCGCCCGGATGCGCTACCGGTACGCCGAGCAGGCGCTCCGCCGGCTCCAGCAGACCGATGACCGGGCCGCCGTGGTGCAACTGGTCGCGTTGTTGCGTCGGCAGGACCGGCTGGGAGAGGCGATCGCGCTGGCGGACGCTTGGCTGGCGGCCGATCCGGGCGACCAGCGGCGGCGGAGCCTGCGCGCCGAGCTTATCCAGGTACAGCTGCGCGCCGAGCAGCTCCGGCAGCGGGCGGCGGACGACCCCCGCGCGGCGGAGTTGCTGGCAGAACTGCTCGCGGACGGCGGGCGGGCCGACGCGCTGCGGCTGCGCGCCGCCGCCGACGACGTGGTCGCGATCGAGGATCTGGCCGAGCTGCTCGCCGACCGGGGTTGCCTGGATGAGCTGCGCGACTTGGCGGACGGCGGCCACCCGGTCGCCACGGAGCGTCTCGCCGACCTGCTGGGGAGCCTCGGCCGGGAGGAGGAGCTCCAGCGGCGTGCAGGTACCGGCGAGCCGGTCGCCGCACTTTACCTGGACCGGCTGCGCGAGCGGAACACCTGCGCGGGGCCGCACGGTGCCGAGCTGGCCCGGCTGCGGGCCGCGGCGGACGGCGGCGACCAGGACGCTGCGGCCGAGTTGATTGCGATGCTGTTCGACGCTGCTGATCAGAAAGCTCTGCTCGCCGAGGTGAACGCGGGTACCCACCAGGCGGCCGAGCGCTACCTCGCCCTGCTCACCGCCGACCCGGCCGCCGACCGCGGCCAGGTCCGCCGTATCCGGCTGTTCGGCCTGCGCGCGGACGGGTTGCCCGGCGGATCCGGAGCGGACGCATGACCGCGGCCGGCACCGAGCGGCAGACCGGCAGGCGACCGCGGCCCGGGCCGGGTGGTGCCGGCGGCGGGCAGTTCCAACGACCGCCCGCGCAGCTGCACGACCTTGCGGAACTGCCCGCCGACCGGGTGACGGAGGTGCTCGGCGCCAGCGCCGACGACATCGCGGCCGCCTTGGCGCGGGTCGCGCCCGGACTGCCGCTGGCGTTGATCCACCGGGTACGCCCCGCGCCGGCACTGGAAGCCTTCGTGACCGATGTCCTTGATGACCTTGAGTCGGTTGCCGTCGATCTATTCCCGGCCTGGCTGCCCGGCGCCGAACGCATTACGGTGTCTGCCGGCGCAGGGCTGGCCGCGGTCCGCGCAGTCGCGGCCGACCACGCACGCCGGTCGGCCCAGTCCGCGCCGTTCCTGTGCGATCTCGCCGCCACCGCGTTGGCGGGTCGTGCGACCGGGCGCCGCCGGTTCCCGCCGGGGGTCCGGGCGCCCGGCCTGGTTCGGGTGATCGCGGACGCGCTGCGCTGCCCCCGGCTGGTTCTGATCGTGGACATACCCGCCGGGCTGAGCGCCCGTGGCGAACTGGTGGTGGCGGCCGGGTGCGAGTGGCTCGCCGAGCGTGGCCCGTTCGGTGTCTGGCTCACCGACGTTCCCCTGGCGACGGTCGACCGGTTCGGCACGTTCACGCTGACCGGCCTGACCCCGGCGGCCGGCACCGTGACGGAACGGTCCACAGCGGTGGGTGCGCCACATCCGCGCAGTACTGCCGAGGCAGTCCTGGAAGCCTCGCTGGCCATCCACGCGTGGGCGGTCGGGCGGCGCTGGAACCAGAGCTACCAGTCGGACAAGTTGCGTACTCCGGTACGCCTCGATCTGTTCTGGCCGGACGAACGGTGCATTGTCGAGATCGACGGACCCGAGCATTGTGAACCCGTGAAGTTCAATGCCGACCGGCGCCGCGACGTGCAACTGCAGCTGGACGGGTACGCGGTGCTGCGGTTCACCAATGCTCGCGTACTGCACGATGTCCAGGCGGTGGTGGCTCAGATCGGCCAGTTCATCAACGCTCGACGATGCGAATCCGGGAAAGGGAAAGCATGGCCAACGACAACCTGACCCCGTCCGACAGTGCGATTCTCCTTGCCCTGATGGCCGAGGCGCGCCCGATGCTCAACACCGAACTCTTCGCGCTCTACAAAATTGACGTCGAAAAGGATCGTCGAGAGAAGCTCAACCGGTTGCAGCTTGTGCACAGTGAGAGGTCTGGCCGAACCTTTTCGCACGTACTGGACGACAAGGGCTGGACGCGGGTTCACGAGGACCTGGACGTCAGCAGCCCGAAAGCGCGGGCGATCGGTGGGGCACTGGCCGCGCTGCACCTGAATCTGCGGGATCGCGTGATGCCCCGCACCGGATACCACAACCTGACCGAGATGTTCTCCCGCGCCGACATCGCACCGCCGGAGCCACCCACCAACCTGGAGATACGTCTCCGAAATGCCTACGCGGCGCTCGCCACTGAGCCCCGGGCCTGGGTGGCGCTGGCCCGGCTGCGGCCGTTCTTCGAGGACGTGCCGAGGTCCGATGTGAACGAGGCGCTGCGCCGGCTGAGCCAGGCACCGGACGTCAACCTGGTGCCGGAGGACAACCAGAAGTCGCTCACCGAGGCCGACCGGGCCGCGGCGATTCACCTAGGCGGCCAGGACAAGCACCTGTTGGCGATTGGGGTGTGATGAACGACGCGGAGCGCGCCGCCCTGGCGGCCCTCAGATTCAACTGGGCGGCGGTCCCTGACGATGTGTGGCGGCCTTTGCCGTTCCACGTGGAGGGGCTGCACGCGGGCGTCGTCCATGCGGTGCGCGCCGGCCTCCACGAGGCAGCCGCCAGCGACGGCGGCAGCCCGATCGGCCTAGTGCTCGAAGGGCAGCGCGGCTCCGGCAAGACACACCTGCTCGGCTGGCTGCGGCAGCAGGTACAGGCCGGCGGCGGGTACTTCTTCCTGGTGAGCCTGCTCAGCGCGCGGGCATTCTGGGTCAGCGTACTAGCATCAATGCTGGACGGGCTGGCCCGGCCGGTACCCGGCAGCGAACCCCAGTTGCGGCTGCTGATGCGGCGGCTGTCGGCCCGGGTAGGCGCTCCCCGCGCCGCTCGCCGTGCCATCATGGGCGAGAGCGGCCTGACCAGAGAGGCGCTGGACGCTTTCATCGAGGGGCTGACCGCGGTCGACGAGTACGTCGTTCGTACCAGCCAGGAGACCGCGCGTGCGCTGGCGCTCAGCGCCTCGGCCGACGCAACCCACCGGGACATCGCGGACAACTACTTCGCCTGCGACGAGGAGGCGGCCCCCGGTGAACGTGCTGTGTGGGGAATGCGCCGCGCCGCGCGCACCGCGGAGGAGATAGTCCAGGAGCTGTCCCGGCTCCTGGCGCTGACCGGCCCGGCGGTGATGGCGGTCGACCAGATCGACGTGCTGCTGGCCCAGTCGGCGCTGGGTGCCGACCAGGCGCACCAGCCCGGGGCGGACGCGGATGGCTGGCACTACACGATGGTCCTGGAGGGCGTCGCCGGTGGACTCATGTCACTGCGCGAACGGACCCGTCGGACGCTGACCGTGGTGGCCTGCATCCCCACCACCTGGACGCTGATCAAGACAAAGGCCACCGATACCGTGCGCGACCGGTTCCGGGAAGCGCCACAGCTGAGCACCATCAAGAGCCGGGAACTCGCGCGCGAGATCATTGCCCGCCGGTTCGGGGTGTACTTCAGCCAGCTCGGCTTCGAGCCGCCGTACCCCACCTGGCCGGTACGGCCCGAGGCGTTCCAGGATGCGGGCGAGTTCACCCCCCGGCAGCTGCTAATCACCATCGACGCGCACATCCACGACTGCCTGCTCTCCGGTACGGTCGAGGAGCTGACCCGACTCGGTGAGCCGCCGAGCGGCAGGCCGACGCCGGCCGGCGCGGTACCGGTGTCCACTATGGACGCGGAAACCCTGGCGAAGTACGACGCACGCTTCGAGGCATTGAAGATCACCGCCGATGTGACGACACCGCTGGAGGCCGACACCGAGGACGCAACGGTACCGAGGCTGCTCGAAGCCGGCCTGACCGCGTGGATCCTGGAGCGGGGCGAGCGGGGCGCGGCCTTCAGCGTGGACCCGCTGCCCAGCGCGAAGCCCGACCTGCACGCCCGGTTGCGCCTGAGCCTCAACGAGAACACCGAGGACCAGGTGCACTGGTGCTTCCGGGCGGTCAGCGACAAACACCACGGCAACGCGGCGCTCAACCGGTTACGCCGGGCCGACAGCGCCGCCGGCTTGGACGGCATGGTGACCAAGCGGAAGCTCTTCCTACTCCGGAACGAACCCTGGTCGGGCGCCAAGACCCAACAGGAGGTCCGGGCAGTCGTGGAGCGGGGCGGGCGGACGCTGCCGCTGGACCACGAGGCCCTGCGTGTCCTCGCCGCGCTGCGCACGCTGCTCGACGAGGACCCCATCGGGGTACAGCCGTGGCTGACGGCACGCCGCCCTACCCAACACCTCGCCGTATTGCAGGCGGCGCTGGCGGACGTCGACTCATGGCTTCCCGCCGGCCCGGAATCCGGAACCCCGCCCGCCGGGCCGGGGGACGCGGTACCGGCCGTGCCGGCCCGGGACGAGGTCGTGGCGCCGGAGACCCCACCGCACGAGGGTACTCCGGCCGACGTGCCGGTCGCCGCCGGGCCGGCCCTAACCGTCGGTCGTGATTACGAAACTGGGCAGCCGGTCCAGCTCGAACTCGAAGCGCTGCGCAAGCATATGACGATCTTCGCGGGATCCGGCTCGGGCAAGACCGTGCTGATCCGCAGGCTTGTCGAGGAGTGCGCGCTGCAAGGCGTCTCGTCCATCGTGCTGGATCCTAATAACGATCTGGCCCGGCTCGGCGACGGTTGGCCAGAGCCGCCGCGGCAGTGGGGCGACGGCGATGCGGCGAAGGCCGCCGACTACCTGGAACACACCGATGTGGTGGTGTGGACACCACGCCGGGATGCCGGTCGTCCGCTGAGCTTCCAGCCACTGCCCGACTTCGGTGCCGTCCTGGACGACCCCGACGAGTTCGCCGAAGCCGTGGAGGCGGCCGTCGCCTCGCTCGCACCCCGGGCGATGCTGAGTGGGCGGGCCGCCAAGACACACCTGGGGCAGGCGGTACTGCGCCGCGCCGTCGAGCACTACGGCCAACGTGGCGGTACCAGGTTGAAGGGTCTCATCAATACTCTCGCCGACCTCCCGGACGGGATCATCGACCTGGCCGACGCCGACAAGATCGGCGCCGGGTTGGCCCAGACACTCACCGCCACGATGGTCAACGACCCGCTGTTCGGCGGGGTGGGAACCCCAGTTGACCCCGGCCGGCTGCTCACCCCAGTCCCGGGCAAGCGCGCCAGGATCTCGGTCATCAGCCTGATCGGGTTGCCATCCGATGAGGTACGCCAGAGTTTCGTGAACCAGTTGCAGATGGCGTTGTTTGCCTGGATCAAGAAGCACCCGGCTAGCGACCGCCCGCTGCTCGGCCTGCTTGTGATGGACGAAGCGCAGACGCTTGCCCCGTCAGGTGCCGTCACGGCCTGCACGCAGAGCACTCTGGCGCTGGCTTCGCAGGCCCGCAAGTACGGGCTCGGCCTGGTCTTCGCCACTCAGGCGCCCAAGGGCCTGCACAACCGTATCCCGGGCAACGCCGCCACCCAGTTCTACGGCCTGCTCAACAGCCCGATCCAGGTCGAAGCGGCCCGGGAGATGGCCAAGGCTAAGGGTGGGGATGTGCCGGACATCTCACGGCTGAGCAGCGGCGAGTTCTATCTGGCCGCCGAGGGCACGGCACCACGCAAACTGCGTACGCCCCTGTGCTTGAGCTACCATCCGCGCAGCCCGCTCACCACAGAGGAGGTCATCGCGCGCGCCGTCGTTGGGATGAGCTGACCGTGGTATGTCTGACCGTGGTACGCGCGTGAGAACTTTCTGTACGTCTTCAAGGCGCCGCTAACGCGGCGCGACCGTGGCGCGTGGGCCGCCCGAGCGGGGTCGCAAGCGACCCGCCGCTTACGCCGTGGCCGGCGACGCGGCGGGCAGGCCCCGCGGCAAGGCCCCGCGCCCGCACCACAGTCAGCGGCGCGGGGAAACACAGAAGCACTTGACCCGCACGCGGCGACGGGGAGAACCAGGGCGCGAAGACCAGCCGCCGAACCTCTCAAGGTGGCGACGTCGCTGCGGAGCGGCAACACCCTCCCCGCCGCCATCCTCTCTGACGTTGTGGCCCGCCTTGTCAAGGTCGTTCGTCCGGCGGGGCGCTCCAGCCTTGACAAGGCGGGCCACAACGAGAACCTGGCACCGGTGAGGGAGCCGCCGCAGTGCGAGGCTGGCCCGAGGCACGCCGGTACGCCCGCCGGACGTCAAGGCGCAGCTGGGGACCACTCGGGGACCACACGTCCCGCGCGATCCGTCACGTACCGCGCATATCAACACGAGCCGCCACTCGGCAGACCGTGCCTGACGTGCACAAACGCTTGACCCAACGTCCTGGGGGTCAAGGGGTCGTGGGTTCAAATCCCGCCGTCCCGACGTTGTGAAAGGCCAGCTTAGCTGGCCTTTTGTGTTGAGTGCGGTGAATGTCTCGGTCGGGCATTGACAATTGATTTTGCCCGTG